>Ga0233425_10005447_pt1 | contig 20085 bp, 19 predicted proteins | sample Watercolumn_Towu_2_FD_181712 | JGI IMG/M metagenome (GOLD analysis project Ga0233425, IMG submission 181712) | Freshwater microbial communities from Lake Towuti, South Sulawesi, Indonesia - Watercolumn_Towuti2014_140_MG | ecosystem: Environmental > Aquatic > Freshwater > Lake | place... | reverse complement strand
ATTTCGAGAAAAAAGGATTGCGCTTTGGCAGGGCGCTCGGCTGCGATCTGCCGCTCTCGCCCTCTATCCAGGCATGGAAAACAATGAAGGAGGTTTCCACACAAAGCGGTGAATAGAAAAGAATATTCAAGGTCACAGAGAAAAATGCTCTTTCTCAAAGAATCTCTGCGGGCTCTGTGGCGAAGAAATATCATATACCCCAAAGAACCTTGTGAAAAATCCGCTTGACAGGATTCGGGAATTGGATAGAATAGCCCAAAATGTGTAATTCCTGAACGGGATGATTCTATTAATTTCCAGCCCCTTCCTTTCGGAAGGGGCTTTTTGTTGTTAAGTCCCACTCACAAAAAACGGTTCATTGGAGGAACCAAATGAAAGACATCTTCTCAAAACCCCGGATACCCCAACTCCTTGCATTGACAGTAATCGTCGCAACCGCACTGCTTGTATATCGTAACAGTTCTTTGTTTGGAGCGCCAGCCGCGGAGCTTAATCAAGCCAGCCAACCCGCCCTGCAAGCCCTCAGAACAATCTATTCTCCCGCAGGAGAGCAGAAGGCATGGGAACAAGCCGCCTGCGTGAACATGACCCAAAAGGGCTGCGACCTCTTCACCTTCTATTACGCCCCCATCATCTGGAAATCAGGCGTCTCAGGCACCAATCCGCAATTCGTGGGAGTTGTCGAAACCCTCGCAGACGACTCGGAGATCTGGGTGGCAAACCTCACAATCCACGGCGCGCTTCAACCGATCTTCATTCAAGTTGAAAAACGCGCGAACAACCAATGGGTTCTCGCGCGCATCCTATTCGATGAAGAGGCAAAACAGTATGAAAAATAACCTCAAGTTCCTTTTGATTATTTTCTGTCTTGCAATATTCCCACTCCATGCAGTTCTCGCACAGGATGAAAGTAACAGCGTGTGGAGCGAGGTGGTCAACCCCGATGGCTCAATTAATTACAACGCCATGATCGATAACGGCGTAATCACGCAGCCAGGAGCCTTTATGCCCACCATTCCTGGCTTTGGCCAGATCAACGCTGAGTACCATGTATACACCACGCCCGATGGCAACCAAATATTAATGCCAACCGCAACCACTTTATTTTTCATGGCGCTTGATCACAATTCTGCTTTGTATTCCAATCCCTCCGCGGGCACCACTCCCATCGGAATTTCCGGTGCAGCTTCTGGGAATGGAAATACCCTTGTAGGAATTGCCGCTCTTGGAAATCTGTTCAGCGGCAGTATTCAATCCGGCGGCCAATACGATGCAGCTTTTTTCAATTCGCTTTTCAGCGGAGAGCAAAACATCTGGCAGCTGGGGCCGCAGGGAATAGGAAATTTATTTTTTAGTTTCTTGAATATCTCTTTTACAGATCTTAATTTATATACCTATATGATTCTGATTGCACCCGGAGTCTGTAATACATCGCCTGTTGGATGTACGCCTGAACAATTAGCTCTGATTTCCACCCCACCGCCTGAGGTGGTCGCCACCCCCACGCCTTTGGCATGTCCATCCCCACAAGTGATTCAGGGAAAAATCTCCTTTGACGGACTAAAGATTTCTCCCAATTATCCTTTGGTTATTGGACAGGATTCTGGCAGACGCGGCGTGGACTTACAATTCTCCGCCTCAGTTGCTCCAACCCAATACATCACATATGAACCGGTTACAGACTATGGCTGTGTTTACAGCCTTGGTGCCCCGGGTGGTGGACGCTGTACTGTTAACCAAAAACGCGTTGTTACCGGCCATCACTGCGAAAGACAAGTTCAAACTTTCAACGAATGCATTGCAGCCGCGCATGGCAGCACACGTCTCTCCCAGACATCGCGCGAATGGATTCTGAACGAATTATCCATCCGCTATCCTGAGGCGTTTTTGCATAAACCTGAATTCAATTTTGGTTCAGGCAGCGCGTGTGCCTGGTCGGACACGATAAAAGAAGTACAGATCGAAGACCCGGGCTACTGGAATGTTTTCGTCAACGGCTCAACTTCGGGTACGCCCGTCTCCGCCCCGCGCAATTTCGGCGGCAAGTCCAGCGCCTTCGAAGTTTGGCTCAAAGAGATCACGATCATCAAGTAAACACAGAATGAGGATTTATGAATGATGAATATGGCTGTGAAATCAGATCGAACAATCAGGTAATTCAAAATTCATCATTCATAATTTTTTCCATGCTTCCCATCACTGAGCATCTCATCTGGGCCCTGAATGGCATCCTTGTCATCTTGTACACTGCAGTCGGAAACCTGCATGCGATCGGGGTCGCCTTGTCTTCGATCTTCTTCGTTGCATCCACGCCGCACGAACAAAAGGCGTGGGCAGCGGGATCCGCCTGCCTGGCGCTTGCAGCAGCACTGATCACGCCCGTGCCAGTTCCAACCTTTCTGCTGGTGATGTCGATCAGCGGCTGGGTTGGACTGTATCTCGAACAATATAACCGCATCGCGCAGCGCTGGAACCTGATACGCGGACAGGCTTTGTATTCGCTGGCGGGGCTGGGCTTTGCGCTGTACAGAACTTTCGGACTTGGCAATGCAATCAGCAATGACCCGATGATGATGCAGGGCGCTGCATACCTGAACGGTTTGATCGGCATCGCCATGTATGTTATCCCGATCGGTTTTCTGGCATGGCTCGCCCAAAACATTTGGGCGCATCCGCCTACGCCCGCCACGCCGGAAGAATTGATCAACACAGTGCGCACGCGGGGAAGATAATGCAGATCCTCGATAACGGACTCTCCATCCAGAATGGAAACTTTCAATATGCATGGTTCAAGGTGCAGAAGGATTCCGAAATCCTATTCCGCTGTGTCGCTCTGCGCGAGCTGCTTGTCATCCCAGTTTCGAGCAAAGAGGATTATGACCTGCTCGGAAAACAATGGGGCGCATTGCGCGGGCTGCACAATGCAGGCGTGAGTTTTGTGTATACCGCGATGGGTATCTATCATCCCGAACACATCGGCATCGTTCAATACTATGGCGCGGCGGGTGAAGGAGGGGATGAGGAAGAGGCGGCGCAGAAAGCCCAGCTCGGAGTTTCTTCCGTGGCGGCTGTGCTCGCGAATTACCCCCAAAGCAAACTCGGCGCTCCCAATCCCGACTGGTTGAAATGGTATCTCGAATTCGTCACTGCGAACGGCCGGAATATCGCCGCAATCCTCGGTCATCCCGATCCGCGCGAAGGAAAGAAAGGTTCCTCCGGGGATGGCAATGTAGGCAATGATTCAGATTCCGATCTGGCGCAGGAGCAGAACGAAATCCTCTTCCGCGGACTATCCAAACTTTCGCAGAACTTTGTCTTTCAAGTTCTGGCAGAACATGTGCAGCGTCCCCTTATGACCAAAGCCCTGATCCGCATCAGTGAGATCGCCTCCAATGTTGCTTCGCGCAGAAAGGGTTCCCTCGGGATTGGCTTCAGCCTCGGTGTTCCGCTTATGGCGGCTGTCAACCAAAGCCTGCAAGCAAGCGTCAGCAGCGGACAGGGAACCTCGCACTCCACCCAGGATGGTGTCTCACACGGCTGGGGCAATTCACATGGAACCGGTCAGGCGCACTCCGAGGGTGTCTCCCACACCACGGGACGCTCAGAGTCCTGGGGTGAGAGTCAGGGAACAAGTCAGGGCACTTCGCAAAGTTCCGGGACTTCTCACAGTGTCAGCGAATCCTCCAGCAGCGGCAGCGGCTCATCCTCCGGCGGCGGTTGGAGCGGTCCCGCGGGCGGAGGTCTGGGTGATATTGCCTCCGGTCTCATGCACGGCAATGCGCCTTCGTTGAAAGAGATCGCCAACAGCATCAGCATCGGCGCCAAAGGCGATGATTGGAGTGTCTCCCGTTCCGGCATGTCCCAATCCGGCTTCAGTTCAGAGTCCTCCTTCTCCTCCCATGCCAGCGGAACAAGCGACGGCACTTTCCAGAGTCAGTCCACGATGGAAGGCAGCAGCGCAGGCACGATGCATTCGGTCGCGAGCATGTCCTCCACTTCGGTTTCCTCCGCCGATACCACCAGCGAGAACTGGGGGCAGAGCGAAAACTGGGGACAAAACCATGCAACCGGAAAGTCGGTTTCCGAAACCCTTGCCAGCAGCGCGGGGCACGGACTCGCCAGCGGTTTCTCGACCGGCTTGATGCCGAGCGTCTCGATCAACCGCACCTGGCAAACCGAGGATGATGTCGCCGAGCGTGTCACGGATATTCTGCGTAGATTGGAATCAGTTGCCAACCAGGCATCCGTGGAAGGCGGCTTCATGGCAAATGCCTGGCTCTTCACCGATACCGAGCAGGGCGCTCTGGCTGCCGATGCCTTGATCCCGCAAGCCTTTCATGGTCCGAATGTCCCCACGCCGGTGATGACGATCCGTCCGGATGAGAACGATCTGGAAGACCTGCGCGCGCACGCCTTCAGTTTCCTGCCCTGGACGGAGAAGGATGTGCTTGATCCCCTGGATGGACTCCTGTGGACCAAGTATGCGACCCTGCTCACCGCCGGACAGCTGGCTGCATATACCGCTCCCGGTTTGTATGAAGAAGGCACAGCCGCGACGACAATGGCGGAGATTCCGCAAGGCATGGCTTTCTACCCCACCATGCCGGGCGATGCGGTCATCGGGCATCAATACAGTTCCGAGACCGGCGAACTCACCACAGCCCAGGTGCGGCTTTCCCCCGACAACCTGATGCACACGATGGCGGCGGGGGATACCGGTTTTGGAAAATCGGTGGCGATGATCCGCATGGCATATGAGACGACCCTGCGCTGGAAACTGCGCACGGTTGTGTTGGACTTTGGCGCGGGCTGGCGCGCTTTGCTCAACGCGCCGGGTCTGGAGGGACATGTCAACATCTTGCAATTGTGGCCCGATGCAGTGCGCCCGATGAGGTGGAATCCCTTGCAAATCGGACGCAACATCGCTCCCGAAACTCAGTGGCGCGCCTTTGCCGATGTGTTCGGTGGGATCGCCTCGCTTGGCGTGAAGAGGCAGAAGCAGGAACTGCTCGAAGCCTTGCGCAAGTTATATATTGATCATGGTGTGCTGGTGGATGATCCGGATGTGCGGGCGAAGGCAGAATTGAATTCCATCAGTTCTGCCGAAGCCATTGTGATCGGTTCTGTGACAGGCACGAAGATCCAGGATTTAAGTGCGAAACAAAAACAAGCTTTGGCGGTTCAGCGCTCCTCCTCGATTGGCTTGGGTGAACTATCTGAAAGAGTCCAGGAAAAGTTGAAGAGTGTCCCGCAGAAAGACACCATGCTGCAAGGTGTCTTGGAAGGGATCGTTTTTCGCTTGAACCCGCTGGTGCAGGGTTCGGCGGCTTTGCAGTTTGCTCCCGGTCCCGACACCATTCCGGTCGAAGACCTATCCAAGCCGTGGGGCATCACGATCATAGAAGGCGGCATGTTCCTGGATGATTTTGGCAAAGCCTTTCTGCTGGGATGGACCGGCTGGCATTTGTACATGGATATGGTAGCGCGGCGTGTGCATGAAGTTCATGCCGATGAGCCGCTGCTGCAGGTCTTCTATGAGGAAGCCAACAAGATCTTCGTCAAGAATGGCGGCGGTGGCGATGAAGAATCCGCCAGCGGCGTATCCGCGACGCAGCGCTTTGCCGACATGTTCCGTGATGCGCGCAAATATAAATCCCGTTTGCATGTGATCACCCAGGCGCCGCATCTGCTGGCTGATGACATCGTTTCCTCCTGTTCGAACATTCTGCTTGGTTTCATCAAGCACTCAAAGGACAAGGATATTGTGCTCTCCGCCCTTGCCCGTTCTGAAAAGGGATTCCGGGATGAGGAGTGGCGGCGCTTTGTGGATGACATTCCGATCGGGATGGCGGTCGGGCGTTTTCCATACACCCAGAACCGCGCGATGCAAAGACCCTTTCTCTTCCGCCCCCTGATGCTCGATGTGCCTGAACCCACCGACAGCGAGATCGAGGCAAAGTTGGGAAGGATCAAATTATGAATGATGAAGGACACTTGCACTGCATGCACACTTGCCCCTTCGGCATTGCTTTGCGTTGCGAAGCAATGCAAAGAGCCGATGTGGCGGGCAGTGCCAGGGAGTGCAGTATGAATGAGAAATGATGAAAGATAAAACCTTGGTGATGACTGCGATTGCAGTGATGTTGTTGATCGTTTTATTTGCCTATTACAACACATTCGAGAAATCCGCCGGGCAAGTGAAAACTTTTTCATTCCCAACATCCACGCCCACGGTTGATTTGATCGGCACGGACTGGTGGAACGTCCTGCCTACACCGATCAAAGTGGAAACGATGGATGCCGGGCAATAGCCCGCATGACACTGAAACACTTGATACCGAAACACCGATTGGAGTTTTATGTCCACGATCCTTTTCACAAAACCGGATGATCCGCAAGCGGCAGCGCTGTTGAAAACCTTGCTGGCGAAAACCGGTCTGCCCATCCTCGGCTTGATCGTCAAGGTCAATCAGGATGACAAGGTGATCAATGTTGAATTGACCGATGAGAACACCGTCAAGGCACTCGCGCTTGCTGCGGCACTGGAAGAAAAAAACTGAATTCAGAATTTCGAATTCAGGATTCCGAATTTATTTTGAAAGGAACCTTATGAAAAAAATATTTCCCCTCATACTTGCCGCAGTCTTGTTCTTTGTGGCATATGCAATCCTCCTGCCCGCGCCTTCCAAACAGGCAGTCGTAGCAGTCCGTGACCTGAAGGCAGGTCATGTCATCCTCGAAAGCGACATCGAAGTGCGCGCCGTGCCCGCCGAGACTTTGCCGCTCGATGCCGTTTCAGATTCAACTCTGGTTATCGGGCAGGCACTGCGTATTGACCGCGGGCAGGGTGATGTGATCCGCGCCTCACAACTCGGCACCCTGCTCAATCTCGCGCCGAATGAACGCGGGGTTTCGGTCTACATCAATGATGCATCGGGCGTTGCCGGTGTGCTCGCTCCCGGGCAGATGGTGGGTGTGGTTGCTTCCATCCCGCAGGAGAACAGTGACTTCAGCGGCACTTTCTCAAAGGCAACCATTGAGAACCTGCGCGTACTGTATATCGATCCGCGCTTTTCCGCCACGACCGATGCCAATGTCGTGCCCTCCGTCTCCACGCCGCAGTCCAGCGACAACATGCTTTCAGGCGTGAACACACAGGAACGCGCAAAAGAAGGCGCGGTTGTTCTGGCAGTGGATGTTAACCTCAAAACCATTTTCTATGACTTCACCTCCTCCGGCGCGGTCTCTGAATCCAAAGCCGTGAATGCGCTCGAACTGCTTGCGGCGCTCAGCAACATGCCAGGCGCCGAAGTCACTTTGTATCTCATGCCCGGCGAAGGCAGCGCGCCCTTCACCAGTCCAGGTCTTTGGCTGCCTGATCTGATCCGGACTCCGCAGCCCACCGCAACTCCCTCCCCAACGCCGCTGGTCGGTCCGAACGGGCAGATCTATATCACAGCCACACCGCAGAGATGATGAATTCAGAACTATGAATTTTGAATTCAGAAAAGGATTTGACCCATGAATAGCTGGGGAAGCACCCCGCAAGCAAATACAACCAACGGACAGGATGCGCCGGTCAGTGTTCTGCTCGCGCACAAGGATATCGGACGCACAACCGCCTGGTATCAAGCCCTGCAGGTGGATGCGCGTTTCCGCATCACCTCGATGGCAAATGATGGCGCAGACTTTCGCTCCAAGCTGGCATCCTCGCCCGAGATCATCCTGCTGGATGCCACCATTTTCGATGGACCCAAAACGCTGGTAGATGTCCTAACCTCGATCTCCGGCGCGGTGTACCTGATCGTCCCGCCCTCCCTCAGCGAGCAGATCATCAACGATATGAAAGCCGTGCCAGCAGTGAAGATGATCATGCCCGGCGATGTCAATCTGGCAGACTTTTCAAGCCGCGCGTATTCGGATGCTCTGGTCCTGCGCCGTACCGTGCCTGCGGCTTCCCAAATGGCATGGGCAGGCGGCAGAAATACGAGTGGCACGATCGGCGGTCTGCGCATCACCACCGTCTGGAGCCGCTCCGGCGGATCAGGCAAAACCACTGTTTCCAGCGCACTTGCCCAAGCGGTTGCGCGCAAGCAGTTGAAATCCCTGTTGATCGGTCTGGGCAGTCCGGATGTCACGCCCTTGATGCTCGGTCTGCAGCCCGAACCCAACATCAGCGGCTGGATTTCCAATCCCAGCGATGATGGACTGCGCGCCAGCCTTCAAACCCTGGGTGACCTGCATGTCATCGCCGGTTTTCCCGATCTCCTCTCCGAAAGTTATGGCGACCGACCCGCCGAGGAAAAAGGTTCGATCGGCGAGCTGGTGGTATCGGCCACATACGGCGGGTATGCCTCGATCATCCTCGACACCCCATCCGGCGGTGTGGTCACGCCACGCGCGATCTCGGCGGCAAACACCTGGCTGATGGTGGCGCGCCCCACCATCGCGGATGCCTGGTCTTGTGTGGATGCCTTCAGGATGGTGACACAGCGAGCTGCCGGGCAGCACCGCATTGTGCCCGGAAATATTTTTGTGGTCTTGAACCAACGTGCGAGCGGGATGATGACCGCCGATGAATGGCATCGTGCCGCGGATGCCGCCTGCCGCAAGATGGGTCTATCGGTTGGGTTTCCGCCGGTGGTCTCCACCATTCCGTATGTGCCCGAAGTGGGGCTGGCGCAGGATAACGGCAGATCGGCGCTCGATTCCGCCGATGAGTTTGCGCGTCCCATTAACAAACTGGCGGACATGCTCTTCGGTGGAAATGCTTCTGTTTCCTCCTCCCGCGATGCGGGCCGCGTGATCCAGTTGGGTCCAATCAAGATACGGACGAAGTGATCCCATGTCATGTGTTGACATTGGAGTACTTGACACTGAAGCACAGGAGAACTAAATGACTTTGAACGGCTGGGGAGCCACCCTGAATGAATTGAATGAAGCAGACCGCAAACGCGTGATCGATGAGGTCGCTTCCAATTTGAAGAACCTGTCGCTAACCGAAATGCGCAGTGACCGCGAGAAACTCATTACGCGGGTCGTGCCATTGGTGCAGTCCGCACTCAACCGCTTTGGTTTGCAAAGCATGGATTTGAACAGCATTGCCCGCGATGTGGTCGCGCGCATCGGCGGACTGGGTTTTCTCGAACCGCTCCTGCGCAGCGACTCAAATCTCTCCGAGGTTTCGGTTACACCGCAGGGCGATGTCTGGGTCTTGAAGAAAGGCGCCGCCTCTTTCGAGAAGCTGGCAATGAGACCCTCCGATACCGAGGTGTGGAGAGCCGTGGAAGCGCTGCTTGCGCCACTCGGCAGATCAGTGACGGAAGCCTCGCCTTCTGTGGACGCGAAAATCCCGCGTCAGGAAGGACTCGCGGGCGGTGCACGCGTGAAGATCATTCATCCGGTCGTTGCTCCCGGTCTGGGCTTTCCTTCGATCAACATTCGTTTGTTCGAAGCCAATCCGGTTCCGGCGGAGAAGCTCATCGAATGGCAGGTTGCGCCCGCCCCTATCATTGGCGGCTTGGTGCGGATGGTGTCGAACGCCTTGCGAATTTTGGTGATCGGCGGGACGGCATCGGGCAAGACCACTTTGTTGTCCGCGCTGTGCAGCGGTATTCCCAAAGATGCGCGCGTGGTGAAGATCGAAGACCCCGAAGAAATTTGGCTCGATCATCCACATGTGGTCACGCTCGAAGCGCGTCCCACCCAAGTCGGATCGAGCATCGTGCCATATTCACTTGCATCCGGTGTGGATGACGCCATGCGCATGTCACCTAAATGGTTGATCGTGGGCGAGATGCGGCGCGGTGATGCGGTGGCGGCTTTGTTCCGCGCGCAGATGTCGGATCATCCCGGACTCTCCACCTTCCATGCCGAGGGTCCCGAAGCTGCCATCATGCGTCTCAACCTTTTACTGGCTTCCGATGTGGGCATCCGCGCTGAGAGCGCCAAGGAAATGTTTTGCCAGGCGGTGGACTTGATCGTACAGGTTGGATGGCACGGCGGCAAGCGCGCGATGATCGGCGTCTGGGAAGTCGAGAAGACTCTCAAAGGCGGTAACGTGCAATTCCAGAGACTGTATGCGCCGGGTGACGCCGATCTCAGGCAGGCAACTATCGAGAGAAGAATTTAGAAAATTAGGAACTAGCAATGATAAATGGAACGCAACAAACTTTTGCTAATTTTTTGAAAGCCGAATTGAAACAGCGCGGGATCGAGAGGTTCGGCCTTCCGTGCCGCACCGGATTAAAACCGGGCAGTGTTTCGTATTTGCTGCCAGGCAAACGCGCCCCCGATGAAGAGGCGCAAGCGGTCTTCTATTTGCTCAAGCCCCAACCCGCTTGATACCGGAATACATGAAACATGAACACTCTCTTCAACATCCCATTTTCCCTGACCTTCGTCATTCCCTTCCTCGGCGCTGGGGCCGTCTCCTGGGCAGGCTACCTGCTCGGCAAATGGTTCACGCCCGAGTTCAGGCAATTCAAGTTCGGATCGAAAACCCAATTGGATCGCTTTCTCAATGAAGGCGCAACGAAAAACAGAGCCAAAACTTCCGTGACCATCGGCGGCAAGGAACACCGCATCCGCATTGCCTTTGCCTCGATCAAACTCGATGCCGCTGGTAGCGAGGAGTATTACATGACCCTCGCCACGGTGTCACTGGGTGTGGCTTTCATGCTGGTTCTGATGCTGATCGGTCTGCCCTTCATCACGAGTCTTTCCGGCTTGTTGGCCGGGCGTGTCTTCCTCGATGGCTGGATCATGCGCTCGTGGAATAAGGTGCGCGCCGAGATGGAAGGTGAACTACCCTCCCTGTTATTACGTCTTTCCTCGACCCTGCAAACCACACCCAATGTGCCATCTGCCATCGAGACGGTTTCATTCACCCTCAGATCAGATGGTCCGCTGAAGAGTTGGGCGATGGAGGCTGCCGCAAGGATGCACTCGGAGGGCTATGCCGTGATGGATTCGATCCGCGAAAATGCGGCGGGTATTTCCAATTCGCTTGCGATTGCCACCGAATTAATCGGGCGCGTCTGGACAACCGGCGGCGAGGGCTATGCTAAAGCCTTTGGCGCTGCGGCAGACAATCTCGAATCGGTTCTGGATGCCAGGGTGGAGGCGCGCGCCAGAGGCAGCGGCGCGCAGGGAACTGTGAACATTTTGACCGTGATGACCTTCGGCATGATCGCCTTCATGATGAAGTCGGATGCGCTGGCGGATGCAGTCTATCTCACCATCGTGCAGGTTTTGTATGCTGTGATTTCCCTGGTGATTGTATACGGTCACAGGCAGGTCAGCGAGTTGATTGATAGCGTGATCTAAGTATTTCAGTGTCAAGTGATTGGGTGTCAGGTGTTCCGGTGTCACGTGATTATGTGTCACGTATTACGGTTTCACCTTGCCACGCCGGACTCTTCGCTCTTGATGCAGGCCACGTGACACTTGACACCAAGGCACTGAAACACACACAAAAGAGGATTGATGAATACAGCAATTGCGACACTGGCCGCTTTGATCATCGCGGCAATTGGGTACACCTATTTTCAATGGATGGAATTTTCATTCAGCAGTTCATCCTCTGCAACTTCACGCATGGAGCGCTTCGCTTCCGTAGACCGACGCAATGTGGCGGATCGTCTGGGCGACGGTCTCATGGGTCGTTTTGGTTTCACGATCGAAGCCTGGGAGCATGAACTGCTCTGGGCGCATCTCGGAAACTTTTATGCAGGCAAAACAGTAGGCAGCGTGCTGGGAACCTCTATCCTGTATCTAGGAGCGGGGATCGCATACATCTTCATTGCCCATGCGACCAGTCCAATCTTCTTCGTTGCGCTCGCGATTGCGGCGTACTATCCCTATCTGCAGCTCAAAGGCAAAGCCGGTGAGGTTCGCAAGCTGGTGCAGCGCAGTTTGCCCGAGGCAGCTGCCTTGATCGCGGCGGAGATGGCGGCGGGCAGTTCCGCTGAGACCGCCATCACACGCGCCGCCGATCTTCCGGGTCCGCTGGGCCGCATGATTCATGAAGCGGTGTTGACCGCCCAGCAGTCGGGGCGCTTGATCTTTTCACGCGATCTGATCGATGGCGTTGTAGTGGAGCATTTCGGCAAATACAAGATGACCCATATCGAAGCCTTTGCTCGCCAGATCGATCTGGTTGCCTCCAAAGGCGCGGAGGGCCCCAAGCAAATGGGGGAGGTCGCGCGCGGCTTGGCGCGTGAATACCGCTCGGAGATTAAGAGCGAGTCAGAGAAACTTGGCAACAAGCTTCTAATGCCGATGACTCTTTACATCTTCATCCCCTTCATGCTGGCGATCTTCGTGCCGCTCTTTGCAAGCGTCTTTCTATCATTCTAGGGATTGAGATGAAGGCATTTTCGAAGGTTACCAACTCCATCGGCGCTAGCCTGCTTGTGTTCTTGTGTGCGCTTCGATTGATACAGATGCCAAGCGCCGGATTGATTTCCATCCTGCTCTCTATGCAGTCCGCCCTCGCCGCCATCCTCCTCGTGATCCACAGTTCGGCGCGCAAGGTCAGCCATCCCGTGCTGATCTGCACCGCCTGGCTGGATGCATTCCTCCCGCTTGGCTTGCATGTCGATCAGGCCTCGCTCCCGTATTCCCTGCCGGGTTTGCTTTTGGCAATATGGTCATTGATCGCCTTGGGTTTTTCTTTCTCCGTTGCCCCAGAAGACCGCGGGGTCGTCATGCAGGGTCCGTATCGCTTCATCCGTCATCCCATGTATCTGGGCGAAAGCTTGTCCCTGCTGGGTTTGTGCCTTGCGTCTTTCAGTATCTGGAACTGGTTTGTCTTTGCGTGCTTTGTGTCCCTGCTCGGTGTGCGCATCATTTCCGAGGAGAGACTGCTTGAGAACTACTCCCAATACAAAGCTCTCGTGCGCTGGCGTTTGCTCCCAGGTGTCTGGTGATGACTGAGCCTGCTGCCCTTGCGGCATACGCCGTTTCCTTGATGGACCTGTTGGCCGCCAAGAAGCGCGAGTCGTTTCTGGATTGGCTGCGCGCTCACAGCCAGCAGGCGGTGGATGGCAGTGAGCGCAAAGTTCTGCGCGAGTCCCTGACCGCCTGGTTCAGTTTATTGTCCGAGCCTGATCTCATTTCGGAATACAGACTGGTGCTGGGCGAGATCCTCTGGTGGTATGAGCGCAAAGAGGAAAAGTGTTTTGATGATGTAAGTCACGGAGACAACGCGAAGCCTCCTGCGGACTGAGTATTAAAACTCAGCGCATCTGCGGCAGGAATTTTTAGCAAAAGGAATTTATGTTCATGAGTTATTTCAAAAGAATCACACATCACTGGCTGTTGTTATCCGCCCTCATGTTGTGGGCTGTGATCCCCTGGCTGTATTTCGCTCCACCCGAGTTTATGTATGGAACTCCGATCGCCTTGATCGCCCTCGGCTTCCTCGTGCTTGGACTTGCCTGCTTTTGCGTCTGGGTTTTGAAGTTGTTGAACGGAAGAAGTTGGATCCACCGCCCCCCCAACCGCTTTCTGGTGATCTTCTCAATCACGTTGTCGATCGCCATTCCATACTTTCTCTCTCCGCTCGCTCCGTCGCAGTGCGCGTACAAATCTGTGCTGGTCACGGTTGCAAATGCCCAGGGACAGAATTGCACCACGACTTGCACCAATTCGAAGGCGGCCAATTGCAGCGGCTGGTCTTCCTGTTTCAACAAGAATATTTCCTGCATCAATGGAAAGGATCAGGATGGTCGTCCCTGCCTGGGCTGTTGTTTTGACTGCAAGGTGGTATGTGACACCACAAATGAACCACCCACCATCACTGCCGAACTGAGTTGCGGACTGCCAGGCAATTCTGGCTGGTGCCGCGACAATGCTCAATTGAAATTAACTGTTTTCGATCCACAAGGCTACTCCTTGACTGTCACCGGCCTGGCAGGCTCCCTCCCTATTTCATGCGCAGGCAGCTGCACAGTGAATCTGCCTGCTGGTTCAGGCGCTGCCACATACACAGTGACTGCCGCCGTATCCGGGCTGACTGCTTCGGGCAGCACTGTCTGGAGCTATGACCCTGATGCTCCTGCCCCGGATATAGGACTAAGCGGCACGCTCGGCTCGAACGGTTGGTATGTCTCCTCTGTTCATGTCACTGCGGGCGGAACGGACCTGATTTCAGGGATTGCGAGCACACTGATCTCGGTGGATGGCATGGCTGCTTCTTCTGCTGCGAACATCACTGCGGATGGCATTCACGCGGTGGATGAAACAGTATTGGATAATGCTGGCAATTCCGCAACGGACAGCGTATCAGTGAAGGTGGATACTACAGATCCGCAGGTGACGAGCAGCGCGACAGGTATGTTGGATCCAAGCGGTTGGTATAGCTCGGCAGTACAGGTCAGCGCGTCCGCATCCGATGCAACATCTGGTCTCTCCTCATTGATAATCAATGTCGATGGCGCTTGGAGCGTATATTCCAATCCCGTTACTCTGGGCAGCGGCACGCACACAGTTCAATTTCGCGCGGCGGACAATGCAGGCAATGTGGTGACGACAATCGCGCAAATATACAAAGTGGATATCACCGGTCCGCTCATCACACCAAATATCACGGGTACAAACGGAACGAACGGTTGGTATCTTTCCAACCCGCAAGTCAGCGCCTCGACTTCGGATTCTGGTTCCGGTGTTTCCTCTTTAAAGATCGCAGTGGATGGCGGCGCGTGGCAGAACTATACAGCTCCGGTCCAGTTGATGACCAATGGAATTCATACCGTGCAATTTCAGGCAGTGGATAATGCCGGAAATTCAGCCGCGATAAGCCTGTCAGTGAAGGTGGATACGACTGCGCCGGTGGTCAATATTGGCGCTCCAAGCGGGACGCTTGGTTCCAATGGCTGGTATGTCTCCACTGTGCAAGTTAGCGCGTCCGCTTCGGATGCGACATCGGGTCTTGCTTCGCTGATGATCAACCTCGATGGAACCTGGAGCGCGTACTCCAGCGCGGTGATGCTTGGCAGCGGCACGCACACGGTGCAGTTCCGCGCTACCGACAATGCGGGCAATGTCAGAACTTCGGCTTCACAAAGTTATCAGATCGACGCAACCGATCCAGTCATCACGACCACCATGACCGGCACGAGCGGTTCCAATGGCTGGTATGTTTCCAGTGTGCAAGCAAGCGCATCTGCAAGCGATGCCGGTTCGGGGGTTGCATCCTTGAAGTATGCAGTGGATGGAGCTGCATGGCAGGCTTATTCTGAGCCAGTGTCCCTGAGCGATGGACAGCATACGGTTCAGTTCCTTGCGGCCGACAGCGCGGGCAATACAACAACGACAAGTGTTACGGCCAAGGTGGATACAACAGCGCCACAGATCACATCCAGCGGGATTGTCGGGACAGTGGGATCGAACGGTTGGTATGTCTCATCCGTTCAATACAGCGCCAGTGCCTCTGATGCCACTTCAGGGATTGCGTCTTTCATGGTGAGTGTCGATGGTACTTGGAGTGTGTATTCGGGCGCAGTGGCTTTGGGGAATGGTACTCACACGATCCAATTTCGAGCCACAGATCATGCGGGCAAGGTCACAACCACGGTCATACAAACCTTTCAGATCGATACCGGATTGCCGCTGGTCAATGCGTCTGTCTCCGGCACGAGCGGATCGAATGGCTGGTATATCTCCAACGCGCAAGTGAGCGCATCCGCCAGCGACACAGGCTCTGGAATTTCTTCTTTGCAGTATGCGCTGGATGGAGGTGTGTTCCAAAATTACACGGCATCCATTTCGCTCACCGATGGACAGCATACGATCCAATTTCAGGCAATAGACAGTGCGGGCAATTTAGCAACCACGAGCATCTCAGCCAAGGTCGACACCGCTGCGCCGCAGGTCACACTGGGCAGTGTGGTGGGGACACCGGGCTTGAACGGCTGGTATGTGTCTGCAATTCAGGTCAGCGCATCGGCATCTGATGGAACTTCGGGTCTTGCATCCCTCATGGCCGGTGTGGATGGCACATGGAGCGCATACTCCAATCCCATCACTCTGGGCAGCGGCACGCACACGGTTCAATTTCGCGCGACCGACAATGCGGGCAACATCCGAACTTCGGTTTCGCAAACATATAAGGTGGATGTCACAGTCCCCGCCATTACCTCCAGTGTGTTGGGTACGTATGGCGCAAACGGCTGGCACATCACAGATGTGACGGTCGATGGCATGGTGTCCGATGCAGGCTCCGGTCCCGGTTCTTTAAAATTCTCAGTGGATGGCGGCGCACTTCAAGCATATTCCACGCCGATCCCGTTGAGCGGCGGGCTGCATACGATCCAGTTTCAGGCTACTGATCTTGCGGGCAACTCCACCACCAGGAATGTTGCGGTGAAGGTGGACACTCTTGCTCCTTTGATCTCGAAAACCTTCTCCACTTCGGAGGTTGGAGGCTGGTATGCCAAAGCGCCCCTCTTGACCGTCTCGGGTGCGGATGCTGGCTCGGGACTTGCTTCGCTGCTGGTGCTGGATAACGGGGTGTTGATAGGAAGTCCCATCACCCTCACCGATGGCATTCACAACATCACCGTCACGGCAAGCGATACAGCAGGCAATTCAGCGTCTGACTCTTTTGTCGTGCGCGTGGATACCACGCCGCCCATCATCACGCCTTCCATCGTTGGAACCTTGGGCGATCATGGTTGGTACGTCTCCTCAGTGAATGTGAATGCCGCCTTCAGCGACGTGACATCGGATGTGGCTTCAACAGCGACTCTCATCAATGGTTCACTTTTTTCACTGCCTTATGCCCTGGCCGCGGATGATGAATACACCGTCATTTTCAATGCCTTCGACAAGGCAGGTAATACTTCGAGTCTGGCTGTGCCCATCAAGGTGGATACAACTCCGCCTGTACTGGAGGTTTCCAAGACCGGAACTTCTGGAAAGAACGGCTGGTATGTCTCAGATGTCGACCTGCATATCACGGCAACCGATGCAACTTCCACCCCGCAGTATGGGGAGTATCGCTTGGATGGCGGTCTCTGGAAAGCAGGCATGATATTCACTGCCTCAGGAGATGGCGCTCACACCGCCGAGGTGCGGGTCTTCGATCAGGCTGGCAATGTCAGCACGCAAAGCGAGGCGCTCAAAATCGATGCGACCGCGCCTATGGCGAGTTTCCTTTCGCCAGCGGAAAATACACCTGTGAGCAGGATCGTGCAGTTCAGTGGAACAGCCTCAGATGCAGGCGGCTCGGGCTTGGATTCTGTAGAGTTGAGTCTGGATGGCGGCTCGTCATGGAAGGCTGTATCCATCGGCGCATGGATGTATGACTGGGATATAACAGGCATCCCAAACGGCATCCGCTCTGCCCGGGTGCGCGCCGAGGATGCGGCGGGAAATGTTTCTGATCCCTCTATCTTGAATCTGCTCCTGCATAACAGCGGTCCCTACATCAGCCTTGCAGATCCCTGGAGTTTCGATCTGGCAGGGGAATTGAAGGTCCTTCCAAATGTATACGATGTGAAGACGGTTTCAATCAAGGTCACAAACGGCGCCGGTGTAACGGTATTCTCCAGCCACCACACAAACGACTTTCCATCGATTGTGTGGTGGAACGGACAGTATCACCATGAGCAGCAGCCTGCCGGGGAGTATGTAGTGCTGGCGACGGCTTGCGATCTGTTTGGGTTGTGTTCCACTGCGAAGTCAGCCATTCTCATCCCGGCCTTTACCTACGAAGACCCGCCCAAACCACCCGTGACGCCGCAGGTGATCGTCTCTGCTCCGCCCATCATCGTATCCGTACCGGAGCCTGTATCACCGATTCCGCAAGTTCCTGTGTTGGAGGTCAAGACGGAAAAAGCGGCGCGGGGCAAGAGTCTGATCTTGTTCCTTGCGGCTGTTGCCCTCGCCCTGCTCTTTCTTGAAAACTCAATGCTGGATCCAAGACCCAGGGCTAATTTCAAGCTGGCAAATACCATTCAAAAATATACCAAGGAGTACTCTCAATCATGACCACAGAAGTCATCACCCTTATTCTGATCGGCGCGCTGGCGCTGATCCTCAGCTTTTATCACCACCGTCAGGCAACGTCTTTACGCGCTATTGAAAATGTTGTGCAGGATTATTACGCCATGCAGTTCCGCGCCGCGCGACGAGAGTACGCCGGGTCGCTTGACACCATCGATCCCTTTGAATGGGCGTCGAAGCATGTTTCGACTGGCATGGACATCCCTCTCTCGGTCACGGATGTGATCCGGGTTGTGCCGGAAGTGCAGGCTGTAGATCTGCGCACAAGCGGCAACCGCCGCGTAGTGATATCCCCTTATTCATGGCGCGAGTTGTATTCCTTCGACCACCAGGCGCGTCATGCGAAGAAGGGCGGCCGTCTTGCCAGTTTTGCCACGCGGCCTTTGTTGAACAACAGCTGTTTTGGCTGGGGCGTCAAGACTATTGAGTGCGTGACTTCCAATACCGATGAGTTCTTCGATCTTGAAGCCGAAGTGTCGGGGCGGAAGTTTGGCGTGCAGTGGAATCAACCCACGCGGCTCTATTTCCATGTGGTCGGGTGATCTGGATCCTTTCGCGCACGTGATTGTTTTAATCCTGATGCTCGTGATGGGTATTCAGGACCTGCGCACGCGGCATGTTTCAAACTGGATTACCATTCCGTTCTTCTTTGTCGGGTTGATCGCAAACGCCCTGCGCGCCTTCAGTGATGTTTTTCTTTTTCAGTTCATCCTGTTCTGTCAGGCTGTTGTATTCTTTGCCGGTTATCACGGCTGGATGGGCGGCGCAGATATGAAGGTGTTCGTGGGACTGTTGGGGTTGTTCCCACTGGCAGGCGGAATTTCGTTAATTGCTTCAGGGATTTGGGGCGCTGCGGTTTGGATGTGGACTGGAAACAGAAAAGCCAAGTTCCCTGCAGTGGCGATAATTGCAATAACAACCATACTTATTACCCCGATTCCCTTGACGCTTGGGCTTTGATCGCGCATGATCCATGCGAATACAAAACAGCAACAAGAAGATAGGGGCGCAATTTATTGAGGGAACATTCCCACATTCATGCATGAATGTGGGAATGTATTTCTAATGCAAAACAATGTCATGAAAAGAAAGGATAATCGTCACTAGCCCGGGAATAAATCCAAATGCTATAGTTCGAGCAACCTGTGGGGGAAAACATGTTCACTGCTCCCAGGAATGAAAAACTAAATAATGCTTTGGAGGGATTCTCATGAAATTCATTGCCAACCTGGTGGTAGTTGCCAGCCTGTTTGCCGGTCAATTCAGCGCGCCTTATGCCACACCTGCCGCCGAAGCCGACGTGGTCGAATCCGCGCATGTGACCGAATTGCTCAAACTGCGGCGCGCTTCCATCGGCGCTGGCTGTGAGTCTTGCGCCCTGCATGAATCCCATGCGGAAGCCTGCCCCGGCCACACCGGCCAATACAGCAAGGGTAAGAAGAATGGTAAGAGTTACCCAAATCCATTTTTTGCTTTTCATGTTTACCTCCATTTGTAAACTGGCTGTATTTTCCCATGCGGCGATTAATGGCAGGTGGAGGAATTGTGTGGAGATTATGTGTGGCCTGTGCCAGACAAAATTTGACTAGACAATATTTCGTCTGTTTGAAGCCACCTTTGTAACCGGCTGGCTGGTAAATTTGGTCAAATCATCCGGGGGAAATTTCTCCCCACCAAAATAATCTCACCTGTTTGGAGGGCAAACCATGAAACTCATTGCCAATTTGATCGTTGTAACCAGCATGTTCCTGAGCCAGTTTAGCGGACCGTACACCCCGCGGGCTGTTCCGCCGCAAAGCACATTGACTGCGACCGCGACAGCAACCACCGTTCCGCTTCCCACAGAAACAGCCACGGCCCAGCCTCCCGCAGAAACGCCAACACCGTCCCCAAGCGAGCCTGTTCCGAGCCTGCCGCCAGTCGTGGAAGTTCAGCCCGTCGAGCCTGTGATCGCCGTCAGCCTGAGTACCACGCCCGGCTTTGTGACGCCCGGCGGACACATCAAGGTGGATTGGAAACTCGAGGGCATATCCTCCACAGGGCGCGAGTTATTTCTAAACATCCTCCTGCCGA
>Ga0233425_10005446_pt1 | contig 20087 bp, 14 predicted proteins | sample Watercolumn_Towu_2_FD_181712 | JGI IMG/M metagenome (GOLD analysis project Ga0233425, IMG submission 181712) | Freshwater microbial communities from Lake Towuti, South Sulawesi, Indonesia - Watercolumn_Towuti2014_140_MG | ecosystem: Environmental > Aquatic > Freshwater > Lake | place... | reverse complement strand
GCAACGGAAGCCCGGCGGGGAGATGGTCGATGACGATCTGCGCGATCAGGCGCGGCGGGAGCTTCGCGGCGCGGGCGAGCGTCATCGCCACATTGCAGGCGAAGTCCCCCATGTCCGATCGAGGGGGCGTTTCGATGACGAACTCGGGGGCCTCAAGCGGGGGCAGCGATCCGTCGGCGGTGGCTGCGGTCAGGGCTTCTGCGATGGCGTTCCGTAGCGTGTCCTGCATCAGGCGTCTCCGAAGTGGTTCCAGCCCCCGGGTGTCAGTGGTCCACGACGACGAGGTCATTGTCGCCCAGCTCGCCCGTGCCGTGGAGCCAGCCCCGGAAGATCCCCGTGATCTCCGCCGGGGTCAAGGTTCGGTCCACGAGCTTGGCCGCCAGGACGTCGAGCCGCCGCGAGTGCACAAGTTGGCCGCCCAGTGCTCGGTTCAGGTGCGCGATGACGTCCTCGGTGAAGGCGGCCAGGACGTCCCGCGGCCGCGACCGCGGCCGCAGGGCGAGCGCGCGCTCCAGACCCCGACGGGCCTCGCTCTCGGGGCCGAGGGAGTCGAGGTACGCGGCGATGGTGGTCGCGAGCGTGGCTGAACCGATCTCCTCCATGTACGACCAGATGGCCTCAACCGTTGCCTCGCGGATCTGCTCGACCGTCATCAGCCGAACCTCGTCGTTCAGCCGCAAGGCGCAGCGAGGGCAGGTCGGCCGCTCGTTGAGCGCCTCGGCAAGCCCGGACATCGAGCAGCGCTGAGCGACCTGGTCCTCGATCATCCCGTCGATGGCGTCCTTGCCGACCTTCACCTCGACCGCCAACCGCGAGAGGCGCTCAAGGGCCAGGTACTCGACGGACTCGCGCAGCGTGGCGTAAGGCTCAAAGCGCGCGGGCCGATGCTGGGTCGCGTGCCAGGCCAAGTAGGCGCGGCGATACGCGGTCATGAAGGCCTGGGCCGTCCGGACGAGCTGCGTCCGGTCGCGGAACAGGGCCTCGCCCGACGCGAGGTACTGCAGCAGGCGGTTGCGGATGCGGACCAGCTCCGAGTGCTCGTCGATGGTCAGGCTCGGGTCGTGAACATAGGCGTGGATCGAGAGGATGTCCTTGGCCGGTCCGCGCAGGAAGTCGTCCAGGTCCTGGGCGAAGTCGAAGAGGGTGCGCAGTTGTGCGCGGCCGCCCGCGGCGCCGAGGTACGGCGTCGCATGGGCCAGCGCCTGTCGCAGACCCGCCGGAGCGGGCAGCGTCTCGTCGAACGCGCCGAAGAAGTGATCCAGCGCCGCCAGCGCCTGACGGGTCTCCTCCCAGCGCTGTCCGCCGTGGCCCAGGCGCGCGGAGAGCTCCTGCAACTGAGCCTTCACGCGAGCCGAATGGCGCGCATACTCGTCCCGCGCAGTGAGGAACTGCTCCCACAGCGACTGCTGGGTGGCGCGGTTGGGCGATACCACGCCGACCCCCAGGATGGCGCGCGCCAGCCGGCCCAACTCCTGCCACTCGGCCATGCGCAAGGCCGGAGCGCGAGCGACGGACTTTACGCTGGAGCGCAAGGGGAGCGTAACGAGCCGCCACGGCTGGGTGACGCCGTGCTCGTCCAGCGCCACGAGCTGCCCGGTCCGCACGAGGACCGCGATGACCAGCTCGCTCAGCTCGCCCGGCAGGCCGAGCTCCGACTTCATCAGGTGAAGGGCCAGGTCGATGCAGTCGAAGGCCGGGCCGGGTTCGTGGTCCGGGGTCGTGTCTCGCCGCCGGATGTGCTCCATCACGGCCCGGACCGCCGACCCCTCCGCCTGCGCGACCCAGCGGCCGCCGTCCTGCGCCGCGAGGCCCAGCGGGCGAGCGTAGCCCTCGATGAAGCCGTGGAGCACGCTGTCGCGGTCGATCGGGGACTCGCCGGGCCATACGAACTCGGCGACGACGCGATCGATGTCGGCCGGTCCGTCCAGTCGCCGCGAGGGCGCAATGGGAGGGAAGCCGGGGAACAGGCGGCTGAGCGCGTGGGAGGCCATCGCCGTGAGGGCGCCGTTCCAGTCGCCCCGGAGGGGCCGCAACTCGTCGCCGGAGAGGATGACGCCGCGGCTGTTCAGGGCCTGGCCCTCATAGTAGGCCGCGGAGGCAATGCTGCGGACCTCCTGGTCCAACGCGGCCCGCTCCTCCTCCAGTCGACGCCGGAGACCTGCCGCCTCGGGGTTGGCCGACAGGCCGGGCTCCTGCAGCAGGAGGCGGCACGCCAGGCCGGACTTCACCGCGTCCAGCTCATTGTCGGTGAGGGCGCGGGGCGCCCACACGATGAGCCCCGCCGCCCAGCGCGCCTCGCTGAGGGAGCGTGCCAAGGCCAACCAACGGTCGCGCTGCACGCCCGCCTGGACCACGTCGGCCACGTAGACCGCGCAGTCCTCCAGTGTCGCCGAATCCGCGAGCAGCGCCATCCGATCAGTGAGATCGCCGGGCTGCATGGCGGCGATGTTCGCGGACTCCAGCACGACGTAGCGGGTCGTGTTGTGCCACTCGATCTCATGCTGCGTCGCTCCCATCGCGAGCTCGCCAAGCGGGAGCGACGGGTCGGAGGCCGCCGCGATGAGGTACTCGCGGATCCGCGAGTCGGTGTCCTCGAGGGTGGACTTCATCGCCGCCAGTCGGCGTCGGGCGGCGTCGGCGAAGGTGGTGCGGGCATCCACACGGTACAGGTTCGCGCCCTCACCGGACTGCTCGCGCACCTCAACGAAGCGCCCCCTGAGGCGCATGCGGCTCAGGGTCTCCTCAACATCGGCGAGGGGCGAATCGGGCTGTTCGAGCGCCGGCAGGAGCGCGTCCGCCAGCTCCCCGACCGTCGGGGCCTCGTTCGCCAGCCGCGCCAGCACGAGGGCCTTCGCCAGCGCCAGGCACAACGACTGCTGGTCAGGCGCAATGGTGTCGGCGTTCCGGGCGTAGTAGTCGACCACATCGAAGGCGTAGACAGACACATCCGGGTGGTGCGAGATCTGCGACTCGAAGTAGTCGTAGGCCTCGGCGGGCGAGACCAACCGGCCGAAGGGTCGGCCCTCACCGGCGACCATGCCGTGGGCCGCGTCGCCGGCAACCGCGGCTTGAGCGAAGGCCGGCAGGCTGGTCACCTCGGAGAAGAGGCGCTCGCAGATCGACTCGACGCAGCGCAGGGTGAAGGGGTGGATCGGATAGCTCTCGGCCAGCTCAACAAGGCCGAAGGGTTCGGTCCCCAGGCGGCGGGTGTGGGCCGCGTAGATCTGCTCCATCGCCTCCTGGAACGCGGTGCGGTCCGGCCGCCGGACGACCCGGCGCGACACGACCTGCCGGATATTCCCCGGTGAGAGCGCGAACGAGCCCTCGGCATGGGACTCGACCTGCCCGACGGCGTAGGGGTGGGTCTCCGCCAGCGCTTCGGGGCTGTGGCGCATCGCCAGGACGGTCCACAACGGGGTGATCTTCGCGCGCTGGGCCAGAAAGGCCAGGAAGTCGAAGTCGACGCCGATGCCGCGCGGATTCGAGGCCGCGAGGAAGGGCGTCACGCCGTCCACCAGCCAGACGACACCGCCGAGGCCCAACTGCCGAACCGCCTCGAGCAGGGCGGCGAGGCGCTCGACGCGGGACTGGCGGAAGTCGATGGGAAGTCCGACGTCCTTCACGATGCGGCGGGCGACGCGGAGCGCGCCGACGGGGCTCTCCGCACGGAGGTGCTCCCAGCCCTCGAAGCCGGGGACATTCTCGGCAACCGCGGCATTCAGCTCCTCCAGGTGCCCCGGCGCCACATACCGGTCGATCATCGAGAGGGCGTGGCTCAGCTCGGTCAGCGGCACTTCGAGCCCATAGCGGGGCCGGCGCAGCTCCTCCTCCGCGCACTGGAACAGGGCGTCTTCCAGCTGGTCTTGCTGACTGCGATGGGCGGCGAGGTCGGCCATTACAACCAGGAGCCCGGACGCCTCGCCGAGGGCCCGACACAGGTAGGCGAAGGTCGGGTGTGCCGCCACAAAGAGCTCGCGGGCTGCCGCGGACTCGCTCAGCAGGCTGAGGAGCGCCAGCATGTGGGACTTGCCGACCCCCGCGTACCCGTGAAGGTAGAAGGCGCCGCCGTGGCGCTCAGGGCGCGTCAGGGACTGCAGCATCGCCGCGAGGGCTGCGTCGTTCTCGCCGTTGTCGCACAGGTAGTCGCCCACGATCTCCTGCAGGCGGCGCCGGGACTCGGCGGTGACGCGGTCGCCCTCGCGCTCCAGGGCGGCGCGCAGGGCGATGACCTGATCGAGCTGGACGCCGCGTTCCAGCGTCGCGGCTTGCACGAGGTCGGTGACTCGGGCATTGCGGCGTCCGGGCTCAGCCGGACCCGTTGGCCTCTCCACGCGTTATCTCTCCATCCGGTGTGCGTGCAGGATAGGCGCCACAGCGGCCTCCAGGGACCCGTAGGGCAATCGGGCGATCTCGGAGCGGGCATCGGCCACCAACCCGCAACGACGGGCCCGCTCCAGGAGGTAGTCGACGGCGATCGGCCGCAGCAGGAAGAGCCGCACGAAGAGGCCTGCCCGCAGGCGATCGACCCGCACGTGTCCGTCATCGCCGTACACGGCATACAGCGCGTACGCAAAGCAGCCGATGTCGGGCAGCCCCCCGACCGGGAAGTGGCCCAGGCATCGGGCGCTCGCGCGCGACATCCACGCGGAGGCCAGCAGGCCCCCCTTCCCGAGTACCCGCAACGCCCGCCGGGTGACCGACTCGTCCTGCACCCCGAACCGGCGCCGCGCGTACGCCGCGACCGCCGCGTGGGTGATGGCGCCGGCCACCTCGAAGAGCCCGTTCGCGTTCACTGTCGAGAACTCCTCGGTGCTCATGCCTGGCGGCGTGGCCCGCTCCATGAAGTAGGGAAACAGGACCTCGGTCACGATGGCGGCGAGCACCGGCTCGCGCAGGGCCACCACGTACGTCAGCAGCTGGCGACCGGCCCGCTCGTCGAGCCGCGCGAGCAGGTGGTGCAGCCCCGAGGCGGCAGTGATGCGGCGCCGACCAATCCCCAGGCGTGAGAGCACTGCCGCCGCCGCCCGCTCAGCCGCGGCCGGCGTGTGGGCCTCCGCGCACGCCGCCGCGGCCGCCAACAGGGCGTCACGCCGCGTCTCACCGTCGCGCAGCAACTGCGCCACGCGGACGGAGGCCTCGTAGTGCAGCTCCTGAGCGAGTCCCGGACGACGGCTCGTTGGGGTCACGGGTAACCTGGTCCGGTGTCCGATGGGCTGGGACGCACAGGCGTTCGTCTTGACAGGTCCCCCGACTTCCGCTACACTCCGGTCACCATGCGGGAGCGCAAGACCCTCGGCTGCTGGTGGTGCTGGCGCAAGCCCTGAGCTTGCGTGGCCGAGGTCGCGCGTTCGCGCGAGACGACTCAATCAGGCCGCAAGCGATCGGGGCATCCGGACCGCAAGCGGCCTTTTTTGTTGCTCGACCGTTTGCGCGCTATTCGCCGGATGTGACGAATGTCCTTGCGGCGGGCGGCGAGCCCCCGGGCCGCCCCACGAGGAGCGTGACACGAATGATCGTGCCCAACTTGCAGGAGTTTCGGCAGCGGGCCCACCTGGGGAATCTGGTTCCGGTATACCGCGAGATCGTCGCGGACCTGGAGACCCCGGTCTCCGCCTTCGTCAAGCTGCAGGCGCAGTCGAAGGGGCACGCGTTCCTGTTGGAGAGCGTGGCCGGGGGCGAGAAGCTCGCGCGGTATAGCTACCTCGCGGTCGATCCGTACCGCCTCTTCACGGCCCGGGGCCGGGCGATCACGCTGACCGAGGGCGGGCGCGAACGGGTGAGCGTCCTCCCGCCCGGCCAGGACCCCCTGCACGCGCTGAAGGAGCTGATGGACGAGTACCGCTTCGTTCCGATCCCGGGCTGGGAGCGGTTCTGCGGCGGCGCAGTGGGGTACATCGGCTACGACATGGTCCGCTTCTTCGAGGAGCTGCCGGACCGGAATCCCGACGACCTGGGCCTCCCGGACTGCGCGTTGATGTTCGCGCGGACCATCGTCATCTTCGACCACGTCATGCACCGCGTCCGCGTCCTCAGCAACGCCCAGGTCGGGGAGGACCCCGCGTTCGCGTACAACGAGGCATGCGCGCGCATCGATGAGACGGTCCGGGCGCTGGAGGGGCCCCTCCCCGATGTGAAGGGGTTCTCGGTGACTCCGGGCACGCTGCCGCGCCGGGACGCCTCCGAGTACCCTTCGACGCTGTCGCGGGATGAGCACTGCGCCGCCGTGCTGAAGGCGAAGGAGTACATCGTCAACGGCGACATCATCCAGGTCGTCCTCAGCCACAGGATGAGCGCCTACGTGAACGCTGAGCCGTTCGATGTGTATCGAGCGCTGCGCGCGATCAACCCCTCGCCGTACATGTTCTACCTGAGCTTCGGAGACGTGAAGCTCATCGGCGCCTCGCCCGAGATCCTCGTGACCGAGGATCGGGGCGAGGTGGTCACCCGACCGATCGCCGGGACCCGCCGACGCGGCGCCACGGACCAGGAGGACCAGGCCCGCGAGGCGGAACTCCTGGCCGATGAGAAGGAGCGGGCGGAGCATATCATGCTCGTCGATCTCCATCGCAACGACATCGGTCGCGTGTGCGAGCCGGGCAGCGTTGTGTGCGACGAGCTGATGGCTGTCGAGCGGTACAGCCATGTGATGCACATCGTAAGCAACGTGCGCGGGAAGTTGCGCCCGGATCGGGACCAGTTCGATCTGCTGCGGGCGACCTTCCCGGCCGGGACGCTCTCCGGCGCGCCCAAGATCCGCGCGATGGAGATCATCGACGAATTGGAGCCCTTGAGGCGCGGCCCGTATGGGGGGGCGATCGGCTACTTCGGCTTCGGCGGGGCGATGGACACCTGCATCACCTTGCGCACGATCGTGATGCGCGGGCACATGGCCTACGTGCAGGCGGGGGGCGGAATCGTCGCGGACAGCGACCCCGACGCCGAGTACGATGAGACGCTGGCCAAGGCCGGAGCCCTGTTGGACGCCCTGCAGCTGGCCGAGGAGGGCATGCAGCCCCCCGGCCCCGAGGGGTAGGAGGACCCGAGCATGATCCTGATGATCGACAACTACGACTCCTTCACGTACAACCTCTATCAGTACCTGGCGAGCCTCGGGGAAGAGGTGGAGGTGTACCGGAACGACAAGATCACGGTGGCGGAGATCGGCGAGCGCAAGCCGGAACGCCTGGTGGTCAGTCCCGGCCCGTGCGACCCGCCCAGGGCGGGGATCTCCTGCGAGGCGCTGCTGGAGTTCAGCGGGAAGCTCCCGATCCTGGGGGTGTGTCTGGGGCACCAGTGCATGGGGCACGCCTTCGGGGGCACCGTGGGCCTCGCGCGGCGACCCATGCACGGGAAGACCAGCCTGATCCACCATGACGGGAAGAACCTGTTCGCCGGGCTCGACAACCCCTTCTCGGCGGTGCGCTACCACTCACTCCTGGTCTACCGGGACGACCTGCCCGCGTGTCTGGAGATCACTGCGGAGACCGATGAGGGGGAGATCATGGGTCTCCGCCATCGGGAGCATCCGACCGAGGGCGTGCAGTTCCACCCGGAGTCGATCATGACTCAGTCGGGGATGGAGATCCTGCGCAACTTCCTGAAGCTGTGACCGAAAGGACCACGGACGATGATCGAACGCGTGCTGCAGGAGGTTGTCGAGCGGCGTGATCTGACGGTCGATGAAGCGCACTCCGTCATGTCGGAGATCATGGCGGGGGAGTGCACCGCCAGCCAGATCGCGGGCTTGCTGGTCGCCCTGCGGATGAAGGGCGAGACCGCCGCCGAGATCGCCGGGTTCGCCCGGGGGATGCGAGAGAGCTGTCTGCGGGTCCACCCGAAGGCGGAGGGTCTCGTCGACACCTGCGGAACGGGCGGCGATCGGCTGGACACGTTCAACGTCTCGACCACCGCCGCGCTGGTCGCCGCCGGGGCGGGCGTGCCCATCGCGAAGCACGGCAACCGCGCGGTGACCAGCCGCTGCGGCAGCGCCGACGTGCTGCGGGAGCTGGGCCTGAACCTGGAACTGACCGCCGAGCAGGTCGGCTGGAGCATCGATGAGGTCGGGATCGGGTTCCTGTTCGCGCCGTACCTGCACCCGGCGATGGCACACGCGCTTGGTCCACGTCGGGAGATGGGGATCCGCACGATCTTCAACGTGCTGGGCCCGCTTACCAACCCCGCGGGCGCGCGACGACAGGTCGTGGGGGTCTTTGCCGCGGAATGGGCGCCGCGGGTGGCGGCAGCCCTGGCCGAACTGGGCGTCGAGCGAGCGCTGGTGGTGCACGGTCTGGACGGGCTGGACGAGCTGTCCACGCTGGGGCCTTCGCTGGTGTGTGACGTCGACGGCGGGACGGTGCGAGAGTACGAGGTGACCCCGGAGCAGTTCGGGCTATCCCGCGCGCAGCCGGAGGACATCGCGGGCGCCGATCCGGCCACGTCGGCGCAGCAGGTGGTGGCGGTCCTGGAGGGTGAGCCCGGGCCGCGCCGGGACATCGTGCTGCTGAACGCCGCGGCGGCGGTGTACGTCGGCGGGAAGGCCGGGTCGATCGAGGACGGCCTGGAGGTCGCAGCGCAGAGCCTCGATTCCGGCGCCGCTCGCCGCACTCTGCGTTCCATGGTACGCTTCTCCCAAGGGGACTGACACCGACGTCTGAAGGACAGTATGCCCGGGATCCTCGACGAAATCGTTGCCAACAAGCGGCTCGAGCTGAGCGAGACGAAGCGCCTGCTGTCCCTGGAGGAGGTCCGCGCGAAGCTGCGGGATATCCCGCCGCCGCGCAACTTCCGGGACGCGATTGAGGGGCCGAAGGTCGCTCTGATCGCCGAGATCAAGCGCGCCTCGCCCTCGATGGGCGAGATCGCTGACGACATGTTCGACCCGCGGATGATCGCGCAGACGTACTCGGGCAACGGGGCTGCGGCCCTGAGCGTTCTGACCGAGCGGAGGTACTTCCAGGGGGAGCCGTTCTACATCCGGCGCGCGCGCAAGTACATGCCGCTGCCGATCCTGCGGAAGGACTTCATTGTAGACCCGTACCAGGTCTACGAGTCGCGGATGCTGCTGGCCGATGCGGTGCTGCTCATCGTGCGCATCCTCTCCGATGACCTGCTGTATGACCTGCTGGCGCTGACACGCGAACTGCGCATGGCGGCGCTGGTGGAGACCCACGACGAGGAAGAGGTCAAGCGCGCCGCGCGCGCCGGGGCCGACATCATCGGCATCAACAACCGGGACCTCGATACGCTGACCATCGACCTCGCCACGACCGAACGTCTCGCGAGGCACGTGCCGCGGGACGCGCTGCTGGTCAGCGAGAGCGGCATCGAGACACGGGCGGATGTGGAGCGGCTGGCGCGCGCCGGCGCCCACGCCGTCCTGGTGGGCACGACTCTTATGAAGGCCGGGGATGCCGTGCATACAGTGATGCGGCCGTTGGTGGGGGTGTACCGCCCCGGCTTCGAGCCCGAGGACTGAGACTCCGAACTGGGTTCCAGGAAGGACGCCGGACATGGCAGCAGTGAAGAAGGGTTACTTCGGTCGGTATGGCGGACAGTATGTGCCGGAGATGCTGGCGCCGGCGCTGGACGAGCTGGAGGCGGCCTATGAGACCTACCGCGGCGATTCCGCCTTCCGCGAGGAGCTGGAGCTCTACTACCGGGAGTTCGTCGGGCGGCCGACCGGGCTGACGTTCCTGCCCCGCTTCAGCGAGCACTGCAACGGTGCGCGCATCTACCTGAAGCGCGAGGACCTCTGCCACACGGGCTCGCACAAGCTCAATAACTGCATCGGCCAAGCGCTGCTCGCTCGGCGGATGGGCAAGCCGCGCCTCATCGCCGAGACCGGCGCGGGGCAGCACGGAGTTGCGACGGCGACCGTGGCGGCGCTGTTCGGGCTGGAGTGCGTGGTGTACATGGGCGAGGTGGACACGGTCCGACAGGCGCTGAACGTCTTCCGGATGAAGCTGCTGGGCGCGACGGTAGAACCGGTGACCAGCGGCACGAAGACGCTGAAGGACGCCATCAACGAGGCGATCCGCGACTGGATCGCCAATGTGGGGGACACGTACTACCTGTTCGGCAGCGTGGCGGGGCCCCACCCCTACCCGACGCTGGTGGCGGACTTCCAGAGCGTCGTGGGCCGTGAGGCGCGCGCTCAGTGCCTGGAGAAGGCAGGGCGGCTACCGACGAAGGTCATCGCCTGCGTCGGCGGCGGGTCGAACGCGATGGGGATCTTCAGGGGCTTCATCGACGACCCGGAGGTGGAGTTGATCGGCGTGGAGGGCGGCGGCCTGGGCCTCTCCGGCGATGACCACGCGGCGTCCCTGTGCGCGGGAACGTACGGCGTCCTGCACGGCGCGGCGTCGTACATCCTCCAGGATGCCGACGGCCAGATCAAGGGCACCCACTCGGTCTCCGCGGGGCTGGACTACCCGGGGGTCGGGCCGGAGCACGCGTACCTGAAGGACACGGGTCGCGCCGGCTACACCCTCGCGACCGACGACGAGGCGCTGGAGGCCTTCCTGCGGCTGAGCGAGTGGGAGGGGATCATCCCGGCCCTCGAGAGCGCCCACGCCGTCGCGTGGGCGCTGACCAACCGGGACCAACTGACGCGCGACGATGTGGTGATCATCAACCTGTCGGGGCGCGGCGACAAGGACGCCGAAGAGGCTCGCCGCGTGCTGGCCGGGCGAGTCTGACCCGTGCCGATTCGCCGCGCAACACGCTGTCGCCGCACCGGAGGGTACTCGTGAACCGACTCGCTGACTCTTTCGCCCGGGCTCGGGCCGAGGGCCGTGGCCATCTGACGATCTTCATCACCGCGGGCGACCCTTCGTTGGAGGCGACGGCAGAGCTGGTGCCGGCGCTGGCCGCGGCGGGCGCCGATGCCGTGGAGCTCGGCATCCCCTTCTCCGATCCGCTCGCCGACGGCCCGATCATCCAGGCGGCCGGGCAGCGGGCGCTGGAGCGCGGCTGCACGGTGCGGGGCGTCTTGGACTGCGTGCGGCGGATCCGGGAGACGTGCGACCTTCCGCTGGCTTTCATGACCTGCTACAACCCGGTGCTGCAGACCGGGCCCGAGGCGTTCGCCGGGGAGGCCCGCGCCGCCGGGGTGGACGGCGTCCTGTTGACCGACCTGCCTCCCGCCGAAGCGGGGCCGTGGACGGAGACCCTGGCCGCGAACGACCTGGGCGCGATCTTCCTGGTAGCGCCCTCCAGCCCGCCGGAGCGCGTCGAGCTGGCGGCGAGGCTCTCGACGGGGTTCGTGTACTGCGTCTCGCGGCCGGGCGTCACGGGCACGCGCGACGACCTCCCGCCGGAGCTGGCGGACCTGGTGCAGCGCATTCGGTCGAAGACTGAGCGCCCGATCGCGGTGGGCTTTGGCGTCTCCCGCGCCGAGCACGTGCGGGGCGTGTGCCGCCTGGCGGACGGCGCGATTGTGGGCAGCGCGATGGTCCGCGTGATCGCGGAGGCGCCCGATCCGGCCGCCGCCGTCGAGCGGGCCTCGGCGTTCGCGAGGGAGCTGGCGGCGGGCAAGATCCTCGCAGGGTAGGAGACGGTGGCCACCTATACGGCCCACGTCATCACGCTGCGTGCCACGCGGATCCGGGACACGGAGGCGGTCTGCCGGTTCTGCTCGGCGGAGCGCGGCAAGATCGAGGCCGCCGCGCGCGGCATCGGGCGGCCGGGCAGCAAGCTGACCCCGGCGACGGAGCTGTTCGTCCTGTCGCGCGCGATGTTTGCCGAGGGGCGTAGCCTCGACCACCTCACCCAGTGCGAGGTGGAGGAGTCCTTCTACCCCCTGCGGACCGACGTGCGGCGGATGGGCTGCGCGTCGTTCGCGGTGGAGTTGGTGGACAAGACCACCGAGGCCGGCGAGCCCAATCCCCCCATATTCGAGCTGCTCAAGTCGGCCCTCTCTGCGCTGTGCACAGCTGCGAACCCCGCGGTGGTGATGTGGGCCTTCCAGGCGCGGTACCTGGCGCTCATGGGCGTCGGGCCGCTCATGGAGCACTGCATCGCCTGCGGGATCAAGGGCGAGGCGGAACTCGTGGCCTTCTCGCCGACCCTCGGGGGCGCGCTCTGTCGCGAGTGCGCCGGCGAGGACGAGCACCGGGCCATCTGCCCCGGCACGCGGCAGTCGTACGCTGCGCTCCTCAGGCTTGGGCCTGAGGGCGCGGAACGGCTGGGGGTCGACGCCCGGGTCGCGCGCGAGTTGTCGTGGCTCATCGACTCACACCGCCAGTTCCACGTCGACGCCGACATCAAGAGCGCCAGGTTCCTGGCCCAGCTCGCCGGGCGGCCGTAACCTCTGCGCACACTGTGGGAGGCCCGATGGACACCTCCACCGTCATCCGCGTCTTCGATGAGACCGCAGACCTCCTCGAGATCCTCGACGAGGACACGTTCAAGGTTCGCAGCTATCGACGGGCTGCGGAAGGCCTGCGTGGCCTGGCGCAGGACCTGAACGCGATCCGCGCCGGTGACGGCCTGCAGAGCCTCCCCGGCATCGGGAAGAGCCTCGCGGCGAAGATCGCGGAACTCCTCGACACGGGCCGCATGGGCTACCACGAGGAGCTGAAGGCCCAGGTCCCAGAGGGCCTACCCGACATGCTGCGCGTCCCGGGTCTCGGGCCGAAGAAGGTGGCGCTGGTCTGGAAGGAACGCGGAATCCGCGACGTGGATGAGCTGGAAGCGGCGGCACAGGCGGGCGAACTGCGCGACCTGAAGGGTATGGGCGCAAAGACCGAGGAGAGGATTCTCCGGGGCATCGCGACCTACCGGCAGGGGATGGAGCGCGCCCTGTTGGGCGACATGTTGCCGGTCGCCGAGCGGATCGTCGAGGAACTCGGCGCGCTGCCCGAGACCCGGCGTGTGACCTACGCCGGGAGCACGCGACGGATGCGAGAGACGGTCGGGGACCTGGACATCCTCGCCACCAGCACGTCGCCGCTCGTCGTGATGGAGGCCTTCCGCGCGCTGCCCGAACTGAGCGACATCCTGCTGGCCGGGGAGACCAAGACCAGCGCGCTGCTGGCGAACGGGCGGCAGGTCGATCTGCGCGTGGTGCCGCCGGAGTCCTTCGGCGCGGCGCTGCAGTACTTCACCGGTTCGCAGGCGCACAACATCGCGCTCCGTGAGCGCGCGCGGCGGATGGGTCTCACGGTGAACGAGTACGCGGTGTCCCGCCTGACCGAAGATGGGGAAGAGGGGGAGCGCGTCGCCGGGGCAACGGAGGAGGAGGTGTATGAGGCGCTCGGGCTCCCCTGGATTGCGCCCGAGCTTCGCGAGGACCACGGCGAGCTTCAGGCCGCCGAGGCGGGGGTGCTGCCCGAGCTTCTGCAGCTGCAGGACATCCGCTGCGATCTGCAGATGCACAGCGAGTGGAGCGATGGCTCCCACACAATCGCGGCGATGGCGGAGGCCTGCATGGCGCTGGGGTACGAGTACATGGCGATCAGCGATCACTCGCAGTCGCTGCAGGTGGCCCACGGGCTGCAGCCGGGGCGTCTCGCTGCCCAGCGCGTCGAGGTCGACGACCTCAACGCAGCCTTCGCCGCCGAGGGGGGAGCCTTCCGCGTGCTGGCCTCGAGCGAAGTGGACATCCTCTCGGACGGCTCTCTCGACTATTGCGCGGCGACTCTGGCGAGTCTGGACCTGGTCCTGGCGTCGCTGCACCAGGGCTTCACCGACGACCGAGCCCGCATGACGAACCGCGCGCTCGCGGCGATCACTTCGGGGAAGGTCGATGTGCTCTGCCACCCGACCGGACGGCTGCTGCTGTCGCGGGAGGGGTACCCCATCGACATCGAGGCGGTGATCGAGGCTGCAGCCGAGTACGACGTGGCCCTCGAGGTGAACGCCTTCCCCGAGCGTCTGGACCTCTGCGACACGCACGTGCGTGTCGCGCTGCAGCGCGGCGTGAAGATCAGCATCAACACCGACGCCCATCGCCCCGAGCACCTGCGCAACATGCGCTACGGCGTCGCCACGGCGAGACGCGGCTGGGCCACCCGCGAGAGCGTCATCAACACGTGGGAGCGGGCCAAGCTGGAGGAATGGGTGGCGGGGCGGCGCCGCCGCTTTGCGTAGCGGCGAGCGGCCGCGCTACTCGACGGGGATGCCGAAGGCCTCGGCGAGCTGATCGTCGGGGACCCGTTCCCCCGTGGTCAGGTTCAGCGCGTGGAGGACGTACTCGTCCCGTTCCCTCTGTTCGTAGCTGAGCTGGAGCACCTCCGTGTCCCTGGGCTTCTCCTTCCCCAGGTCCTGATAGACCAGGTAGCCTATCGTGACGGGCTTCGCGCCCACGTCAGGATCGCCCGGCTGGTCGAGCGGAATCAGGGTCAGCCCGACGAAGCCCTTCTTGTCCTGGCCCTTGGCGCCGACGGCCTTGTCGTAGAGGATCTCCTTGTCGGGCTTGTACTCCGGCTTCTGACGGAGGATGTCGCGAAGGGCTCGGCTGCCCCCTCGCACGATGTCGGTCTGCGACTCCAGAGACTTGGCAAAGCACGGTGCAGCGACGTACCAAAGCAATACGCAACAAAGCAGCCACGGGAGCCCGCGCCACCGAACTACACGACGCATCACAAAGCACTCCTCTTGGGGGGCGACCGGCCGGCCATCCTCGGCGTCTAGGTCCGGTGTTCCGGGCGCCGGTGGATTGAGGCGGCAGTCGGCCCTTACTTCGGCGTCGGGCCGCGGGCACCCGCTGGGGGGTGTGTCTACGCGGTGGGAAGGTGCGCCTCGGCGAGGAAGTCGCACAGGTGCCTGACCTGCAGGTCGAGGCCCGCCTCGCGGATGCCCGAGGCGAGCTGAATGACGCAGGCCGGACAGGAGGTGACGAGGGTGTCGGCGCCGGTAGCCACGACGTTCTCGACCTTGCGCCGCAGGATCTCGCCGGAGAGCTCGGGGTTGCTGAGGTTGTACGAGCCCGCCCCGCCGCAGCACCAGTCGGCCTCCGGGAGCTCGACATACTCCACCCCCGGGATGCGCTTGAGCAGGTCGCGGGGCGGGGCCTTGATCTGCTGCTTGCGGCCCAGGTGGCAGGGGTCGTGGTAGGTGACCCGGTGGCGCATCGGACGCGGCTCGGGGAGTTTGAGGTCGGGCAGGACTTGGGTGATGTCCCGCACCGTGCCCGCCAGAACGCTCGCCCGGTCGGCGTTCGGGCTGTCCTCCAGCAGTCGCGGGTAGTGCTTCAGGAAGGAGGAGCAGGAGCCGCACTCCGTGAGTACGATGTCGTGGTCCCCTTGGGCCAATACGTCGAGGTTGTTCGCAGCCAGCAGCCGCGCGCCCTCACGGTCGCCGTATGAGTACGGGGGCAGGCCGCAGCAGACGTTCGGCGCCACGGTGATGTCACACCCCCCGGCTTGCAGCAGGCGGACGCCGGCCACCACCTCGCCCGGCACCTGGAAGTTGCTTCCGCAGCCCACGAAGTAGAGCACCCGGAGGCCGGTGACGCGCGAGGGCCGGTACCGGAACCAACCCACGGACTGACCCTCGGCCGGATGGAAGCCGAGGTCAGGCAGCTGCTCGCGGAAGAAGGCCCGCGGCATCTGCTCCACAAGGCGCTCGGCGTGGTCGAGCTTGGGGCTGACGATCTTCAGCAGGCCCAGGCTGCGGGCGAGGCCGGAGATCCCCGTGTTCTTGCCCAGCGCGACCAGGCGCGCGTACCGCGCCAGGCGCTCCGGATCGGGCAGCAGGTCGCGGAAGATGAAGCGCTCGACCCACGACTCGCCGTGCGCCTCGCGGTAGGCCTCACGCGCCTCGACCATGATCTCGTCGGTCTGCACGTCCGTCAGGCAGCTCTCCGTGCACGCGCCGCACAGCAGGCACTGGAAGAAGCGGTCACCCATCTCCTCCAGCAGCTCGCTGTTGCCGCGCTGCACGGCCCGAACGAGGTCGTTGCGCGAGCGCGCGACGTTGCCCTCGTGCCCGGTGGCTCGGTACGTGGGGCAGGTGCGGATGCAGTACCCGCAGCGGTTGCAGCGGGCCAACTGGTTCGAGATGAACTCGGAGTCGAGCTTCGGCATCAATCGGCCTTTGCGGGCCAGTTCGGGGCCGGCAACACACCCGCCGGGTCGAAGTGGTCCTTGATCGCGGCGGAGAGGCGGTCCGGACGAGAAACCGGCAGGAGCGCACGCGCTTCGCCTGCCGGAGCGTCGAGGCCCAGCCAGCCCCCGACCTCCCGTGTGGCGGCGCGGACCGCGTCGGCCCAGGTCCGCGCAGCCTTGTGGTCGGGGTCCACCGGCGTCGCGACATGCACGCTGCCGCTGCCCAGGCTGACCCGCAGCAAGGCGGAGGGCTCGCGGCTCGCGGCAGCAACGACAGCGCCGACGGCGGCGGGCGGGGCGACGGCTTTGAGGCCGTAGAACGGAGCGCCGATCAGCCGCGAGGCCTCGCCGACATCCCGCCACAGGAAGGGCGCCTGAGCGCTGTCGAAGGTAGAGAGGACCTCCGCACCATGTCGGCCGGCCAGGTCGCGCAGGCCTTCCCGCATCGCCCTCACATCCGCCGCACAGCCGCGGAGGGCGAAGATCAGCCGCCAGTGGCCCTCGCCCTCCCCCGCCTGCTGTACGCGCGGGGCGACGCGGTTCCAGAGCCTGGCGTTCACGGCCTCCAGCGCGCTCGGGAGGAGGTGCGACGTGCGCACTGCGAGCGATAGCGCCGCCACCGCCTGGAAGTCGGGCGCCCGCACCAGGAGGGCTTCCTCGGCCTCCGGCAGCGGCAGCGTGCGGAAGGTCGCCTCCACGATCATCCCGAGCGAGCCCCTGGAGCCGACGAGGAGACGTTTCACGTCGTATCCGCAGACGTTCTTCACGGTCTTGCTGCCGGAGTTTACGACCTGCCCCGCGCAGGTGGCGAACCTCACCCCGAGCAGCACATCTCGCAGTTCCCCGTACCCATGGCGCAGGGGACCGTTGCTGTTGGCGGCCAGCACGCCCCCGATGGTCGCTTCCGTCGCGAAGGGGGCCGTGAGGGGCGCAAACTGCCCATGCGGGCCCAGCACGGCTTGCAGCTCGGAGACGGTGATCCCCGCCTGCGCGGTGACGGTGAGGTTCTGCCAGTCGTAGTCGATGATGGAACGCAGCAGGCGCGACTCAATCGCCAGGGCGCTCCCTATACCGTCGAGCTTCGTCCGCCCGCCAACCGGTACGACGGCCCGGGCGGTCTTCGTGGCCTCAGCCAGCACGGCCGCGGCGTCCTCATATGAGGTGACCTGCACGGTCGCCCCGGGGTCGGAGGGGAGGGCTTGCTCGCGCACGCCGGGAGCCAGGCCCAGCTCGGCCTCATTCGGCGGCGGCAACACCTTGCCCGGATTCAGCGTGCCCAGGGGGTCGAAGATGGTCTTGAGAGCGCGCATCGCGGCCAGGTCCTGGGGCGCGCAGGCCATCGGCATCGCGTACGCCTTCTGACAGCCGATGCCATGCTCCCCGGTCAGCACGCCGCCCACCTCGACCGCGAGCTTCGCGATCTCCTTGTCGGCGGCCAGCACGCGGGCGACCTCGTCCGGATTGCGGTCGTCGAAGAGCAGCTGTGGATGGAGGTTCCCGTCGCCCGCGTGGAAGACGTTGCCCACGTCCAGTCCATGGCGCTTGCCGATCTCGATGACCTCGGCCAGGACGCGCGGCAGCTCCGTGCGCGGGACGACGATGTCGGTGGTGATCTTGTTCGGCGCGATGCGTGCGACGGCCCCGAAGGCGCCCTTCCGCCCGCGCCAGATCCGGTCGCGGTGGGCTTCGTCCTCCGCGACCTCGAACCGCAAGGCGCCTTTGGCGGCGCAGATCCCCTGCACCTGCCGCACCTGATCCGGCAGGCCGGCCGCCATCCCGTCCAATTCGATGATGAGCACGGCCTCCGCGTCGAGGGGATAGCCGGCGTGAACAGCCGCCTCGACCGCCTGGATGATCTGGCGGTCCATCATCTCAAGCGTAGCCGGGACCATCCCCGCGGCGATGATACCGCTTACGGCCTCGGCGGCCTTGATGATCGAATCGTAGATGGCCAGCATGGTCACGACGGCTTCGGGCAAGGGCATGATGCGACAGGTGATCTCCGTCACCACCCCCAGGGTGCCCTCGGACCCGATCACCACACCGCGCAGATCGTACCCGTCCGCCTCCAGCACCTTGCCGCCCAGCTCCATCACGTCACCATCGGGAAGGACGACCTGCAGCCCGGTGACGTGGTTGGTCGTGACGCCGTACTTCAGGCAGTGCGGGCCGCCCGAGTTCTCGGCCACGTTCCCGCCCATCGTGCAAACCCGCTGGCTGGCCGGGTCGGGCGCGTAGAAGTGCCGGTGCTTCGCGAGCGCTTCGATGAGGTCGAAGTTCAGATGCCCCGGCTGAACGACGACGCGCTGGCTTGGGAGGTCGACTTCCAGCAGGCGGTCCATCCGCGAGAGCGCCAGCGAGACACCGCCACGCAGCGGCACCGGCCCGCCGGACAGGCATGTCCCCGACCCGCGAGGCGTGACGGGGACCTCCTTCTCGTGGCAGAAGCTCAGCACGTCCGACACAGCCTGGGTTGTCGTGGGGAAGACGACGATGTCCGGCCGACTGCGCTCCAGGGCGCCGTCGTACTCGTAGGCCAGCAGGTCGAGCGGCTCGGTGGTCACATTGCCGCGCCCAACCGCCTCGGTCAGGCGGGCGACAAGGTACTTGCTCAGCGGCATCGTGCGTCCTCAGGCCGGCGCAGGCCGGATGGAGGTCTCAGATCACAGCCTTCGCCGCCGCCAGAAACAGAGCGACGTTGCGCTCGGTGGAGTTGTGGCCCATCAGGCCGACGCGCCAGATACTCCCCTTCAGCTCGCCCAAGCCGCCGCCGATCTCCAACCCGAACCGGGTCAGCATCGCCTTCCGCGCCGCCAGATCGTCCACTCCCTCCGGCAGCTTCACAGCGTTCAACGTCCAGAGTGAGTCATCGGCCTTCGGCAGCAGTTCCATCCCGAGATCGGCTAGCCCGGCCTTCAGGCGCTCGTGGTTGGCCTGGTGGCGCGCCCAGCGCGCTTCAAGCCCCTCCTGCAGGATCAGCCGGAGCCCCTCGTGAAGCGCATAGATCATGTTGATCGGGGCGGTGTGGTGGTAGACCCGGTCCTCGCCCCAGTAGCTGCAGATCATGTTGAGGTCCAGGTACCAGGACTGGACCTTGGTCTTGCGCGCCTGCAGGGCGGCGACGGCGCGGTCACTGAAGCTCACGGGGGAGAGCCCCGGCGGGACGCTGAGGGCCTTCTGGGTGCCGCTGTAGCACGCGTCGATGCCCCACTCGTCCACGAGCACCGGGTGCCCGCCAAGCGAGGTGACCGCGTCGACCACGAGGAGCGCACCGTTGTTGTGCGCCGCGCGCGAGATCTCTTCGAGGGGCTGCAGCACCCCCGTCGAAGTCTCGGCATGGACGACCGCCACCAGCTTGGTCGGCCCGGCCTTCACCGCAGCCTCGACGGCGGCCGGGTCCAAGGTAGTGCCCCAGGGCGCCTCCACGCGCACGAGCTCGCCCCCGGCGCGCTCGACGATGTCGCTCATGCGTTGACCGAAGACGCCGTTGACCCCCACGACGCAGCGATCCCCGGGCTCGAGGAGGTTCACCAGGCATGTCTCCATCCCCGCCGAGCCGGTGGCGGAGATGGGCAGCGTGAGGCGGTTGCGCGTGCACATGACCGCCCGCAGCATGTCCTGAACCTCGTTCATTCGCTCGATGAACCACGGGTCCAGATGGCCGACGGTGGGCTGGGCCATGGCGGTCAGCACGCTGGGCGGGCAGTTGCTTGGGCCGGGGCCCATCAGGATGCGGTCGGGCGCCGAGAAGGCGGGGGGAATGCTGGACACAGTGACCCTCCGGGTACGAGATGCTTGCTCGACGGGTAGGTACGGGGGGCAGGTGAGGCGAACCCTCCGCCGCCGACGTTAGAGACGACAAACACACCGCGCCGCTCGGACGCACCCCCAGAGCGGGCGGAGAGGGATCAGGGATTGCTGAAGCAGAGGCTGTCGCCCGCCATCATCGTCGTGCTCGTCCTCGTCGCGCTGCTGCTCATTTCAGGCGTGTTCTACCTGCTGATGCACCGGAGCGGCCCGACCGACTCCGAAGCTCCA
>Ga0233425_10005444_pt1 | contig 20093 bp, 22 predicted proteins | sample Watercolumn_Towu_2_FD_181712 | JGI IMG/M metagenome (GOLD analysis project Ga0233425, IMG submission 181712) | Freshwater microbial communities from Lake Towuti, South Sulawesi, Indonesia - Watercolumn_Towuti2014_140_MG | ecosystem: Environmental > Aquatic > Freshwater > Lake | place... | reverse complement strand
CTTCCGCCAGGGCGGAGCCGCAGTCCACGCACCAGTGCACCGGCTTGGCGCCCAGGTAGAGGTGGCCGTTGGCCTGGATCTTCCCCAGTTCCCGGATGATGTCCGCCTCGAAGCGGTAGTCCATGGTCAGGTAGGGATGGTCCCAGTCGCCCAACACGCCCAGGCGGATGAAGTCGGCCTTCTGCCGCGCCACCTGGCTTGCCGCGTATTCCCGGCACAGTTCCCGGAAGCGGGCCGGCGGCGTGTCCTTGCCGTGGGTCTTCTCCACCTGCAGTTCGATGGGCAGGCCATGGCAGTCCCAGCCCGGCACGTAGGGGGCGTCGAAGCCGTCCAGGGTGCGGGTCTTGACGATGACGTCCTTGAGGATCTTGTTCACCGCGTGGCCGATGTGGATGTCGCCGTTGGCGTAGGGCGGGCCGTCGTGGAGGATGAACAGGGGGCGGCCCTTGGAAGCGGCGCGGATCTTTTCGTAAAGCTTCTTTTCCTGCCAGGCCTTGACCCACGCGGGCTCGCGCTTGGCGAGGTCGCCACGCATGGGGAAGGGGGTGTCGGGGAGGTTGAGGGTGTCTTTGTAGTCGGGCATTTTGGGTTTGCTGCCTGGATTCAGTGTTGCTTGTTCACAAGCCGGGTTTGGCCGGTGGTTGCCCGGCGGCAAGTTACTTTTCTTGCTTGGCCAAGAAAAGTAACCAAAAGAAGGCCACCCCGCTTCGCCGCCCTTCGGGTTTCCTCGACTGGGCGAAAGCTTCGGGCGGCTGCGTAACTCACCCCTGCGGGGCTCAGACATACTCGCCGAAAGCCCCCGAAGCTTTCGCCCAGTCGAGGCGGCTCAGAGGGGGGCAAACCGTCGCGTAGGGACGCCATTCCCCCTTCTGACGCCGCCGGCTGGTGCCCAAATCCACGGGGGAAGTCGGCGAGCGTGTATGAGCCCGCAGGGCGAGTTTGCGAGCCGCCCGTGGATTTGGGCACCAGCCGGGGATTTCGGCGGAAGCAGGGTGTGCTTTCTTTGATTACTTTCTTTGCACAAGCAAAGAAAGTAATGCGTCGCCGGGCGCCCCCGGCCACACACCCCTGCCGTTCGTGGCCGTTTGGCAATTCGCAGGTCGCTAAATCCCCCTTGCTCCCCCTTTGAGAAAGGGGGGAACGCCTTGGGCGACTGTCCCGGAACGACGCTGCGGAACGGCCGAAGAGCCTAGACATTCAACAACTCCCTCGCCTGCCTCGCATCCTTATCGATCTGCGCGATCAGTGCCTCCAGGCTCGGGAACTTGGCTTCATCCCGCAGCTTGTGCAGGAACTCCACGCGCAGATGCCGGCGATAAATGGCTTGGTCGAAGTTGAACAGATGCACTTCCAGTGTCGGCCGGCCGTTGGTATGCACCGTGGGCCGGGTGCCCAGGCTGGCGACGCCGGGCCAGTCCGGCTGCTCCAGTCCCTGGACGCGTACGGCGAAGATGCCGGTCAGCGGCGGGCGGTTGTGTTTGAGCTGGATGTTGGCGGTGGGATAACCGATCTTGCGGCCCAACTGGTCGCCGCCCACCACCCGGCCGGAGATGGAATAGGGACGGCCCAGCAACTGGGCGGCGGTGGCCATGTCGCCAGCGGCCAGGGCCTCGCGCACGGCGGTGCTGGAGGCGCGCTGGCCGGCGGCTTCCACGGTGTGCAGGGCCTCGGCCTCAAAGCCGTATTGCTCACCCAGTTGCTTCAGTAACGCAAAGTCGCCGGCCCGTTTCGTGCCGAAGCGGAAGTCGTCGCCTACCAGCACATAACGGGCCCGGAGGCCATCCACCAGGATGCGGCGCACGAAATCCTCGGCGGCCAGGGCGGCGAAGGGCTTGCTGAACCGGCACACATGCACGTGGGCCACACCCAGGCCGCGCAGGATCTCCAACTTCTCTCGCAGGGAGGTGAGACGGGTCGGCGCGGAGTCCGGCGTGAAGATTTCCCGGGGGTGGGGCTCGAAGGTGAGCACGGTGGGCAGGGCGCCGACCGAGGCGGCGCGGGCGGTGAGCCGGGCCAGCATGGCCTGGTGGCCCAGGTGGACGCCATCGAAGTTGCCGATGGTGACGGCTTGGGGGCGTTGCGGGGTATGCGGTTCACCGAACCAGCCATGGGTCATCCGCATGATGGGGTTATCTCGTTGAAAAAGCGCAAATTTTAGCTGCCGGGCAGGGGGCAGTCTATTCGGCGGCCCGGCGTTTGAAGTCGGTGGGACGGAAGCCCATCAAACCCAGGGTGGTGAAATAGACCAGGGCGCCCCCCGCGACCAAGCCGGACAGGTGCAGGATGCGTTCGCCGAAATGGTAGGTGAGCCAACGCCCTTCGCCGGCCATGGCGAACCACAGGAACATCCCCATGGTCGCGAGGGCCAGGGTCAGCTTGGCAAGAAAGACGGTCCATCCCGGCTGGGGCTGGTAGATGGCCTGGCCGCGCAGCTTGTGCAGGAGGATGCCGGCATTGAGGCAGGCGCCCAGGCCGATGGAGAGGGCCAGGCCGGCGTGCTTCAGGTGCCAGATGAACAGCAGGTTCATGGCCTGGGTGGCCACCAGGGTGAGGATGGCGATCTTCACCGGGGTCTTGATGTTCTGGCGGGCGTAGAAGCCTGGGGCCAGCACCTTCACCAGAATCAGGCCCAGCAGGCCCACGCTGTAGGCCACCAGGGCCAAGCGGGTCATTTCCACGTCGTGGGCGGAGAACTCGCCGTAGAAGAACAGGGTGGCGATGAGGGGTACGGCCAGGAGCCCCAGGGCCAGGGCGGCGGGGGCGGCCAACAGCAGGGTCATGCGCATGCCCCAGTCAAGCAATTTGGAGTATTGGCCGGGGTCGTTGTCGGCGTAATGCTTGGCCAGGGAAGGCAGCAGGATGGTGCCCAGGGCCACGCCCAGCAGGCCGGTGGGGAATTCCATGAGCCGGTCGGCGTAGTAAAGCCAGGACACGCTGCCGGTATCCAGGAAGGAAGCGAACACGGTATTGAGGATGAGGGATATCTGGGCCACCGACACCCCCAGGGCCGCGGGGCCCATGAGCTTGAGGATGCGCCGGACCCCGGGGTCGTTGGGCGTCCAGTCCCAGCGGGGCAGCATGCCCAGACGCTTGAGTCCGTGCCACTGCAAGGCCAGTTGCAGTATGCCGCCCAGAAACGCACCCCAGGCTAGGGCGGTGATGGGCGGGTCGAACCAGGGCGCGGCGAACACGGCGGCCAGGATCATGGCCACGTTGAGCAATACCGGCGTGAAGGCCGGCAGCATGAAACGGCTCCAGGTATTGAGCACGCCTGCCGCCAGGGCTACCAGGGACATGAACACGATATAGGGAAAGACGATGCGCATCAGATCGACGGTGAGCGCGAACTTGTCCGGTACGGCGGAAAAACCCGGGGCCACCACCAGGATGACCAGGGGTGCCCCCAGCACCCCCAGGGCGGCCACGACCATGAGCGCCACGAACAGGACAGTGGCCACCCGATTGATGAGCAGATGGGTTTCCGCGTCTCCCCGCTGGTTGCGATATTCCGCCAGGATGGGCACGAAAGCCTGGGAAAATGCCCCCTCGGCGAACAGGCGGCGCAGCAGGTTGGGCAGCTTGAATGCCACCACGAAGGCGTCCGTGGCCACCCCCGCGCCGAATACCCGGGCGATAATGGCATCCCGTGCGAAGCCCAGGATGCGGGACAGCAGGGTCATGGAGCTGACCGCGGCGAGGGCGCGCAGGAGGTTCATCGGGTGGCGGGCTCGGGGCACATAGACGCGGCATGGTAGCGAATGGCCGCGGGTGGGGATAGCAAAACGATTCAAACACTTGCCTTGAAAAAACGGCACCGGTATGATGCGCGTTTTCCCGAATGCATCCAGATCAAGGAGTTCCCGTATGGCTAACAGCGCCCAGGCTAAGAAGCGTGCCCGTCAGGCTGTCGCCCAGCGTCTGCACAACATGGCCCAGCGCTCGGCCTACCGGACCGCTGTGAAGAAGGTTCGCAAGGCGATCGAGGCGGGTGACAAGGGTGCCGCCCAGGCCGCCCTCAACGAGAACATGGCAGTCATCGACAGCCTGGCCGACAAGAAGATCGTGCACAAGAACAAGGCTGCCAGGCACAAGAGCCGTCTGTCCGGCGCCATCAAGGCCATGGCCTGAACTTTCCCGGCCCCAAAACAAAACCGCCCGGCTCAACCGGGCGGTTTTGTTTTGGGGCCGGGATCAGCCGCGTCCGGATTGGCGGCCATCGCACAGGGTCAGGTCGTTCTGTCTGGCAAAGTCCATGAGGAAGCGAAACAGCCGGGCGTCTTCCCGTTCCAGGGCGCGGTTGACCACCACGCAGCGGATGCCGTCCCGGGTCACGGGCCGCACGTTGACGGAGAAATTCAGGCGGTTGTCGCAACCCACGCAAGATGCGACGCCGGCCAGCCGTTCCGCCCAGTCGCTGGGCCTGAAAGGGCGCCCGTTGCTGGTGACGCCCTTGATGACCACTTCGCCGGCGAACGCGCTTTCCATGATTGCGGCTATGCTCCTCAAGTAGGCCGGAATATCACCCGCCTATAATCGGCACACGTTTGGAAAACTGGAGAAGAGAATGAGCTTGGATCGCGTACCCGCCGGCCGGGATATCCCCAATGATTTCAATGTCATCATCGAAATTCCTGCCCATGGCGAGCCCATCAAGTACGAGGTGGACAAGGAAAGCGGTTCCATGTTCGTGGACCGCTTCATGTCCACCGCCATGCACTACCCCTGCAATTACGGCTACATCCCACACACCCTGTCCGACGACGGGGATCCGGTGGACGTGCTGGTCATCACTCCCATCCCCCTCATCACCGGCGTGGTGGTGCGCTGCCGCCCCGTGGGCATGCTGAAGATGGCAGACGAGGCCGGCGAGGACGCCAAGCTCCTGGCCGTGCCCGTGGACAAGCTCACCAACCTGTACCGGGACATCGAGTCGCCCCGCGATCTGCCCGAGTCCATGCTCAACCAGATTTCCCACTTCTTCGAGCATTACAAGGACCTGGAGGCCGGCAAGTGGGTGAAGGTCCAGGGCTGGGTCGGCGCCGAGGAGGCGAAGAAAGAAATCCTGACGGGTGTCGAGCGCTACCAGGCCAGCCCGGAAAAACCCGGCTTCTGATGCGGGTCTGCATCCTCTCCGACAGCCACGACAACCGCCGCCTGCTGGAGCATGCGGCGGCGGACGCCAAGGCTCGGGGGGCCGAGGCCATCCTGCATTGCGGTGACGTGGTCGCCCCCACCACCCTGCGGGTGCTGAAGAAGTTCGAACTGCCCGTGCATGCCATCCACGGCAACAACACCGGCGACCTCTACGCCATGCACCAACTGGCCCATGAGCCGGACAGTCCGGTGCGCTATCACGGCCAGGATGCCGCCATCCACCTGGGCGGCCGCAGTCTGTTCCTGGTGCATTACCCCCACTATGCCCGGGGCATGGCCCTGACCGGGGACTACGATCTGGTCTGTTGCGGCCATGACCATCGGGTCAGCATCCAGGCCATCGACAACGTCAAGGGCGGCAGGACCTGGCTGGTGAATCCCGGCACGGTCGGCGGGGTCGGCAAGGGGCCGACCTATGTGCTGGCCGATCTGGCTGCGCTTTCCTTCGAGGTCTACGACGTGCCCACGGCCCCCGGCGAGGCGTGCAACACGCCGCCGGTGAGCGTGCATGTCTGATCAGGTCCGGGCGGGCCGAAAGATATCCGGATCGTCGTAAAACACGGCGGACTGGTTGCCCTGCCACCAGCCGGGGATGCCGAGCACCGGCATGGGAAACAGGTCGGCCGGCCGGGTAATTCCGCCGCTGCGCCAGATATCGGCAATCGCCTCGTCCAGCCAGGCCGGCGGCGGTCCTGCATCCGGCGGTTGCGGCGCGGCGATGAACAGGCATTTGGCGGTGATCCCCGGCCAGGGCCGCAGCAGTTTCTCCAGAACGGCATGGCCGATGAGGTAGGCGCGCGTTTGCGACCAGACCGTCCGCCCGTCGACGAAGGCTTCCCGCCAACGGCGGGTGGCCAGCAGACCGGCCAGTGTCGCATCCCCGCCTACCAGTACCAACCCGCTCTCATCGAACAGGGTGGCGGCGTCCGAAGCGGGGCCCCGTGGCATGCCCGGCGCCAGATGCCGGCAATGCAGGGCGTTGAGGGTGGCCTTGGTCCGGGGAAAGGCCAGCCAGGCCAGGGCGTTGAGCAGGTCGTGCCAGTTGCGCTCCCGGGTGGGAACGATGCCCGAGGCCAGGATGCCCGCCTCGTATTCCCGTTGCCCGCAGCGTTGGCGCTGAGTCCGGAAGCGCACCGGCAGGCCATGGGCGTTGGCCAGGCAGGCCTGCTCAGCCAGTTCGTCGAGTCGACCCAGATCCGGCCAGTCCGGGCCGGCCAGCCGTCGCACCCAGGGCGACAGGTGCGCGAACGGCGGCGTCGAGGCGAAATCACCGCGCCAAGCGGTATTCATGAACTGCGCTCCGCCAGGCGTGGCCGAAATGTTCGGGTCAGGGCATGTTCCGGACCCAACATCGCGAACAGGGCGATCATGGCCCGGCGGCCGATGTCGTCGCGGTATTGCGGTGCCCGCCGGGCGAGTTCCAGAAGGTGTCCCAGGGCGGCTTCCGGATCGTCATCGAACAGCGCCCGGGCGGCCAGGGTGAGCCGTTCCGCGTAGGTATCGCCGCCGGTCTCCCCGCGCGCCGCATCGATCAATTCCAGATGGACCAGCAACGTGACGATCCCTGGTGCGGCCCGCGCGCCGTGGGGCAAGGCCGCGAGCAGGGCCAGGGCCTCCGCGGGGCGCCCGGCCAGGGTGAGGAGCTTGGCCAGGTCGGCGGCCACCGCCAGATCCTCCGGCGCGTCGACGGCGATGCGCGCCAGCGCGGCAATGGCAGCCTCGGTATCGCCGGACTGGTGCAGGGCCAGGGCCGCCATGCGGGCCCGGTCCTGTTCGTTTGCCAGGTAACGGTGCAGGGCTTCCCGGAATTCGCGCTCCGATTCGGCGCCATGGATGGTGTGCACGATTTCGCCACGCAGGAAGAATTTGACCGTGGGCACGCTGCTTACCCCCAGCCTGCGTGCCGGTGCGCCGAGTTCGTCGGTATTGACCATCACCAGCAGGAAACGGCCGCCGAATTCGGTGGCGAGCTTTACCAGCCGTGGCATGAGCACCAGGCAGGGACCGGCCTTGGGCGACCAGAAGTACGCCAAAACCAGCCCCTTGGCGGAATTGTCGAGGATCAGACGCTCGAAGTTCTCGCGGCTGGCGTCGAACACGTAGGGCGACAGGCGTTCTGGCAAGGTCAGTATCCCCAGAGCAGCTTCCACTCGATCCTCGGCCAGGCCGGGTCGGGTTCGATCACGCCGCGCGGGCGATGCGTGCGCATGGTCAGGTCGCGTTCCCTCGGTGGGTCGAGCGGGCGGCCGCGGCCATCCATGAAGCTCACGGCGAAGCGGATCAGGCCGTTGCGGCTGCGACGGGTGATGCAGGCATTCTCCCGGTTGGCGAGACGGATGAGGGTGCCCGGGGGGTACAGGCCGACACGGCGCAACAGCAGGATGGAAATCTGGCTGTCCAGGAGGCCGCGTTGCGGCCCGAAGAGTTCCCGCAGTGCATGGCGGGCAGACTTGGGTGGGTGGTAATGGTGGCTGGCGATGCGCGTGCAGTAGACGTCCGCCACCCTCAGGATGCGGGCAGACAGGCCAATGTGGGTACCCTCGATGCCCTCGGGATAACCGCTGCCGTCCATGTTTTCATGATGCTGGCGCACGGCCTCGATCCACAGAGGGTCGTCGATGCCGATGCCCTGCAGCAACTCGACGGCGCGACCGGGGTGAGGGATCAGCCGGGCCCTTTCGCCGGCCGCTTCGGCTCCGGCAAGGCCGTTGAGCCGGTCGTGGGTGGCGAGGTCGGCCATGTTCATGGTCAGCGCGGCGCCGGCCAGGCCCAGGCGCTCGCGGTCGCTGAATTCGAGTTGGTCCGCCAGCAGGAGGACCACGAACATGACCTGCAGGCTGTGTGTGACGCTGGGTCGAGCCAGGGGGACGAGGCGGGGGTAGCCCAGGCAGGCGTCCGGGTCGGCCTGGAAAGCGGCTGTCAGATGCCCGATGAGGCGGACGAGCGTGTCGGCGTCCATGTCTTCGACGGGGCCGGACAGTAACGCATCGGCCTGCCTGGCCAGTTCCTCCAGGCGGTCAAGCCAATGGCCCGCTTCCGCGCCCGCTGCGCTCTTCCGGAACAGCGGGCGGCCGATAAGCTTGAGGTAGTGGGCTTCGTCGGCGATGACCAGGCCCGCGCCGGCCACCAGCACGCCGGATTCGGTGAACACATCCCAGGGCAGGGGAAGGCCGATCAGGGACAGGTCGAGTTGGACGGGGCGCAGCACGAATACGGGCTTCTGAAGTCGTGATGGCGGGGAGTATCATCCAAGGTGCCAATCCGTGGGAGCCCCGTCATGACCGTCCATGCCCTGAATGACCAGGAAATTCGCCTGTTGCGTGAGGAACTCGAGCTGCTCATGGTGGAGCGCCAGAAACTGTTGCAGGTGGTGGGCGCGGCCGCCGTGCTGGTGGCCAACCTGGATTCGGAAACCCTGCCGCAGGACCAGGACACCATCGATGCCGCCGAAATGCTCGCCGAAAGCCTCAATGCCCTGACCGAGGAGAGCCTCAAGGATGCGCTGGACGCCGTGCGCGCCGAGTTCGACGCCGAGGCGCAGCGGGAGGAAACCCGCTCCAACTGAGCCGCGGCGGATTCGGCTCAGGCGGGGGAGTCGAGCAGCCGCACTTCCCGCTGCGGGAATGGGATGACAATGCCGCGCTGGCGGAAGGTTTCCAGGACGGCCCGGTTTATTTCCCCCGCCGCTTCATTGAAATCCGCCACCTTGACCCAGGGTTTGACTGCCACGACCACGCTGGAATCCGCCAGGGCACGCACCTGGATCAGCGCTTCCGGATCGGGCAACACCCGGCCATTGCTGACCAATACCTCCCGGGTCAGCGCGAGCGCCTGGTCGATGTCGGTGTCGTAGGCCACCCCAACCTGGATGTCCAACTGGCGGATGTTGCCGTGGTTGTGCAGGATTTCACCGACGATCTTGCGGTTGGGAATGACCACCCGGGAACGGTCGGCATGGCTCAGCACCGTGTTGAACAGGCTGATTTCCTCCACCACGCCTTCCTCGCCGACGATGGCGATGTATTCGCCCAGCCGGAAGGGCCGGGTGAAGATGATGGTGAGGCCGGCCACCACGTTGCCCAGGACGCCCTGCATGGCCAGGGCGACGCCGGCGCCGGCGACGCCCAGGCCGGCGATCAGGGGTAGCAGTTCCACCCCCAGGTTCTGCAGGGCCATGATCAGGAAGAGGCCCAGCACCAGTATGCGGACGATGCGCGACAGCAGCAGGCGGACGGGGGGGTCGATGGCGAGTTTCGCCAGCATCCGCTCCGTCATCCGCCCCAGCCAGCGGCCGACGAAAATGCCGATGGCCAGGATCAGCAGGGCCACCACCAGTTTCGGGCCGAAGCGGATGGCCAGGTCGATCAGGGTGCTTTTTGCCTGGTCGAGGACGACAAGCTGATCGTTCATCGAGGTGTTCCGTTCATGCTAAAGATTGGGCGTTTCCGCCAGGATCTGGTCGTAGAGCTCCCAGGACAACCGGGCATCCTCGGGGCTGACCTTCCTCACTGCCTGACCCAGGCTGACCATGACGTATTCCCCGATGCCCGGCGGTTTGTCCTGGAGCAGGAACAGGGAGACGTCACGCTCGATGCCACGGGCTTCGCAGCGGGCGGAGAGGCCGTCGACGGCGGTAATCTGCATGGGGTAGGCGAGGCACATCGGAATATCGATTAATAAAATTAATGGTGACTATAAGTCATTGAATGCAGATGGGGAAGTTCTCAATATTGCAGAAATATTGAGCAATATCAATATCTTGAGTAATCCAGTATATTGTTATTGCTGCATGTGCGAAGTATTCTTTTCCGTCATGAAGACCCTGGTCCTCGGTATCGGCAACACCCTTCTCAGCGACGAGGGAATCGGGGTCCACGTCCTCAGCGCCCTGGCCGCCGAGCCCTTCCTCACCGAGGATGTGACGCTTCTGGATGGCGGCACCTTGTCCTTCACGCTCGCCGGTCCCATCGAGGAAGCGGACGCACTCATCGTCGTCGACGCCGCCCAGATCAAGTCCGAACCCGGCGCTTGGCGGCTGTTCGAAGGCGAGGCCATGGATGCGTTCCTGCTCGGCAACCGCAAATCCAGCGTGCATGAGGTGGGGCTCACCGACCTGCGCGCCATCGCTCTGCTGGCAGGCCATTGGCCGGAAAGACGCGCCATGCTGGCCATCCAGCCTCAGGTGGTCGATTGGGGCGAGTCGCCGACAGCAGAAGTGGCCAGCGCCATCCCGCCTGTTTGCGCGGCCATCCGGGGCCTGATCGAGGATTGGCGTCATGCCGCTTGAAGACATCCCTGTCGTCACCGTTTCTGCCGATGACCCGTACCAGGCCGATGCACTTTCCGGCAATGCGCCCGTGTTGCTGCGCGAGATTGCCGAGCATGTGCGGCGCCTGCTCGGTGACGGCGAGTCGACCGCCATCGACCTGAATGCCCTGCCGCTGACGCCGGCCGACCAGGACTGGCTGAAGCAGACCCTGGGTCAGGGCGAGATCGCCGTCACCCTGATTTCCGACGGGGAGTCCACGCTTGAAGAGACGGCCTGTCCGGGCGTCTGGTGGATCACTCATCACAACGAGCAGGGCGCCGTCGTTTCCCGGTTCATCGATGTTGCCTTCGTCCCCGAGTTGGTCAAGGCGCATCCGGAAGACGTAAAAATCGGATTAGAACATCTTGAATCTCTAATTTTTGATCTAAGCTGAATTTGAATCTTCACGTGAGTGTTGGAAGCCAGGAGGCTAAGCATGCAAGGTCCATTGATTGACACCCTCGCGCGGCAAGGCGTGACCCGCCGCACATTCTTCAAGTACTGCGCCACCTTGGCATCCCTGATGGCCTTGCCGCCGTCCGCGGGACGCGCCATGGCGGAGGCGATGGCATCTGCCCCGGCGGCCGCCAAGCGACCCTCGGTCATCTGGTTGCCGTTCCAGGAGTGCACCGGCTGTACCGAGTCCATCACCCGCTCCCATTCCCCCACCATCGAGGGGCTGATCTTCGACGCCATCTCCCTGGATTATCAGGAGACCCTGATGGCGGCGGCGGGGTACCAGGCCGAGGAAGCGCTGCACAAGGCCATGAAGGACAACGAAGGCAAGTACCTGCTGGTCGTCGACGGCTCCGTGCCGCTGGGACTGGACGGGGCCTACTCCTGCATCGCCGGCAAGTCCAACCTGGAAGCCCTGAAGGAAGTCGCCAAGGGTGCCGCGGCTATCGTCGCCATGGGTTCCTGCGCGGCCTTCGGCGGCATCCCCAAGGCGAATCCGAATCCCACCGGCGCCGTCGCGGTGTCCGACGTGATCAAGGACAAGCCCATCATCAACATCCCCGGCTGCCCGCCCATCCCGGTGGTCATGACCGGTGTGCTGGCCCATTTCCTGACTTTCGGCAGCCTGCCGGAGATGGACAAGCTGGGCCGCCCGAAAGCTTTCTATGGCGAGACCATCCACGACCGCTGCTACCGGCGTCCGTTCTACGATCAGGGCAAGTTCGCCAAGACCTTCGACGATGAAGGCGCGCGCAAGGGCTGGTGCCTGTTCGAGCTGGGCTGCAAAGGGCCAGTCACCTACAACGCCTGCGCGACGGTTAAGTGGAACGGCGGCACCTCCTGGCCGGTGGAATCCGGGCACGGCTGCCTGGGTTGCTCGGAACCCGATTTCTGGGATGGCGGCGGTTTCTATCGTGCCCTGTCGCGGCCCGCGGATCCCCTGAAGATGGCGGCGACGGCCGCGGCGGTGGGTGCGGCGGCCGGCGTGGCGATCAGCTTCGCCAACCGGGCCAAGAAGAGCTCCGCCAAGACGGCGCACGAAACCGTGACCCTGGCTGATCTGGAGAAATGATCATGAACGAAATGCAATTCCTGACATGGGTCCGGGGTCCGGGCCTGGACATCGCCATCGGCATCTTCCTGCTCGGCGTGTTGTGGCGGCTGATCGAGATCTACTCACTTGGCCGCAAGGTCGATGTGGCGCCCGGACGTCATCGTGACGGCGCCTCCGGCCTGCACACGGTGTTCCGCCGCTCGGTGCCGCCTCCCGGCATGGTCAAGCGTTCCCCGGTGACCTACATCGGTGGTTACGTCTTTCATATCGGCCTGGCGATCATCGTCTTCCTGTTCGAGCCGCACATCATCCTCATCCGCGATCTCACCGGGCTGTCCTGGCCGGGCCTGCCCTCGCAGGTGATCGACCTGGTGTCGGTGATCACCCTCGGCGCCATGCTGGTGGTGCTCGCGGACCGCATCAAGAAGCCGGTGAAGCGATACCTCAGCACCTTCGAGGACTGGTTCACCTGGACCCTCACCTTCCTGCCGGTGCTCACCGGATGGATGGCCGTGCAGCATCTGTTGTTGCCCTACACCACCATGCTGGCCCTGCACATCCTGTCCGTCGAACTGTTGTTGATCGTCCTGCCCTTCACCAAGCTGTTCCATGCCTTCACGGTCTTCGGTTCCCGCTGGTACCTCGGCAAGATCAACGGTCATAGGGGAGTCCCTGTATGAGCGCCTCACTGCAAAAGGGCATCAATGCCCTCAAGGAAGTCATCGACGCGCCTGTCGCGAGTTATCTCAACAGTTGCGTGCATTGCGGCCTCTGCGCCGAGGCCTGTCTGTTCCATCTGGAAACCGACGATCCGAAATACACGCCCATCCACAAGCTGGAACCGCTGCGCCGGGTCTATGAGCAGGAATACACCCTGCTCGGCCGCCTGAAGAAGATGGTCGGCCTGTCCAAGCCCGTCACCGACGACGAGCTGGAGGAGTGGAAGGAACTGGTCTACGACAGCTGCACCATGTGCGGCCGCTGCTCCATGGTCTGCCCGGTCGGCAACGACATCGTCTACATGGTGCGCAAGCTGCGCGAGGGCATGGCGGTGTCCGGCCACGCGCCCGAGGGCATCCAGGGCGCGGTCAAGCGCACGGTCGAGATCGGCGGTCCGATGGGCCTGAAGTGGCCGGCGGTGGCGAACGTCATCAAGAAGGCCGAGGCGGCCACAGGCGAGACCATCAACGTGGACAAGCCGGGTGTCGACTACCTGGTGCTGCTGTCCTCCATGGAGATCGTCAACTATCCGGAGTACCTGGAAGCCCTGGTGAAGATCTTCAAGAAGGCGGGCATCAGCTTCACTCTCGCCTCGGACGCCTTCGAGGCGACCAACGCCGGCATGCAGATCGGCGCCTCCGACCTCGCCAAGCTCATCGTCTCGCGCATCATCAACTCCGCCGAGAAGCTGGGCGTGAAGTACGTGCTGTCGCCGGAATGCGGCCACGCCTACATGGCGATCCGCTGGGAAGGCCCCAACCTGATCGGCCGGCCCTACAAGTTCGAGGTCAGGCACGTCCTGGAAGTGCTCGACGAACTGCGCCAGAAAGGCGTGCTGAAGATGAAGGACAAGTTCAAGGAGCCGCTCATCCTGCACGATCCCTGCCAGATCGTGCGCCGCGGCGGCGTGCTGGAAGCGCCGGAACCCCTGGTGCAGACGGTGGCCGAGAACTACATCCCCATCGTCGACAAGCAGAAGTGGAACTGGTGTTGCGGTGGCGGCGGCGGCGCCTCGGCCATCCATACCGAGGAAGCCGAAGCCCTGCGCGCCAAGGCCTTCCGCATCAAGAAGCGGCAGATCGAGGAGAACGGCGTCAATACCATGGTGACCTTCTGCGCCAACTGCCGCATCGTGATCGAGGAAGGTTTCGACCACTACGGGATGAACACGCAGTTGCTCGGCCTGACCGAACTGCTCGCCGAACACCTGGAGGACTGAACAAATGAACGCACCCCAACGCATCGTCGTCGATCCCATCACCCGCATCGAGGGCCACCTGCGCATCGAGGCGGAAACGGATGCATCCGGGAAGATCATCCGGGCGTCCTCCGCCGGCACCATGGTGCGCGGCATCGAGATCATCCTGCGCGGCCGCGATCCCCGCGACGCCTGGGCCTTCGCCCAGCGCATCTGCGGCGTCTGCACCCTGGTGCACGGCATGGCGTCCATCCGCTCGGTGGAAGACGCGATCCATCGCTCCATCCCCAGCTACGCCATCCCGGCCAACGCGGAAATCATCCGCAACCTGATGATCGCGGCCCAGTACGTGCACGACCACGTCATGCACTTCTACCACCTGCACGCCCTGGACTGGGTGGACGTGGTTTCCGCCCTCAAGGCCGATCCCAAGGCCACTTCCGCCCTGGCGCAAAGCATCAGCAGCTATCCCAAGTCTTCCCCGGGCTATTTTGCCGACGTGCAGAAGAAGGTGAAGACCTTCGTCGAACAGGGCCAGCTGGGCATCTTCGCCAACGCCTATTGGGGTCACCCGGCCTACAAGCTGCCGCCCGAGGCCAACCTCATGGCCGTGGCCCACTATCTGGAGGCCCTGGCGTGGCAGCGGGACGTGGTCAAGCTGCACGCCATCTTCGGCGGCAAGAACCCCCACCCCAACTTCGTGGTGGGCGGCACCCCGGCGGCCATCTCCGTGCAGACCGGCGGCGGCCAGGGTAAGGGCCCCATGCACCGCGGCGGCCAGGACGCCACCGCGGTCAACATGGTGGGCCTGCAGACCGTGCAGAACGTCATCAAGCAGATGAAGGATTTCGTCGATCAGGTCTACATTCCCGACCTGCTGGCCATCGCCTCCTTCTACAAGGACTGGGGCGCCATCGGCGACTCCGGCGGCAACTACCTATCCTTCGGCGACCTGCCGGAGAAGGACATGTGGACGCCGGAATCCTTCCTGATCCCGCGCGGCGTCATTCTTGGCGGTGACATCGGCAAGGTGCATCCCATCAACCTGGACGACGACAACGAAATCCAGGAATTCGTCAGCCACGCCTGGTACAAGTACTCGGGCGGCGACGACAAGGGCCTGCATCCCTGGAAGGGCGAGACCGAACTCAACTACACCGGTCCCAAGCCGCCCTACGAGCACCTGGACGTCGACAAGAAGTACTCCTGGCTCAAGTCGCCGCGCTGGAAGGGCAAGCCCATGGAAGTCGGTCCCCTGGCCCGGGCACTCATCATGTATGCCACCGGCAACAAGCAGATGAAGGAACTGGTGGACTACACCCTGAAGACCCTCAATGTACCGGTCACCGCCCTGTTCTCCACCCTGGGACGCACTGCAGCCCGCGGCCTGGAGAGCAAGGTCCTGGCGGACGCCATGCAGGGCATGTTCGACAAGCTCTTGGCCAACATCAAGGCCGGCGACGTCAAGACCTTCAACGACCAGTACTGGGATCCGTCCACCTGGCCCAAGTCCCTCCACGGTGTGGGCCTCATGGAAGCGCCCCGGGGCGGCCTGTCCCACTGGATCGTCATCGAGGACGGCAAGATCGATAACTACCAAGCCATCGTGCCCAGCACCTGGAACGCGGGGCCGCGCGACACCGCAGGCAATTCCGGGCCCTACGAGGCGTCGCTGCAGCACAACCACGTGCTGCACGATCCGAAGCAGCCGCTGGAGATCCTGCGCACCATCCACAGCTACGATCCCTGCATCGCCTGCGCGGTGCATGTGACCGACCCAGAGGGTGATGAACTGGTACAGGTGAAAGTGAAGTAAGGCGCCCCTTCCACCCCGGAAGGGGTTGGAAAGGAGGTGTGACATGACAAGAAAGTAGCTGTTGCATCACCACAAGCTGTAAGCAAGACCTACGGTTGGGGCGGGTGGCAGGTGCCCATCTTCCACCCGAACGACCCCGAGTACTGCGAATACGGGTGCCCGGTTTGCACTCGCGCGAGAAAGGGCATTTCCTGGGCCGTTGCCGTCCAGAAGGCCGAACTGGCCCTCACGCTGGGCGGTTGCCCCTGGGGCCGGGCACGCCGTCGCAAGTATGGGGTTTCCCCTGACCAACCGCTATCCGATATCCAATCTGAACCAATGATGGGTCGATAAGAACATGGACGATCCGCTCAAACGCCTACTGGAAGCCGAAGCCCGCGCGCAAAGCCTCATCGAGGCCGCCAGCCAGGAGCGCCAGCGCATCCTGGACGAAGCCCTGGCCGCCGCGCGCGAGGCCGAGGTCCGTTTCGAGGCGGGGCGCGCCGACCTGCGCGCGCCCTTCCTCAAGGAAGCCAACACCCGGGCCGACCAGGCCGTGGCCGAATTGGCGCGCAAGTACGAGGAGCGCCAGCGCAACCTCCGGGAAATGGCCTCCCGACATGAACAGGAGGCGGTCGAAGCCGCGCTCAACCTGCTGCTCGATCCGGCCCTTTGACCGATTCCCTAGCCGGGTACCGCCGTGTCAGCCTACCTTAACGCACGCGTCAGCATCTTCTCCGGACGCCTCTGGCAGCCGGGGGAGTTCGAGCGCTTCATCAAGACCCCCGACGCCGAAATCGGCGACCTGCTCGCCCGGCATGGCCTGTCGCAGCTGGCGAAGGGGTACGAGACCCCTGACCCGGTGTCGCTGGTCCTGCGCGTCATCACTGGCTGGCTCGAGGAAACCCAGGTCCTGATTCGCCCGCTGAACGGCGCCGAGCGCCGTTTCCTGAGCTACTGGACCGAGCGCTTCGAGATCTCCAACGTCAAGACCCTGCTGCGCGGCAAGATGACCGGCGAACGCCCGGCCGCCCTGATCGCGCGCCTTATTCCCATGGGCGCCTTCGGACGCCTGGACGTGCACGACCTGGCCCACGCCGAGGACACCAGCGAGCTGCTCCGCCGCCTCGGGGCCGGCCCCTACGCGGGCATCGTGCGCCATGCGCGGCGCGCCTTCGAGGAGAGCCACGACCCCTTCATCCTCGACGCCGCCCTGGACCGGGGCTACTACGAGGGCCTGGCGCATCGTGCGCAACTCGTGGAGAACACGGCGGGGGCCTCCTTCCGTCGCCTGATGGGGCAGGTCATCGACCGCATCAACCTGGTCTGGCTGCTGCGCTACCGCTTCAACTACAACTTGCCGCCGGCCCAAGTCTACTTCCTGCTGGTGTCGTCCCACTACAGCCTCTCGGCGTCCCGCCTGCGCGGCCTGGCCGCGCTCGGCAGTGTGGAGGCGATCGTCGAGGCCTTGCCCGAGACACTGCGCGCGGTCCTCAGGGGCGCAACGGACCTGCCGACAGTGTCCGCGCGCCTGGAAAACCTCGCGGCGCAGACCGCAACCGAGGTGCTGCATTCAGGCGCGCCCGCCATCGCCCGCGCCTTCGCTTACTTGATTCTGCGCGAGCGCGACCTGCGGGCGGTGCGGGCGGTCCTGCGCGGCCGCCAGCTTGGACTGCCCCTGGCCGACATTGAAACGGCCATCTACCTGCCTACCGAAGGGAATGCGTGATGTTCCGCGCCGAGCCCCTAGTCAAGATTCGCCTGCTCATGCTGGCCTCCGAGGCGCCGGATGCCGCCCTCGAACTGGCCCGCTTCGGCACCTTCAGTCCGGCCCAGTACGCGCCCCCGGCCCTGACGGAAAGCCCTGCGGACGCGTACCGGGAAGCCTGGCTGGATGCCGAGTCGCGCGCCTCCAAGCTGGTGGAGCGCTGCGGCAGCATGGGCGAACTGGTCATCCCCGAAGGCGCCGCCGCCCCCACGCTCGCGGACCTCGACGAACTCAACACCTGGCTCAAGGGCGTCTGGGGCGCCTGCCTGTCCGCCCATGAGGGCGAGGCCCGCATCCAGGAGGAGGTACGTCACCTGGATGCCCTGGACGAGACCCTCAGCAAGCTGGAACGGCTCAACGTCGATATGGCCCAACTGCTGCGCGAGGACAGCCTGCTCGCCGTGCACATCGGCAGCCTGCCGGCCGCCGCCGTCAAGCGGGTGGGCGAGGCCCTGGCCCTGGCCGGCTCCCTGGTCTCGACCTTCGACCGCATCGGCGACCAGGCCTATGCCGTCATCGCCGGTCCGCGCGATCGCCAGGACGAGGTGCGAGGCCTCCTGTCCCAGGCCGGCTGGCGCGAACTGCCCGTCCCGCACGAATTGCGCACCCACCCCCAGGCCGCGCGCGCGTGGCTCGGGGAAGAGCGCAAGCGCGTCGAGGAGATGAACGTCCGCGAGTGCGCCGCCATGGACACCCTGCGGGGCCAGTACCGGTCCGGCCTGGAGGAAGCGCGCCTGCGCGTCGCCCTGGGCCGCCCCCTGGCGGAGGCCGCCTCCGTCGGCGTGCGCGGGCGCGGCGGCCTGGCCGGCCTGTCCGGATGGGTGCCCCGTCGCGACGTCGACGAACTCAAGAGCGTCCTCGAAGGGCGTTTCCACGGCCGCTACTGGCTGGACATCGAGGCCCCCACGCGCGAGGAGGCCCACAAGGTGCCCTCCCTGGTCAGCTACCCGGGCTGGCTCACGCCCTTCGTGCCGATGGTCAAGAGCTATGGCGTCCCGCGCTACGGCGAGTTCGATCCGACGCTGCCCTTCGCGTTCCTCTACCTGCTCCTGTTCGGAGCGATGTTCGGCGACGTCGGTCACGGCGCGGTGATCATGGTGCTGGCCGCGAGCCTGCTGAAGAAGTTCGGCAAGGTGGCCTGGGTGGGCGTCGCCGCGGGCGCGGTGTCGACCGTGTTCGGCGTGTTCTACGGCAGCATCTTCGGCTACGAGGACATCATCCACCCGGTGTGGATGTCGCCCCTGCACCACACGACGAAGATGCTGACGCTGGCCGTGTCCTTCGGCATCGGCTTCATCGTCCTGACGCTGCTGGTGAACGCCCGCAACAAGTACACGGCCGGAGAGACCGAGGCGGCCCTCTTCGACTCCACCGGCCTCGCCGGCCTGCTGTTCTACCTGGGTGCCGTGGGGGGCGTGGTGAGCGCGGCGGGCGGAGCGGACCTGGCCACGCCTTCGTGGATGCTGGCCACCATCGGCATCACCATCGTCGCCATCTACAAGTGGATCGAGACCCACGCCAGCTTCGGCGAGCGGGTCCTGGTCACTTTCATCGAGACATTGGAGACGGGCACCAACCTTTTTGCCAACACCCTGTCCTTCATGCGGGTGGCGGCGTTCGCCCTGAACCACGTCGCGCTGGCCCTGGCAATCTTCACCATGGCCAACGGGCTGGGCACGGCGGGCCACTGGGTCACCATCGCCCTGGGCAACGTCGTGATCATCGTGCTGGAGGGCGGCATCGTCGCCATCCAGGCCCTGCGTCTCATGTATTACGAGGGCTTCTCCCGCTTCTTCAGCGGGGATGGAACGGAATTCGTGCCCCTGAAACTGGTGGGCGTGAAGTGAACGGTATCTGACAGCGTGACTAGGAGAGAAAGATGAGCTGGTTGATTGCATTGATGGGACTTTCGGTGGCCGCCACCCTCTTGGCGGGCGTCTGGCTGGAGATGCACCCGCGCCGCTTGCCTTCGCCGCGCTGGCTCAAGGGCGGCGTGTTCGGGAATTTCCTGGTCTTCGGCCTCGCCCTGGCCGCGTTCCTCTACCTGGGTGTCCAGGACGTCATGGCGCAGGAGGCCGCGGCGACGCACGGCAGCGGCATCTCCATGGCCGTCGGCCTGGCCCTCATCGGCATCGGCCTGCCCACCGGGCTGGCCGCCATCGGCGCGGGCATCGCCCTGGGCCCGGTCAGCGCTGCCGCCCTGGCGGTCATCACCGAGAAGCCCGAGATGTTCGGCCGTGCCCTGATCTACATTGGCCTGGCGGAAGGGATCGCGATCTATGGCTTGGTGATGTCCATCCTGCTGCTGGGCAAGCTGTGAGGACACCGGCGTGAAGGCCGAAGCGGAAAAACCCCCGGCCGGCGGGCGTTTGGTCGTGCTCGGCAGTGCCGGCCTGACCGAAGGCTTCAGCCTGATCGGCGCCGAGGTCCATGCCGACGCCGATCAGGACAAGGTCGAGGAAGTCCTGGGCCAGTTGGTGAAGGACGGCAGCGAGGCTTTGGTGCTGCTGGAAACCAGCCTGGCCCATGCCGGCGGCCACTGGTTGAACCGGCTACGCAACGAGGGCGGCCGCATCGTGGTGACCGAACTGCCGTCCCTGTCCACCCCAAGGGACTACGCCCCTGCGGTGGACGAGGTGG
>Ga0233425_10005443_pt1 | contig 20095 bp, 15 predicted proteins | sample Watercolumn_Towu_2_FD_181712 | JGI IMG/M metagenome (GOLD analysis project Ga0233425, IMG submission 181712) | Freshwater microbial communities from Lake Towuti, South Sulawesi, Indonesia - Watercolumn_Towuti2014_140_MG | ecosystem: Environmental > Aquatic > Freshwater > Lake | place... | reverse complement strand
GGAAACGGCTTTGCTGAAAGCCTCTTATATCCTGTATAAAAATAAATCCTATACCGAAGCGCTGCCTTTATACCAGCAGCTGTCGGAGATGGCGGAAACGCCGGCCAACAAATTATCCGGAAAAATGGGGGCCATGCGGAGCGCCTTTATCCTGAAGAATTATGAGGTGACCCTGGAATACGCGGTGAAAGTGCTCGCTACGGATAAGATCTCTCCGCAGCAGATGACGGAGGCCAAATACGATAAAGCCAGATCCCTCTATGAGCTCAACCGCCTGGATGATGCCATGAGCGATTTTAAAGCCATTGCCAAAACCGCCAAAAACGTGACCGGGGCCGAAGCCCTGTACTATGTTGCCAGGATCCAGTACACCAGGCAGGATTATTCGGCGCTCGAGAAAACCATCACCAGCCTTATCGCTTACGATTATTCCAACGACGACTGGAACACCAAAGGCCTCCTGTTGCTCTCGGATGCCTACATCGCGAAAGGCGAGTATTCGGATGCCGAGCTGATGCTGCAAACGGTGATCGATGGCAAACCCAAAGCAGAATACGTAGACGAGGCCACCAAGAAGCTGGAGAAGGTAAAAGCGCTGAAAGAGCAGGGGAATACAACCACCGGTCCTGCCAACAGCCTAAAGGTGGAATTCAAATCGCAGCAGAGCTCAGACAAAGACCTTTTCGATCAGCTGTATGAGGCGAAACAGGATTCGTTGAAACAGGCGCCCCTGCCTGCCGACAAAGCGGGAAAAAAACCATAAACAGCATTCAGGAATAAACGACCGGACATGGGATATATCAAATTCAACAAAAGCACAGCGGTATTAGACTCTGATAAATACGGAAATACCACCCTTTACCAGAAGCAGCAGGAAAGGCGGAAAAGCCTCATCCGGAAATTACAATGGCTCTTTGTGATCCTGATGGTGCTTGGCTACCTGAGCACGGCCTTTGCCCAGACGGGCGGGGGGATCAAAGAGCTGACGGTGGAGAATATCAGCGTGTATCAGCCAACCATTAAGGATGCCGTGAAGCTGGGCGACCTGCCCGAGATCAGGGATACTGTAAAGAAAATCTCGAATATCAATTACGGAATCCGGTCGAAGCCGCTGGTAAGCAAATACGAGGTGATCCCGATCGACGCCGCGAAAATGCAGAACGAGCCTCTGTCGAAATTGTACCGCTCGCTCATCAAGGCAGGCTTTGGCACCTATACCACGCCTTACCTCGAGCTATGGCTCAACAGCCTGCGCACCCGCGACGTCGCTTATGGCGTGCATTATAAGCATCTGTCATCCACCTCGCACCTGCGCGATGTCGGGTACAGCGGTTTCAGCGATAATGAGGCGGAGATCTTCGGGAAGAAATTCTACAAAAAGCATACGCTGCTCGGGGAGTTCAATTACAAGCGCAACGTCGTGCATTTCTACGGCTATGATACCACCGAGAACAAGCTCACCAAGGATTATACCAAACAGCGCTACCAGCTGTGGGAGCCGAAGCTCACCGTGCAGAGCCACTATACCGACAGCTCGAAGATCAACCACACCGTGAAGCTCGGTTATTATAACCTGACAGACCTGTACAACGTGGCGGAAAATAATGTGAAGCTGAATACCGCTTTCAATACTTTTATAAATAAGGAGCACCTCTTCACCAATTTCGATGTGGACTTCTACAACCACAAGCTGCCGAAGGACACCTTCAACGATGTGATCGTAAAGCTGAACCCTTACTTTGAGGCCAAGGGAAAGAAGTGGAAGGCGGACATCGGCCTTTCTGCGGTGCTGGATGCCCATGGCAGGCAGGACAACGTGAAGTTCTACTTCTATCCGCAGATCAACGCGCAGTACGATGTGTATGAGAGCATCATCATTCCTTATGCCGGCATCAACGGGGGCCTGCAGAAAAATTCCCTCAGGAGCCTCTCGAACGAAAATCCCTTTATTAAGGCTGACATCAATTACAGGAACACCAATACCAAGTTCAACATCTTCGGCGGTCTGAAAGGAAATCTGAGCGACAACACCAGCTACGACGCCAAAGCCAGCTACAGCCTCGTCGATAGCATGCACTTCTTTGTGATCGATTACTCGGATAACACCACGCTCGATAACAAGTATTCGGTGATCTACGACAATACCAGCCTGTTCAATGTCTCCGGGCAGCTGAAATACCAGTACAAGGAAAAGATGCATTTCATCGCCAAAGGAAACTATTACCTCTACAAAACGAAGAACATCGAAAAGCCTTACCACAAGCCTGATTTCGATCTTACCTTCTCTGCGATCTATAACCTGAAAAGCAAGTTCATCCTCCGTGGCGACCTGTTCTTCATCGGGAAGCAATATGCCCTCACGCAGGTGGAGAATAACATGGTATACACCACTGAGCCGAAGCTCCTGAAAGGCGTGGCCGATATCAACCTGGGAGCGGAATACCGCTATACCAAGATGCTGTCCTTCTTTGTGAAGTTCAACAACATTGCCAATATGCGCTACTACCGCTGGGAAAAATACCCGAGCCAGCGCTTTAATTTAATGATAGGCCTGACCTTCGTGCCGTTTTAAGAACGTCTAAGCCATATGAAAGCATAGAATCATAGGGGACAGGAGAGATCATAGTCCAGGTTTGGTGTTTCGTTTTAACGATGCAGGACATCTAAGATCGTATAAGGGAGAATCAAGACATTATGAGCGGCTTCGGCCCGGCCATTAGTCTTGTTCTGATCCTTGCTTCTGATCCGTCCTGTCAGTGTCACCGGCGTTCCATTTTTTACTTCTCCTCATCTTCCTCTTTCAGTGTCGGAGACCGTAATTCCACCGGCTTGTGAACCTTCCTGAATTTCAGGTTGAGGAGCTCCACCGCAAAGGAGAAAGCCATCGCAAAGTAGATATAGCCTTTCGGGATTTCGATCTTGTCCACGTGAACGCCCTCCACTACCAGGAGCACGGCGATCAGCACCAGGAAAGACAGGGCCAGGATCTTGAAGGTAGGGTGCTTGTGAATGAAGGCGGAGATCTTCGGGGCGAAATAGAACATGACGAACATGCTGATGATGACGGCCAGCATCATGATCACGATGTTATTGGCCATGCCGATAGCGGTCACGATGCCGTCGATGCTGAACACCATATCAATGAGGATGATCTGCATCATGATGGCCCTGAAGGAACTTCCTTTGCGCTTGTTGAGCTCCTCGTCCGGGTCTTCGCCTTCCAGCTTATTGTGGATCTCGAGCGTGGAGTTTACCAGCAGGAATAAGCCGCCGGCCAGCATGATGATGTCTTTCAGGGCGACGGAATGGCCAAAGAGCCTGAACAGCTCCTGCTCGCCTTTGATGAGGTAGCCGAGAACGAACAGGAAGAGAAGGCGCATGACGATGCCCACGATCATCCAGATGAGGCCCGCGCGCCTGGTTTGCTCCTGGGGCAGGCGGTTCAGGACGATAGAGACGAAGATCACGTTGTCAATCCCCAGCAGGATCTCCATCAGGGTAAGCGGGATCAGGCTTAACAGGGCTTCGGCAGAAAACAACTCAGACATAAGGTTAATTTTTTAGTAAATGAATAGAATGCAAATGACGCATTTATTTGCGAAATAGCCAATGCGTGGCGCCTACAAAATTAATGACGGAAAAGGGCATCGTGTTAAGCCAAAGAGGCAGGTAGCGCGAACCGGCCCCTGTAAAATTCCGGCTTCCGAATAAGCAAATTTTTGCTCAAAATAATCCCTGGTCCGGGGCTTGTTTTTATTAACAATTGTTAGTAAAAATGCCTCAAATAAATCGCCTGAAATCCCAATAAAATCAGTATATTTAATGGATAAATCATAAAAAACGAAGAAACTGAATTTATGGAAGAAACGACAGCTACAGACAAGGGAAATTACGGCGCAGATAATATACAGGTACTGGAAGGATTGGAGGCGGTTAGGAAAAGGCCCGCCATGTACATTGGCGACATCGGGGTGAAGGGATTACACCATCTGGTATATGAAGTTGTGGATAATTCAATTGATGAAGCCCTGGCTGGCCATTGTGATAAAATTACCGTCTCGATTCTCGAAAATAACTCCATCCGCGTGAAAGACAACGGGCGGGGCATCCCTACCGGGATTCACCCGAAGCTGGGCATCAGCGCCCTGGAGGTGGTTATGACGGTGCTGCACGCTGGTGGAAAGTTCGATAAGGATACCTATAAAGTGTCCGGCGGTCTGCACGGGGTAGGGGTAAGCTGTGTGAATGCCCTCTCCTCCCATATGAAAACCGAGGTGCACCGCGACGGAAAGATCGTGGTGCAGGAGTTCAGCTGTGGTAAGCCGTTATACCCTGCCAAAGAGGTAGGGGAAAGCAGCTACCGCGGTACGATCCAGACCTTCACGCCCGATCTCAGCATTTTTACCGTTGGCGAATACAATTATGCCACCCTGGCAAACCGGATGCGCGAGCTGGCCTTTTTGAATAAAGGGATCGCCATTATCCTGGAAGACCACAGAGACCTCGACGAGAACGGCAACCCTCATTCGGAAACCTTCCACAGCGAAGGCGGCCTGAAGGAGTTCGTGCAATACATCGACGGGGGCAAGGAAAAGCTGATGGAGGATGTGATCTACATCGAAGGCGAAAAAGCGGGCATTCCGGTGGAAGTGGCCATGCTTTACAATAACTCCTACAGCGAGAGCATCCAGAGCTATGTGAACAATATCAACACCCACGAGGGAGGAACGCACCTGGCGGGCTTCCGCAGGGGCCTGACGCGTACCCTGAAAAGCTACGGCGAGAAGAACGGCCTGTTCAAGAACGTGAAGTTCGAGATCAGCGGCGACGACTTCCGCGAGGGCTTAACGGCCGTGGTTTCTGTAAAAGTAGCCGAGCCGCAGTTTGAGGGACAGACCAAAACCAAGCTGGGAAATAACGAGGTGACCGGCGCCGTTGACCAGGCGATCAGCGAAGCCCTGAACAATTACCTGGAGGAGCATCCGAAACAGGCGAAGATGATCGTGGACAAAGTGGTGCTGGCTGCCACCGCGCGCCATGCCGCCCGCAAAGCCCGCGAAATGGTGCAGCGTAAATCGGTGATGACCGGCTCCGGTCTGCCGGGCAAGCTGGCCGATTGCGCCAACAACGATCCTTATGCCTGCGAATTGTTCCTGGTCGAAGGGGACTCGGCGGGTGGAACGGCCAAGCAGGGCCGCAACCGCGATTTCCAGGCGATCTTACCGCTCAGGGGCAAGATCCTGAACGTGGAAAAAGCCCTGGAATACCAGATCTATGAGAACCAGGAGATCAAGAATATCTTTACGGCGCTGGGCGTTTTCCGCGGAACGAAGGAGGACGACCGTGCCCTGAACATGGAGAAGCTGCGTTACCACAAGATCGTGATCATGTGTGATGCCGACGTCGACGGCTCTCACATCACCACGCTGATCCTGACCTTCTTCTTCCGCCATATGAAAGAGCTGATCGAGAGAGGCCATGTGTACATTGCCGCGCCACCGCTGTACCAGGTGAAAAAAGGCAAGGATGCCCGCTATTGCTGGAACGACGAGCAGCGCGATATTGCCATCCGTGAGATGGGCGGCGAAAAATCGGACAGTGTGCACGTGCAGCGTTACAAAGGTTTGGGTGAGATGAACGCCATCCAGCTGTGGGAAACGACCCTGGATCCAACCACCAGGACCTTACGCCAGGTGAGCATCGACAGCGCTGCGGAAGCCGACAGGACCTTTGCCATGCTGATGGGAGACGAAGTGCCGCCACGCCGCGAGTTCATCGAGCAAAACGCGAGATACGCGAAGATCGACGCCTAGCCAATCGGAGAATTATTGAGTTGGTGAATGGGAGAATTATTAAAATATTACTCTAAATTTACTGCGGTAACTCTTATTCGGAACAAAACCAAGTCTTTAAGCATTCAATAACTCTTTAACTCAACAATTCTATAAATCAATAATTCAACAACTAATAAAATGACTAAAGTATCAGTAATCGGCGCCGGAAACGTAGGCGCAACCTGTGCAGAGTACATCGCACAAAGAAGAATTGCCAGCGAAGTGGTAATCCTCGACATCAAAGAAAACTTTGCAGAAGGTAAAGCCCTGGATCTTATGCAAACGGCTTCCCTGAACGGCTTCAATACAAGGATCAGCGGCAGCACCAACGACTATGCTAAAACAGCAGGAAGCGACGTGGTGGTGGTTACCTCAGGTATTCCACGCAAGCCGGGCATGACCCGCGAAGAGCTGATCGGGATCAATGCCGGCATCGTCAAAACGGTTACTGAAAACGTTCTGAAACATTCTCCGAATGCCATTATCATCATTGTTTCCAACCCAATGGATACCATGACCTACCTGGCCTTGAAAGGCAGCAAATTACCTAAAAACCGCATCATCGGTATGGGTGGAGCGCTTGATAGCGCCCGCTTCAACTGCTATTTATCACAGGCCCTGAACGCTCCGGCGAGCGACGTGCAAGGGGTGGTGATCGGCGGTCACGGCGATACGACCATGATCCCTTTAACACGCCTGGCAACCTATAATGGCGTGCCTGTTTCTCAGACCCTGAATGCAGAGACCCTGAAAAAAATAGCTGCCGACACGATGGTAGGTGGCGCCACTTTAACCGGCATGCTGGGCACTTCTGCCTGGTACGCTCCGGGAGCAGCCGTAGCGACGATCGTTGACAGCATCCTGAACGATCAGAAGAAGCTGATCCCTTGCAGCGTGATGCTGGAAGGCGAATACGGCCAGTCTGATATCTGCATGGGCGTTCCTGTGATTATCGGCAAAAACGGCTGGGAGAAAATCGTCGACTTCAATCTGAACGACGAGGAAAAAGCCTTATTCGCAAAAAGCGCAGACGCTGTAAGAAGCATGAACAGCGTGCTTTCTACAGTAACCGCTTAAGATTACTTATTCAACAAACGAAGAAGCTCCCGGCAATATGGCCGGGAGTTTTTTTATATTTGGACAGAACCGATCTTTATGAAACTAAAACAGCTCCTTGTACTGATCTCCTTCCTGACTTTGCTGGCAAGCTGCCGGCCAATCATGCTCAAGCTTTATGGCATTAAAAACCCCGACGTCGAAAACAGGAAAACGATTCTGAAAAAAGCACGGAAATTCGGGCTGGATACCGCTAATATGGTGACTGTAAAAAGCGCGGATTTCCTGAAAACGATGAAAGCGGCGGGTGGTATCCCCGACGCCGCCGTCTTCGATGCTCAGGGAAACTACATCGAATACCGGGCAACAGATACTTCCTGCAATGCAGGCCTGTTTGGCTTTATTCCGGAGCTCAGGCCGGACGGCACTTACAATAAAACCGGTAAAACGACTTTAAATGCTGAGTTGAATACATGGAACGATCTTTATGGGAAATCCTTTAACCGGGCAAATCTGAAGCCGGCAGATTTTTATGTGCTGATCTACTGGACCGTATGGACCGGACGATTGAATAAGGACCATGTGAAGATCTGGGAAAATCTGGCAAAGCAAAATAAGCAGGCCCATGTAGAGGTCATTAAAGTCAACCTGGATTTCCAGGAATACTGGGACAAGGCAGAGCGCGACCGGATCATGGAGCGCATGTCGAAAAAGAAAAAGTAAAGCCTGGAGATCCTGACTGCCCGCTGCTTTGCTGCATGATCATTTTCGGATAATCCTGGTTTCCTGCAAATAATAAACGATACCTGCCGGATAATAAAACCTCTCCGCCTTATAAGGAAGAGCGATCTACATTTGGATGAAAATTCATTGCCTTATGAGATCATCTGTCAAAGAGCCTTGTTATATCCTGCTGGGCTGTCTTGTGTTTTTTACCAGCCTGTCTTTCTTCAGCAAAACAGTGGATGGCGTTTCGGAGTACGATTTTTTTGCAGACGTCAAACACGATCGGCTGCAGGCCGCAGTGGGCCAGGCAGACACGGCGAAGCCAGCGAAAAAGGAAAAGCACCATCCAAAAACGCTGGCTCTTACCGAAGCGCAATCGAACCTGGAACATTTTTTCCTGTGCCTGGATTCCCTGAAAAAAACAAAGAAGAAAGTAAGGATCGCTCATTTCGGGGACTCCATGATCGAAGGCGACCTGATCACCAGCACCCTCAGGGACGAGTTCCAGACGGAATTTGGCGGAAGTGGTGTTGGCTTTGTGCTGGCTTCTCCCCTAAATCCTTCTTTCAGGCAATCGCTTGGTCAGAGCTTTTCGGATAACTGGAAAACGGTCCATGTGAAAGACCATCAAGCAACAGAAGACATTGGCATCGCCGGCTATACTTCCTTTACACAGGGAAGCTCGTGGGTAAAGCTGAGCTCAAAAGAGCAGACGGACCTTCTGAGGGTTTTTTACGGAAATGCCGCCTCGGATTCCGCCCTGGTGCTGGAGGTCAATGCCCTGAAGCACAGGCTCCCCACAACGAAGGGACTGAATGAATTTGCGCAGAGGGTGGAAGCCTCAGGTATCGCACTCAACTTCACTTCGTCGGTTTCTGTCCCGGTGTATGGCTTAAGCCTGGAAAGCGATTCAGGCATCATCATCGATAACTTTTCCTTCCGTGGCAGCTCCGGAACTTATTTCAAAGAATCTCCCGCAGAGTTGCTGACCCAATTCCAGGACTATCTGCATTACGACCTCATCATCTTTCAATATGGCATCAACGTGGCCACACATAAGAACACGGATTACAGCTGGTATGAGCGGCAGATGCTGACCAACCTTCAACACATGAAAGCTGCATTTCCCCATACGGATTTCCTGATCATCGGATGCAGCGACCGGGCGGTGAAAGTTAAAGGCGAATACACGACCCTGAAAGGCATTGAGCCGTTGATCGTCACGCAGAAAAAGCTTGCCCGTCAAACAGGCTCCGGATTTCTCGACCTCTATGAACTCATGGGAGGGAAAGGCAGCATGAAAGCCTGGGTGAATGCCGATACGAGTCTTGCCAACAAGGATTATACGCACTTTAACCATAAAGGCGCCGCCAAAGCCGGGAAGCTGATCTATGGGGCGATCATGACGGATTATAAAACCTGGAAAAAAAAGCATGAGGCTATTTAATGTGTGCCTCTTGGGGCTGATGTTCCTGGGATGCCGTTCACAAACCGGCAAGCAGGTCATCGCGCGGGAATCTGAAAACACTATTCTGGGAAAGGATAGCGCCTTATGGCATTTTTTTGGAGCGCTGGACTCTTTAAAAGCGAATCCGGGCAGAACGCTTTCCATTGTTCATATCGGCGATTCTCATATCCAGGCTGATTATTTTTCCGGCATGCTGAGGGTATTGCTCCAGGAAAAATTCGGGAACGCAGGGCGCGGGCTGATCTTCCCCTACGCAGTTGCCCGCACGAATGAGCCGGTGAGCTACCGATCGTCAGCCACCGGCGAATGGAAAGCGGTGCGCAGTGTGATCAACCCTGACAGTGCGGCGATTGGCATTTCAGGTATTTCCCTGTTTTCAAAATCAGCACAGGCAGGCTTTAGTATCAGGACCGGGAGCCAGAAAGGCATGAGCTATGCCTTCAGGCAGGTGAAACTGTTTTCCAAAGTCGCAGGTCCTGTCAATACGCATCTTTCCGGTAATCCGGAAATGAGCGTCAGCGCGCAGAAACGCTCTGATTTTGTTTCTGAGTTCAACCTGCCCGATACCAGCAGCTATCTCAACATCAGCTTCTCCGCGGATCATCGTGTGGATGTGCACGGGCTTGTTTTAAGTAACGGGCAGGGCGGCATTCTCTACCATACCATCGGGGTGAACGGCGCTACCTTCCGGACTTACAACAGCGCCAGCCTGTTCATGCAGCAGCTGCCGGAGCTGAAGCCCGACCTGCTGATCGTTTCCCTGGGAACCAATGAATCCTGTGCCGGGAAGTTTGATATAGCAGAATTTGAGGAGCAGGTGCGAAAATTTATGGAAGCCATCAGGCAGAGAGGCGGATCCTGCTCCGTCTTATTCACCACACCGGCCGACAATTGCCGGCTGAGAAAAGGGAAGCCATCCGCCAACGACCGTGTGCCCCTGATCGGGCGCTGCCTGAAGAGCTATGCCGCCCGGAACGGCCATGCCGTGTGGGACCTGTATGAGGTGATGGGAGGCCGCGGCTCGATGAAGTCATGGAAGCTGCAGGGGCTGGCCACCGGCGATTATGTACACTTTACCCGCAAAGGCTATGAGCTGCAGGGACGCCTCCTGTTCGACGCCCTCCTGAATGCCTGTGCTCAGCGGCACTAAGCCTTCTTATGATAAATAACCTATGATCGATTTCGACCTTCACAAGATCCTGGATCAGCTGGCTTATGACCCGGCGAATCCCTTATTGTTCAACAGCAGCTTTTTCCTGGTGTTCTTTACGGTTTTCCTGTTTTTCTACCAGTTTGCCTACAGGCATAAGATGACGCGGGTGCTGATGTTCACGCTCTTCTCGCTTTACTTTTTCTATAAGGCCTGTGGCTATTACTTTCTCATCATTATCCTGTCGGCCCTTGTGGATTTTATCATCTCAAACGCTATTTATCGCTACCGGGAGCGGAAGGCTGTCGCTAAAGGCCTGCTGGTCTTCAGCATCGTCATCAACCTGGGACTGCTCTTTTATTTTAAATACACCAACTTCTTCATCGATATCCTCAACGATTTTGCCAATAGCGAAATCCATCCCCTGCACCTGGTGCTGCCCATCGGCATCTCCTTTTACACCTTCGAGAACCTGAGCTATACCATCGATGTGTATCGTGGCGAGTTTAAGCCCGTGAGCCGCTTCATCGACTACTGCTTTTTTCTGTCGTTCTTTCCAAAGCTGATGATGGGGCCGATCGTGAGGGCAAAGGATTTTATCCCGCAGATCCGGAAAACCATTGCGATCTCGCCGCAGGACATCGGTACCGGATTTTACCTCCTTGCCAGCGGCCTCTTCAAAAAAATGGTGATCTCCGACTACCTGTATACGCAGCTCGTGGAAGGTGTTTTTGAGGCGCCTCTGCAGCACAGCGGTATGGAGTGCCTGCTGGCCGTGTATGGCTACGCGCTGGTGATCTATTGCGATTTTTCAGGCTATTCCGATATGGCCATCGGGATGGCGCGCTGGATGGGCTTTGTGATTCCTGCGAATTTCGATTCGCCTTATCAAAGCCTTAACATTACCGAATTCTGGCGCCGCTGGCACATCTCCCTGTCAGCCTGGTTAAAAGACTATGTGTACATTCCCCTGGGCGGTAATAAAAAAGGAAGTCACCGGAAATACGTCAACCTTGTGCTCACCATGCTCATCGGAGGTTTCTGGCATGGCGCCAGCTGGAATTTCATTTTATGGGGCGCTCTGCATGGCTTTGCGCTGGCCTTTGATAAGATCATGCGGGAAAGGTTCGGTCTCCTGAAAGCGGGCAATGCGTTCTCAAAAACCCTGTCCCTTCTGCTGACCTTTCACTTTGTTTGCTTTTGCTGGATCTTTTTTAAAGTAGCGTCTTTTGAAACGGCCCGGCAGATGCTTTCGCAGATTGGCCTTCATTTCAACGGAGCAGCGTTTTTTGAGCTTGTGGCAAGCTACAAGAACGTCATCCTGCTGATGGTGCTTGGCTACGGCCTGCATGCCCTGCCAAAGCAGATGGAGTGGGACCTGCAGGACAGGCTGGCCTCCACAGGCATGCTGATGAAGACGCTCATCCTGATCGGCATCGTGTGGCTTGCTATTCTGGCAAAGGATGCGGAGCCTGTGATGCCGGTTTATCTTCAGTTTTAGCGATCTCCTCGCAAAGCTATGGGCAGGTCGTGATGTTCTCCTGGCGATGTGACCATCGACATCCGGTTTTTTGCCTGTCAAAATCTTTTTTTTCAATGGATGAGCAGTGACAATATATTAACAAAACCGGTTTTCCTGTTAACAAAATACTCCCTGCAAAGCCCGCAGATAGCGTATCTTAGTGATTTGAATATCATTTATGGCAAAGAGCGGAGAAGTCAAGGAAACCCCTTTAATGAAGCAATACAACGAGGTAAAAGGAAAATATCCGGATGCCATTTTGCTGTTTCGTGTAGGCGACTTTTATGAAACATTCGGAGAGGATGCTGTGCGGGCATCCAGGGTGCTGGGCATCACACTTACCAAGCGTGCCAACGGATCGGCTTCGCACATCGAGCTGGCGGGCTTTCCGCACCATAGCATCGACACCTATCTTCCCAAGCTGGTGCGTGCCGGTTACCGTGTGGCCATCTGCGACCAGCTCGAGGACCCCAAGCTGGTGAAAGGCATCGTGAAGCGCGGCATCACGGAGCTCGTGACGCCCGGTGTGAGCTTCAATGATAAAGTACTCGAACATAAAACCAATAATTTCCTGGCGAGCATCCATTTGGATAAGGACCGCGCGGGAGCTTCCTTCCTCGATGTGTCTACGGGTGAGTTCCTGGTGGCGGAAGGCTCGCATACCTATATCGAAAAGCTGATCCAGAGCTTCAAGCCCAATGAGATCCTTTTCGAAAAGAACAAGCGCCAGACGCTGATGAACCTCATTGGCGACCGCTTCTATACCTTCGGGCTCGACGACTGGGCCTTTACGCGCGACTTCGGCTTCGAGGCCCTCACCAAACAATTCGGGACGCTGTCCTTAAAAGGATTCGGCATCGAGCATCTGCCGATGGCCATTTCCAGCTGCGGCGCCATCCTGCATTACCTGGGCGAAACCAAGCACGACCGCCTGCAACATATTACGGCCGTATCGCGTGTAGAGGAGGACCAGTATGTCTGGCTCGACCGCTTTACCGTGCGGAATCTAGAGCTGTTTGGCAGCAGCCATGATAATGGCAAATGCCTCATCGACATCATCGATACCACGGTGAGCCCGATGGGGTCGCGTCTGCTCAAGCGCTGGCTGGCCCTGCCGCTCAAGCAGCTGGAGCTTATCAACGAGCGCCTCGATGTGGTCAGCTTTTTCGGCGCCAACAGCGAGCTGCAGTCGCAGGTGCGGAACCACTTTGAGGAGATCGGCGACCTGGAGCGCCTGATCTCTAAGGTCGCTGCCGGCAAGATCAACCCGCGCGAGCTGGTGCAGCTGAAGCGCGCCCTCAATACGATTGAAACCGTGAAGGAGCTGCTGGAGCCTTGTGAGAATCATTCCCTCCGGAAGATCGCGGAGCAGCTGACCCCTTGCCTCCTGATGCGGGACCGACTGCAGAACGAGCTGAATGAAGAGGCGCCGGTATTGCTCAACAAAGGCAATGTCATCAGCAAAGGCGTCAATGCGGAGCTTGACGAATTACGGTCTATTGCCTTCTCCGGGAAAGATTACCTGTTGCAGATCCAGCAGCGTGAAACCGAGCGCACGGGCATCTCCTCATTAAAGGTGTCTTACAACAACGTCTTCGGCTACTACCTGGAGGTTACCAATGTGCATAAGGATAAAGTGCCGCAGGACTGGATCCGCAAGCAGACGCTCACCAATGCCGAGCGTTATATTACCCCTGAGCTGAAGGTGTACGAGGAGAAAATACTGGGTGCCGAGGATAAGATCGCTTTGCTGGAGCAGAGCCTCTATGAAGCCCTGGTGCGCGATCTCATCGATTACATCATCCCTATCCAGCTCAACGCCTCGCTCATCGCTAAGCTCGACTGCCTGCAGTCCTTTGCTAAGCTCGCGAAGGATAACCGCTATGTGCGTCCTGTGCTCAGCAACGACCACGTCATCGACATCAGGGAGGGCCGCCACCCGGTGATCGAAAAACAACTGCCGATAGGCGTGGACTATGTCAGCAATTCCGTTTACCTCGATAACGAAAGCCAGCAAGTGATGATGATCACCGGCCCGAACATGAGCGGTAAGTCCGCCCTGCTGAGGCAGGTGGCGCTCATCACGCTGATGGCGCAGATCGGCTGCTATGTGCCGGCAGAGAGTGCGGAGATCGGGATCGTCGATAAGATCTTTACGCGCGTAGGCGCCAGCGATAACATCTCCTCGGGCGAGTCGACCTTTATGGTGGAGATGAATGAAACCGCCAGCATCCTGAATAACCTGAGCGATCGCAGCCTCATCCTGCTCGATGAGATCGGTCGCGGTACGAGCACCTACGACGGGATCTCCATTGCCTGGGCTATTGCCGAATACATCCATGCACAGCCTAAGAACCGGGCCAAAACCCTTTTCGCCACGCACTACCACGAGCTCAACGAGATGAGCACCTATTTCCCGCGCATCAAGAACTTCAATGTGTCGGTGAAGGAATCCAACAACAAGATCATTTTCCTGCGCAAATTGCAGGAAGGCGGCAGCGAGCACAGCTTCGGGATCCACGTGGCCCGCATGGCCGGGATGCCGAAGCAGGTGGTGGAGCGCGCCAACGAGATCCTGAAGAAGCTCGAGAAAGACCATGAGCTGGAGCTTTCGGAAGTGGAGGCCGTGACGGCCGGTCCGGAAGAAGGAATGGATAAGGCCCTCGCTAAAACCAAAGGCAAGGCCGATTACCAGCTGAGCTTTTTCCAGCTCAACGATCCGGTGCTGGAGCAGGTGAAGGATGAGCTTCTGAAAACGGACATCAATACCCTTACGCCGGTGGAGGCCCTCATGAAGCTCAATGATATCAAGCGTCTGATCGGGGGATAGGTTGTTCATGTATTTAGCTTCCCGAAAGAGCCGGTCATTTAGATACCATTCATCATACTTCCATGAGCTGGGTGAAAGAAGCCATAGTGCAATTGAATAAAGGACAGGAAGTTTCCGTCAGGCCTTCCGGCGGCTCCATGCGCGGGCGCATCGAAAGCGGACAACGGGTGACGCTTAAGCCTGCGTTATATGATGAGGTAGAGGCGGAGGATGTGATCTTTATCCGTTGGAAAGGTAATTACCTGCTTCATTTGCTTCTTGAAAAAAAAGACCAGCAATTGCTCATTGGGAATAATCTCGGAAAAATAAACGGATGGATCCCCGCGGGCGCGCTGATTGCAAAAGTAATCGCCATAGAGGCTTAACAGAACATGAAGCTATGACCACTCACCGCTATTACCTCACCTGCAGCCTGGAAATGGATCCTGCCCGCTTTGTGGCGATTTCCAATAAGCTGGAGACCTCTTTGCCCTGTGTGAATTGCCGGCGCGATTACCGCACGGTTATCTTTGAGGGAAAGGAAAAAGACGGGATCTGTACGCCCCGCGAAAAGTGCAGTGGTTTCCACGGCAGGGTAGTGGAAAGAAAGATCGACCGTTTGACACATCATGTGGAGATCCTGTATACCATCGAATTCGACTACGAGCCGTTTAAGGATGAGCAGCTCGGCAAAGAAACCGTTCTGGGAAAATATGGCTGGGCAAGGATCTACTTTTCTGCCATTTGCGCCAGTTGCGGCGAAGAGGGCCTGTTCAGCACCCAGGAAAATATGATAAGACCTTATACGCATAAGTGCAGCTGCGGAACTACGGTGATGCTGGAGGAGGAAAGCCCTTTTCGTTATGCCATTGCACCAAAACAGGATGGATGATGAGAGTCGCTGTTTTTTCAGATATTCACGGGAAGATTCTTCTGCCCTTTAAGCTGGCCGATCTGTACCAGAAAGAAACGGGCCGGAAGCTCGATGCCATTCTGCAGTGCGGCGACCTGGGCGCTTATCCCGCCCTTGAGAAGCTGGACAAGGCAACCATCAAACATGCCCAATACGACCGCGATGAGCTCGGTTTTCACGATGAGTTTACAAAAGCGGATCCCGGGATCCAGGCCTTTCTCGATGGCCTCGGGCTGGATATGATCTGCGTGCGCGGCAACCATGAGGACCACGACTTCCTGGATGAGCTGGAGAAGGACAGCGCGGCCTCCCGTTTTCCCATCGATGTGTACAAGCGTGTCTGGATCTGCAAGACAGGCTTTGTGCAGGAATTGAAAGCCGGGAATGAAACGCTCAGATTTGCGGGCATCGGGAGGATCGGCGACCGGAAGGGACGCTCCGAAAAGCGCTTTATCCAGGATTATGAGCGTGAGGCGCTTAAGCACCTGTACAAGACCAAAGATGCTCTCGACGTGCTGATCACACACGATAAAAGCGGGGTGCTGGCCGGTGATTACGGCATGGCAGAGATCCGTGAGGTCCTGGACCAGGTCATTTTTCAATGGCATTTTTATGGGCACACGGGCGAGCCTTTCAAGGAAGAAACCGATGACAACGGCATCACGCAGTCGGTGAAGGTTAAGGAGCTGGAATTTGATGAAAACGGCGTCTTGCCTGAAGGCTGCATGCTGATCCTGGAAAAGACCGGCGAAGGGATGTTTGAGCTGGAAGTCGTTGGCAGGCAGCTTACCAACCAACTCTCCAAACATCGCTGGAAATACGACTGAGGACGTTTTCTTAACCTATATAACCTTGTTCCACCATGACAGATTCTCAAGAACTACATTTCAAACTTGTTTCCTCTGAAAACACGGCCCTCATCCGGCTGATCGCAGAATGGTATGCTGCGGAATGGAACATTCCGACGGAGATCAGTTCAGATAAGCTCAGGCAGCTGCCTGCCGGAAACCATCAGTTCCAGGTGGTGATGTATCTCGGTGATAAGCCCATCGCAACGGGCGCTGTCTACAACCATGTCGGCATTCAGGATAAGATGCCTCGCCTGAATGCCTATCAGCACTGGCTGGCCCTGGTATATACGTTTCCTGAATTCAGGCAGCGCGGCTACGGTGCTTTACTTTGCGAGTACATCCAGGAACATGCCCGGGTTCTCGGGCTGAAAGAGCTTTACCTGTTCACCCATACAGCCGAAAGCCTCTACAGGCGCCTGTTATGGGAACAGGTGGAACGTATTGAAGCTAATGGGAAGGATATTGTGGTGATGAGGAAAACACTTTGAGCTTCGACCTGACTGCAGGAATTACCCGGCCATCGATTTAATTCGGATGACAAATGGAAAAGCGGTACCGGGAGGAATACAGGGCTCTGCGAAGCATTGGAAAAGATCGGGTTACAGGTATGCTGTAAAATTCGCCGGCAACCCCTATCTTAGAATAAAATTTGACCACATGCATGTAAATGAAAGAACTCCCCGAACTCCGGAATTAAGAACCGGCGATCTGTTTTATGTAGTCCGCGACGGCCGTTACCATCCGCATAAAGTGTTGGCTGTGGACCAGCCTTTTTCCTGTTACCATGTGTTGGGCTACGAGGCGCTTGACAGAGTGCCCTCTCCCAGGGAAGCGGATACCTTCAAAATTGCGATCTATCACTTCCCGGTAGATATGGATGGCTTTGACAAGCCTGTGGTGATGGGAAATATGAAGGTATATGCCCATGAGCTTACCGGGTATCACGAATACCTCCGACAAACGCAGGCTCCGGAAAGCTATACCTCCGTTGCCATCGATTATTTCAACGACGGGCTTTTTCTTACCGATCAGCATAAGCATGAGGAAGCCATTGATGCCTATTCAAAAGCCACCGATCTGTTTCCCTTATTTTATGAAGCGATCGACAACAGGGCTTTTTGCAGGATGAACCTGGCGCAATGGGAGGCTGCTATCGGGGATTTCACTCTTTCGTTGCAGGTAAACCCGATCAGCGTGCTTGCCGAATTTTCCATCGGCGAATGCTGTCTGAGGCTGAAACGCTATGAAGATGCCAGAGCGCAATTTGAGAAGGCGCTCGCCATCGATCCTGAACACCAGCTGTCGAAGGATTTTCTGGCGCATGTGAATACGCTCCTGTAGACAATTGCGTTGAGGCATACAGGAAACGCTGAATGAAAGAGAGCCGGTGATGCCGGCTCTTCTTTTTATCAAGCTGATTTTATTTTTTCAGCAGTTCCGCAATTTCCACCAGCTTGATGAATTCGGCGCGGTAGCCTTCTTCATCAGTGCCTTTGGCGCTTTTGGCAAGTTCGATCACCGATTTGAAATCCGAATTGCCTTTGAATCTGGAGTCGCGCAACAGCATGCCGAACTCTGCCACTGCTACGGAAAAGCGGCAGTTCTCACTACTGTTTTCAAAACCGGTTTTTTGATCGGATACAATGTGTGTCATCAGCTTCGATGTTTTTTCCTTCGGTTCTTTGTACCTGAACTTGATGGTCATCACCTCAGAGCTGTTGGCGGCGCTGTTGGGCTTCGTTTCCTGGTATTTCAGCGCGTCGGTTGATGCCACCAGCTCCTCGGAGCCGGCCGGGATGATCTCATAAATGGCGGTTACCGTATGGCCGGAGCCCAGCTCGCCCGCGTCTTTCTTATCATCGTTGAAATCCTCCTTGTTCAGCAAGCGGTTCTCGTAGCCCACCAGGCGGTAAGCCTTTACTTTAGCAGGATTAAACTCGATCTGCAGCTTCACATCTTTGGCAATCGTGAGCAGAGTGCCGCCCATTTCTTTTACCAACACTTTTTTAGCTTCCAGGATATTATCGATGTAAGCATAATTGCCATTGCCCTTATCCGCCAGCTGCTCCATCTTGCCATCCTGGTAGTTGCCGGTGCCAAAGCCCAGCACGCTTAAGAAAATGCCGTCTTCCCGCTCTTTTTCAATCAGGCGTGTCAACTCGCCGTCGCTGGAAATCCCTACGTTGAAATCGCCGTCAGTAGCCAGGATGATGCGGTTGTTGCCTTTGGCATTGTAATTTTCGCGTGCCGTTTTATAGGCGAGCATAATGCCCTGGCCACCCGCGGTGGAGCCTCCCGATTCTAATTTATCGAGCGCGTCGAGGATCCGGTCCTTGTGCTCGCCCGAGGTCGGAGGAAGCACCACGCCCGCAGCGCCGGCGTATACCACCAGGCTGACCTTGTCTTCCGGGCGCATCTGCTCTACCAGCAGGCGTAAGCCCGATTTCAGCAAAGGCAGCTTGTCCTCGGAGCTCATCGAGCCTGAGACGTCAATTAAAAAGGTGAGGTTGTTAGCGGGGAGATGGTCCAGCTTTATTTCTTTTCCCTGAAGGCCGATGTGGATGAGGCTGTGCTTCCTGTTCCAGGGGCATTCGGTGTATTCCGTTGTAATGGAAAAAGGATCGTTCGATGTTGGCTGAGGATACCTGTAGCTGAAATAATTGATCATTTCTTCAATGCGCACCGCATCGGCCTGCGGCAGAGAGTGTTGATTGAGAAAGCGGCGCACGTTGCTGTAGGAAGCCCTGTCGACGTCGATGCTGAAGGTCGAGAGCGGATCGTTTTTGGAATCCTTGAACTCGTTATCGTAAATGCGGTTATAGCCTTCGCGGTTGTAGTCCTGGTAGGAACCGGCTTTCACATCACCGTCGTGTTTTCCTTTTCTTTGTCTCCGGCCGTCAGCACTTTGATATACGGCGCCTGTTGCCGCACCAACACTGTTAAGGTTCCTGGTAACCACTGCCGACTTTAGTAGTGTTACTTCCTGGGTTTTGGGAACAGATCCCGTCACAACAATTTCGTTGAGCTGGATGTTCTCACTGCCTGATAGGGAGAGGTTTTGAGTAACGGTCTTTCCTGCAGAGAGAATAATGCCTTTCACGCCGGCATTGGTATACCCTATATAAGAAGCCTGAAGTTTATAAGTACCAGGCTTTAATTTCGTGAAGGCGTAATTTCCATCCATATCCGTGACGCAGGTCGCTATTTTGATACTGTCTCCTTTGTAGAGGATCATCGTGGCAAAAGGAATTTCTTCCAGTGTTTTGGCATCTGTCAGCTTTCCTTTCAGAGCGCAGGTGAGCGTAGAGGTTTTGAGTGTTTGTTGCGCAACGCTTAATAAGCCGGCAAACAAAAAGAAGAGGAACGAAAGTTTAGACATGGCGATAAGATTTAAAGGGTGAATAGGTAGCTAACGACATTAAGACGTCGCCACCTTTCGAATTCCATAAATCTTTTTTGAAATTTATTTTTCTGCGGAACGAATCAGCTTTTCATAGCTGGCATCATCGCCGGTGCGCAATTTGAGCCAGAGCCCCGTTCGCGCGCGCAGCCTGCATTCCAGGGCACAGAAGAAAGGCAGGTCTTTGACAGATCCGGCTGGTATTTCAGAAAGTTTTGTTGGTTGAAGGAATGGCAAAGCGCGGCTTGCAGGTTGTGTTTGTGTTATGCCGAGGTTATGGGAAAAAGATAACAGGCAATTCCGTTTGAAAAGGGAAGAGGAGCGCCATGCTTCAGGCATTTTGTTTTGTGCTTTGGTATGGAAGGA
>Ga0233425_10005442_pt1 | contig 20096 bp, 19 predicted proteins | sample Watercolumn_Towu_2_FD_181712 | JGI IMG/M metagenome (GOLD analysis project Ga0233425, IMG submission 181712) | Freshwater microbial communities from Lake Towuti, South Sulawesi, Indonesia - Watercolumn_Towuti2014_140_MG | ecosystem: Environmental > Aquatic > Freshwater > Lake | place... | reverse complement strand
TCCACGGTCATGGTTATAAAGGGAGTCACCAGATAGCCGCGGTTCGCGAATACTGCCATCATCCTGGCTACTTGCAGGGGCGTAACCAGAACGTCACCCTGGCCGATACTGAAATTCGCCGTATCCCCGTCGTACCAATTCTTGAACTTATTAATCTTCCTCCATAGGGGCGAGGGTATGCATCCGGCCTTCTCACCGGAGAGGTCGAATCCACTAAGATGCCCGAATCCGAACTTCAGAGCATAATCGTGAATCTCATCCGGGCCGGCCAGCAGGCCCGTGCGATAAAAAAAGACATTGCAAGAATGGACAATGGCCTGATAAATATTCTGTGGCCCGTGAATGCTCCAGCAATTAAATTCTCCTCTTCCCACCAGGGTCTTTCCCCGGCAGACAAAGGTCGAAGACGGATTTACTTTCTTGTTTTCAAGCGCTGCCTGCGCTACCACGACTTTAAAAACCGAGCCGGCCGGATATGCCCCCGAAATGACCCGGTTCAAAAGCGGAGCCTCCCTGTTTCTGAAATACGAAGCGATTAGTTGATTATCTCTCTCTACGAACGCTTCCGGATTGAAAGCAGGAGAACTACTCATGGCAATAATCTCCCCGCTATACGGGTCCATAACCACTACGCAGCCTTCCCGTCCGGCTAACGCCTTTTCCGCAAGCTTCTGAACCCTAAGGTCTATAGTCAGTACGACATCCCGGCCGTTCTTCCCCGGTTGAAATCCCAAAGCCCGGGTCATCCTCCCGCGATGATCCACTTCCACCGAAAGCCCGCCTGTCTCCTGACGGAGATAATAATCATACTTCTCTTCAATGCCGCCGAAACCGATTATATCCTTGGTCTTGTAACCGTAATCCGCCAGGCGGGTAAGACGCCAGCGGTCAATCTCGTTAAGATAACCTATAAAGTGCGCGCCCGATTTATTATAGGGATAATTCCTTACCGGCCGGGGATTAACCGAGATCTGGGGAAAATCTATTCGCGACTCCTCAAGGGCTATCGCGTCTTTAAGCCCGATATCCCTGGCTACCGTAACGGGCAGAGATGGGGATAAGAAATTCCTGCGGTAGGCGCTCTTCAGATCATTGAGCGGAACTTTCAGAATCCTTGCCGTTTCAGCCATAGCCTCTTCTACTTCTCCGGAATCAGAAGAGACCATGGCATCATAGGAAATCCTGCTGTCTACTATCGGCTCCTGCCTACGGTCGAAGATTATGCCGCGCGACCCCAGCTGCGGAATAAGCCTGATGCGGTTTTTGTTGCTCAGCTCCCTGTTCTTCCCGCCGCCAGCCACCTGCAGGTTAAAAAGTCCCAACACAAGGACGGCAAACATAACCGAAACAACTACCATGACCTGCCGGATCTTATTCATGATTTTATTATTTTATACGTAAGAGGAAAGACGGCTGCGGTATAAGCCGTATTCAGGATAACGCCGCGCAACATCACCCCGAAAGGAACCGCATTCCCGAAATATATCAGGGCCGCCGCATTTACTATGCTGTTAGCCAGAGCCACTAGCGCCATTAACGCGAACTTTATCAAAAAATAATCCAGGTTTACCTCTTTATTTGCCCTGAACACAAGATACCCCCAAACAGCAAAGAATACGGCATTCAGCCCGAATGTATTCGTACCGAACAGGTCCTTAAACAATCCGGCAAGAATACTGAATATCAGGACCCAGGTCATCTCAAAGCTCAACCCGGCGATTACCGTCATTATCAACAAGAGGTCGGGCTTGACATTTAAGACCCGGAAATTATCAAGTACGGTTACCTGCAACAAACCTACCCCCAGGACAATACCCGAGAATATCAATTTATTTTTCATGGAATGACTATCAGGACTTCTTCGGCGTAAGAAAGGTTGGCTGCGGGTTTTATCACCGCATATCTGCCGAGATTAGAAAACTCATTGCCGACATCGACCACTGTTCCGATCAGTATACCTTTAGGGTAATGCTGGTTTAGCCCGGAGGTAACCACCCTATCGTTAACCTTTATGTCGGCATCCTGCGGAAGATACTTCATGATAAGATACGTTCCCAGCGTACCGCTTACAAGCCCTTCCTGGCGCGTCCGCTGGATGACCCCGGATACCCCCATGGCCGGGTCGCTCAAGAGTATGATCTTGCTTGAATCAAGAGAAGACTCTATTACCCTCCCTAAAAGCCCGAGGTGATTTATCGCGCACATGCCTCTCCTGACTCCGTGGAAACCCCCTTTATCAATTACAACGGCGGATGTCCAGTTATCCGCTCCGCGGCCGATAACCCTGGCGGCAACCACCTTGAACGGGGATTGTTGCCTGAAAGCAAGCAACTTTTGCAAGCGTTCGTTTTCAAGAGAAACCTCGCTCAATGAATTAATCTTAGACCTCAAAAGCCTGTTTTCATTGGCGAGTTGCTTGTTCAAGACGTAATTACGGTGATACAAAAGGATTCCGCCGAATTCGCGTTTAACGGCGGTGAAAATATAGAGTGGAAGTTTTAGAACGGTCAATGCAGCGGGACGCGCAAAGGTGAGAACGGAAGAGATTAAAAGAAGGGATAAAACCAGAACTACGGGGAGTATTAGTTTCTTTTTATTGAGCTTAAACACATTTTAAACTATTAAGACTGCAAATCTGCCTTAATGGGGACGGTGAGCTTAGTCAGGTAGTGAATTTCGTTAAGGACCTTGCCTGTGCCGTTGGCCACCGCCGTAAGCGGATCATCGGCAACGTGCACCGGTAGACCGGTCTCTTCGGATATGAGTTTATCTAAGCCTCTCAATAAAGAACCTCCGCCGGCCATGACAATACCATGATCAATAAGGTCAGCGGCCAATTCGGGCGGGGTCCTTTCCAGGGAGACCTTGGTTACCTCCAGTATCGCCCGCACCGGCTCCTGCAGAGCCTCACGGATCTCTTCGGAGGTTATGGTGACTGTCTTGGGAAGGCCGGCGACCAGATCCCTTCCTTTAACCTCCAGACTCATCTCCTCCTCCATGGGGTAAGCAGAACCTATCTTTATCTTTATCTCCTCGGCGGTACGCTCTCCCACCATAAGATTATAGGTTTTCTTTAAATATTCGATTATTGCGTCATCCATTTCATCGCCGCCGATGCGTATGGACTTGGAGAATACGGTCCCTGCCAGGGATATAACCGCAAGTTCCGTGGTCCCGCCTCCGATATCGATGATCATATTACCCACCGGTTCCTGAATAGGCAGACCCACTCCGATAGCCGCGGCGATCGGCTCTTCAATCAGGAAGACCTGCCTGCCTCCCGCCCTTTCAGCAGATTCTTTTACCGCGCGCCTCTCGACTTCCGTAATACCGGAAGGTATTGCAATAACAATACGCGGATTAAGCTGAAAACGGCCGCGCCTCACCTTACGGATAAAATAGCGGAGCATCGCCTCGGTAATCTCAAAATCTGTAATAACCCCGTCTTTCATCGGCCTGATGGCTACGATATTCCCCGGAGTCCGGCCGAGCATACGCTTGGCTTCGCTTCCCACTGCCAAAACATGGGTCGTTCCGCGCTCAATAGCCACAACCGAAGGCTCGCAAATCACAATCCCCTCTCCTTTGACATAAACCAGAGTCGAGGCAGTGCCCAAATCTATACCTATATCATTGGACAATAAACTATGGACGTAGTTAATCAGGTTTTTAATGATATTTTTGAGGGTTTGCATTGGATTTCTCCCGTTTTAAGGCGTGTAGGGGATTTTATCAAGAATTAAACCCCTTGTCAAATAAAAAGTTAACGCGTCTGCCGGGTCACGTTGCTCGCTCAAAATTCTCATTCGCCTGCAATCGTGACCCGCCAGCCGCTAGCTATAGATAATAAACCTATTTCTTCAAGGAATAAATTGCTTTGAGAAAATCGGGGAAAGATTTGCTGATGCAGGATACGTCATCAATACGGGTAGTGCCTTTTGCCGCTAAACCGGCTACGATCAAGCTCATCGCCGTCCGGTGATCGCCGAAACTCTTAACCCTCGTTCCTTTAAGGGTTTTTACTCCTCTGATAATTATATTTTCCCCGCTCTTCGACCTTCTAACCTTAATCTCCGCCCCCATCTTTTTCAGATTATCGACCATAGCCCGGATACGATCAGTCTCTTTTATGCGCAGCTCCCCTACCCCCTCGAATACGCTAATCCCTTTAGCCAGGCTAGCCGCAACCATCAATACCGGTAATTCATCGATCAGGGCAGGAATTTCGTTTTTCCTGATCTTTACGCCCATTAATCCGGAGAACTGCACCGCGATATCGCCCACGGGCTCCGCATTTCTGATCTTCGACTCTTGATCTTTAACTTTTATATTCGCACCCATCCTCTTCAATGCTTTAAGCGCGCCTATGCGTCCCGGATTAAGACTGACCTTGCGGATAGTGATTTTCGAACCAGGTATAAGCGTCCCTGCAACCATAAAGAATGCCGCCGAAGATATATCCCCGGGTATATAAATACTGCGCGGAGAAACCAGCCTCTTCCCTCCAAAAACCCTGAGCATCCTCTCGGTGTGGTCGCGCGTGGCTACCGGTTCGATTACCCTGGTCTTGCCGTCAGCGTATAACCCGGCAAGCAAAATCGCTGATTTTACCTGGGCAGAAGCCACAGGCATTTTATAAGTGATACCTTTAAGCCTGCCGCCGTGAATTGTAACCGGAGGAAACTCCTCGATCTTTGACTCTAGCCTTTTAAACCTTGACTTTATTTCTGCCCCCATTCTTCTAAGCGGTACGGCGACCCTTGCCATAGGCCTTCCGGATAGCGATCTACCTGCCGTCAGGGTGACGCGGAAATCCTGACCGGCCAGTACACCCAAAAGTAATCTGAAACTTGTTCCGGACTCGGATAAATAAACCGGCCTGTGCGGCTTGCTCAAGCCAAACGGGCCTCTGCCGTAAATCATCGCCGAATCTTTTCCTAAGACAGACCTGATCCCGAGCTGCCTGAACGCCTTAAGCGTCGCCAGGCAATCGTCATTAGAGGGAAAATTCTTTAGGGAGGTTTTTCCGGATGAAAGCGCGCTAAAGATGACCGCGCGGTGAGCTATGGACTTGTCGCCGGGAAAATCTACGCGGCCCTGCAGGGAACGGGCCGGCCGGATTACGAAAGATTTCATCTACCCCTTAGCGTTACCTTATCGCCTTCGGCGATCTTGTCTTTCAAAGCCGGGTCTGCAAAATTTGCGGCGGTGAGGGAATCGTGGACCTTTTCCGCCTTGACGTCACCGACGTATTTGCCGTTATGGTAAACCGAGAAGATATCGCCTGTCTTGACTCCTTCGCGCGTACCCAGGCTGATTACCGCAAAACTGTATTCATTATTGACTACCGCTACTTTTCCTTCAAGAACAGGAAGACCCGGTTGGACCACCGCCTGCTGGACTGCTGAGGAGGTAGGGGCCTTTGTCAAAGCGGGATCAGCCGGCTTTTTCTTAAAGAAAAGGAACCCGCCTTTTTCCTTTTTCTTATCCGGCTGTTTCGCGGCCTTGCCGGATTCTGTATTGACGACTATCTTACCGAGCTCTACATTCTGGTTCTTAGCCTCCAGGTCATTTAATTTTGATTCCAGCTCCTTCTTCTGTTTCTCTGTTCTATCCAAAGCGTCTTTTGTCGCCCTTGCTTCGACCTGGACCTTACTCAACTTCGTCTCCAGGTCCATTCGCAGATCCTTCTGCAATTCAAGGTCCGCCTTTAACTGATCCAGCTGTTTGTTCGCCTGCTCGCGGGCGCCCTTCTCTTCCTGGAGCTGGGCGCTCAAGGAATCTATTTGCGCCTTGGCGGCGGTAAGCTCCTCCTGCAGGCCGGTTATCTTCTTTTTGGATTCGTCGAGTTTATTTTCGATGATGCGTTGTTTCGTATTCAGGTCTTCGATCTGTTCCTGGAGGGAAATATTTTTGACGTGTTCCTGATGATAGAAATAATAGACCGCTCCGGCTAGGATCAATCCGGCGACTAATGCGACTGTTAAAACAACGACGGGGACCTTCGCTCGATCCATAAATGCTCCTCCCTTTAAGATAAATTATGACCCTTTTAAAGAATTATCCATTATTAATATAGCAGGCGAGACGGAGAAAATCAAGTATTTTTCTTCAGGAAGGCTTCAAACTCCTTGGGAATCTTTGAGGTAAAAGTGACGGCCTTGCCGCTCTGCGGATGCAGAAAACCCAGCGACTGCGCATGTAGTGCCAGGCGGCCAAAATCGCCGCTCCTGCCGTATTTTGTATCGCCTAATATGGAATGCCCCACAAACTGCAGATGCACCCTGAGTTGATGAGTCCTGCCTGTAAAAGGCTTTAACTCAAGCAGGCTATAGTCATCCGTACGTTTTAATGTCCGGTAATAAGTCCTGGCGAACTTGGAATCCTTTGAAAAACTAACCGCCATGTTCTTTCTCCGGAATTGATGGCGGGCAATAGGCGCTTCTATTACATGCTCGTCAAACTCCATCCTTCCCTTTACAATTGCTACGTATTTACGTTCGATAGAGTGTTCTGCAAACTGCTTAGCCAGCGCCAGATGGCTGGAGTTGTTCTTGGCGATCACCAAAAGCCCCGAGGTCTCTTTGTCCAGACGGTGGACGATACCAGGCCGCGACGGATTGATGTCGGATAACTTCTTAAACCGGTGAAGAAGGGCATTGACCAGGGTATGCTCGGCGTTTCCGGGAGCAGGATGAACTACCAAGCCGGCCGGTTTGTTTATGACGGCCAAATCAGCATCCTCATAGACCACATCAAGCGGAATATCCTCCGGGCTGAGCCCCGCCTCCCCCTTTTCTTCAATCTCTACGGCGATAACTTGACCTTCCTTGACTTTATAATGAGGCGTATCCAGAATATTCCCGTCGCACTTCACCGACTTATCCTGAATAATCCTTTTTAAAAAAGTCCGGGATAACCCGGCGCGCCTTTGGCAGAAGCACTCCATGAGAAATACATCTAATCTGCGGCCGGAATTCTCGGCATCGACTTTAAGTCTAAATTCGGGCATGTCAGGTTTTCCGGGATTTTAAAATAATAAGCGTGGCCAGCGAAAACACAAATAGCCCCGCGCTGATAATATGGAAAAGGGTAAAATGCAGAAAAACCGAGGGATTGTCCGTACGGTAGAACTCGATAATGAACCTCTTGAGGGAATAGAAAAAAAGATAGGTAAAAATGACCTGCCCGGATAAATGCCGACCCCTGAGCTTCAGCCTCAGCATGAAAAACATCAATAAAAGCAGGAGCGACCCTACTACCTGGACCGGGATTTTATTATGGATTACCGTCCCTGCACAGCAACCGTTTAACAGACAGCCTATCCTCCCGATGGCCTGCGCCAATGCAAGATGGGGAGCGACGACATCGAGGGTCTTTAGGATATCGGCTTTATTTACCTTTAGGAAGACCAGGCCGAAGATCAGTCCGAAAGCCAATCCTCCGTACCAGGAGAGCCCGCCGTGCTGGAGCATAATCATCTCCAGTGGATTTTTAAGATAGAACCCGAGATTCTGCAGAATAAATAGAAGGCGCGCCCCGATGATTCCGGAAACAAAAGAACCGAAACAGGCGTTAAAAATAAGGTCCGGTGGTATATTGTGACGCTTGGCCTCCCGCGAAGCAAGAAGCGTCGCCAGAATAAACGCAATAACCAGCATCAAGCCGTAGGAATAAACCGTAAACGGTCCGATTCTGCAGATTTCAGGATACATGCCTTTCAGTCAATATGGACCAAGCCAATATGACTGCCCCTATGGTGATCGCGCTGTCTGCCACGTTAAAGACCGGCCAGACGCGGAAATCCAGGAAATCGATTACATAACCGAAGCGCACCCGGTCAATGAGGTTACCGAGCGCCCCTGCCAGTATCAGGGAGAGCGCGAAAACAAAAAGCGCTTTATGTTTTTTGTTCCTAAGAGTAAAGAATATCATCGCGACTGCGATGATTGCGGTTATTATGAATACCGGGACCTGATTCCTGAATATCCCGAACGCCGCGCCCCGGTTATGCACAAGGGTGAGATCAAATATGCCGCTGATCACCGGGACCGACTGGTTCAGTTGTAGAAAGCGGGATACCAGAAATTTACTTAACTGGTCTAAAGAAAGGATTACTGAAACGATGACGAGAATCATCGCAAGGAATAGAACCTACTTTTCCTTCTTCTCCTGGCATTTAACGCACAGGCGGGCATGAGGAACGGCTTTAAGCCTGTTCTTGGCGATCAGGACCTTGCAATCCTGGCACACGCCGAACGTACCATCCTCTATTCTCTTAATGGCATCATCCAGCTCATAGAGAAACTGCCGGTCGCTGGAGGCCAGGCCCAGGGAAAATTCGCGGTCATAGGTATCCGTGGCCACATCCGCCATATGATAGGTATACCCGGATATGTCTCCGGAGGCGTCTTTCTGCGATTTTTTGAGCGTATCGTCGGAAATATGCTTTATATCGTCAAGAATCTCTTCCTTCTTCTTTAATATCAGCTTTTTGAATTCACCCAGTTCTTTTTTAGTAAATTTATTCTTCACGTTTATCTAACCCCCTATAGCCTTCAAGCAGTTATCGCAGAGTTCCGGATGCATTGCGTCAGACCCGAGCCCGACAAAATAATTCCAGCAGCGTACACATTTGCTGCCCTCGGCCTTAAAGGCGCTGACCGTAACCTCCGCGGTCCCATCTTTTTCGATCTCTACCTGTGAAACCTTGAAAATTTCACAAAGTTCCCTTTCTAAGCTTTCTAAAACTGTATACCGTCCGTGGTCATTTGTCAATAGTTTTATTTTGGCGTCGAACGAGCTTCCTATAGAGCCTTGCGCACGCAGCTCCTCCAGAACCTTGGCTGCCTGCGGAATCAAGTCAATGGCTGCCTGCAGATCCTCTCCTTTATACTCGCTGTTGGGCGCTGGCCACTCCGAAAGATGTATGCTTGCGGGAATCGGATTCGCTCCTACCCTTGGCATATGCTGCCAGGCCTCTTCAGCGGTGAAAACAAGAATAGGAGAAATCATCTTAAGTAGGGCATTCAGGATTTCGTAAATAGCCGTCTGAGCGGCGCGACGTCCGGCTGATTTCGCTCCGTAAGTATAAAGCCTTCCCTTTACCATATCCAGATAATACATGGAAAGGTCGATGTTGCAAAAATCGTATACGCCCTTATAGGCTTTATGGAACTCGAAATCATCGAAGGCCTTATCCACCGCAACATGTACCGAATTCAGGCGCCCCAGGATCCAACGGTCTATCTTATTCATGGTGGCGTAATCCACTGCGTCCCTATCGGGCTTGAAATCATTCAGGTTGCTTAACATGAAACGTATCGTGTTTCTGATCTTACGATAGGCCTCGGCAAGCCTTAAAAGTATCTCCTTGGAAATGCGTATATCTTCGTTGTAATCGCTTGAGGCGACCCAGAGCCTGAGGATATCCGCGCCGTAATCCTTAATGACGTCAAACGGAGAGATGACGTTACCCAGAGACTTGGACATCTTCTTGCCTTCGCTGTCCACTACATGGCCGTGCGTCAGTACCGTTTTATAAGGAGGTCTTCCGTCGATGGCCATGGAAGGGATTAAAGAAGACTGGAACCATCCCCGGTGCTGATCAGAACCCTCAAGATATAATGAACACGGCGTCCCTCCCAGGTCCGTTCTCTCTTTCAATACCGCCTGATGGCTGACCCCGGAATCGAACCAGACATCGATGATATCTTGTCCTTTGGAAAAAACCGCGTTTCCGCAGTGCGGGCATTTAAATCCTGAAGGAACAAAGTCATTGACGTCCCTCTTAAACCAGGAATCCGTCCCTTCCTCGGCGATAATAAAGGATAATTTCTCGATGATCCCAGCATCAAGGGACTCTTCTTTGCAGGAATCGCAGACCACGGCAGGAATTGGCACACCCCAATACCTCTGGCGCGATAAACACCAGTCCGGCCTTAACTCAACCATTGCCGCGATCCTTTCTTTTCCGGGAGCGGGCACCCACTGCACATCGTTACGTATTACCTGAAGTAGCTTATAACGCAGGTTATTGTGGTCCACCTTAAGAAACCATTGTTTCGTCGCCCGGAAGATAACCGGGCTCTTGCAGCGCCAGCAATGGGGATACGAATGCCGGATCGTTGAATTATACAAAAGCGCGCCCGAACTCTTAAGCTTGTCGAGTATTGCGCTATTGGCATCCAGACAGTTGATCCCCTGCAAATCGCCGGCAGTCGCGTCGAATTTCCCCCGGGAATCCACCGGCATTATGACCTCGAGTTTATACTTGAGCCCCGTAAAATAGTCCTCGTTCCCGTGCCCCGGGGCAATATGCACCAGCCCGGTCCCCTCTTCCCGGGAAACATATTCCGCAAGGACCACCCTCCCGCGCCTATCCAGTATCGGATGGGTATAATTCAATCCCTCGAGCCTGCTTCCCTTGAATTCCCCGATCAGAGCGAAATCGCTTATCCCCATGTTCTCAAGCGACGATTTCAACAGGGTACTTGCTATAATAAAATTTCCCTTCTCGCAGAAGATATGAGAATAAGAAAAATCCGGATGCACCGCCACTGCAACGTTAGCCATAAGAGTCCAGGGAGTAGTGGTCCAGATAACCAGATAAGAATCCTTATCCAGCCGGCGGCCTTCGGTAAGCCAGTCAGGCGGATTATCAAGTTTGAATCTCACGAATATAGACGGAGACGAATGTTCTTCGTATTCCACCTCCGCTTCCGCAAGCGCAGTCTCGCAACGGTAGCACCAGTTAACCGGTTTCAACCCGCGGTATATATAACCCTTTTTCACGAGCTCTCCCAACGAGTCGATGATGCTCTTTTCGTACCCCGGGTCCAAAGTCAGGTAAGGATTATCCCAGTCCCCGAAAACCCCCAGGCGCTTAAACTCATCTTTCTGGATGTTAACGTAGCGCATGGCGTAATCAAAGGCCTTCTTGCGGAAATCAACCTGCGAGATCTGGTACTTATTGATCTTTAATTCCTTGAAAAGCTGATGCTCAACCGGTAACCCATGGCAGTCCCATCCGGGGACATAAGGCGCATCGAATCCCTTAAGATTCTTATACTTTACCACGATATCCTTCAGAGTCTTATTCAGGGCATGGCCGATATGTATATCGCCGTTGGCATAAGGTGGACCATCATGAAGTATATATTTCGGCCTGCCTGCGGATTTCTTAAGCACGGATCCGTAAAGGTCATGTTCCTGCCAGCGCTTAAGCATTTCCGGTTCCCTTTTAGGTAAATCGGCCTTCATAGGGAAATCCGTCTTAGGCAGGTTAAGCGTGGATTTGTAGTCCTTGTTATTTAACATATCTACCGATGATTATATCCAGATCCTTCTTTATTTTAGAGGGAATGTATTTGCGGTCCGTCACTATTGCATACTGCAGGGCATTACCGCACGAACAGCTCCTCTCTTGCGGTAGGCTGCGAACAAAGGCCTTGAGCATATTCTTGGAATTCTGAACATTCTTCTGAAGATTAGCCAGAATAAGGTCTATGGTCACGGTGGTGTGGGTCGGGTGCCAGCAATCGTAATCGGTGATCGCCGCAAGGGTGGCATAACAAATCTCGGCTTCCCGGGCGAGTTTCGCCTCGGCAAAGTTGGTCATCCCGATAACATCCATCCCCCAGCTGCGGTAAAGTTGGGATTCGGCAAGCGTGGAGAACGCCGGACCCTCCATATTGATATATGTCCCGCCATTATGGATCCTGAGGTTAAGGATTTTACCCGCATCGTAAAGTGTTCTCTGCAGGTGGGCGCATACCGGATGCGAAAACTCCACATGCGCGACAATCCCTTCTTCAAAAAAACTCATCTCCCTCCCATGATTAGTGCGGTCCACAAACTGATCCACCACTACGAAATCCAACGGCCTCAAGTCCTCCTTGAGGCTTCCGCAGGCGGTTACGGAGACGATCCGATCCACGCCCAGTTTCTTCATGGCAAAGATATTCGCCCGGTAATTGATGAAACCGGGAGGGATACGATGCCCTATGTCGTGACGCGGCAGAAAGACTATATCTCTCTCTTCCAGTTCTCCGATGATAAATTTACCGGAAGGCCTGCCGAAAGGCGTCTTTACCGCCAGCTCATCCTTTACGTCAAGTCCCTCGATCTTATATAAACCGCTGCCTCCGATTACGCCGATACGCCCCATAAAGAATCTCCTCTTTTATTTTTTCGCCAATTCTTCTCCGCGCGCAACTGCAGCCTTAATCGCTTGCTCCCAGGAGGCACCGCTATCCTTGACTTTTAAGGCTGCTTCGGTCATTCCGCCTCTTGAAATAACCTGAGTTTTAAGCTCATGAACTGAAAGCCCTGAGGTCTTAAGCGCCTTTAGTGCTCCGCTTATGGTAGTGCGCGCCATTAATACCGCTTCTCTGCGACCAAACCCAAGATTTACGGCCTGCTCAATAAGCTCTTTCAGGAATTCCGCTTTTATGAATTCACCTTTATCTAAAAGATAATATACGTACCCCGGGCCATTACCTGAGATAGCGGTGGCCGCGTCCATCATAGATTCGTCGAGCAGGAGGACCTTCCCAAGGCGCCGGAATATTCTTATTGCCAGCTTCAAATCCACCTCACTCGCAAATTTCCCCTTGGACAAACAAGTCATACCTGCCCCGATCTTAGCCGGCATATTAGGCATAACGCGTATAACGCGAACCATGCCGAAATGTTCTTCAATATACGAAGTTGTGATACCGGCGGCTATACTAATTACAAGTTTATCTAACTCGTAACCGCAATTCTCTATCTCTAAGAAAGTTTGGGGAAAATCTTGCGGTTTTACCGCTAAAATAAGGGCATCGCTCTCTCCGACAAGCACGCTTAACTCTTTTTCCGCTTCAATACCAGAAACCCTAGCGGTTTTAGCAAGGTCTTTTTCGAAGACCGCGACTTTATAGCTTTTCTTTATCCGTTCGGCTATCGCCGACCCCATGTTCCCGTAGCCGATAATGCCAATTTTATGTGCCATCCTCAAATATCGCCCGACCAAGCCTTAGCATGGTCGAACCCTCCTCTATCGCTACTTCAAAATCATCGCTCATCCCCATAGAGATGATCTTTAAATCCTCGGATAACTTTCTTCCGTCGGGTTGAGTAAGCCCGAACTCATTTATCTTATCCCGGAAACGGACAAGCTCCCTGAAGAACGGCCTGACATCCTCCGCCCTGCTCATCAAGGGAGCGATAGCCATAAGGCCCCTGATCCGGATATTTGGCAACTTGATCATCTCTATTATGGCATCTATACCCGCCCGGGGAGACAATCCGGTTTTACTGTCTTCCCAAGAGACCTTGATCTCAACCAGAATATCCTGGACCTTGCTGATCTTGTAGGCCTGCCTGTCTATTTCCTGCGCCAGCCTCACGCTATCCACCGATTGTATAAGATCAAAGATACTTACCGCATCTCTTGCTTTATTGGTCTGCAGGTGACCGACCATATGTCTTCTGATCTGCGGAACCAGGGCGCGAAGTTTAAGTGCGGCCTCCTGGACCCGGTTTTCCCCAATATCCGCAATCCCCGCATCGACCGCCTCACTAACCTGTTCTATGGTCCTGCCCTTACTTATCGCGACTATCGCCACTCCCGCCGGGTCCCTGCATGCCCGGCCGCAGGAAGCCGCGATCCGCTCCCTTATCTTACCTATATTATCTCTTATCATGACTTTTGACCTTTATATTATACACGATAAGCCGGGCGGGTCAAATAAAACTCCTCAATGCGAACAAACGATAAAAAGCGGGGCGGGTACGGATTAGAAATATTCCTGGTAGACTTCCTTGAAGCGGTTAACAGCCTTATTGACTATGCTTTTGGCGGGCTGATGAATGGGGACCATGGCAGGCGGACGGTGCCTTATTAATCCTTCGCAGACCATCCCGATTGCAGTCAGGTAATTGAGGTATTTCTGCCCAGAGACGGTGTCGTTCTCCTTGACCAAGGTCAATATCTCGGAGTCGTTAATGCGCCCCAGCCTGACCGGAATCGACAAGGTATTCTCCAGTGCCTCGATAAACCCCTCAAGCAGAAGCGCTCTTCCGACGATAACGAAGTTCTTCACCTCGTAAAGCGGGCCCTTGCCGTCCACAATTTCCTTAATCCTCGCGCAGATATCTCTGGCACTCTTGGTTATTACCTCCGCCACCAACCGCTGCTTAATCGGTTTATATAGGTCGCTCTTCTTGACCAGTATCTCCTTAGCCTCTCCGATCTGGCCGGAATCCCCGATTATCCCGTGTGACCTCTTGATGTCCTCGGCCAGCTCAAAGGGTATCTTCAGGGTCTCCGAAAGTTCGGCGGTCATATTGTCGCCGCCTATAGGAAGTATCTCAACATCCTGCAAAACTCCGTCCTTGAACATCAGGATCTCGGTGATATCGCTGCCGATATCGCAAAAGAAACTTATTCCCGATTTGAACTCAGGACCGAATACCGCCCTGCTTGTCGCATATCCCGAGAAAAGCACATCCTTGATATCGTAACCCGACTGATGGACTACCCTGGCCAGGCTCTGTATTGAGGAAAGGCGGCCGCATACCAGGTACAGATCGACTTCCAGCCGGTGGCTATAAAGCCCGAGGGGATTCAAGCAGTTGCTCTTGGAATCTATGGTATAGCTCAACGGTATTATCTGTATTATCTCCTCTTCAAGGGTAGAGCCTAAAATACGCGCCTGATCGTTTACGTGGTCGACGTCGGTCTGGGTTATCACCTTATTCCCTCTTTCCGCCAGGGGCACGATTGCCCGCGACGTCTTAGTCACGATATCCTGGCCAGAAATATTGGTGTAGACGTATTTCACATTTATTCCGGACCTGGCCTTGAGGCTTTTCATCAATTTACTCACCGCGTTCACCAGCTCTATGGAATCAACGATCACCCCGGATTTTACGCCTTTTGACGGCGCAGTCTCAAAAAAGATATTGCTAAGCCGCTTTCCTTTTATTTCAAGCAGGCAGGCGGATATCTTGCTTGAGCCGATATCCAATCCGCATATATAACTACTTAGTTTTATCATTCTTGGGTTTAATGGTCGGTTCGCTGAACCTTAAATCCACGTATTTAATACTGTCTATGTCGCTCTTCCCCTGTATGAGCAGCCCGGCGAGAAAGGCCATCTTGTTTTTTATATCCCCGGAGCCGACCTTAACCTCCAGGTCCTCCGAATAGATTATCCGCTCGCCCGACACCGGATCGGGTATTCTTTTCGGTACGGCAAGGTAAAAAACGGCATCGGCAGGCCGCGGGACGCTGATCCTGCGGATTTTATAATCTTTGAACGCGGCCAGTTGCCGGGTCTGGCCGGCTATGCTCAAAGCCAGGTTCAACTCATCCAGGTTATACCTGACCCCCGGCTTGGGAGCGCGGATCTTCGGTTCAAGTCCGGTTATCACAGGGAACTCCAGGCTCTCCGGTTGCACAGAACTAATAAAGAGCACGCCCGAATCATCCACGGCAAAATATCGCTGCAGCTTTATGAAGGCTGCGGGCTTACGCTCTACGAAATCGACATAAACCCTTCCGGGCGGGACCCTGGCGATATTAATCCGCTTGTATCCCGGATAAACCCGGTTGAGATTTGCCGTCTCCTTTTTCAGGTCAAGCCTGAAGATATTCCCGCCTTTCAGATAGGAAAAATCCGCATTATTGCCTTTGACCACGACTTCGCGTATAAGAAAGAAATCCGTGTCTTTAACTGTATCCCAACTATAACTTATAATGAAAGATAAGGCAAGCACAATTACCGATAAGGCTAAAACAAGCTTGACCGGAAATCTCCGCGCCTTAACGGCCGGCGCGCGCGAGTTTTGTTTCTGTCTTTTCATAGGCCAGGTCTAATAATTTCAGGCAAAGATCCTTGAATTCTATTCCCGCTACCTTAGCCGCTTTTGGGAGGAGGCTGGTAACAGTGAACCCCGGGATAGTGTTCACTTCCAAAACATAGGGCGTATTGTCCTTAAAGATTATATCCGCGCGTGAATAAGCAAAACAATCTAGCGCCCGGTGGGCAGAGAGGCCCGCATCCTGAATAATGCGGCATGACAAAGCGTCGATATTTGCGGGCACTATATACTCGGTGAGTCCGCTCTGATACTTGGCCTCATAATCAAAAAACTTATGGCCGGGGATTATCTCCACCACCGGCAGGGCGGTATCGTCAAGAATGCCGACAGTCATCTCCCTTCCCTGTAGGTATTCCTCGATAAGAACGCGTCCGTCAAAACTGAAGGCTAGCCGCAAGGCCTGGTCCAAACCGCTTGCATCCGGGATTACGGAGAGCCCTATACTAGAGCCGTTGCTGGAAGGCTTCACTACAAGCGGAAACTTAAAATTCGCGGGAACTCTATACCCCGGCTTCCAGTCGCACCTGCTTATCTCCAGGTAACGGGGTACGGGTATGCCGCGGGACTGAAAGATCTTCCGCGAAGCGATTTTATCCATAGCCAGCGCGCTCGCCTTCACTCCGGAACCCGTATAAGGCAGGCCCATCTCTTCCAATATCTCCTGTATTCCGCCGTCCTCTCCGAATTTTCCGTGCAGAGCTATAAAGATTACGTCCGGATCATGGCGTTTTAACAGCTCGATATTCTGCCTGTGGTCCTCGGTGACGATATCAATAGCTATCGCTTCCAGATCCGCTGCCCTCAACGCCTCAAAGACCGCCTTACCGGATTTAAAGGAGATCTCTCTCTCCGACGAAGGCCCTCCCATCAGGATACCGACTTTCTTTTTTCTATTTTTTATTTCCATATTTTCAGTTCCGGCTCAAGCTCTACGCCGAATTTTCTTTTCACTGCCTTGCGGATGACAGAGATCAACTTCAGGACATCCGCTGACTTTGCCCCTCCGGCATTCAGGATAAAATTGGCGTGCTTCCTGGAAACCACCGCCCCTTTCGATCTTAAGCCCTTTAATCCGCAAGCATCTATCAGCAGGCCCGCCGAACATAACGGAGGATTCTTAAAAACGCAGCCTGCGTTCGGTAAAGAATTATCCTGCGACTTCGCCCGATTTTCAAGGTATTTTTTTATTTTAGAGGCCACAGCTTTTTTTCTGCTTTTTTTAAGCTTAAACCCGGCCCCCAGTATAATATATTTTCCCAGGCCAGAGTTACGGTAGGAGAACCCCGCATTCTTCCTGCTTATTACTGAGACTCTTCCTGCGTAATCCATCACGCGGACATAACTGGTTAACCCGCCAATGGACTCGCCCCACGCCCCGGCGTTCATGACGAGCGCGCCCCCTATTGTCCCCGGAATCCCCGCCAGAAACTCCACTCCGGTTAATCCGTGCCCTTTGGCTTCCGAGAGGAATCTAGATAAAGTCAGGCCCGAGCCGCATTCGACTAGGGATCCTTTAATTCTTATGCCGCTGAAATCTGCCGCGGAAAGCCGGATAAGTACTCCCTTAAATCCGCTTTCTCCCGCTAAAATATTGCTGCCGGCGCCGATTACCGAAACCCTGCATTTGCGCCTCCGGGCATAGACTAAGGCTTTCCGCAATTCCGCCTCGTCTCCGGGTACGACAAACCGGTCAACCTTGCCGCCGATCTTAAAGCTGGTGAGTTTTTTCAGTGAACTCTTGCGCCAATTCATCGCTTAGTTTTACGATATCTCCGGCTCCTAAAGTCATGACTAGGTCGCCGGGATTTAAGATATCCTTCAGATGATTAATTATATCTTCCTTAGGCAGATAGCATGCCGGCTTGGAAGGAAAACGCATTTTAATTTTTTCAAGTATGCCTCCGGCATCGACACCGTCTATAGGCGCTTCGCCGGCAGCGTAAATATCGGTGATAATTACGCGGTCTGCTGCATCAAACGAAAGAGCGAACTCATCAAGAAGCAGTTTTGTGCGGGTGTAGCGATGCGGCTGAAAGACGGCAATCAGCCTGCCGTATTTCAGTTTTGAAGCGGCAGCCAGCGTAGCTCTGATCTCCGTAGGGTGATGCGCGTAATCATCGATCACCGTCAGCCTATCGTCCTTGAACTTTACCTCCAGCCTTCTTCCCGCCCCTTTATAATGGGCAAGGGTATTTTTTATAAAACCCAGATCTATCCCCATCTCAAGACCCAGGGCGATCACCGAAAGCGCGTTAGAGACGTTATGCTCCCCTCCCAGGGCAAGATGAAACCTCCCGATATGCCTTCCTTGATGAATACAGTCAAAATCGGAAGCGAGTCCCGCGAATTCAATCTTATCCGCGCGGACCCCGGCAAGCTTCGATAAACCGAAAGAGACGCATTTGGATTTATAACCGTCCATAACCTTGCGTAGATTAGGATCATCCCGGCAATAAATTACGCAGCCGCCCGGTACGGTATTATCCGCAAAATTCCTGAAGGCCTCTAGTTCGGTTGCAAAATCCTTATAATAATCCAGATGTTCGCGGTCGATGTTGGTTATTATGGAATATTTCGGACGGTAGCATAAAAACGATCCATCGGATTCGTCGGCTTCAGCCACGAAGAACTCTCCTTTACCAAGACAGGCGTTGGCATCGATATTCTTCAATATGCCTCCAATAGCCACGGTGGGCGAGAGTCCCGCCTCCAGAAGCAGGAACGCAGCCAGAGAAGTGGTCGTAGTCTTCCCGTGGCTCCCTGCAACGGTAATCACCGACTTATCCTGCATAAGCCTGGCCAGGGCCTCGGCTCTCTTGATAAGGGTAAGACCTTGCGCTTTAGCGCGGATAATTTCTGGGTTGTCGTCTTTTACCGCCGAGGAATACACCACCACATCCGCATCCGTAACATTCTCCGGCCGGTGCCCGATAAATATCCTTGCGCCCAGAGACTCAAGTTCCCGGGTAGCCCTTCCCGGCTTCAAATCCGAACCGCTCACCGGAACCCCGCACTTAAGCAGCAGCCGGGCGATCCCGCTCATTCCGATACCGCCTATACCGATAAAATGATAGCGCTTATCCATTCTTCAGATATTTCAACCATGCCTCATTTAGCTCATCTATACCGGAAAAAGAATACGCCGAGGCGAGCGCCTTCTGAAGGCTCTGCGCATCCCTCAAATACTGGCAGAAAAGAACAAATCTATCCTTGCCGAACTCCTTAAGTAGAAAGTTCACGATGCTGGCGGACTCCGCGTAATACAAATTCACCAGTTCTTTATCGGAAGCCAGACGCAGGTTAAACCCGGTAAGCGCAGGGATACCCATGAATTTGTTTTTCTTCATCGCCTCCTGTATCTGCCAGTTAGCAGTTGCGATGTCCCCGGACTCCTGCGAATCAGCCACCCCCTCCTCCAGCCAAAGAGGGACCGCATAATTATACGCGCCTACGAACTCCCGGAAGATTAAATGCGCCATCTCATGAGGAAGCGTGCTCTCCATGAAACCCGAGGCATTGTAGAAAGTATGGATAGTCTTACTGGTAACGGTGGCACAACCTGCTGACCATTCCGGCTGGCCGGTAGCAAACCTATAGCCGTAGGCGTTATCGAAAACGTAGATCTTGGCCCGATTATCCCAGAGCCAGAAATCAAACCTCCGGAAACCAAGATTATCGGCGATGCGCTCGTAATACAGCTCAGCCTTGTCACTTAATTCTTTGACGAACTCCTCGGGCGAGTCTTTGTAATAGACGATAAAATGCGTGCTCTTAAATTCCTTCCATTCCGCCGCTCGGGCAGAGTTCGGAAAGGCGAATACCGCCAAAAACAGAAGAAGCAAACATATCTTTCTCATTTATTTTACATTCGATACGAGATCGGCAAGTAATTCTGCAGCGGCCGGCCGGTCATATCCTCCGTAATTAACGCGCATATGATCCAGGAATTTCCGCTGGCTGCATTTCCGGACCTCCTCTTCCAGCACGCCGCTCTCCAAATCGCAATCCCGGATGACCTCCGCAGCCCCCGCCCCCTCCAGTAACCTGGCATTCTCTATCTGATGGTCGTAAGCGAAAGGATAGGGTATGATTACAGCCGGCAAGGCAAAATAGCTCAGTTCCGCTATGGTGGTGGCTCCGGCGCGACAGACCGCCATATCGGAAGCGGAATAGGCATAATGCATATCCCTGCAGAACGGGATGACCCTCGCCTCTATTCGCGCCTT
>Ga0233425_10005441_pt1 | contig 20098 bp, 18 predicted proteins | sample Watercolumn_Towu_2_FD_181712 | JGI IMG/M metagenome (GOLD analysis project Ga0233425, IMG submission 181712) | Freshwater microbial communities from Lake Towuti, South Sulawesi, Indonesia - Watercolumn_Towuti2014_140_MG | ecosystem: Environmental > Aquatic > Freshwater > Lake | place... | reverse complement strand
CTGGAAGGCGATCTCGTCGATGACGCCGATGATCTGGCTGATCTGCTGCGCCGACTGCTCGATGGCGCTCATGGCGGCGACGGCGTCGCGGACGACCACCCCCGAGGTCTCCGCGTCGCCGCGGGCGGCCTGCACCACGTCCGAGGCCTGGCGGGCCCCCGCGGCGGTGCGGTTCACCGTGGCGGTGATCTGGTCCAGCGCCGCCGCCGTCTCCTCGAGGCTGGCCGCCTGCTGCTCGGTGCGGCGCGACAGGTCGTCGGCCGCGTGGCTGATCTCGCCCGAACCCGAGCGGATCGCGGCGACGTTGGTCACCACCACCGACACCGCCTGCTGCAGCTGACCGATGGCGGAGTTGAAGTCGGCCTTCAGCTGCTCCGCCTTCGGCGCCACCGGCACGGTCATCCGGTAGGTCAGGTCGCCCCCGGCCATGGCCGCCAGACCCTCGGCAAGCGCGGTGATGGCCACCCGGTCTTCCTCGGCCGCCCGGGCCTTCTCGGCCTCCGCGGCGGCGCGCTCGCGCTCGGCCGCCGCGCGCTGCGCCCCGGTCTCCCGCTCGAGCCGCTCCTTCGCGATGGCCGCCTCGCGGAACACCTCCAGCGCCGCCGCCATGCCGCCGATCTCGTCGCGCCGCTCGGCGCCGGGGATGGGCGAGTCGCGGTCGCCGGCGGCGAGACCGCGCATCCGGTCCGCCAGCGCCTTGACCGGCCGCGACACCGAACGCCCCAGCGCCCAGCCCGCGGCCCCCATGGCGGCGGCGACCAGCAGGGCCAGACCGCCGAGGCCGAGGGCGGCCTTGCCCACCGCCGCCGCGATCTGGTCGGTGTAGACGCCCGACCCCACGATCCAGCCCCAGGGCGCGAAACCCTTGACGTAGGAGATCTTCGGCGCCGGCTCCTCCTGTCCGGGCCTGGCCCAGCGGTAGGCGACGAAGCCCTCGCCGTCGCGCTTCACCACCTCGGCCATCTCGACGAACATCCTGACGCCGTCGGCGTCGGTGTTGCCGCTGATGTCCTGGCCCTCGAGACGGGTGTTGAACGGGTGCATGATCATGCGGGGGTGCATGTCGTTGACCCAGAAATAGTCGTCCTGGCCGTAGCGGAGGCCGCGCAGGGTCGCCATGGCCTGCGCCTGGGCCTGCGGCCGGGTCAGATGTCCGGCCCGCTCCTCGGCGTGATAGTGGGCGATGATCCCGTGCGCGACCTCGACGGTCTTGCGGGTGCGGTCGGCGATCTCGTCGCGCATCACAGCGTCCAGCCGCAACAGCGACAGGCCCAGCACGATCAGCAGACCGGCCATCGCCCCCAGGGTCAGCAGGTTGATCCGCCACGCGACCGTCAACGCCCGCATCGTGTTCACCTGATTTGCCCAAGCGACCATGAGCCTGCCGGGCGGGCGTGAACAAAGGCCGAAGCCGGAGATGCGTAGAATCCCGTACCCGGCGCCTGGTCTGCTCAGGGCTGGATCAGCGCCAGCCGCCCCAGATAGTCCCGCTTGCCCAGCTCCACCCCGAGGTGGCGCAGGATCGCGTAGGCCATGCTGACGTGGAAGTAGAAGTTGGGAATGGCGAAGCTGGTCAGATAGCCGGCGCCCTCGAAATCCAGCTCCACGCCGGGGAAGCGCAACTCGACCCGCCGCGCCTCGGCGCCCTCGAAGGCGGCCGGATCGACGCCTTCGATGAAGGCGATCGACAGCTCCACCGTCGCCCGCAGTTCGGCCAGCGACGCCTCGGCGTCCTCGGTGCGCGGCCACGCCTGCCCGGTCAGCCGCGCCACGCAGCTGCGCGCCGAGAAGGCGGCCATGCGGATCTGGTCGGGGAAGGGCCTCATGTCCGGCGCGAGGCGGGCCTGCATCAGCGCCGCCGCGTCGAGGCCCGAGGCCTCCGCCCTGTCGAGCAGGTGCAGGAGCACGTTCAGGCCGCGCAGGAAGACGGGGGAGGCGGCGTCGCGGAGGGCGAAGGTCATGATGGGGAGCTCCCGGGGGGTCAGGCGTCCGGCGCCGGGTCGGCGGCGCGGACGAATTCGAGGAAGATCGGCGGGGTGTCCCCCAGCTTCTTCTCCTCGTAGCGGGTGACCACATGGTCGGCCGGCGCGGTCCGCCAGTCGTCGGCCTCTTCCGCCTGCCAGACAAGCCCGGGCGTGCGCTCGAAGCGCTCCAGGGCCCAGTCGGCGTAGTCCTTCCAGTCGGTGACGAAGCGCAGCCGCCCGCCCGGCTTCAGCAGGCGCGCGATCTCGGCCGCCGTCTCGTCCTGGACCAGCCGGCGCTTGTTGTGCCGCGCCTTGGGCCAGGGATCGGGGAACAGGATCATCACCCGGTCGAGGCTGCCGTCCGGCAGGGCCTTCATCACGTCCCGGGCGTCGCCGGCGTGCAGCCGCACGTTCTTCAGCCCGCCCTCGTCGATGTGGCGCAGGGCGGATCCGACCCCGTTCAGGAACGGCTCGCAGCCGATCATCAGCGCCCCGGGATGACGCCGCGCCTGCTCGGCCAGATGCTCGCCGCCGCCGAAGCCGATCTCCAGCCAGACCTCCTCGGCGCCGGGCGCCAGCGTCGACGGGTCGATCGGCCCCGCCGCGGGGTCGGGCACGGCGATCGTCGGCAAGAGGCTGTCGAACAGCGCCGCCTGCCGCGGCTTCAGGGTGCGCGACTTGATGCGGCCGAAGGAACGGAGCGGACCCCAGGTCGGGGGGGAGGAGGAGGACATGGCGGCGGCTATAGCCGAAGCGGAGGGATTAGGGATGAGGGAAGAGGGAGTGAAGCTTGCGGGCGGGAAGGCCCGACAAGCGCGTCGGCCATTCTCCTGTCCCTGCCACCCGCGCCTGGTGGCTAATCCCTCATCCCTCATCCCTCATCCCTCGCCCCCTCAGACCAGCGCCTTCAGCTTCTCCACCAGATCCGTCCGCTCCCAGCTGAAGCCGCCGTCGGCTTCCGGGGCCCGGCCGAAGTGGCCGTAGGCGGCGGTGCGGCGGTAGATCGGCCGGTTCAGGCCGAGGTGCTCGCGGATCGCGCGCGGGCTGGCCCCGCCGATCAGCTTCGGCAATTCCCGTTCCAGCACCGCCTCGTCGACCTTGCCGGTGCGATGCAGGTCGACGTGCACCGACAGCGGCTTCGACACCCCGATCGCGTAGCTGATCTGGATGGTGCAGCGGTCGGCCAGTCCGGCGGCGACCACGTTCTTGGCCAGGTAGCGGCAGGCGTAGGCGGCCGAGCGGTCGACCTTGGTCGGGTCCTTGCCCGAGAAGGCGCCGCCGCCGTGCGGGGCCGCCCCGCCGTAGGTGTCGACGATGATCTTCCGTCCGGTCAGGCCGGCGTCGCCGTCCGGGCCGCCGATCTCGAACGAGCCCGTCGGATTGATGTGCCACTCGGTCTCGTTGGTGATGAAGCCTTCCGGCAGCACCTCGCGCACATAGGGCTTCACGATCGCCGCCACCTGGTCCTGGGTCAGCCCCGCCTTGTGCTGGGTCGAGACGACGATCGAGGTGGCGCGCACCGGCCGCCCGTTCTCGTAGTGCAGCGTCACCTGGCTCTTGGCGTCCGGCTCCAGCCCCGGCTCCCGCCCGGCGTGGCGCGCCTCGGCCAGCTTTCTCAGAATGTTGTGGCTGTACTGCAGGGTGGCCGGCATCAGTTCCGGCGTCTCGTTCGAGGCGTAGCCGAACATGATGCCCTGGTCGCCGGCCCCCTCGTCCTTGTCCTCACCCGCGTCGACGCCTTGCGCGATATGGGCCGACTGGGGGTGCAGGTGGTTCTCGAAGTGCAGCGTCTGCCAGTGGAAGCCGTCCTGCTCGTAGCCGATGTCGCGCACCACGCCGCGCACCGTCGCCTCGATCTCCGCCTCCACGCCCGGAGCCCAGTTGCCTGCGACGTCCATGATGCCCTGGCCGCGGATCTCGCCCGCCAGCACGACCCGGTTGGTGGTGGTCAGGGTCTCGCACGCCACGCGGGCCTCGGGGTCCTTCGACAGGAACAGGTCGACGATGGCGTCTGAGATCTGGTCCGCCACCTTGTCCGGATGGCCCTCCGAAACGCTTTCGGAGGTGAAGAGGAAGGACGAACGGGACAAGGCGGCGCTCCTGCGACGTGTGGCGGTCGCAAGAGATATAAAGATATGTTTATATGTTCAAGCCGCTTTGCTGCGACGCCAGCGCGCGCCTGAGCTGACGGCGGGTTCGCCCGCGAGCCAGCGCTCCCCCACGCCGGCCAGCAGGGCGAGGGCGGTCAGGATGCCGAGGCCTATGCGCGCCGAGATGTCGGCGGAGTGACTCATCGACGGAGCCGCAAAGGCGGCGAAGTGGATCAGCAGGGTGAGCGCCATCACCGCGGTCATGGCGAGCGGCCACCAGCGGTTTCCCGTCACGGCCATCCATCCGAAGATCAGGGTTATCGCTCCGTCGAGGGCGGCGTCCCCGAGGTGGACGTTCCACAATCGCCAGGGATGAACTATCAGGGACAGGCCGAAGACGGTCAGCAGGATCACTGCGCCCCGCCGCTCCGGATGCCCGCCCTTCACCCAGGCCAGCGCCACCGCGATCAGCATGAGCAGGTAGTAGATAGCCAGAAAAGGGGCGATCGCGGTCTCTCCCGAATTCGCCCGCGGGGCAGGCGCGATCCTCTTCAGCCTTCCGCGCGCGCGTCTCGCGCGGAAGGCGCAGGCCGGGTGATGCGCCCGATCTCACCTGCCTGTTCCGCGTACGCCACCACCAGGTCCGCCGCTGCCTTGAGCAGCGCCGCGGTCATGAAGACGAGGACGAGCAGGATCAGGAGCCGGACGCCGCGCCCTCCTGGCGGCGGCCGGTAGCCGAGGCGTCGACCCGTGCTCCCATCTGGGCCATCACCCAGCCGGCGCTCAGCACCTGGCGCAGCAACTCTCGAGGCGGAATCTGTGCGGCGTCCTCCGCCAGCCCGCGCATGAGATGCGCCTTCACCGGATCGTTCGCTCCCGAAGGGCCAAACCCGTCCAGCGCCGCCTCCAGATCCGCCCAGGTCCAGTGCGGAAGATGATTGTCGCCCATACTCATGCGTGGCCTCCCTGACTTCGGCGGGAGGTGACGCGGCGGCGGCCGCCTCGCCAATGGGGTCTTTCGTATCCCCTGGTACGTTTCGTTCCAGAAGGGCCAGCGCCGCCTTGCGGCGGTTGACGCCAAGCCGGCGACAGGCCTCGTGCACGTGCTTCTTGACGGTCGCCTCGGACAGGCCCAGCCGCGCGGCGATCTCCTTGTCCGTCAGGAAGGCGGTGAGCCTGAGACACTCCTCCTGGCGCGCGCTCAGACCTGGCGACATCGGCGGCTCCGGAGGATCTGATTGTCAGCCGGCTCCCGCCGCATCTTCCAGCGGGCGTGTGCGCTGACGGCCGCCTCGCCCGCCAGGGACCGTTCAAGAACGCCGGCCGCCAAGGTCAGGTACAGCAGCGCGCTCAGACCGATCTGCGCCGAGATCTGCGTACTCATGCTTATGCCGCCGACGAGCAGGACATAGGCGTGGAGCATCATGGCGAGCAGCATGGAACCGGCGGCCGCGAAAGGCCACCAGCGCGGGCCCGTCAGGGACAGGCGGATGAACATCACGGTCACGACGGCGTCGACTGCGGCCTCGAGGGGCATGAAGCCGTCAATGGCCAGTGGCGGCAGGACGGCTCCCTCCACGATCGCCGACAACAGCACCCAGGCCGCAGCAGAACGCTCGGGCGGTCCGCCCTTCGCGCCGCACAAGGCGATCACTGCGACAAACTCGGCGAGGAGTATTTCCTGATAGACGGTCACCGACCCGCCCCCCCACTTTCGGGCATGGGGTCACCGCTCCGATGCAGCGGCGCGGCCGATTTCTCCGGCCTGCCCGGCGTAACCGGCGACGAGATCGGCCACGGCCTTCAACAGCACGATCGAGAGCACCAGCGAGAGCAGCAGCATTCCGATGCGGAAGGCCGGGTGCGACGGCGGCGGCCGGTAGCCCATGACCGGACGCTTCGGATCCGTCCCCCCGCGACCGGCGGTCTGGTGGTCCGGCTGCGGCATGCCGGGTTCCGCGTCGAAGCGGGCGCCGGGCCGCGCGGCCCGGCCGTCGAGACTCCCCGCCTCGAGCAGGGCCAGCGCCGCCTTGCGGCGGTTGACCCCCAATCGGCGGCAGGCCTCGTGCACGTGCTTCTTGACGGTCGCTTCGGACAGACCGAGGCGAGCGGCGATCTCCTTGTCCGTCAGGAAGGCGGTAAGCCTGAGGCACTCTTCCTGGCGCGCGCTGAGCCGCGACGGCATCGACGACCTCCCGTTCGGGAGTCTGCCTAGGCTGCGCCGCGTCATGCGTCCAGACGCGCGAGCGGGTCCGACGGGAACGATCATGAATGGAAAGGTGGTGGTGCCGCTTGCGTGACTCGAACACGCGACCCCCTCATTACGAAATCGACGGAAGCGTAGGCTCCCAAGCCAAGCCCCGTATGACTTTGACGGGCCGCCTGCACCCCTTGCTCTAGATCAACCCAGACGCTTCCCACTCTGGCCTGATCGCGTGCCTCGCTCACTTCCTAGCCAACGCGCGCTAACTCAGTCGCGGCCCGAATTTCGACCTGCGCCACACCTGTGGAAGGTCTGGAGGCGGAGCGCAGCTGCGAAGCCTCGACAATCAGGAGTTGGCGGACATCTCGGTGGGGACGGGGTTCTGTCTCGACTGTTCCGTGGCGGTCCCGTGTACGCTTCAGCTGAAGTTGAGCCAATGCAGAACACCCGCTCGGGCGCTTACGCAAACTCCAGTAAGGCTACAGCGCCCTCTCCGCCGATAGGAATGTCTTCATTCGCTGCTCCAGCTCCGACCAGTTCCACCAATTAAGTTCAGTAAGGCGAATATTATTGTACTTGCCGGCCCTGACACCTCCAGACGCTGCATTCTGCACTTCGGTGCAGGTCAAGAAGGCGTAGCGAGGGTCTCCGATGGACCGGCCACGGTGTCCTATGACCCAACGAATAGAGTGATCCAGCACGTCCAAGGAGCCGGCGGGTCTCGGCGTATCAAGCGTCTCGTCCCATAGCAGTCTTACTTGGTTGCCTCCTTTTCCGTGGCCAAATCCGCACCTACCGTGATGAGGGCTAAACGCCTTAACCTCTATTAGGCGAAGAGCTGGACCGCCTCGTTCGCGTAAGAACACCGCGATGTCCAAACCGAAGCCGCGCATTACAACGCTCTCGGGGCCCACCGCTTCTCGCGCGACCGCGATTAGAGCGGTCTCCAGCTCGCGCTCGTTAGCAAAATCGGTCTCAATCATGCGGCCGTGTGTCGATCAGTTGAGCGCGCGGCAATGCGCTATTGGTGGACGTCGCTTCAGTCGAAGAGCCGTCGGCGGCCTATAGGTTAGTGCAGTTTGACTCGACTACGATCGTCGCAGGGTTCGGGATCAACGACCTAGAGTTTACGTTACGCTGAGACATCGATGTGCTGCGCTTCCATGAGTCGAAGCCAACGCGATGGAGGCGGCCCCCATTGTGGAGGGGGTGAACCTCCTACGACGTTGTCCGCCGTTGCGAACAGAACCGTGTTGCAGCCGGCAATGCCGGTCGCGCTGCGATACTTGATGCCATCGATCTTTCCGCCGTCAAACTCGTAGTCACGGAGGAACTCTGTGAATACCTGCGTTGGGATGTAGTCCAGCTGAGTGCGATCATCCCGATCCACCGGAAGGATAATCAGTTCCGAGAATTGTGTGAGGAACGCGACGGTGAACAGCTCCAAACGAGGGGCCTCGGAGAAGAACCCCGGGACCGGAGGGAGGTGAGCCAGATCGAGGACGCGGATCGGCCGTGTCGTCTCGAACAGGCCGACGGACACCTGTTGCCCACGAGTCTCGACCGTCGGCAGCTCAGTCGACTCTGCGCCGTAAAACATCGGGATGCCGGGAGGGTTCATGCGGTTGGACTGCAGGGCGCGATTGGCCGGCGGCGGTCCAAGATCGGCCGCTGACTCAAAATGCTGACCAGGATCGCAAACGCGAGCGCGGAAGAGCCGCAAACCTGGCTGGACTGTCTGGATCAGCCCTTGTGCGTCAATAAGTGCTCCGAGTTCGCGGAAGAAGTGAGCAGGCGAGCGGTCATCCGGATGGTGTTCACGCCCGCCGACCTCGTGGAAGAAAAAGCGCCGGCCGTGTTTCACGACCTCACAGAACACTTCCCACGATGAGCGCCAGCTTTCGTCTGGCTCCAGCGATAGCCAGTCGTACTCGCACCATGCGTCGTCCCCGATCTCATCCACTAACGCTTCGAGAAGTTCGCCGCTGTGATCGCGCGGAAGGTCGAGACCAACATCTTCCACGAGAAGGTCATGGGTGTCGCTCCAGGAGCCCTGATAGCCGCCTTCCCGGCTTTCGTACGGCAACTGGTCGGCTGCCTTTCCATAAAAGGTTTCCAGACGCTCTTTGATATGCGCGGCAATGTCGTCGAACGGCGCCGTAGGTGCATCCTCCTCACCGCAGAAGTCGCAATCGCTCTGCTCGTCATAGCTCTCGATGCGGTCGATGAGATCGGCATCCCCGAAGCAGTGGACGCATACGCGTTGGTTCGATTGGCCGCTGGGCTGCGGAAAACATTCGGGATCCATCCGGCTCAAGTCAGTCGCTTCCCCTCATTGCCAACGATGTCGCGCGAACGAACCACTTCGGCGCGACGGAGGCCAAGGTTTGGGCGGCGCAAAGAGATCCGGCCTATGGTGTGCGTTTGGAGCCCCGCGTCGCTGTTTCGAATAGGCTAGGCCCAGGCTCATCCCTGATCGCCCTCGCCCAGATCACGACCCCGACGTATCGCTACTTCGATCATCTCGTTTAGTTCGCGTTCAGCGGTCTGCGCGCTTCCTCGAAATTGCTCTATGTCAGTTTCGGACAGGTCCACATTGCTGTGAGCAACCCGGTTCCGCAACCGGTTCAAGTCTTTGAGGAGCGGATACAGGGACGGTCGAATAAGGCCCTCTTTCCGCAGCTGATCGAGAAGTGCGAACGTTGGAGCGGCCTTAAGCCCAGAGATGCCTGCGAGCTGTCTGATGCGCTGTTCAACTTGCCCCCATGCAAAGAGGATGGCTGAGGGTCGATTTATTCGCGCGAGGGAGTCGAACGTGCTGTCCGACGCGGAGTTGGCGCTCAACCAGTTCGACAACACCGCCCGCAGCTCGGCGCTTGGATACTCAATATTCGCCGGTAGGGGTCTAAGGTTGGCGTTCGTTGCGCCCTCATCGACTCCTTCCGAAGAATTCCCGTCCGCGGGTAGCGATTCCCCGCCATCCGTCGCAGCTGGTATGGGCGCTGTCGCCTCATCCGAAGAGCTAGTCTGAGCTTCGACCGTGCTTTCAATCAGGTCGCGCATTTCGAGTTCAACGCCCAAGCCCTTTGCACCTCGAACCCGCCCGAGGATCTCAGTGATCGGCTCTCGATAGGTTCGCAGCGCGTACCCGATCAGAACTGGCCAAACTAAGACCGCTAGCAGGGCTGTGACAGCGGCAATCAACCCGGTGATATCCTGCGTCACCGTAGCCCCGGTTGCCTCGACCGGGGGCACATTCGTGATTGTATAGTGCGTCATGCGACCCCTCCCCTCCAATCCGTCGCACACCTAGGGAAGCCCACCAACAACCATTCTCGTAGGGGCTGACTGCCGGGGCATCCTCGCCGTCGAAATATGAGAATCTGGTCGCAGGTAATCCTTTGATGACGGCAGGGCCTTCCCTCAAAAAAAGAAGGCACCCCACCCGCACCCCGACGTGATGCCGGGGTGCGGGTGGAGCGCTTCAGATCAGGCTGCGGCCTGCTTCGCCGGCCCGGCCTCGACAGCCTTCAGCAGTGTGTCGTTGGCGAGGTGGGCGTAGCGCTGGGTGCTCTGGTAGTTGGCGTGACCCAGTACCTTGCCGACGGCGAAAAGATCGACGCCGCTGTTGACCATGAAGGACGCCGCCGAGTGCCGCAGGTCGTGCAGCCGCAGCCCCGGCAGCTTCGCCGCCTTGATGGCGTTCTGCCAGCCGTGCTTGATCGACACGAAGGGCAGGCGGGTGTCCGGGTTCGGGACGAGCCACGGGCAGTCCTTGAACCGCGGCAGCCGCTCGATGATCTCGACGGCCGCGGTGGACAGGGGCACGTAGCGCGACTTGCCAGTCTTGCTGGTGGGGATGAACCACGACCGACGCTCGACATCCACGTGCTCCCATCGGGCGTCCAGCAGCTCCCGCAGCCGCGCCCCCGTCAGGAGAAGCAGGCCGACGATGTGCTGCAGCTGGGGGTTCTGGGACGCCGCCACCGCCGCCCTTAGCCGCGCCGCCTCCTCCGCAGAAAGGAAGCGCTCCCGGGCGTTGTTGAGCGGCGCCCGCGGGATGTTGCGGGCCGGGTTCCTCTCGGTGCCCGGAATCTCCCAGCTTGCCCCCAGCACGAAGGACCTACCAAGGACGACCCGGAGCTTTTCCACCGTCGCCGCCGACAGGCCCTTCGCCCGCTTTTCGTCCAGCCACTGACCCACGCACCGGCTGTTCATGTCGGTGAGGCGCGTCCGCCCCCACCTCGGGATGAGGTGGACCCGCATGACGCTCTCGACGTCCTCGTAGGACTTGCGGCCCTTGAAAGACTCAAGGTGCTTGGCCGCCAGCTCGCTGTAGAGGGGGATGGCTCTCGCCAGCTCCTTCCTCGCTGCGGGATCGCCGCCCATTACCGCTTCGGACCTGATCTGCTGGGCCTTCTTCCGGGCCGCGGCGCAGGTCACGTCATCGACGCCGCCGATCTTGTACTGCCGCTGGCGGCCGCTGAGGTCGTTGTAACGCTGATAGTAGGTGCCTTTTCCGCTGGATCGGCGCTCCAGCATGAAGCCGAGGATGACGGTGTCGTAGTAGTCGGTCTTGCTCTTGCCGACCTCGCAACCGGCTCGGTCGACGACGGCCTGCGTCAGGTGTGCCTTGGGCATAGGTAATCTCCTTGTTTTTCTGGGTGATCAGCGCGCGAGCGCCGTCGAGCCGCCGGGGAGGCGGCGGTTGGGGGTGGGGTGGTCTGGAGCGGGCCGAGCCCGCGTGGCCGCCCGAGGGACCCGCTGGGGCCGCGGGTTGGGGGCGTGGATGGTCGGGTGATCGGGCACCCGAGCCGGCCGTCCAGGGGGCGCTTTTTTGCCCCTCTGTGTGGATCGCTCGGCGTGGTCCGGCCGATTGGAAAGAGGTAAAAGGGCGCCCCTTTGCCCCTTTCCTTTCGACCCTTGTCGGAGCCGCCGCGCTGATCCGGCGAGGCTCAGTCGCCGACAACCATCCAGGAGTTGCGTTCCGAGGAATCGCCCCGCTCGAACTTCAGGCCGCCGGCCCAGCGGCCCTTGCGCTTGCTGATGTACCAGCCCAGCTTGCCCGGGCTGACGTGACGGCCGTCCATCACTGGAAGGTCCTCCAGGACTTCCATCAGGTCCTCGTGCTGATTGGCCTTCGCCAGCAGCCTCCGGACAGTGATCGACTTCGACCCGAAGATGCGGAACCAGATGGACAGAAACTCCGCCAGAAGGTCCTTCTCCGGATCCTTGGAACCTGATCAATCAGGCTCTGGGCCGGGTCGGGCAAACCTAGCCAGATCAGCGGCTGGCGACAGATGCGAGACCATGCATCGTAGTTGTTGACCGCTCGAACATCAGCCATCGGCTCCCCCGCCGCCTGAAACGCCCTGATGATGTTCAGGGCGCAGGAGACTGCGAACGAGCGATGCTGTCTCAAGTCATCGACGGGCTTTGACTTGAAGCGGCGCAGAGCGGGATTCTCACTTCTCGGCGCGATGCTGATGGTGATGAGGCGGCGACGCATATCACGCTCCGCTTCCACCTGATTGCCAGTGCCCAGGAACAGGACCCGTGTGGACACCGTCGCTGAAGTGTTCTTCCCCAGCATCCGCTCGGTAGTGGTTGAGCTGGATAGCGCGCGGTTCAGGGGTCCGAGCGACTTCCAGTTGCCCTGCATGTCATCGAACAGGACAGCTGTCGGTTTCTCGCGAAGAACGGTGAGGACCAGCTTGCCGGCCTCATCGTGTCGCTCTGGGAAGCTCACCCGGTGGGGGTCCTCAGGCCCGGCGAACGGCGTGATGACGTCGGCGAGATAGCTCTTGCCGCTGCCGGGCCCGGTGCCGGTGATGTTGATCGCCGGGGCCGTCGGAAGGCACGGACGAACCGCCGCCGTGAGGATGGCAGCAAGGGCAGCAGACCGGTCAGCCTCAGTCTCAAACTCGAACTCAGCGATGAAGCTTTCCAAGTACTCCAAGGAGCGCTCGGCTAGCTCCCTTGTCGGTTCGGCCATCGGATAATCAGCCGCATCGAAAGCAGCAAATATTCCCGAGGCTGCGTCATACCCGGGCGTGGAGACCAGCTTCCCGTCGGCCCCGAAGAAGGGCTGCCGGGCCAGTCCGTTGAGGATCGGCAAACGACGATCCTGTCCGTGCAGGAGCGCCTGCACGACGCCGTGTGGGGGGTTGATCCGGATCGGTACCCCGTCCCGGCCCCTCACCTCCCAGATGGCCAGTTCGGCCAGGATGAGCTTGAGCGTCTGCTCATGAACCTGCTCGATCGAAACGCCCTTTCCGTCTCGGTCTTTGACACGGACGAGGGCGCCGCCGCTGACGTAGAACGCGCCTGTTGCGTCGAGCAATTCCTCCGCCGCCCTTACAGCCAGCGGAGTGTCGCCGGGTGCGTCCTGGATGCGGGGTTTGGGTTTGTGGTCATTCGAGTTCGATGGCGCGCAGGCGTCATCGTCCGAACGATCGGAGTCGTTTGTCATGGTCGGGATTCACGATGAGAAGGGAGGACCGGGGCAGGCGTCCGCACTTGCGGGAAGAACGGAACCCCCGCGAGCGAGCGGGCAGGGGCGGGCCTGGTCCTGTGAGCCCTTCTCAGCGTGACGTTCGCACGATGGCGGCGCTGGACCTTCCCTCAACCGCGTCAGAGTCGGAGTGTCAAATGCAAATTTGGAAATGAGCAGAAAATTGTGCGCGCGGACTGACTATTGCCGGCCTGACGTCCGTTAATAAGGACAGTGGATGCTTGAGCTATAAGCGTGCGTTCGGCAGCGGCTTGAGACGGTTCCTGATAAACACACCTCTGAGCAGGCGGTGAAGAGGCGACCTACTGAGGCATTGTTCGGCAGGTCGCCTCGGAACGTACTCTTCTAGGAGCTCTCACCGCGTCCGGTCAGCAGTAGCTGGGCACGGCGTTTACGCTTGTTGCCCGCGACCAGCAGCGCAAGGCCCAGAGCGCCGAGCGTAACGATGAAGAGGGCCGGCCGGGCGGCTGCCAAACCAGTGACGACGAGGACGCCCATGAAGAGAAGCGTCTCACGTGGTCTGGTGGCGAAGTAGAAGATCAGCGCCAGCACCGTCGCGATGGCGATCGCTATCAGCACGGCCCTGACGACGGCCAGGACGATGCACAGGGTGAGGAAGCCGAAGGCCCACCTCATCCGCGGCGCTCCTCCGTGCTCGGCCAGAAGTGGGCCAAACACAGCGCGTGGATGCCCAGTTCAGTGCCCGGGCCGTTCTCCACGAACACCCTCGTCTGCGCATCGCCCGTCGCGCCATAGCTGATCTCGAACCACAGGCCGTGGTCCTCGATCCAGTCGTAGGCGAGGCTCTCGGCTCCAGCCCCCGTGAGGTGCAAGCCGAGGGCGGCGTTGATCACGCTCGGGGTGTCTCCACCTTGGACAACGATGATGCGGAACCCTGTGCCAAGCTGGAGCCCCCGCTCGACATGCAGCTGCCAAGCACGAAGGCCGATGAGGGCGCGGAGGTCGAGATCGAGTGCGGTGTCAGAAAGTGCGCGCGACACAGAAGCGCGGTCGGTTAGCGAGAGCATGATGGGGGATCCCTTCGGGCATGAAAAAAGCCCTCGCGGCGGTGCCGGGAGAGCTCGGGGGCGGATGGGGTCTAGGTCTGCCTCAGGCGGTCGTCTGGGGACGATCCGCGAGGCCGAGACAGTTGAAGCGCAGCGTGTCGTTGGTGCCGGGATGGTCCGGTACGAAGACCAGCATCCCGAAGTCGTCGGTGAGGACGTAGCAGAGCTCGAACCACGAGCCGTGGTCGTTCATCCACTCCCAGCCGGGCTGCTCGGCCTGATCCCAACAGATCGGGTAGCCGACGGCCTCGTGGATGACCTCCGGGGGGTCACCGGGCTGGACCACGACGATCTGGAGGGTCTCGCCCAGGGGGCGACGGCGGTCGGTGTCCACCTGCCAGACGCGGAGGCCGATGAGGGCGCGGAGGGACGGGTCGAGAGAGGGATCGGTGAGTGCGGCGGTGACCGCGTCGCGGTCGGTGAGTGACAGCATCGGGGTTCCTTTCAGGGCATGAAAAAAGCCCCCGCGACGGTGGTCACGAGGGCTGGGGGGTGAGGGCGGCCAGTGATCGGGCCGAAATCCGTTGGATTTCTTGCGCGTTTGCGGCGCGGTCGTCGTTTCGGGCAATAACGCCCTTTGGTCATGCGGTCTTTCGTGAGGTTCAATTCAAATAAGATACCGACATTTGCGCGGGCCCGATGACTCCCAAAAGGCGGACCCCACATGGAGCGCTGGGCGGTCTTTCGGTGAGGATGAGCATCGACTTTGAGCCATGCCTCATTGCCAGTCGGCGGCTACCTTCCCCTCGCCGGCCTGCCGCAGCCATTCGAGTTCATCCATGCCGACGACCTGAACTCTGGAGCCCAATTCCGAAACCCAACGTTGGGCCTTCATGGCCATGATGTCGCCGAGCCAAGCGTAGTTGTTTCCGTTGAGGTCTTCGAAGACGAAATGGCTGGTTTCAGCCCTCCGGTTCGCGAGGACCGAGCGGCGCTCGGCATGTGGTTCGAACTCGATCATCACCGCATCTCGCGGCTTAAGATTTACAGAAATCTGGCGATCGGCCCCGTTCATATCCCGCAGGACGAGATTAAACTGCTCACCGGCACCTGCCGTTTGGAAAGGAAATGCGGTTGCGGCCTCAAGTCTAACGCTATCGCATCTGGGCTGGACGCAGATCAGGATACGTCCGTCGGCATTCTCAGTGACCTCCTGGACAACGGTTCCCAGCGTGAGCTTCGGAAGCCAGTGTTCTGGAGGTCGGGTTCGGTGTGGCTCACGCTGGAAAGTCGAGAGACGCGCCAGCTGATGGACGGCGGTGCGTGCGGCATCGGTACTTGAGTAGAAGATGCGCGACACCGTGGCGCTGGTAACCCTGTCTTTTTTCGCTGCCTTGTTGCGCGGATCGACGATCGAGGTTTGATGTTCTGCGCTGTCCTTAATTGCGTTCGCTCCTCCTTTGACGAAGGCCTTCACCTGAGCAGCAGGGACATTTGCCTTATCTGTCTGGAAGAGATCACCCTTAGCTATCTTCGCCTCGATCCACGCCTCAATGACCTCCGCCTTCAGAGTCCGACCTGGGACGTCCTCTAACTCAATGAGGTTACGGAGCTCTGAGGTGATGAGATCGAGGGCGAAAGACTTCGCATCGTCCGGGTGAGGGAGTCCGCAAAGGTGCCCGGTGAAGGCCCCGTCGAGGTCTGCGGTATACTGCGACAATACGTGGTGCACACCCCCACGGATAGCGGTAGCGGACGCTAATGCGAAGCTTGGCACCACTCCCTCAGTGAGTTTCGCGAATTCGCTGATAAGCCTTCCGGGAAGCCGCTCCTCAACAACCTCGTCCCTGTCCGCGGCCTCAGGCGTCGTACGCTTGTTCAGTACGACGATCCTGGTCGTAGCATTGCCAATGTCGGCAACGTCACGGGTAAAACATCCCTTTAGGGCTTCATCCTGTTCAAGTTCAGCAAGTAACTCTACAGCGATCGCTTCCCGGCCCGGCTGGGATGTGTAAACAGCGATCAGCCGGAGTCGCCCCTTGGCTTCCAGATCGCTCTGGAGGATGCTGAGGATGATATCCTTGGCAGGCCGGCTGTTCCCGGTCTCAAGATGCCAATCTACCACGACAATATCGGCAGCGGCGGCCGCACCGCTTGCCCTTGTCACGCGGTCTTCGCCGCCGTCCGGTCGGTACAAGCCGCAGATCATACTTTGGTCGAGGAAGGCTTGGGACAGCACTCTTGCGTTCAGTCTCGCTGACGAAGGAACCGCCTGCTCTTCAATAGCGATCTCGATCGCAGCTTGGGGTTCGGGAACGGGTTCTTCGGCAAACAAGCTGCCCGTTGGCGCCGCGACACGTACAGGAACGAGGGCCTCCGCAGTCCCCATCATCGCTTGGTCGTCGATGACAATGGCGGTCTGGAGGAAGCGTCGAGCGCTCTCGGCATAGTGCGCACCAAGATCAATCATCGGAAACGTCGTCGCCCCCAACCGCCTTCGGACCAATGCGGAAAGTCGGATGAGTCTTCCCCCCCGCCACATCAAGCGTCAGATCCCAGCCTTCGCGATTCAGCGCCTGACGAGAGATGTAGAGGCCCATGCCTCGACCTGCGGGCTTGTTCGACTGGCCGAAATCGAAAATCCGCTCGGCATCTCGATGCTCAATGCCTGGGCCACCGTTGGAGATCAGGAAGTCCTGACCGTCAGCGTCGAGTTGAATCCAGCGCTCAGCGTCGCGATCGAAGGTCACCCAAAAGAGAGCGTTGTCGACCACATTCACGAACGCGGGCAGGAACGTAGAGGAATACCCACGCACTTTCGCTTGGTCGAAACGGGGCGTCCAGCGCAGCTCCACCCCATGACGGGCAAGCCGGTCGCCGAATACCTCGTCGAGGTAAATCCGAATCTGCTCGCCTGTTAGATCGATTACATCGCGGTTCAGCCGGCGGCTCATGGGCGTGAAGAGCCGCAAATAGCTTTCCAGATGGTCGAAGCCGCCTCGCACATCTCGGACCAAGCCGGCGAGGTCCGGATTAGATCTTCCCCAAGGCTGCAGCCTCGCGATCGCATCGTTGATCGCGTTGGTCGTGCTGCTGAACTCGTGTTGGATAATACCAAGCGCCATGCCGACTTGAGCAAGCTCGGAATAGGAATCCAGCTGTTCCCTGTAACCCTCAGCGCGGGACTCAATCAGGGCGGTTATTTCCGTGACCGATTCGTTGCGCCCGATGGCTTCTGCGACCGCGACAAGTTGGTCCCTCAGCGCCTCGAGGCGTTCTTTTGCTTCCGTGGCGCTTTCGTCGATGCGCGTTTCCCAGCGCACCTGCAAGTCATGCAGTGCGGCTTCATCGACCGACCCGGTGTCGGTTCGACCGAGATCGGCGAAAGTTTGCTCGATGTCGGATGCGAGCCGGGTGAGGCTGTCACGAAGCGCGAGATCGACTGCTTCCGAAAGGTCCTTTACTTGGGCGCCCACTTCCCGACGCAGGCGCGCGCTGGAGGTCGAGGCGGCTTTCTTCTTGTACTCCAAGCCGGCGACGAGGCGCCTACGCCGATCAACAATGGCCAGCGCTCCGGTGGCGGCGGAGCTGATAGCCTCGTCGATGGTCTTCTCCAGAGGACCGAAGACTTCGGCCTCGAGCCGCTCGAAGTTCCGCTGATATGCTGCCCAATCGCGTTGCTGCGCCTTCGTTATGCCCACTCCCCGGGGACGGCTGATGACGTAAGCCTCGCGGAGTGCAGCGGCCGCCTTACGCGCCTCGCCTTCGAGGTCCAAGAGCGCCTGGGCGGCGAGCTCCACGTCTGCCACGGCCCCGAGCCGCATCACCCGGCCGTTCAGGTCGCTGATCTGCGTCGCCGCTGCCGACGATGGGATTCCCTTCTCAACCGCTTCAAAGAAGGTGTTCAGTTGGTCGGAAAATTGCTTTCGGCGGGCCCTGACCTGCTTCTCACGACGGGCTAGTAGTTCGGCGTCCCGGGTCAACTCCTGCTTAATGGCGTTGAAGTCGTCTCCGAACGTGGAGGTCGGGCGAAAGAAGTCGATCGCGAGCCGTTCGAAAAAGCTCTCCAGGATGTTAGCGAACTCCCGATACGCCTTGTTTGACCTAAATCCCTCCCGGCCAGCCTTCTCGACCAAATCCGCATTGCGGGCATGGCTGATCTCAACGGCCCCGAAGATGCGTCGATACGAGAAAAACCAGTCTTGGGCGCTCTTGGTGCGGCGTCGCTCGATGTTCAGGAAATCAAAATCGGAGTTGCCGTAGGGCAAAATCCGGATACCGTCTCGATACACATAGAGGCCCCCGATACGGTTCAGTTTGGTGCTGATCCGGCTCCATTCCTCGGGCGGCAGGCGGGACTCACTGGCGCGTCCTTGGACGTAGGCGAAGCGGATACGGAAAGCCCCGCACTCGGTCGGTTTTCCGTTCGACCCAGGCCACTGGATCACGTGATCAATCGGCTGCTGCTGGTAGACTGAGACCCGGCCTTTGAACTGGCCGAATGTGTCGAACTCACCTTCGATGTGATGGTCGGCAGACTCGAATTCCTCGGGCGTGAAAAAGGCTTCACCGCCGATTAGTTCTGAGACCCGACCGTCTTCGCGATGATCGCGGAACCGAGTTCTCACCGGCGGCTCATCAGCCCCCGGTATCATCGTGTTACTGAAGCCCAACAGCATCTTTTCGAGCGGCGAGGCCGTGTCGGCCGTACCAGCGTCGATATCGTCAGACAGAATTGAAGCCGAAGGGCGCACGAAAAATTGGGTCCCGTGCCCATCGCCCCCAAGGCGAGGCCCTTCGAGACGAGACTGAAGCGCCCCTGGATCAAAGGTCAGCATGTCTAGGTCCGACCTGATAGCCGCCTGCTGGTCGGCCGGCACGCGGTCGCCCAGCGCCTCCAGATTCTCGCGGATGCGGTTCGCCAGATCGCGCACCGTCGCCCCGTCCGGCATGGCGTCGCCTTGCATTTCGAGAACAGGAATCTCGACATCGGCGAGATCGATCCCCGGGATTTCGAACAGTCGCCAGTTCACCAGCGCTGCCACGACTGGATGGAGACCGTTCTCTCGGATGGCACGAGTCAAGACCAAGACCTGCGGTCCGATCGCAGCAATAGCGAGACGCCCGATGCCCTTCTCCCCCATAATGGGACGAGGCGGCAGATTCATCAGGCCGTTCCAGTAAGCCGCATCTCGGGAGTTCGCGCCGACCTTGCTCTCAGTGCCTAGTGTCAGCCAGCGGCTTTCGAAATCGTCTTTCGTCATGCCAAAACCGTCATCACGGATGAGCAACATCCGATCGGTGCGGTAGTGGTCGACATCCACAGCCGTCGCGTAGGCGTCGTGGGCGTTCTTCAAAAGCTCATGGATTGCCGTGGGGATACCGGCGATCTGCTGGCGGCCGAGCATGTCGACAGCCCGGGCGCGGACATTGATCTTAGCCATCAGGCCGCCGGACGAAGCATGGTCGTAATGACCGGCATTAAGGCTTCCAACATCCGCACGGGAACGGCATTGCCGATCTGACGCGCGACCTGAGCGGCATTGCCGTGGAAGCGATACTCTGGGGGGAAGGTCTGCAGAAGCGCGGCCTCCCGCAGGGTGATGGCCCTATCCTGTTCGGGATGAGTATAGCGTCCCTTTGTCACGTCAGTGCAGCCAGTGGTTAGGGTCGGAGCGACGTCCTCCCAGCGCATTCGACCATAGACATCGGAGAAGGATTTGGTCCGGCCCTCGTGACAGGCCAGCTGGAGATGCTTGGGTAAATCCGATCGACTACCTCCGTTCTTGCCGATGTGACGAAGCCGTTCGAGCACAATCTCTTGGTGAGTCCGGGCGAAATGAAGCGGATCTGTCTCAGACCTCTCACCACTATTTAGCGGCGGAAGGTGACCGATTGCTTCTTCTACTGTCATGCTCGCGGGCTCTAGGACCGCTGTTTCAAACTGCTCGATAGCTTCTGGCGTGCGGCCGGCGACCATGACGCATCGCACGCGGCGCTGCGGCACGCCGAGGTCAGCGGCGTCGATCCTTCTCGGGTTGCTTAGAAGGTAGCCCTCGGCAGCCAGCTCAGACCTTAGCTGTTGCAGCAGAACGTTGTTGTGGGGAGCCGCCAAACCCGACACATTCTCAAACAGCAGAACCTTCGGTTTGAGTGCCTTGGCGAACTTGACGCATTGAAGAAGCAGGCCGGCCCGGTGGTCGGCAGTCAGGGCGTCCTTGTGCGCGCGGTTCTGGCTGCTGAACGGCTGACACGGCGCGCATACGATCAGGAGATCCACGGTCCCGATGCCGACAAACTTGGGGTGAGTTGCGGGGTCG
>Ga0233425_10005440_pt1 | contig 20100 bp, 19 predicted proteins | sample Watercolumn_Towu_2_FD_181712 | JGI IMG/M metagenome (GOLD analysis project Ga0233425, IMG submission 181712) | Freshwater microbial communities from Lake Towuti, South Sulawesi, Indonesia - Watercolumn_Towuti2014_140_MG | ecosystem: Environmental > Aquatic > Freshwater > Lake | place... | reverse complement strand
CCCCTCATGCGCACCGTTACAGCCCTAGTCCTTTACGCCCTCTCCACGGTCTTGTGCGCCCAAGCCTGCCCCTCCCCGTCGAACACATTCTGGAAGCGCGACACCTTGCCGGCTATTCCCGGCAGCACGCCCCTGAGCTTCTCCGTGATCCAAGGGCTCTGCGAGGGAGAGGCCGCTGCCGTGGTCTTCAATCTGCCAGCAGGGATGCCACCGCAGAAGCTCACGCAAGTCGTCGCGCCCTTCGGTGCAGCGGGCGGGGCCAGCGGCTTTGTCGCCCAGCTGAATGTGGAGGTCTTTGATGGCGTGAGTTTCTCGGGGCAGATTCCGAACATGGGCACTCAGGTGTTTGACTTGGGGAATGTCACTTCCTCCGCGATGCAAGTCACCACCACCGGCCTGAACACGCTAGATGTCTCGTCCTACAACATCACCGTGGGCAACAACCCCACACACCGCCGTTTTGCCATCGCGTTCAGACTGGACTTCAATCCCAACGGCAACTGCACCACGGGGTACCCCGCCAACCTCTTCACCGACAACACGGTGTCGAGTGGTTTTTTCTGTAACCCCAACATCACTCCGGCGCAGACCTCGCTTCTAGACATCGCCGGGCAAGGCTGGCGGGACGGCGCCTATGCGACGGTCAGCGGCTTCCCCCTCTGCCCTTTCTACTACGCAGGCATCTGGGCCATCCGCTGCTGCTCGACCAACGCAGCGCCGCCCAATCCGCTACAGATCACGTCCCTATCCACCATGCCCATTCAGACCCCAGGCACTTGCGTGCTGCAATTCAACGTGCCGGGCTTCAATGGCTTCCCCTACGTGGCGGCGCTTTCGTTTGGCACCAGCGGGGGATTGTTTGTTCCGGGCGGCGCCCAAGTACCCCTCACACCCGACCCGCTCTTCTTCTGGAGCATCGATCCGGCCAGTTCGGGCAGCATGCTCTTCAACTTCCAAGGCATCGTTGGAGCAAGCGGCACCGGGACTGCCCTGCTCAACATTCCCTTGCCCATCGGAGCGCAGACCATCAAGGCTGCATTCGTGGCCATTCCGCCGGCGCCCAATCCATGGGGCGTCTCGGATGCCTTCACCATTCTCACGCTCTGAAGCGCGAGTCGATCTCAGTCTTTGAAGCCGTCGGGATGGCGCTCATGCCAGCGCCATGCGCTACTGAGAATGCTCGGGAGATCGGCGTAGGCCTGCTTCCAACCAAGCACCTCTGCCGCGCGTCGGCAGTCGCCCACGAGACGCGCGGGATCACCTGCGCGACGGGGTGCGAGCTCGAAGGGGACCTTCTTGCCCGTGACGGCCTCGGCTGCGCGAATCACTTCGAGCACGCTGTAGCCTGCACCGTTTCCGAGATTGAACGCCGCACAGGGCTTGCCGCTGCGCAAATACTCGAGTCCGCGCAGGTGCGCATCCGCGAGGTCAAGGATGTGGATGTAGTCGCGAATGCAGGAACCATCGGGGGTCGGCCAATCCGAGCCAAAGACTTTGAGCGGTGGGCGACGACCCGCTGCGGCACCCAACACCAGGGGAATGAGATGGGTCTCGGGGTCGTGATCCTCGCCGATTACGCCCTCAGGATGCGCGCCAGCCGCGTTGAAGTAGCGCAAGCAAACCGATTTCAGACCATAGGCCCGATCGAAGTCCGCGAGCATCCGCTCCACCATGAACTTCGTCCACCCGTAGGGATTCACGGGCCACTGCGGATGAGACTCGTCCATGCGCTCTTGGCGCGGTTCGCCGTAGGTCGCACAGGTGGAGGAAAAGACGAAGTAGGGAACCTCTGCGCGGCGCATGCTCTCAAGCAGCGAAAGGGTGGTCACGACGTTGTTCTGGTAGTACTTCGCTGGCGCGGTCACTGACTCGCCTACGTAGCAGTGGGCGGCGAAGTGAAATACAGCCTCGACCTTGCGCTCGCGTAGCGTGCGCTCAACCAACGCGGAGTCCGCGAGATCACCACGCACGAGGTCCGCATCCAGCACGGCGGACGCGTGTCCCTCGGACAGGTTGTCGAAGGCGAATGCGTCATGACCGCGCTGACGCAGCAACCAGAGCGTGTGGGAGCCGATGTAGCCAGCTCCACCCGCAACCATGATCGTTCCCATCACATCACTCCCAGTGAACCGTTTCGACCTCAACCCTGCTTCTTCTCGAATCGTTCGTAGCGCTCCCGCTCCACGACATACCAGGCTTGCCACGCGGCTTTGAGTCGCTGGCGCGTTGGGCTGTCCATATTCTCCGGCTCAACGACGTCAATGTAGGCGAAGGTACAGCGGTTCAACGCACGATGAACCATGCGGAACACGTAGGGGTCCGATTCTTCGATGGCCTTCATCAGCACCGGAACTGCTGATGGTTGCTCGTCCCTGCCTAAGAGGTCCGCAACCAAGCCACGAACATGCGGGCTCGTGTCCCGCAGCAAGAGCAACTCCAGCAGCACACGCAGGCTTTCGAACTGCGCGGGATCGTGCTCGCGTGCGATGCTCTTCATGGCCAGAGCGCGCACCAGTTCATCTTTGTCCTTGAGCGCGTTCAGCATGGCCTTCGCGATTTCGTTGCGCGTCCAAGGCTGATCGGACAACACTCGAGCTGCGTCTCGCCGGCGCTCCACTTCCGCTGAGTTGAGCATGAGGTCCATGAGTTCCTCGAGGCTCTTCGCGCGCGGATCCGGCGCACTCACCTTGGGCAATGCGCGCAAACGCTGAATCGCTTCCTGAATACTCTCCCGCTGAATGTCGATGTTTGCGGGCACATGGCGCAAGGCCTGCGTCAGAGCATCGGCGGCATCGTGGTTGCGTCCCTGCCGTTGCGCGATGTCAGCCAAGTTCTGCCACGCGCGCCAATGGGTCGGATCGCGTTGGACGGCCGCGGTGTAGATGGCCAGCGCGCGCTCCATCTGGTCGCTGCGCCGATAGCACAGCGCAAGCCGCAACTCCTCATCGGCGGAGAACGTTTCCTTGCCGCGCAGTTCCTCCAGCACCATGGCCGCGGCCGCGTGTTGCCCGCGGTCCATCAGCACGCCCGCGAGGGCCTTCAATGCCACCGTATCTTCTGGGTCGCGGTTGAGGTGATCGCGCAAGAGATTCTCTGCGGCTTCGGTGCGCCCGAGTTGCACGAGAGCCAACGCGCGACCTCGCACAGACATGGCGTGGGCAGGATTGAGTTCGAGGGCCCGCGCAAAGGAGCGCTCGGCGGCCTCCGGCATTTTCTTGGCCGAGTACCACGCACCGAGACCGTGATGCGCCCAATAGAAATAGGGGTCGAGTTCGATGGCCTTCTGGAAATGAACCCGTGCCTTCTCCAACCGATCTGCACTGCCGAGGATGCGTCCCGCCAAGTAATGATCCAACGCCGAACCGCGCTTTTCCGCGTTGGACACATAGGTATCAATGCAGAGTTCCAAGCGTTCGCCACCGTCGCGGAGAGCAGCGTTATGGACTTCCATCGCCCGCGCGATGAGGCCTTCCCATTCCTTCCAGCGAGCCTTCGAGAGCCGCAAGCCTTCGCTCTCTTGCGGCGCACCACCACCGAACGCGTCACGCGCGCTCTGCAGCTCGCGGCCGACGGGGCGTTCCGCCTGCGCCATGGCGAGACTAATCAGCACGAGCAAAAGGACACAGGGCGTGAGTCGTGGCATGATGCGGCCTCCGCCGATAAGTTGAGGCGACCGCACTCTAGCAGGCGATGTACGCTCGCTCGCGGAGCTTCAAGCTCTTGGCCTATGGGACCGATGAAGGGACCGGCGCTCGCGCGCTTATTGAACGCATGATTCCTCACGACCGCCGCAGCACGCCGCGCGTTGAAAGCGGCCACCTCGTCATTCACTCCGACGTGCCCGGACAGGATCACTGCGTCGGCATGGCCGTCACCCTAGATCTGAACGAGTTCGGTTTGCGCTTGCAGTCGCAGCAGAAGTTCGCCGTGGGTGACCGCTTCCGTTTCAGCATCGCTCTGCGCGAGGAGATTGTCTCAGCGACCGGACGCGTTGTGCATGTGGCGCAGGCCTTGAACGGCACCTACGAGGCCGGCGTGGAATTCCTACAAATCAGCGCCGAAGACATCGACCGCATTCGGACCTACATCAAGTCGCGCGCCTGACTCGCGCCCTGTGAAATCCACTGGTATGTTGCGCCTGCGCAGCGGACCTCGGGTCCTCAGGAGCCAACATGCAAGCTGTGGTGAAAACCGAACTGAGCAACCTCAAGCTTCTCAACCGCGGCAAAGTGCGCGACATCTACGAGGTTGACGCCACCCATCTTCTGCTGGTCGCCACCGATCGCATCTCTGCCTTTGATGTCGTGCTGCCGGAGCCCATCCCCGGCAAGGGCATCATCCTGAATCAACTCGCGTTGTTCTGGTTCGACCTCTTGGGGTCAGTGACGCCGAATCACCTCGTGGCCAGCGACATGAGCGACATGCCGGCCTCTGTGCGCGCACACTCAGATGTCCTGCAAGGCCGATCTGCGCTGGTGCGGCGGGCGCAGGTCTTCCCCGCGGAGTGCATCGCTCGCGGATTCCTCCTTGGTTCAGGATGGAAGGATTACCAGCGCAGCGGCAGCGTCTGTGGCATCCCCCTCCCCGGTGGACTCAAGAAAAACCACCGCTTCACGCCGGCCCTCTTCACTCCTTCCACGAAGGCCACGAGCGGCCATGATGAGAACATCTCCTTCGATGCACTCACGACCCTCGTGGGTGAGTCCGCAGCGCGCTCATTGCGTGATCTCACCTTGGCGGTTTTTGAGAAAGCGCGCACCCATGCCCTCAGTCGCGGGGTGATCATCTGCGACACCAAGCTGGAATGGGGCACCATTGACGGTCGCACGGTGCTTGTGGATGAGGTGCTCACCCCCGACAGCAGTCGCTTCTGGCGCAAGGAAGAGGCTGAAGCCGTCCTGCCTCACGGCGACCCGCCTAGCTACGACAAGCAGGTGGTGCGTGACTGGCTCGAAACGTGCGGCTGGGACAAGACGCCGCCAGGGCCGAAACTCCCCGCGGAGATCGCCAACTTGGCGCGGCAGCGATACATCGAAATCTACGAGCGCATTGCGGGCAAACCGGTGCCTCATCTCTCGACTGGAGGAGTCTGCTGATGTCTACGCGCGTTCTCATCCTCATGGGTTCGGACTCGGACTTTCCGGCGATGTCTGCTGCGGTGGATGTTCTCGATCAGTTCGGTGTGAGCTCTGCCTGTCACGTGGCCAGCGCCCATCGCTCACCCAAGCGCGTGCAGGACCTGCTGCATGGGGCCGAAGCTGACGGCGCACAAGTCGTGATTTGTGCCGCTGGCATGGCCGCACATCTGGCCGGCGTCGTCGCATCGAAGACCTTGCTGCCCGTCCTCGGCGTACCACTTGAGGGGGGCCCCGGTCTCGCAGGGGTGGACGCGCTCTACAGCACCGTCATGATGCCCCCGGGAATCCCCGTGGGGACGCTCGCCATCGGCAAGCCTGGTGCGCGTAACGCCGCGTACCTCGCTCTGGCCATTCTCTCGCTCAGCGACACCGCACTACGCAAACGACTTGGCGATTGGCGCGCCGGTCTCGAATCAGCCGTAGCAGCTGCGGATGAGAAGGTGCAAGCCCAACTCGCGCAACGCAAGAAACCTCAGTGATTCCACTGCCGCTGCAACCGCTGCGCTGGGAAGGCGATGCCTGTTCGGGACGACTCTGGCTGGTGGATCAAACGCGCCTGCCTCATGAGTTGGTGGAATGGGAGTGCGCCAACGCCAGCGCGCTGCACGAGGCCATTCGCACGCTGCGTGTGCGTGGCGCTCCAGCCATCGGCCTTGCGGCCGGCCACGGCCTTGTCCTCGCCCTACAGCCCTTTCAGCATCTAGAGCTCGCAGCTTTCGAACGCGCGCTAGCTTCGGAGAAAGCGGCGTTGGTGGCCCTGCGCCCCACGGCGGTCAATCTGCGTTGGGCCGCCGAATTGGTCGCGGCCGCTGCGCAAGGTTCAACTCCGCCCGCCCGATTGGAGTCCATGCACGCCGCAGCCACGCGCATCGTGGAAGACCAAACGGCGCGCTCGCTGGCCATGGCAAAACACGGGCTCGGACTCCTCGGTCCCAACGAGCGCATCCTGACCATTTGCAATGCTGGCCCGCTGGCTGCTGGAGGCCTTGGCACGGCCTTGGGCGTGGTGCTCCTAGCCGCGCAGCGTGGGCTGAAACCTGAAGTTTTTGCCTGCGAAACTCGACCGTTGCTCCAGGGTGCGCGACTCACAGCCTTTGAACTCGTCCGCGCAGACGTACCTGTCACACTGCTCAGCGATGGAGCTGCGGCGCAACTTCTCGCCAGTGGTCGCATCACGCGAGTCCTCGTGGGAGCAGACCGCATCGCGCGCAACGGGGACACGGCCAACAAGATCGGAACCTACGCCCTCGCACTAGCGGCCAAGGCCCACGCCATCCCGTTCCACGTGGTGGCGCCGCTCTCCACCGTTGACGCCAACACCCTAGACGGCCGCGACATTCTCGTTGAGCAGCGCCCCGCGGGCGAAGTGTTCGAGTGCCTCGGCCAGCGGGTTGCCGCCGCGGGCGCGCACGCCATCAACCCCGCGTTCGATATCACCCCCGCGGCTTTGATCACGTCCATCATCACGGAACACGGCGTCACACCGCCGGAATCTTTGGCGCGCTCAGTGCTGTCTGCTTAGTTCTCGACGCCAAAGCTTCGCGCGCAGATGCCTTTGTCGGCGCACTCACGCCAACCTCCGACTCGTGTCGATAGAGCGCGCAGGGCCTCTCGGCCCATAGACGAGGGATTCATGCCAGCGAAGTCGACCATGCGCCGCGCCGTGCCGACCGAAAGAAAGAGCCGCTTTTCCACAGCGGTGAATCAAGAGGCGTTGGATTTCATCCAAGCCATCGAAACGTACAAGCACAAGAAGGGGCGGGCATTCCCTTCGTGGACAGAGATTCTGCTCATCGCGAAAGCCCTCGGCTACCGGCGAGTGGCGGAGCCGACGCCGCTCCCCACCGGCCCGGACGACAGCCCCGAAGACTGACGCACTCTTCACCCACTGTGCGCGCGCGGATATACCCGTGCCATGCGCGCCACCGCGGGACACTCAGCAGAGGCTGCCAATCGGCGCCTGATTCAAATGCGCTGGGTCGCGGTGGTGGGCGTATTGCTCGTGCTTTGCGCCACCGGCCCCATGTTCGGGCTCTTTCCCGTCACCTGGCCGTCCTACGTCGTCGTAGGTTTGCTCGCCGGGTGGAACGCGATTCTCGCGGCACGCTTACAGCGGAAACTCAGCGCTCAGCCCGTGGGGTCACAGTGCGCCATCGACCTCCTGCTCCTCGGAACCTTGCTCTACTTCGGCGGGGGGCTACATAACCCCTTCGCCATTTTCTTGGTGGTTCAGGTCGTACTAGCTTCCATTCTCGCGCCGTTGCTGATTGTGCCCTTGGGCAGCCTCGCAAGTCTCATCTTGTTGCTGCTCGCTCTCCTCGGAGCGAGCAACCTGCTGCCGGGCGAGGAACACATGCAGCGCCAAGTCTCGGCGACGGAATTCCCGTGGGCGCTTGCCGGCGCCATGCTCCTCACGGGCGGCATCGCGGTGCCGTTCGCCGCCCGACTCATGACGGACCTTGCAGAAAGCAAGCAAGCCGCCGAGGAGGGCGAAGCCGTGCGGCGCGCGGCAGAAGCTCAACTCTTCAAGGCCGAGAAGCTCTCGGCACTCGGCCGCCTCGCTGCGGGCATGGCTCATGAAGTCAACACGCCGCTAGGATCGGTGCGCTTGCTGGCCAGCGAATGCGAAGACGAACTCGCATCAGCCCACCCTGACCTCGCGAAGGCCCGCGCCTGCCTCGAGGACATCCGCAGCGAATCAGCACGCATTGGCGGCCTCGTGCGCCGACTCCTCGACCTCGCTCACCCGGGAGAGTCGGAGCGCGAACCTGTGGACATCGACAAGCTCTTGCGCGAGTCCGTGCGCTTGGTCGCCTTGCGCGATCCGGAGCTGCAGCGCCGCATCAGCCTGCAAGTGCCCGAGGCCTTGCCGCAACCCGTCACCGTACGCACTCAACTGCTGCAAGTCTTGCTCAACGGTCTCGACAATGCCGTAGATGCCACGCGGGACAACGCTGGCGCGATTCACGTGGAAGCCCGAGTCGAGGGACCGCTGCTAGCCATCCATATTGAGGATGAAGGTTCCGGAGTCGCCGCAGAATCGCAGGCTCGGCTCTTCGAACCGTTCTTCACCACCAAGGTTGTGGGAGAGGGCACGGGGCTTGGCCTGTACGTCTCCTTCGCCATCATGCAGAGTCTCGGGGGCCGCATCGCGCTGACATCCAAAGAACGCGGGGCTCGGCTCCGCATCGAGATTCCCTGCACATGAAACCTGAGGGCCAAGCTCCCATCGAAGTGCTGCTCGTCGACGACGACGAGGTCTTTCGCCGCACCCTCGCGCGGGCCCTCGCTCGGCGCGGGGTCGTGGTCCATGCCGCCGGGAGCGGGCCCGTCGCGCTAGAGCTTGCAAGCAAACATCCACCACAAGTCGCACTGCTCGATCTGCGTATGCCGGGCATGGACGGCCTCACCTTGATGAAGCATCTTCGTGCAGCGGATCCGGCCTTGCCCGTAGTTCTCCTGACAGGCCATGGCTCCATCGCATCCGCCATCGAGGCTATTCGCCTCGGCGCCTTTGACTACCTTGAGAAGCCCTGCGATGCGGAAGATGTAGCCAACACTTTGCAACTGGCAGCTCGCCCGGGCATCGCCGGTTCATGCGACCCCATCGAGTCCTTGCAGGGCACCTCTCCTGCTTTGCAGGAACTGCGCACCACCGTGCGCCGCGTCGCGGATTCGCGCTCGCCAGTCCTCATTCTTGGTGAGAGCGGGACAGGCAAGAACATGGTGGCGCGCGTGCTCCACGACGCTTCTAGCCGAGCGTCGCGGCCGTTTGTCACCCTAGATGCTGCCAATCCGCACACGGAACGCTTGGAAGCTGAAGTCTTCGGTGTGCACACCTCGGCGGAGACACTCACGCCGGGCTTATTGCATCACGCCGACGGTGGCACGCTCTTTATCGATCAGCTCTCCGAACTTGCGCCGGATTTGCAGACTGCGCTGCTGCGCGTCGTGGAATCCGGTGCCTTTCGCCCACTCGGCGCGACCCAAGACCAACACGTGAAAGTGCGCTTCGTGGCCGCCAGCGGCAAGGACCTTGTGGCAGAAGCCGCTGCGGGGCGCTTTCGAAAGGACCTCCTCTGGCGCCTAGATGTGTTTCGACTGGTGTTGCCCCCTCTCCGCGAGCGCCGCGGCGATATCCCCGCCATCGTGCAGGCGTGGCTAGGAGCCTCCGCTGAGGCTCAGGCGCGCCAGATCACGTTCACTGCGGACGGGATGTCATTGCTCGCGGCGGCCGCGTGGCCCGGCAACGTGCGTGAATTGCTGCACACGGTGGAGCGCGCGGTGTTGCTGACACCCGGCGGTGCCGTAGACGCGGCCACACTGCGTTCGAGCCTCGGCCTGCAACCTCAGCGTTGGATCAACACCGAAGATGTGCCGCACGGCGAGACCTTGGATGAAACCGAACGCCGCCACATTGTCGTGATGCTCGAACGCGAAGGCGGCAACGTCAGCCGCGTGAGTGAACTTTTGGGCATTGACCGCCGCACCCTGCAACGCAAGATGAAACGCTATGGCCTGCGCTGACCTTCCACGTCTGTCGTTGCTCCTCGTGGCCCTTGTGGCTTTCCTCGGCGCGCAAGAACCCGTTGCCAAGCCGGAACCCATGCGCATCGCATTGCACGTGCGCTGGGAAGGCGAACACCCGCCAGCGCCGGCGCCCGTACGCCTCGATCCTGCTTGGAAGGAACGCAACCCCGCGGAAGCGAAGCACTGCGGGCGCTGTGTTGCAGAAGGTCGGTTGGTGGACGAATCGCTGTTGGTGGACGCAAAGTCCTCCGGCATCGCCAACGTGGCGCTGAGCATCCTCGGCCTCGAGGGACCTCTGAGTGCGCTCAAGGAGCCACTCCTCGACAACAAGGACTGCCGCTTCGAACCGCGAGTGTTGTTCGCGGCGGTCGGCCACGGGGTCCAGATTCGGAATAGCGACGCTTTCGCGCACACGGCCCGGCTTTCTGATCACGCAGGCAATGTGCTCTGGAATGCCATGATCAGCACCGCGGAGCCGGTGGTCACCAAGCCCCTTGCGCGTGCGGGCAGCATTCAAGTGCTGTGTGACATGCATCCTTGGATGAAAGCCCACATCATCGCAACTCGCCACCCCTACGTCGTGGTGAGCAACGCCGAAGGCCGAGGGCACATCGTTGACGTCCCCTCCGACAAGGCAGAACTCAGCTACGTCGCGTGGCACGAAAAACTGGGCACGGCCCGCGGCAGCCTGCGCCCGAAGCCCGGCGCGGTGGTCGCGATAGATCTAGATCAACGCGCCTTCAAGCTGCGGTGAGTGCTTGCCCGCGGACCTGCCGCGGCTAGATTGAGGTCCGTGATTCCGTGCTCGCGCGCTTTTCCGCGCGAACTCGGCGCGCGGGAGGTTGTGCGATGCGCAGCGCGTGGATCGGCAAACGACGTGGCGAGGCTTGCGTAACCCAGATGTACTTCGCGCGTCAGGGCGTCATCACAGAAGAGATGCGCTTTGTGGCGGCCCGGGAAGAACTTGATCCCACCTTCGTGCGCGATGAGGTGGCGCGTGGCCGCATGATCATTCCGGCCAACATCAATCACCCCGAGTTAGAGCCCATGGCCATCGGGATCGGCTCGCGTTGCAAGATCAACGCCAACATCGGCAACTCCGCCGTGACCTCGGATGTGGCGGGTGAGTTGGAAAAGCTGCATCGCGCCGTGCACCTCGGTGCAGATACCGTCATGGATCTCTCCACTGGCGGCGGCATTGATGACATCCGCGCCGCGATCCTTCGCGCTTCGCCGGTGCCCATCGGCACGGTGCCCGTCTATCAGGCGCTGCAAGAAGTGAAGAGCGTGGAAGACCTGACCGAAGATGGCCTGCTCGCCATGGTGGAGCATCAGGCTCGGCAGGGCGTGGATTACATGACCATCCACTGCGGCATTCTGCTGGAACACTTGCCGCTCGTTGAAGGGCGCATCACGGGCATCGTCTCACGCGGCGGCGCCATCATGGCCCAATGGATGATGGCTCATCGCCGCCAGAATCCGTTCTACAGCCGCTACGACGATCTCTTGGAGATCTGCCGCCGCCACGACGTCAGTCTCTCCCTCGGCGATTCCTTGCGCCCGGGTTGTCTGCATGACGCGTCGGATCGGGCCCAGTTTGCCGAGCTCGACACTCTCGGCGAACTCACTCGTCGCGCATGGGCGCGGGATGTGCAGGTCATGGTGGAAGGCCCTGGCCACGTGCCCATGGATCAAATCGCCATGAACGTGGAGCGCCAGCGGGAAGTGTGCTCTGAGGCTCCTTTCTATGTCCTCGGACCGTTGGTGACCGACATCGCGCCCGGCTACGACCACATCACTTCGGCCATCGGAGCCGCCATCGCGGGCTGGTCCGGTGCGGCCATGCTTTGCTACGTCACGCCCAAGGAGCACTTGGGATTGCCGGATGCCGAAGACGTGCGCGAAGGCGTGATCGCCTACAAGATCGCAGCCCATGCTGCCGATATTGCGCGCCATCGCCCGGGAGCACGCCGACGGGACGATGCCTTGAGCCGCGCTCGTTTCGCCTTCGACTGGAAGCGCCAGTTCGCCCTCTCCCTCGATCCGGAGCGGGCGCGCGAGTTGCATGACGAGACCTTGCCCGAGGAGTACTTCAAGTCCGCGGAGTTCTGCTCCATGTGCGGGCCAAAGTTCTGCTCCATGCGCATCTCCCAAGCACTAGGTGCGGGAGGATCGCAAGCCGCGGCCGCGACGCAGGAAATGGTTTCAGAAGCCTGAACCGAGAAGGACCTCCCATGAACCACTCAGAGGCCCCAGTAGCGCCCAGCCCGCGCGCGGGAGGCCTCCGGCGTGGAGGCCAGGGGGCCATGCCTCCGCTCCTGGCGATCTTGCTCGCCATCGGCGCCCTAGAAGTTCTGTTGCTGGTGCTGTTGCCGTGGCTACTCGCCCATGGCACTGATTCCCTGTGGGTGCAAAGCGAGCGTCTCGCTCACTTGGCGCTCGCGGTGCTCGGCAGCACTGTCTTTGGTGCTCTCGCGGGAGTCAGCGCAGAACGGCGCGGGCATTCCCCGTGGTGGGCATTGCTTGGGCACGTGGGTTCCGCCTTGGCTCCATGCCTTGCGGCCTTCGGCCTGGTGGAAACCAGCCCCCTCGTGGCCCGCCTCGCACCAGCCATGGCCGGGACGTTGGGAGCCTTGTTGCCGCTGGCGTGGAAGGCTCCGGAGAAACCTTGGGAACCCGGGCGCGGGACTCAAGAGCTGTCGCGCGTCGCCTATGCCCTCGGCAATATTTGGCTAGGCATCAGCCTGCTTGCAGTCCTTGCAGGCGCCATCTGGTGGGGCAGCTGGGTCGAGAACGCCTACGGTCACAAGGCCGCCATGGCCATGATCTACACCAGCGGCTGGCTGGGCTTCGTGTTCTTTGCGTTCACCGTTTCCTTGGTCGCAGCCACGCTGCGCAAGTACCCCTGGCGCGTGGATCAGACCGGCTGGATCGTGGTGCACATCGCACTGGTCTTGGTCATCGTGGGTTCCATGATGAGCTTCTGGGCGAAACGCGAAGGTGAGTTGGTTCTCGGTGAAGGCGAAGCGTCGTCGAGCTTCCTCGCGGAGAACCAGACTCGGCTAGTCCTAGAAGAAGCGCGCGAAGTGTCGGGGCGGCTGCATTGGCGCAAGCTCGATGAAGCAATCTGTCGTTTCGACGGCAATCCTGCGGCCATGGAGCCCCGCGAGAAAACCGTGCTGCACGGACCAGCGGATCAGACTTTCGAAGTCGAAGTCGCGCGATGGTTGCCCGATGCGAGGAAGCGCGAGCAACTCTCGAACACTGCCAAGGAACCGCTGTTCGGCGTCGCGGGCAACGTCACGATGCCAGGGGCAGGCATGTCTCGTCCCTTCACGCTCTCGGAAGACGGTGGAGAAACTGGTGATCCCAGTCTGCTGAGCATGGCCTGCCGCCGCGTCCAAGATGAAGCCGCCGCAACCATGCTGAAGCAACCCGAAGCTGGCTTCGGTGCGCTCGAAGTGTTGGATGCAGCCGACAAGGTCCTGCTGCGCGTCCCACTCGAACCGGGTGAGGTGGATGCAAAACTTCAGGCGCGCCCCCTGAGTTTCGATGTTGAATTGCCGGGCACAGGCATTCACGTTCACGGAAAGGCGCTCTACGCAAACTGGCAACTGACCGGCACAACCGCTGACCGCACGCCCGTGGATGCGAGCCCGGACGATCCGCGGAATCCCGCCATCGCCCTCACCCTGAATGGCCCCCGTGGTGAAGACGTGCGCTGGGCCTTTGCGTGGTATCCGGATCTCTTGCCTCCCACTCCGGAGCGCAATGTCTACTCTGACCTGCGCGTGCGCTTGCGATGGTTCGTCATGCCCCGCGGGGCACTTTGGTTCGTCACCAGCGGCAGCTCCGAGCCGTTCTGGGCCTTTCGTTCACGCAGTGGCGAAATCCGCCACGGCGCGTTGGTCGCAGGCCAAGCTCTCGACCTCGGTATTCCGCTCACCATCACTCCCACTGAGGTTTTCTCACACCTAGATCGGAAAGAGGTCTGGGATTTCGCGGGCTATGTCCCGCAGCAGTCTGTGGCCGAAGTGCGGATCACTCACGCAGGAGGCAGCACGAAGGGGTGGCTGCCATTGCAAGCCGAACCGATCACGTTCGAAAGCGGCGACGAGATGTATCGGTTGCGCTGGCAGCGCACGCGTGAAGCCCTGCCCTTCAACCTCAAGCTCCATGATTTTCGTCGCGACTTCTACCCCGGCAGCGCGAACGAGAGCACGTTCGAGTCTTACTTGCGCATCAATGATGCTGAGCGTTTCCGCGAGGGAGCCGACATCAAGATCGACATGAACCATCCGCTGCGCTATCAAGGCTGGCGTCTGTTTCAGGCGCGCTACAGCACCGAGGGCGGTGAAACGACGATTTTGCAAGTCAATCGCGACCCCGGCCTCGCTGTCATCTATCCGGCCTGCGCGTTGTTGACCTTGGGCATGGTGCTCGTGTTCTTTCAAAAGCCCTTCTTGCGCCAGCTCGGTCAGTGGGCCGCCAAGCGTTCGCCCCTGGCTCGGTTCGGCGCGTCACAACTGGCCATCGCTCTCGGGCTGGTGAGCACGCTGCCAGGCGTGTTGGTGATTTCCCTCTTGCCAGCAGGTCCAGTGCAAGGCCTCGGAGCTCTCGCGATCGCACTGGGAATTGTGCTGGAATCGCTTTGGGTCTTGCGCTGGCTGGGTCCACGCTTGGTTCAGCCGCAAAAGGAAGTGTCATGAAAGCCTTCGCCGTTTTGACTCTGGCCATGCTCACCCTTGGTGCCCAGGACATTGATGCGGGGGGCTTGGATTTCTCGACGCTCCGCCAACTCCCGGTGCTTGAGGGCGAGCGCTACAAACCACTCGACTCGTTGGCGATGGAGTGGCTCGAGCGCGTCACGGGCTCGCGCAAGTTCCGCGATCAAGAACCCATGCTCTGGTTTGTGCATTGGCGCTGCGCTCCAGACGTCGCGCGCACGCAACGGTTCATCCGCCTGACCTCGAGCGAACTCTCTGCGCATCTCGGATTCGAAATCGGTTCCGCAGCGGAGTCGTTCCGCTCCTTCGATGAACTCGAAGCCAATGCGAAACTACGAGCTCTACTGCAAGAAGCCCACGGTCTACCCGAATCACGCCAATCGGCGCTGCACACCGAGGCACTGCGCCTTGACGCGCGATCCAGCATGTTTGCGGCGGTGGCAGGTCTCGAAGGCGGCTGGGAGAGCGTGAAGGACCTCGGCGGTTGGCTGCCTTGTGCACCGCCGGTGGAAGCACCAGTGCCCGGTGCGAAGTACCGCTGGCTTTCACCCGCCGAAGTCCCGTCGTCTGGCCACAAGGCTGCGAGCATTGATGCATTCACCGCAGCCGTGCAAGCCTTGAGCAAGAGCTTCAACGACCGCAATGCGGCAGCGTTCGAGAGCGCTAGTCGAGAGCTATTGAACACTGCGGCCGCGTTGGGCTATCCCCGCGGCACGGCAGGCTTCCCCGGCGCAGAAGCGATAGATCGTGAAGTGCGCTTGAACGCGGCCAAGCCCTTCGAACACGCAGTGTGGTGGTATTTCGCCGCATTCTTGCTGGCTCTGATCGCTCTAGCCGTACCCCGCGCGCGCTGGTTGCTGTTGCTGAGTGCGGCGCCACTGGTCTTAGCCACCGGCTACATGGTCTTCGGTCTGCACGAGCGCACCGTGCTCTCTGGGCGTGCATTGATCGGCACCTTCTACGAATCCATGCTCTTCGTTGGCTCAGCGGGTGGCCTGTTGGGACTCATCATTGAGCTGTTTCTACGCCGCGGCTGGTTCTTGTGTGCGGGTTCGTTGGTGGCCTTCGCGGGCTTATTTGTGGCAACACGCAATCCCGATTTCATGCAGCCCGCCATCTCCACGCTACGCCCGGTCTTGATCAACAACGACTGGATTCACATCCACGTGCCAGCCATCATGACGAGCTATGCCCTGCTCGGGCTGTCGTTCGTGCTGGGGCAAATCTGGCTGGTGCGCTACGCCCTCGGACTAGGAACCACGGAATCGCAAACGCAGCTTTCCCGCGCGGCATGGCTCGCGATCCCCCCTGGCGAAGTCTTGCTGTTCACTGGCATCGTGCTGGGTGGAGTGTGGGCTGATGCTTCATGGGGCCGCTTTTGGGGCTGGGATCCGAAGGAAGTCGGTGCCCTAGTGATGTGGCTGGTGTTCATGGTGGTGGTGCATGGCCGTTGGGCTGGTTGGCTCAAAGACCTCGGCACCGCGTTGGGCACCATGGCCGGAGGTTGGGCTCTGCTGTGGTGCTACTACGGCACCAACTTCTTCCAGAGCGGACAACACTCTTACGCAGCCGCCAATTCGTCCAAGGAAATCCCGCTCTGGATGTGGATCTTCACTGCCGCCGAGTTGACCTTGTTCGTGCTCGTGCTGCTGCGCCAGCGCCGCACCCCTCCCACGCCGCAGCTCCCATAGTCGTCCCAAGACACCTCGCCCCGGAGCGCGAAGGGGGTCTCGCGGAGCCGAGCCTGTGAGTGCATCCGAACGGCGAGGCGAAGCGAGATCACCCCCGAGCGCGGAGGGGCGAGGCCCGTCGGCCCCGGAGCGCGAGTGCGGTGAATGAGTGAGGACCGCGCTGCGCTCGGCGGGGGTTCGGCTCCACGCGGCACTGCGCGCTCGCCCCACCCCGCTTCCGAAACTGACGGTGCTTCACAGCTCGCTTCGCGCATCAAGCCGAAGTTGCGCCTCACCCCCGCCGCTCGCATCGCTACGCCGCTAGTCGCCTCGCCCCGGAGCGCTGCGCAACGAGACACCTCGCCCCGGAGCGCGAAGGGGGTCTCGCGGAGCCGAGCCTGTGAGTGCATCCGAACGGCGAGGCGAAGCGAGATCACCCCCGAGCGCGCAGGGGCGAGTCCCGTCGGCCCCGGAGCGCGAGTGGGGTCTCGCGGAGCCGAGCCTGTGAGTGCATCCGAACGGCGAGGCGAAGCGAGATCACCCCCGAGCGCGGAGGGGCGAGTCCCGTCGGCCTCAGAACGCGAGTGGCGTGCTCTCGTTCGGTCTGCGCCGCGGATTGAGGCAAGTGCTAAAAGAGGCGCCATGTTGGTGCTCAGCAAGCGCATTCAGTTCTCCGCAGCCCACCGACTGCACAATCCCGCGTTGAGTGCGGAAGAAAACCGGCGTGTGTTCGGGGAGTGCAATCACCCTCACGGTCATGGCCACAATTACGAAGTCGAGGTCATGGTGGAGGGGCAGCCGGACCCAGCCACAGGGATGGTGATGAACTTGCGCGACTTGCGTGAGATTTTGGAGCGCGAAGTGCTGGCACGCACGCACTACAAGAGCCTTGATGCGCCCGATGGGCTGCTCGCAGGCCGCCTCAGCACTACAGAAAACCTCGCCATGGCCATCTGGGATTCCGTCGCCCCTCATTTGAAGGGCGCACGGCTCTACCTTGTGCGTGTGCGAGAATCCGAAAACAACGTGGTCGAATACACAGGACCGGAACGCCCATGACTCCATCGACGCCGCGGCTCGCCCAACTCGTGACCGAGCAACTTGAACAGCTAGGAGAAGACCCCGCGCGCGAAGGACTGCTGAAGACTCCCGAGCGCGTAGCGCGTTCGTTGCAGGACCTCACATCGGGCTACACGCAGAACGTGAGCACAGTTGTGAATGGCGCCATCTTCAGCGAGAGCGGTGAAGAGATGGTCGTTGTGCGCGACATCGAGATCTACAGCCTGTGCGAACATCACATGCTGCCGTTCTTCGGCAAGGCACATGTGGCCTACATCCCCAACGGACGCATCATCGGGCTTTCGAAGCTCCCGCGCTTGGTGGATGTGTTTGCACGACGCCTACAAGTGCAGGAGCGACTGACGCTGCAAGTCGCGGAGGCGATTCAAGAGACCCTCTCCCCCCGTGGGGTGGGTGTCGTGATTGAGGCTCGCCACCTGTGCATGATGATGCGCGGCGTACAGAAGCAGAACTCCTGCGCCGTCACTTCCGCCATGCTGGGCTACTTCCGCGACGATGGGAAGACGCGCGCGGAGTTCCTGTCGCTAGTCCACCAACCAGGAGGCATGGGATGGCGCGGCTAAACACCACCACTGATGTGCTCACCCTCGCACAGGCCAGAGAACGCCTCGCATTGGTACGCCCACTGGTGGAGCGCTTGATGCATCTCACCGAGCAGCTGCGCCAGCTTGCGACGGATGAGAACAGCACTCCCTCGCCGACAGCAGAAGCCAAACGCTGGGCGCTTGAAGAGTCCTTCAAGAGCACATTGCGCGAACTCAACGCCCAAGGCGCGGTCCTCAAAGACCCGATGAGCGGGTTGATCGATTTCTATACTTGGCGTGACGATGACTTCGCCTTCCTCTGCTGGAAGCATGGCGAGGCGGACATCCATTGGTGGCACGGTCTGCATGAGGGTTTTCAAGGCCGGCGCCCCATCACTGAGCATGAAGCCAACTCGTAAGCGCACAGCCTCGCCATCGCGCGCCAAAGGGCCGACGCAGCCGAAGCCTCTTCGCGAATCCGCTGTGCAGCGCGGTGCGCGCGCCGTCGCCATCGATGATCTTCTGCAGCGCGCATATCCCGATGCTGAGTGCGCCCTCGATCATCAAACGCCGTTCCAACTGCTCGTAGCTACGATCCTGTCCGCGCAATGCACTGACGCCCGCGTGAATTTCGTCACGCGCGAGCTCTTCTCGGTGGCTCCCGATGCAGCGGCCATGGCAGCGCTAGATCTCGCTGAACTCGAACGCTTGGTGCATTCCACAGGATTCTTCAGGGCGAAGGCCAAGAACATTCAGGGCACAAGCGCCCACTTGTTGGCGCACCACGCCGGACAAGTGCCGAGCAACATGGAGCACTTGCTGAAACTGCCAGGAGTGGCGCGAAAAACTGCCAATGTCGTGCTCGGGAGCGCCTTCGGGATCGTGTCTGGAGTGGTGGTGGACACCCATGTCCAGCGCTTAGGTGCACTGCTTGCTCTCACGCAATCCACCACCGCGGAGTCCATTGAGAAGGACCTGATGGCCTTGTTGCCCCGCGAACGCTGGATCGGATTCTCTCACCGCATCATCCTCCACGGCCGTGCTGTGTGCATCGCCAACAGGCCGCGGTGTGACCAATGCGTCCTGCGCACCCTGTGTCCGGGCAGCAAGGTTCCTTGAACACGCCGCCGAGTTTCTGCCCAGCGCACTCCCTGCGGCCATGCGCGCATGGTTTTTCCTCGTCTTGCTTTGTGCACTCTCTAGTGCAGCACCCGCCCAAGGCTCAGACATTCTCTTGGCGGGAGTGAGGCTCGAGGCCTTCACGAAGACAGGTGGGCTGAGCGAATTGGGCCGTCCGGTGCGCTTCAACATGCCCGCGCGAGTTCTTGCATTGCCTCGCACGGAGCGCCGCGGCAGCGCGGAGTTCCTTTGGAAGCGAGTCCACCTCGTCGTGCGCTCAGATGATCTTGGACTTCACGAAGTGCGTAGGCGCAGCAAGGTTGTTCGTGTCCGTGGACGAGTCGTGCGCACAACGCAAGCCGAGCAATCGCGAGGTGCGCCGCCGGTGGTGCTCCTCGTGACTCAACTTGCGCACATGAATTAGTGCGCCTCGAGAGAGACCTTCACGATTTGGTCATCTTCGGTGAGCGCATCCATCACATCGAATCCAGAGCGCACCACACCAAAGAGCGTGTATCGGCCATCCAAATGGGGCGCGTCTTCAAGCGTCAGAAACCACTGACTGCCTCCTGTGTCCTTGCCCGCTAGAGCCATGCCTACGCTGCCGCGCCGATAGCTGCGAGCATTGATTTCGCAGGGAATGGTGTAGCCGGGGCCACCCCAACCGTCGCCTCGCGGGCAACCCGCTTGGGCCACGAACCCGGGCACGCGCCGATGAAAAGGCATGCCGTCCAGAAAGCCACTTCGCGCCAAGCGCACGACATTGGCGACGGTGGCCGGAGCCTCCTCGGGGAATAACTCCAGACCAATGTCGCCGCGCGTGGTGTGCAGCACGAGTGTGTTTGCAAGACTCGAATGCTGCGAACTTCCGCCGGCGAGGTTCGGTGGTTTTGCCAGTTCGTCGCCCTGATTCTGTCCACGGGCGCGCCTGCGAATGGACACTTCTGTTGAAGTGGCGAACCGTTGAAGCTCGTCCGTCGCATTCGCGGCCAAGGCTAGATCCACGACGCTTTGAAGACATTCCACTTCGTGGGCTCGGATGCGCGCGCAGGCCGCTGCAAGAAAGGCCGAGACGCTGCGCGGGGGCTCCTGAGGCACTCCTGCTTTCAACCAGGCCGTTGCAATGCGCGCCCACTGCGCGAGGACCACGGGATCTGTCGCTTCGGGAACAGGAAATGTTGCGGAGGGCGTCTCGCCATTCCGCGGCACGATCATGTCCCACAGCGCCGCCGGAACCGTGCCCGCCGCGTTCAGGCGATCGGCAAGCCCTTCAAGCGCCGTCGCCACCACTCGTGCGTCGCAATCCAACAGG
>Ga0233425_10005439_pt1 | contig 20109 bp, 19 predicted proteins | sample Watercolumn_Towu_2_FD_181712 | JGI IMG/M metagenome (GOLD analysis project Ga0233425, IMG submission 181712) | Freshwater microbial communities from Lake Towuti, South Sulawesi, Indonesia - Watercolumn_Towuti2014_140_MG | ecosystem: Environmental > Aquatic > Freshwater > Lake | place... | reverse complement strand
ATCGGCCATGAATCGTGAAAGATTTTGACGCCAATCGCTTGCATTCCTTCACATTCTGTGGCATAATCAGTCAGGATGGACATTTTGACACACCGAACGGGGCCAAGGGGATGCTGGCAGAACAACGTCGCGGCCGCTTGTTGGAACTCGTTCGCAGCCGGCGTTTCGCCTCGCTTCCCCAATTGGTAGACGAGCTGGGGGTGTCAGAGTCAACCGTCAGGAGGGATTTGGAGTACCTGGAAGAGCAGGGGACCGCTCGACGGATTCACGGAGGCGTGCTGTATACCGGGGCCTCGCCCAAGTTGCCGCACTTCGACGTTGGTCAGCCGAGCCAATGGGACCAGAAAAGGGCCATTGCCGAGTGTGCCGTGGGCCTGATCGAAGACGGCGATACAGTTCTTTTGGATGGGGGCAGCACCACCTATGAAGTGGCAAGGCTCCTGGTCGGCCGGCCGCTGCACGTGGTAACCACTTCCCTGCCCGTGGCCAACCTGTTCGCCTCGGACCAGAATAGCGACCTAGTATTGATCGGTGGAAATATTTGCCCGCGCAGTGGCGTAGCGCGCGGTCCCTACGCCGACGAGATGTTGGCCAAGGTCCGGGTGCGCAAGACGATCCTTAGCGCGGCCGCCGTGAGCGATGAGGGTTTTTTTAACAACAACCTGCTGCTGGTGGAAACCGAGCGTGCGATGATTCGGGCTGGCGACGAGGCGATCGTCGTGGCCGACAGCACCAAGTTCGGACGCCAGAGCCTTGTCCACGTGTGCCCCTTGGGCGCCGTGCGACACTTGGTGGTGGACGACCAGCTCAGCCAGGCGTGGCAAGACAAGGTCCGGGCCGCAGGGGTAGATTTGATCCTGGCCAGAGTCTCCCCTCTCCCTCCGGGAGAGGGCTAGGGTGAGGGGAATGTCAGTCCAAGCAGCGAGTCCGAACGCCCTCACCCCGACCCTCTCCCAGTGGGAGAGGGAGACATGGGTAGGGTGCGTGAAACGCACCGAATTGCTATTGCCACAAGAATCAACCGACCGGTGCGTTTCACGCACCCTACAACCATGAGCACAGCCGCAGCCATTGACCGAAGCCTGATCGAGCAGATCGTGCGGGAGATCGTGCTGGCGCAGGTCGGCGGGCCGCCGGGCAAGCCGAACCTGGTGGTGAGCATTTCCGCGCGCCACGTCCATCTGACCGACCAGGACACCGAGACCCTCTTTGGGCCGGGCCACAAGCTGACCGTGCAAAAGGACCTGTACCAGGACGGCTTTTATGCGGCCGAGGAGACGGTGATGATCGTGGGGCCCAAGCGGCGCATGTTGCCCACGGTCCGCGTGCTCGGCCCGACGCGCCCGGAAACCCAGGTTGAACTGTCGTTCACCGACGGGATTTCGCTGGGCATCGACCTGCCCGTGCGCCTGAGCGGCAACGTCAAGGGCACGCCCGGCTGCGTGCTTGTCGGGCCCAAAGGCGTGGTGGAACTGAAACAAGGCGTGATCCGCGCTGAGCGGCACGTCCACATGGGCCCCTCGGACGCCGAACACTACGGCGTGAAGAATGGCGACGTGATGTGCCTGCGGGTCCAATCGCCCTGCAATACCGTGTTTCAGGGCGTGCAGGTGCGCGTGGGCAAAGGAATCCAGCTCGAGGTCCACCTCGACACCGACGAAGCGAACGCGTGCGACATCGACCACGCGGAGAAAGTGGAGTTGTACAAGGGATGAAGGATGAAGGATGAGGGATGAGAGATAAACGATGAGGGTTGAAAGATGGGAGATGAAAGAGGCAAAGCGAACCGTTACCGGGAGAGCCTAGACCTTCATCCCTCATCCCTCATCCTTTATCCCTGATCCCTACCCCTAACCCCTATCACTTCTGAAGTTACTCAAACTGGGAGAGAAGTACCATGGCAAAAGCGATGGAAGCGTTGGGCATGATTGAGGCCAAGGGCTTTGTGGTCCTGGTCGAAGCCACCGACGCAATGTTGAAGGCCGCGAACGTGCAGTTCCTCGGCTGGGACAAGGTTGGCAGCGGCCTGGTCAGCGCGTTCGTGACCGGCGACGTGGCCGCAGTCAAGGCGGCGACGGACGCGGGCGCTGCCGCGGGCGGCCGCATCGGCGAGATCGTCAGCGTGCAAGTCATTCCTCGGCCGCACGAAGACCTCGGACTGGTCCTGCCGCCTCCGATCAAGAAGGCCGGCGGCGCCGACTGAACCCCGAACCCCCTACAACGAAAGGCAACGAAGAACATGGCAGACGCAATTGGACTATTGGAAACCAAGGGCCTGGTGGCGCTGGTCGAGGCGACCGACGCCATGGCCAAGGCCGCCAACGTGCAGATTGTGAAACGCGTGCAGATCGGCGGCGGCCTGGTCACCACCATCGTGCGCGGCGACGTGGGCAGCGTGCGCGCGGCCGTCGAGGCCGGCGCCAACGCCGCTCAGCAGGTCGGCGAACTGGTGGCCCACCACATCATCCCCCGGCCCGCCGAAGGCGTGATCGAGGCCTACCTGACCTGAACGGAGGGTTCAGGGTCCGGCAGGGGAAGCTAAACCGAAACGCACGCGGGGGCGCTTGGCTGGCCGCCACCGCTCGCGCTTCAGGTTAGAATACTGGGTTTCTGGACCCTCAACCCAAACAACGTGTCACGGAGGAGCAATCCCATGAAGATCCTGGTAGCGAATATCGGTTCGACGAGTTTTAAGTACCGCCTGTTCGACATGGCGGCCGGGCGCCAGCTTGCGCGCGGCTGGGTGCTGACCATCGGCTCGCCGGAGAGCGCTTGCGGCGTCGAGATCGGCGACCACAAGCACGAGTCGGTGCGCCACGTGGACGACGTGGTCGGGGCGGTCCATGCCTGCCTGAAGGAATTGACCGACCCGGACCACGGCTGCCTGAAGGACGCACGCGAGGTCTCGGCCATTGCCTTCAAGGCGGTGCATGGCGGCCGCATGACCGGCGTGCAGAGGATCAACGCCGAGGTGTTGGCCGCGATGGAGGAAGTGAGCATTGCGGCCCCGGCCCACAATCCGGTGTACATCCGGGCCATGCGGTCGCTGTCGGAGAAGATGCCCGAGATGCCCCTGATCGCGGCCTTCGAGACCGATTTTCACCGCACGATTCCTGACCGCTCTCGCTACTACGCTGCCCCTTACGAATGGGCGGAAAAGGCCCTGGTGCTCCGTCACGGGTTCCACGGCGCCAGCCACCGGTACATCGCCCAGCGGACCGCCGAGTTGCTCGGGCGCAGCGATTTGCGGATCATCTCCTGCCACCTCGGCGGGTCGAGTTCCATGTGCGCGATCCGCAACGGCATGAGCGTGGCCACCAGCATGGGATTCAGCCCGCAGACCGGCCTGCCGCAGAACAACCGCATCGGCGACTTCGATCCCTTTGCCCTGCCGCTGATTATGCGGCAGACGGGCAAGTCGCTGGAAGAGGTGTTGAACATGCTCGCCACGCAGGGCGGGCTGCTGGGACTGAGCGGCCTGAGCTTCGACATGGGCGAACTGGAAGCCGCAGCCGCCAAGGGCAACCAGCGCGCACAACTGGCCATGGACATGTTCTCCACCAGTGTGCGCCACTACCTGGGCGCGTATATGGTGGAGATGGGCGGCGTGGACGTGATCGTCATGACCGGCGGGATCGGCGAATGGCGGCCCAAATTCCGGGCCAAAGTTTGCGAGGGCCTGGAAGAACTGGGCATCGCGCTCGATCCGCAGGTCAACCAGTGCGCCCGCGGCGAGGCCAAGATCAGCGCGGCCGCCAGCCGCGTCCAGGTGTGGGTCGTGCCCACGAACGAGGAACTGATTGTCGCCCGGCAGGCTGCCGGGTTGTTAAAGGGGTGAAATATATAGCCGTTTGGTCGTAGGATGGATCTCCCGATCCGCCCGGCAATTGGTGGACGGACTGGGAAGTCCATCCTACGGCCGTGTGCGGGAGTCCGGCACACGGAGTGTGCCGGATACATAGAGGGGTGAAACATGTTGATCGCCAAGGTCACCGGCTCGCTGGTTTCGACGCAAAAGGTCGGCTCCATGACCGGTCACAAGCTGCTGGTGGTCGAGCCCTATCGGCTCGATCCCAAGACGCGCGACTCGCTGGTGACTACCGGCCGGGCCATGGTGGCCGTGGACACGGTGGGCGCCGGCGAAGGCGAGATGGTCCTGATCACCCAGGGCTCCAGCGCGCGTCTCACACCGGAAACCAAGAACCTGCCGGTGGATACGGTGATCATCGGCATTATTGACACGGTCCACACGGACCGTGTGTGCGTGTATCACAAGGAGCGGTAAAAGGTTCGGCCCAAGACATGAGGCCGAAGACCTAAGACCCAAGACCTATCATGCAAATCGACGAAACCCTGGTTCGCAACGTAGTTCAGCAAGTGCTCGCCCGGCTGGGCTCCGTGCCGCCGTGCGGCAACGGCAGCCAGCAGGGCCGGTTCGGCCTGTTCACCGACGTGGACGCCGCCGTGGCCGCGGCGCGCGAAGCCTTCGAGCGGCTCTCCGGCATGACCATCGAGGACCGCAGCCGGATCATCGGCCACATCCGCCGCATTTCCATCGAGCAGTGCGTCGAACTGGGGACGATGGAAATGGAGGAAACCAAGATCGGGCGTCTGGAGCACAAGATCGAGAAGCTCAAGACGCTGGGCGAGCGGTCCCTGGGCGTCGAGTTCCTGCGCAGCGAGGTCTTTAGCGGCGACCACGGCCTGGCCGTGATCGAGCACGCCCCCTTCGGCGTCATCGGCGCGATCACCCCGGTCACCCATTCGCTGCCCACGATCACCGGCAACGCGGTGAGCATGATCGCCGGGGGCAATACCCTGGTGGTCAACCCGCACCCCAGCGGCCGGCGCGTAGCGGCCGAGGGCGTGCGGCGCTTCAACGAAACCATTTACCGCGACCTGGGCATCGACAACCTGATCTGTCTGATCACCGAACCCACGCTCGACACGGCCAACGCCATCTTCAAGCACCGCGACGTGGCCCTGCTGTGCGTGACCGGCGGGCCGGCGGTGGCCAAGGCCGCCATGCAGCAGGCGAAACGCGCGGTCGTGGCCGGGCCGGGCAATCCACCGGTGGTCGTCGACGAAACCGCTGACCTCGATCGGGCCGCGCGCTCGATCATCAAGGGCGGGGCCTACGACAACAACCTGTTGTGCATTTCGGAGAAGGAAGTGTTCGTCGTCGAAAAGGTTTTTGACGCGATGATGGCCGCCATGGAGCGGGCCGGGGCCGTGCGTCTGAACGCGCGGGAGATCGATGCCCTGACCAAGGCCGCGATCAGCAGCGTGGGCGAAGGCGAGCACAAGCACGACGTGCCGCACAAGGATTATATAGGCAAGGACGCAGACGTGCTCGCCCGGGCCGCCGGCAAGAACATCCCGGCCGCGGTCGAACTGGTTTTCGGCGAAACCGACAACTCGAACCCGTTCGTGCCGGTCGAGCAGATGATGCCGTTCGTCCCCTTCGTGCGTTGCCGCGACGTGGACGAGGCCATCGCTCGTGCCAAGCAGGCCGAACACGGGTTCCGCCACACGGCGATCATCCACTCCACCAACGTGAACAACATGACCAAGATGGGCCGGACAATGGACACTACGATCTTCGTCAAGAACGGCCCGTGCATGGCGGGACTGGGCCTGGGCGGCGAGGGCTACATTTCGTTCTCCATCGCCACGCCCACCGGCGAAGGCATCACCACCCCGCTCACGTTCACGCGCGAGCGCCGGTGTTCGATGATCGACAACCTGAGAGTTCTGGGGAAACCGTGAGAGGTGGGCTTGGGTCTTGGGGCTTAGGTCTTGGGTCTTCGATTGCGGCCCAAGACCCAAGACCAAAGACCTAAGACCAGAGGCCCAAGACCACCCCCGCACAGACGAAAGGTACAGCCGAATGTTCCTTGGCCGCGTGATGGGCAGTGCAACCTCCACGGTAAAGCATCCTTCGATGGAGGGCGCCAAGCTGCTGTTGGTTATGGCCTTGCAGGCCGACGGCCGCACCGTGGAGGGCGACCCGATCCTGGTCATCGACACCCTCGGGGCCGGACGCGGAGAGACAGTAATGATTACCAGCGACGGCATCGGCACCCGCGAATTGCTGCACAGCAACAGTTCGCCGGTGCGGTGGTCGGTGTTGGGGATTCCGGACCAAACGTTCTTAGGTCTTAGGTCTTAGGTCTTGGTTTCGTAACCAAGACCTAAGACCCAAGCCCCAAGACCAAAGACGCATGGCAGACATCGAGCGGATCGTACGGGAAGTCCTCGCGGAGCTTGGACTGGCGAGCGGAACAGACGCCAGTCCTCGCTCCAGCGAGACGCCGTCCGCGCCGCTTGTGCCTGCTTTGGCAGGTCCGGCGACCGTAGCGCCCGAACCCCCTGGTCCGGCCCAAACGGATGGCGACCTGCTGGTGGAAGCTAAGGTCGTGACGATGGCGGAATTGGCGGGGCGACTTGACTCGGCCCGGCGCGTGGTGGTCCAGCCGCTGGCCATTGTCACGCCGGCCGTACGGGATGAACTTCGCCGCCGCAACGTGACCTTGACCGTTGCCGTGGCGAACAACGGCCGGCCGACTGCCGGAATCCGGCTGGTGATGGTGGTCGGGCGCACGAAGTACGACCCGGCCGCGCTGGCCAAGACCTTGGAGCAAGGCGGCGTGCAGGCCGACCTGCGGAGTTCGGATTGCCTGATCGCCTCGACCGACCAGTTGGCGGCCGAGGTGCTCAAGCCCAACACCTTGGGGGCGCTGCTGACGCGGCACACGGCCGCCGGGCTGTGTCTGGCGAACCGGCATCCCGGCGTGCGCGCCGTGCTGGGGAGCGACGTACACTCGGCCTCGGCTGCCGTAGCGGCGATCGGGGCCAACGTGCTGGTGGTCAATCCCCGGGAATGTACCGCCTTCCAAGGGAAACAGATGCTCGCGGACTTTTGCCGCGGCGGAATCCGCGAGTGCCCCGAGGCACTGAAGAAACGGATCGGATAGAGGCGTGTGGGGCAGGCGTCTTGCCTGCTGTGAGAACGGCAATCGTGATTTGACAGCAACAGCGGCAGGCGAGACGCCCGCACCACAGGCAAGCGGAAACGATACCCATGCGAATCGGCGACGTCATTGGCAAGGTGACCTTGAATCGCGCCCATCCCAGCGTGGCCGGCGCGACGTGGAAACTCGTGGTGCCGCTCACCTGGGACAACCTGCTCGGCCAGAGCAACGAGCCGGCCGAGGAGATTGTCGTGTTCGACGAACTTGGCGCGGGCTTATGTAGCCGCATCGCGCTGAGCGAAGGCCGCGAGGCGGCCATGCCCTTTTACCCCGAAGTGAAACCGCTGGACGCCTACAACGCGGCGATCCTCGATCGACTGGACGTGGACTTGGGTCTTAGGTCTTAGGTCTTGGGGCTTTGCCCAAGCCGCAGTTGCCAAGACCCAAGCCCTAAGACCCAAGCCCTAAGACCCAAGCCCTAAGACCCAAGCCCTAAGACCCAAGCCCCAATCCCACCCATGATCAACCTCCACAAAATCAAGCAAGAGATCTGCGAGATCGGCGACCGGATATACAAAAAGGGCTTTGCCGCCGCCAACGACGGGAACATCAGTTACCGCGTCAGCGAAAAGGAGGTAGTTTGCACTCCTACGGGCGTGTGCAAGGGGTTCTTGAAGCCCGAGGACCTGTGCATCTGCGACATGGAGGGCAAGCAGCTTGCCGGCCATCGCAAGCGGACCAGCGAGATCATGCTGCACCTGGCGATCATGAAGGAGCGGCCGGAGGTGAAGTCGGTGGTCCACTGCCACCCGCCGCACGCCACGGCTTTTGGCATCGCGCGCGAGCCGATCCCCCAATGCGTGCTGCCGGAAGTGGAGATCTTCCTAGGCGACGTGCCCATTACCAAGTACGCCATCCCCGGCGGCCAGGAATTCGCCGACACCATCCTCCCCTTCGTCCACAAGACGAACATCATTGTCCTGGCCAATCACGGCACCGTGAGCTTCGGCGACACCGTGGAAAAGGCCTACTGGTGGACCGAGGTGCTCGACGCCTACTGCCGCATGTTGATGCTCGCGCGGAGCCTGGGCCAGGTGAACTACCTCAGCGAACCGGAAACCAAGGCCCTCCTCGATCTGAAGGGCCAGTGGGGCTACAAGGACCCGCGCGCCGAGATGAAGAACTGCGAACTATGCGCCAACGACGTGTTCCGCGAGAGTTGGAAGGAGACGGGCGTGGGGCATCGGGCCTTTACGCCGCCGCAGTTCCACGCCGCCCCTGCCGGCGGTAACGGAGCGGCGGGTCGGCAAGTTGAAAACTTGCTCCACGCCACGACCACGCCTGAGCAGGAGGCCCTGATCCAGGCCATCACTGATCGGGTGGTGGCCATGCTGAAGAAGTGATTGCCTGCCAAGTAGGATGGACTTCCGGTCCGTTCAGCATGATAGACGGACTGGAAGTGCATCCTCACGTGAGAACTTCTGTCTTGTGGCGGCCACGACCCCTACAGAAGGGGTTGACGCCAACCCGGTGCATGGTAAGAATGGCGATAATGTAAGCCGCCATTGGTTCGTGCGGCGGACCTGTCATCGCACACCGCCATGCTCGCGATCGCCCTCGAGTCGCTGATCAAGATTGCCCTGGTCCTGGGGGGCCTGATGACGGCGGCGGCCTACCTGGTGTTGGTGGAACGCTGGACGGCAGCCTGGATCCAGGACCGCCTGGGCCCGAACCGCGCCGGCATCCCGCTGACCAACTTCCGCCTGTTTGGCCTTGGGCAGCCGATTGCCGACGGGGTGAAGTTCCTCTTTAAGGCCGAGTTCACCCCGGCCCACGTTGACAAGGCCCTGTACTTTCTCGCGCCGGTAGTGATTTTTGGCACGGCCATCGCGGTGTTCGCCGTGATTCCGTTCGGCAGCGTGCTTCCGCCCGGTTTTCTCCCGCAAAGCTGGGGACTGCAACAGCCCATCCGGCTAGTGGTGGCCCCGGGGATCGACGTGGGGGCGATCTACGTCTTTGCGCTAGGCAGCATCGCGGTCTACGGCGTGGTCCTCGGTGGCTGGGCAAGCAACGACAAGTACAGCTTCCTGGGCGGCATGCGGTCCAGTGCCCAACTCATCTCCTATGAATTGCCATTAGGACTGGGAATCCTCGGCGTGGTGTTGGCCTCCGGGTCGTTGCGATTGGACGCGATCATTACCCACCAGGCACAGACCGGCGCCTGGAACGCCTTCACCCAGCCGTTGGGCCTCTTGGTCTTTGGGGTGGCGGCCTTTGCCGAGGCATCGCGTCTGCCCTTCGACCTGCCCGAGGCCGAGCAGGAACTCGTCGGCGGCTACCACACCGAGTATTTTGGCATCAAGCTGATGATGTACCTGGTGGGCGAGTACCTGCACATGATCACGGCCTCGTTCCTGATCGTGATCTTGTTCCTGGGCGGCTGGCATTTCTGGGGAATCACGGGCTGTGAGGACGTAGTGACCTGGCCCACGGCCGTGTTGCGGGTCATCGTGCTGTTGGCCAAGGTGCTGGCAGTGGTCTTCTTCTTCATGGTCGCTCGGTGGAGTTGGCCGCGTTTCCGTTACGACCAGCTCATGTCGCTGGGCTGGCTGGTGATGTTGCCGCTGGGCATGGTGAACCTGGTCTACATGGCGGCGTGGGAGGAGTTTGGCCCGCGATTCCTTCAAGGCCCCCAGCAGACCTGGACCATGACCGCTTGCGGCTGGACCGTGCTGCTGGTGACGTGGTTCATTGCCACCTGGATGATTCCCTCGCGCAGCGACAACACCCCGCGCCTCGGGCCGGTGGCGCCGAGCCTTGAGACTGAGGAGATACAATTGTCGTAGGATGGATTTCCCATCCGTCTTACGAATGAACTGCGATGAAACCCGACGATCCGAAGATCCTGTGGGTCGAGCCGCCTAAACTGGGCATGTTGGGCAAGAGCTACTTGATGCTCTTCCTGCAGGGCATGACGACCGCCCTGCGCCACCTGTTCTTCCACAAGAAGATCACGCAGCAGACCCCGGAGCAGCCGCACAAGGTTCTGGATCCGGTCCGCTATCGCGGCGTTCACCGGCTGAATCGGGACGAGCAGGGCCGGGTGAAGTGCGTTGCCTGCTTCATGTGCGCCACGGCCTGTCCGGCCCACTGCATCGACATCGTGGCCGAAGAAAGCCCCTGGCCGGACCGGCAAAAATACCCGAAGGTATTCAACATCGACGAACTGCGGTGCATCTTCTGCGGGATGTGCGAGGAGGCGTGCCCGGTCGAAGCCATCGAGTTGACCAGCTTCTATGATTTGACAGGCAAGAGCCGCGAGGAGATGATTTTCGACAAGGAGAAGCTGTTGAGCGTCTACGACCAGACCAAGGACCGTGAGCCGATGCCCACGCAGCGACCGCCTGAAGAGACTTCGCCCGGGACTTTCCCCTGATTTTGGAGTGCGGCGATTTATCGCCGCTTTCTGTTTTTTTCCCCCTTTCCACCGATACTTCTCCCGACCGCCTCCAACCGATCCACCTTGGCCCAAAGCGGCGATCAATCGCCGCATTCCAAAGATGAACGACCCGCAGCACGTGATCCCCATCGCGACGGTCCTGGGCGCCCTGGGCTTGTGGCTTCTGCTGCCGCGCGGCACGGAGCGGGGACGCGTGGCGGGCGGGATCCTGGCCCTGGCAGGGCTGGGCCTGTGGGCCTCGCAGTTGCCGCTGCTGGCCGGTTGGGTCGCCAATTCGCTGCTGTGGATTTTGGGGGCCGTGACGGTCCTTTCAGCCATCGCCACGGTCACCTTTCGCAGCCCCGTTTATTGCGCCATCTGGTTCGGCATGACCCTGGCCGGCACCGCCGGCCTGTTCCTGTTGATCGGGGCCCAGTTCCTGGCCGTGGCCACGCTGGTGGTCTATGCCGGTGCCATCCTGGTCACGTTCCTGTTCGTGCTGATGCTCTCACAGCCCGAGGGCCGAGCGCCCTATGACCGGCGGGGTTGGGAGCCGATGATCTCCGCGGCCACCGGTGCGGTGATCGTTGGTATCCTGTCTATGACCATCGCATCGGTGCTGGCCTCGGCCGAGGGGCCGCCAATCGTCACGGCCAAGCCGGAGGAACTCCGTGCCGGCGTTCTGGCGCCCGACCACGTGGCCAGTCTTGGAAGGGAACTTTTTGGCCGGCACCTGGCAGCCATCGAGGCGGCCGGGACGCTGTTGTTTGCCGCGCTGGTGGGCGCGGCGGTGATTGTCGCCCAGGGAAGGGCCCAGAAGCTTACACCGGTGTCCACGCCAAAGCAGCCGTAAGGAGCCGCAACAGAATTAGTTGTTCAATTGTCGTAGGATGGACTTCCAGTCCGTCCGGGAAATCCAGACGGACTGGAAGTCCATCCTACGGCCAACCGACCAAGTTTGCGGCTCCTAACCGTTTGCGCCGCCCAGCAACATGCCCTCCCACGAACTCGCACTGCTCTGGAACTACCTAGCCATCGGCGCGGTGCTTTTCGGCATCGGCTTGGTCGGGTTCTTGAGCCGGCGAAACATGATCGTGATGTTCCTTTCGGCCGAGATGATGCTCCAGGGCGTGTCGCTGAGCCTGGTGGCCTGGGGCCGGTTCCACAACGATTTCGGCGGGCAGATGCTGGTGATCTTCATCATTGCCGTGGCCGCCTGCGAAGCAGCCATTGCCCTGGCCCTGGTGCTGACGCTTTTCGAGCGCACCGGCAAGCTCGATATTGCCGCGTGGCACGAATTGCGAGAAGCCAACCAGCCGGCGTTCACCGAGGAGCCGTTGGCGCCCGAGCCGTCCGAGCACGCGCCCGAATGGCCGCACCTGGCGCCGGCCGGCGTGCCGCCGCGCATCGACCAGGAGGCGCTGCAGCACCGCCGGAACCTGTAACGTGGGGCAAGTTTGGATTGATGGATTAGTGGATGAATGGATTAATGGCCCCACATTTATAACCCCACATTTATAACCCATGCGATTGGGACGACAAATTTGAGGCAAGTTGAAAACTTGCCCCACGCCACGCATGACCACAATCGGCGCACTCCTGGTCCTCATACCCGCACTGCCGCTGGCGGCTACGCTGCTCACGGCCGTGCTGGGCAAGCGCGTCTTGCGCGACCAGAGCCACTGGCCCACGGTGCTGGCCATCGGCGGAGCGCTGGCGGCCAGCCTGGCCCTCGTCTTTGCCGTGCAGCGCGAGGCCCAGCAAACCAAGCCGACCGACATCGGCTACGAGAAGACCATATCCCTCTGGACCTGGGCCAACGTCAACGACGCCTACCATCCGAAACCCGAAAGCGGAACTCAGAAACCCGAACTCCAAGCCCCAAGCCCTAAGCCCCAAGCCCCAAGCCCTTTCCACATCGACATCGTCCTCCGCGCCGATCCCCTGACCGCGGTCATGCTCCTGACGGTCACCTTTGTCTCGTTCCTGGTGGCCGTGTACTCGATCGGCTACATGCACGACGACCCGGGCTATTGGCGGTTCTTCACGTACATTTCGCTCTTCGTCTTTTCGATGACGATGCTGGTGTCGGTGAGCAATTTCGTGCTGCTGTACGTGTTTTGGGAGGCGGTGGGCCTGTGCAGCTACTTGCTGATCGGCTTCTGGTATCAGAAACCGGCGGCGGCTGCGGCCGGCACCAAGGCATTCTTGGTGAACCGGGTGGGCGACTTCGGCTTTGCCCTGGGCGTGTTCCTTCTCTGGACGACGTACGGCACGTTGAACTTCCATGACACGCCGGAAGCAGCGGGCATCCTAGGCCAACTGCGGTTGCACGGCGACGTCGCTTACGTCGGTGGCGGCGTGGCCACGGCCATCTGCCTGCTTTTGTTCCTGGGGGCCTGCGGCAAGAGCGCCCAGTTCCCGCTGCACGTGTGGCTGCCCGACGCCATGGAAGGCCCCACGCCCGTCAGCGCCCTGATCCATGCGGCCACGATGGTCACGGCCGGCGTGTACATGGTGGCGCGCTGCACGCCTCTGTTCATGGCCTCGCCCGACGCGCGCTACGTGGTGGCGGCCATCGGCTGCTTCACCGCTGTGATGGCCGCGATCATCGCCATGACGCAGACCGATCTCAAACGGATCCTGGCCTATTCCACCATTAGCCAACTGGGCTACATGTTCCTGGGCCTTGGGGCAGGCACGCTGTTGGGCGTCACGTCCGCCATGTTCCACCTGGCTACGCACGCGGTGTTCAAGGCCCTGCTGTTCCTCGGGGCCGGCAGCGTCATGCACGCCATGGGCGGCGTGATCGACATCCGCCAGTTCAGCGGCCTGCGCCACCGCCTGCCGGTCACGCACTGGACGTTCCTCTTCGGCGCCCTGGCCCTGGCGGGCGTAGTGCCGTTTGCCGGGTTCTGGAGCAAGGACGCCATCCTGGCTGCCGTGGCCGAACAAGGACACGGCCACGACGCCGGCCGGTTCTACTGGGCCCTATACCTGGCGGCCTCGGTCGCCGCGCTGCTCACCGCCGTCTACACCTTCCGCGCGTTCTTCCTTACCTTCTACGGCGAAGAGCGGATCCCGCCCGAGGCAGGCCACCATGCACATGAGTCGCCGCCGTCGATGACCGGCCCGCTGTCGATCCTGGCGTTCGGCGCGGTCTTCGTCGGCCTTTACTTCCACTGGACCGAGGACTTCACCGGCCCGGAAGGGTTTCTGGTGCAAACGCCGTCGCTGGCCTACGCGAGCCTGGCCAGCGAAGCCTCCGAGGCCGGCGAAACCGCCGAAGCCACCCATACGACGGTCCTGATCGTCAGCACCGTTTTGGCCTTCGCAGGCGTGGGGCTGGCTGCCGCGTTGTACTTGTGGCGGCGAGCCTTAGTCAACGCGCTGACCGCGGCGATGTCCGGCCTCGGGCTGTATGGGCTGTCCCAGGGAAAATTCTTCTTCGACCCGATTTACCGGGCCCTCGTGGTGCGGCCCCTAGAAGCGTTGGCCCGGCTGAGCGCCTGGTTCGACCGCACCGTGATCGACGGCCTGGTGAACGCGATTGGTCTGGCGCCCACTGTGCTGGGCGCCGTGCTCCGTCCTTTGCAGGGCGGCATGGTGCAGTTCTACGCCCTGGCCATGGTGCTGGGCGTGTTGGCCTTGATCGGAGCGTTGTTGATGTAGCGATGGAGTACCTGCTTCTCACCACCGTCCTGCTCCCCGCGGCCGCGGCCCTTGTGCTTGGCGGCAATCGCAGCGCCGTGCGGTGGTGGGCCCTGGGGGCGACGCTGCTCACCCTGGCCGGCGCCGTGGTGTTGGTCCTCGCGTATCCGCACTCTGACCCGAAACTCTCGCAGGGCTTCGCGCAGACCGACGTCCCTTGGCTGGCCTCCACCGGCGTGCCCATGGACGTGCGGTTCAACATCGCGCTCGACGGCTTGGGCCTGTGGCTCTTCGCCCTCACCACGCTGCTGACGGTCGTGGCCGTGCTGGTAAGCTGGGAGGCGATCCGCGAGCAGGAACCGCTCTTCTACCGCCTCCTGCTGGTGCTGGAGACGGGCATGTTGGGCGTGTTCGTGGCGCGCGACATCATCCTCTTCTACCTGTTCTTCGAGTTCACGCTGGTGCCGCTGTTCTTCCTCATCGGCATCTGGGGAAGCGAAGAGCGGCGGTACGCGGCCATCAAGTTCTTCCTGTTCACCCTGGCAGGCAGCGTGCTCACGCTCCTGGGCCTTCTGGCGATCGTCATCTGGGACTATTACCATTACCCTAGCGCCGGTGCGTCCGCCGGCACGATGACATTTTCCATCCCGGTCCTGACCGGGCACCTGCGGGAGTTGCGTGCGGCGGGCCTCGGGATGCCGCTGGGACTCCAGGTGCTGCTGTTCCTCGCCTTGTTTGCCGGGTTTGCGATCAAGGTGCCGCTATTTCCCCTGCACACGTGGCTGCCGCTGGCCCACGTCGAGGCGCCGGCCGCCGGCAGCGTGATTCTGGCCGGGGTGCTGCTGAAGGTCGGCAGCTACGGGTTCGTGCGGTTCAACCTGCCCATGCTCCCCGATGCGGCCGCCTGGCTCATGCCGTGGCTCTTGTGGCTCTCGGTGATCGGCATCGTGTATGGGGCATTGGTGGCGCTGGCCCAGAGCGACCTGAAGCGGCTGATCGCCTATTCCAGCGTCAGCCACCTGGGCTTCTGCATGTTGGGGGTGTTTGCCGCCAATCGCCTGGCCATGCAGGGCGGGGTGTTGCAAATGGTCAACCACGGGCTATCGACGGGCGCCCTGTTCGCCCTGGTGGGCATGTTGTACGAGCGCTACCACACGCGGCGCATCGCCGACTACGGCGGGATCGCGCGCGAGGTGCCGGTGCTGGCCTTTTTCATGGTCTTTGTCACGCTGTCGAGCATCGGCCTGCCGGCACTGAACGGTTTTGTCGGCGAGTTCCTGCTGCTATCGGGCATGTTCCAACGCGGCATGGCCGAGGCGCCGGCGCACCTCGCCGTGCAGTACAAGGCGATTGCCGTGCTCGCGGTGTCGGGCGTGGTGCTGGGGGCCTGGTACATGCTCAGCCTGGTGCAGCGGGTCTTTTTGGGGCCCTTGCGCCGGCCCTCGCACGCAGAACAGCCCGTGCGCGACCTGTCGTTTCGTGAAATCGCCGCCCTGACCCCGCTGGCCGTGGTGATCCTGTGGATCGGCCTGCAGCCTGCGTTCTTCCTGGACCGCATGGCGCCCACGCTGGACAGGCTCAGCGCCGACGTTCTGCACGCCGCCGGGGAGGAATTGCAAATTGCAAATTGCAAATTGCAAATTGACAATTGCAGACCCGGGCCACATGACCACAATTCGCAATTTGCAATTTGCAATTTGCAATTTGCAATGTCTCCTCCAAGAGCCTATCCACCGTCTTCCGACGACCGACCATGACCGCAACCACCGTCCTCATCCTGACCGCCGAAATGGTGCTACTGACCACGGCGATCGCGATCTATCTCGGCGGGGCCTTCAGCCAGTCGTCGCGGCCCTGGGCTTGGATCGCCGCTGCGGGGATCGTTTTGGCCGGAGCGGCCCTTTGGCTGTGGGGCGGGGAGAGGGTTCAGGGTTCAGGGTTCGGGGTTCAGAATTTGAGCAGCAACGCGGCACCCGATCCCACAGAGGACCTCAAGCCTCAAGGCCCAAGCCCTAAGCCCCAAGACCTAAGACCAAAGAGCCAAGCCTCACCCATCTGTCACGATTCCCTGGCCCACTACGGCCGTTGGCTGACCCTGGCCCTGGGCGCGGTGCTCGTGCTGATTGCCTGGAAGCCGCTGGCCACGGGAGGCACGCCCGAGTACGTCGGGTCGCTGCTGCTGACCATTGCCGGAACGATGCTCGTGGCCGTCGCCGGGGACCTCGTGCTGCTGTTCGTGGGCCTGGAGTTGATTTCCATCCCCACGTACATCCTGCTCTACATGGGCCGGCGCGACGCCGCGCGCCAGGAAGCGGCCGCCAAGTACTTTTTCCTCAGCGTGCTGGCCTCGGCCATGTTCCTGTACGGGCTCAGTTTTCTCTACGGCGCCGCCGGCTCCACGAACCTGGCGGAAATCCGCGCGAAACTGGCCCACCCCGAGATGCTGCCCGGCGGATTCGACGTTCTGGCCGGCATCGCCCTGGTGCTGGTGTTCGCCGGACTGAGTTTCCGCGTGTCGGCCGTGCCTTTTCACTTCTACGCGCCCGACGTGTACCAGGGCACGACCCATGCGAACGGGGCGCTGCTTTCGGTGGTCCCGAAAGCGGCGGGGTTCTTGGCGCTGGTGCGCCTGGTGTTGATGGCCATGCCGGCGATGGACTGGCAAGTTGGAAACTTGCCCCACGAACTGCCCCATGCCGCTTGGCGTGCCTGCCAGATGATTGGGGCGGTGGCGATCCTCACCATGACGCTGGGCAACGTGGTGGCCCTGTGGCAGGACAACCTTCGCCGTTTGCTGGCCTATTCCTCGATCGCCAACGCGGGCTACATGCTCATCGGCGTGGCCGTGGGCGTGGCCGCCGCGGGCGCGCCCAGCCGCTGGGACGGCATCGGCGCCTTGTTCTTCTACCTCTGCGCCTACGCGGCCGGCACGTTGGGCGTCTTTGCCGCCCTGACGCACCTCGGGCGAACGCGCCAGCCGGTCGAGGCCGTCGACGAACTGGCCGGCCTGGGACGCACCCACCCTCTGACCGCCGCCTGCATGGCCGTGTGCCTGTTCAGCCTCACCGGCCTGCCCCCGGCCGGCGGATTGTGGGGCAAGTTCTTCGTCTTCGGCAGCGCGCTGAGCGTGCAGGGAGACGCCGACGGCAGCCTGCGCACGTGGTTCATCGCCCTGACGGTGATCGGCGTGCTGAACGCGGCCATTGCCGCATTCTATTACTTGCGGATCGTGGGCGTGATGTACTTCCGTTCGCCGCTGGCTGCCCCCCGGGCCGAAGGCGGGCGCGGGCCCTGGCTGGCCGCCGTGCTCTGCTCGCTGGTCGTCCTGGCCTTGGGCGTTTATCCTGGTCCCCTGATTTCCGCGTCGAACGCCGCCAGCCCACGAGAGGAAACGCGGTCAAAGCCCCCGGAATTGGCAAATGCTCCGCGCTCGCCGTAACACGCGACGTATCTTGCTCCGCGACTGCGGCAAGGAGACACCGCGGGTCCCGGCAGGCAAGCCGAACACGCCCTCTGTGTCTTTCGCCGACAAGCGCGGTCTGTTCGCTTTCACATCTTGCCGCCGATCAGCGGTTCGAGGTTTGCCGCCTCCTGCTTTTCCCATTCGAGGCGTTTCCGGTACACCCTCAAGTAGATTTCCCGGTCCTCGGGCGTCATGCCTTCCGTCCAGTCGCCCGAGTGGGGCAGCGCCAAGTCGATCCAGCACGAGAGCTTGTCGAGTTCCTCCTGCGTCATGCGCACGTCTTCATGGCCGGACTTCAGCAGCGCGACGAGCGGGCTGCGCGAGGAACCGTGGGAGTAGGGCGGGACCATGACCGGCACGGACCAGCGCCCGATCCAGCTCAAGTATTTTGACCGTTCTTCGATCACGCCCAGGCGCTGGTCCGTGTCGTTGGCCGGACCGGGAGGCCGGTCCTTCGAGATCAACTCGTGGTACGCCCGGTTCCAGAACTTGCGCGCCGCGGGGTCCCAGACCGCCGTCGCGCGCAGGTCGGGCGGCGTGGGGCCGTTGTGGCAGCGCACGCACTTCGCATCGAGGATCGGCTGAATCGTTTTGGGGAAACTGAAACCCTTGCCGGTAACGTCATAAAACGGCCGCAGCGGCCGGATGCCGTCCCTGAGGGCCAAGGGCGGTTGTTTGGCGAGGGGGGCCTCGTTCTTGCTCTCGTGACAGCCCGCGCAACTGAAGACTTCGCCCGGCATCAGCGTGGACCAGGACCGCATCGTCTGCACTACGTGTCCCTGGCCGTCGATCGCTTGAAAATAGACCGGCGTGCGCGCGGGGACTTCAAACGCGGCGGAGCCGTCTTCATGCACGGCGGCCTCGCCCAGGACGATCTTGACGTCCCACGCGGCCAGATCGCTGATCGTGGACGGCCCATGCTTCCGGCCGATGTCCGTGGCCATGAACTCCAGCGCCACAACCCTGATCTTCTTGACCGTGCCCCGAGGAATTCCGCTCAGTCCTGGCCCGTGATACACGTCGTGAAGCACGTAGGCGCCGGTCTCTTGTCGCCAGTCGGTCGGATACACCGGCTGCGGCGCGAGGGGGCGTGGGGCCAAGGGCACGGGCTGGTTGCAGGAGATGCGCGGGTCCGAGGCCAGCAGGACCCGTTCGCCCTTCTGGTTCATCAAGTAGATCCCGAACCGCGCTTCGCCCTTGGGCCGGAAGGTCACCAGGTAGTTCTCCTCATCGAAGGGATACGGGTACTGCCATTGATCGCCGTCCTGGCCGTACTGGTCGATCTTGATGGTCCCGTGAAGCTCTTGCACGGGGGCAACGAGCGTCACGCCGCTGGTCTCTTGGCGTCCCTTGGCAGGGTCGAGGATGGCCAGCTTGCCGCGCTGGTGCGTGTGGTGCCCGGAGAGGACGGCCAAGACCTTGCCCGTACCCGGGATGCCCCGGGCGTGGAGGATGCTGGTGGGGAAGTAGGAGTTGTTTCCATAGAACTCGGTCTGCTGCGCGCCGTTGGGGAACATCCGGAACAGCGGCTGTGGGTAGATCTGCCCGCGGTCGTTGTATTCCCAGCGCGTGTACGTGACCAGCCCGTTCTGCGGGTGGACCTGCGGGTAGTTGGTATGCACCTGGTCGAACCCAACGCGGCGCATGCGTTTTCCGTCCCGGTCCATCAAATACATGTTGCACACGCTCACGTGCCAGCAATCCACGTTCTGCACGCAGCGCGTGGAACTGAACATGATGTCGCCATTGGGCAGGTAGATCCCCTCGTAGTCGGCAAAGCCTTGGCCGAACGTGAGTTGGCGCACTTTCCGCGTCTGGGCGTCCATTTCGTAGAGGTGGTAGTCGTCGCCGTGGGCCGACTTCTTCCAGGCGAAGAGAATGCGGCGGCCATCGTACGACACATCCGGGTCGCGGAACACGCCGTCGCGGTCGTCGAGAAACGTCGTCTCCCTGACGGCAAGGTCTTCGCCGATCTCCAGCACGCAGAGACTCGATCCGCCGCGGAAATTGAATTCCTTGACCGTGCCGCGGGGATTGAGGGCATCCTCGTCACTCACGGCGTCGGTGTAGGCGTAGTGCGAGCCGCCCATGTCGAAATGCTTGGTGAAGACGATCCGCGCGATTCGATCGCGATAAGGCGAGAGCAGTCTGTGCCTCAAGGCCGCGTCCGATTCCGCCTGCGCTACCTCGTCGCGCGCGGCGCAGCACAGAATAGCGAGCAAGACCATAAGCAGTGCCGGCGGTGAACTTGCTTCAGCGGCCATTCCGTTCTCTCCCGATTTCTTTTGTGCAGACGGCCAGGCCGATCACACGGTCGGCAGCGCCGTAGTAGAGCAGCCATCGGCCTTTGAAGCAGACGAGGCCGTTGGCGACGGTGGCGTGCCCGGTCATGCCGTGCTTTTCCCAATCGTACTCAGGATAGAGGAACGGCTCCTTCTGCTCTTTGAGCACGGTCCTCATGTCCGTGCGGTCGATCAGGGCTTGGCGGAGCACCCAGGCGCCGAGCGCATGGTGGCCGCCTTGGGTCATCAGGAGGATGCCGTTGTCGCGGAGCAGGGCGATGGCGCCGGCCTCGCGCCCTC
>Ga0233425_10005438_pt1 | contig 20110 bp, 19 predicted proteins | sample Watercolumn_Towu_2_FD_181712 | JGI IMG/M metagenome (GOLD analysis project Ga0233425, IMG submission 181712) | Freshwater microbial communities from Lake Towuti, South Sulawesi, Indonesia - Watercolumn_Towuti2014_140_MG | ecosystem: Environmental > Aquatic > Freshwater > Lake | place... | reverse complement strand
TAACACCAGGGCCCGGGCCACCGCCACCCGTTGCTGTTCCCCCCCCGAAAGAGTGGAAACCCGGTGGGTCAGACGTTCCTTCAACCCCACACTGACCAGCATGGCCTCGGCCTGCTCCCGGATGCGCGACTGGGGCAGGCGGGCGATAAGCCCCGGAATCATCACATTCTCCAGGGCGTTGAACTCCGGCAGCAGATGGTGGAATTGAAAGACAAAACCCACCTTGCGGTTGCGGAAGGCCGCCAGACGGCGGTCATCCAGAGAAAAAACCTCTTCTCCCTCCCAGAGCAATTCTCCTCCGGAAGGACGTTCCAAGGTTCCCAGAATATGGAGCAGGGTGGATTTGCCCACCCCGGAAGCTCCCACCACGGCCAGGGTCTCCCCGGTGTAGATATCCAAATCCACCCCCTGGAGCACCTCCACCTGGATGCCGTTGTGCTTGAAGGTCTTGGTCAGGCCTCGAATCCTGACCTTTACCGGTTTTTCCTCTAGGCGTCGGCCTACCATATCACTTTCCCCTGGGGGCGTCAATCTTGGTTAGTTTTTGGTTTTTAGTTTTAAGTTTTTAGTTTAAGGGTCTTATAATTCAAGCGATTTCAAATTCTCAACCAGTTTGCAAAACAAAAGCGAACCAAACAAAACAACGTAAGAACCAAGCCAGGCTACTGGACCGGCATAAGTGTTAACAGCCGCCACCCAGAGCAGCACGGAGCCGAAAACGATGGGCACCGCGACCCTAAGATTTCTCCCCCGCAAACAAAAATAGGCCGCTGGAAAGGTTATCACACCGGAAATAAATGCTACTCCATGGAAAGTGTCTCTGACAAAAGGATCAGAGAAGGTCTGAGAAATTGACTGCCCATAAGCCTGATCAGTCGGCGGCAAAGATTTGTTTAGCACGACCACGATACGAATGCCGTCAGATAGCTCCCAATAAAACTGATTATGAGTATCAAAAATGGGCTGTTTCTTTTCTTCATTCCTAAACCACTGGCCACTGGCCACTGGCTACTAATCACTAACTGCTAACTGCTAACTGCTCACTGCTCACTCATACCTGATGGCCTCCACCGGGTCCAACCGGGCCGCCTGCCAGGAGGGGTAGAGGGTGGCCACAAAACTGATGGCCATGGCCGCGGCGACGATCAGCGCCAGATCCAGACTCTCCACCTTTACCGGCAGGGTGGAGAGGTAATACACGTCCCGGGGCAGTTGGATGAATTCATACCGCTTCAGGAGGGCGCAGAGTGCGAGCCCCAGCCCCGCGCCGATGCCGGTGCCGATCACGCCGATGGCCAGCCCCTCGAGGATGAAAATTTGCAGGATGCTCTGGCGGGTGGCGCCCATGGATTTGAGAATGGCGATGTCCCTGGTCTTTCTCATAACCATCATGAACAGGGTGCTGGCAATGCCGAACGCGGCCACCAGGACGATCAGGGTGAGAATGACGAACATGGCGATCTTTTCCAGTTTTAAGGCGGAAAAGAGGGTGCGGTTCATCTGCATCCAGTCCTTGGCGTCGAAGCCCGGTCCCAGCTTCTCTTGAATGGCCGCGGCTACCCGGTCGGCATGGTAGATATCTCCCACTTCCACTTCAAAACCGGTGACCCGGTCCCCCAGGCCCAGGAACTCCTGCAAGGCGGGGATGCTGGTATAAACCAGGGTATTGTCGATTTCATACATGCCGGAGTGAAACACCGCGCTCACCCGGAAAACCTTCATCCGGGGCATCCGGCCCATGGGGGTGAGGGTGCCCAGGGGGGAGATGATGTTCAAGTAGTCTCCCAGGTTCAGGTTGAGGTTCCGGGCCATTTCGTTGCCGATGGCGATCCGGGGCGGTTCAGCCACTGCTGCCTCGGCCAGGTCCCCGAAGCGCCCTTTGATCACCTCCAGGCCCCGGGGACCGCCCCGGCGGATGGTCTCCAGGTCCAAACCCCGGATGGCCCCTCCGGAAATATTCCCCGGCGCGGAATACATCACCTGGGTAGAGATAAAGGGGAAGCTGTCCGACACCCCGGGGATTTTTTTGATCCGGGCTGCGAGTTGGGGATAATCCGCCGGGCCGGCCCCGGACTGGGTCACGATAATATGGGCGTTGACGCTGAGGATCTTTTTCTTCAAATCCTGGTCGAAACCGGTCATCACCCCGATGACCACTATCAGAGCCATCACTCCCACCGTCACCCCCGCGGTGGAAATGAGAGTGCTCAGGGAGATGAAGCCTTTAGCCCCTCTGACTCCCCGCAAGTAGCGCCGGGCCACAAATGTCTCAAAAAAACCCAAAACCTCTGAACTCTCCTTGGCCTGTTATCCCAAATTTCCCGCGCCAATCCGCCGTAAATTTCTATTCTTAAAAGATATGTCTCACGCCAAGACGCAAAGGCGCAAGCAAGGCGCAAACATACAGGGCGTTAACCAAACTTCATGAATTACTATTCTGATGAATAAAAACTCCTCACTGCTCACTCATATCTAATCGCCTCCACCGGATCCTGCCGGGCCGCCTTCCAGGAGGGATAAACGGAGGCAATGATGGTGATGGCCAGGGCCGCGGTGACGATAAAAAGGATATCCCATCCCTCGATCTGCACCGGTAAAGTATCCAGGTAATAGATATCTTTAGGTATTTTGATGAACTGATATTTTCTTAACAATTCGCACAGAGTCAATCCCGCCAGGGTCCCCAGGGAAGTCCCCACCGCGCCGATAATCAGGCCGTTCAGCAGGAAGATTTGGATGATACTGCCGGTGTTGGCCCCCATGGACTTGAGAATAGCGATGTCCTTGGTCTTCCTCAGGATCATCATGAACAGGGTGCTGGCGATGCCCAAGGCGGCCACCAGGATGATCAGGCTTAAGATGATAAACAACACCACCTTCTGCATCTGCAGCGCCAGAAACAGGGAGCGGTGCAGCTTCTGCCAATCCCTGGAATAAAAGGGGGCGCCGAGTTGGTCATCAATGGTGCGGGCCACCTTATCGGAGGCATGGATGTCCTTTACTTGCAATTCCAGGCCGGTGACCTTGTTCCCCAATCCCAGGAACTCCTGCATTTTGGGAAGGCTGAGAAACATCAGCCCGGAATCGAATTCGTACATGCCGGTGTGAAACACGGCCCCCACCTTGAAAGCCTTCATGTTGGGCCGTCTGCCCAAGGCCGTGGAGCCTCCCAGGGGAGAGACGATGTTCAGGTAGTCGCCCACGGAGAGCTTTAACTTCTGGGCCATCTCGTTGCCCACGGCGATGGCCGGCGCTTCGTCCGGACCGCCGGCCGTCAGCTCCTGCCAGCCGCCCTGACGCAGCTTGACCCCCCGGGGACCCCCGGCGGCCAAGATGGCCGGATCGATCCCCCGCAGGACTCCCCCGGAGAGCCCCCCTTCGCCTGAGACCATCACCTGGGTATAGATGAAAGGATGGACCTCTTTCACCCCCGGGACCGACCGCACCTTTTGGGCCACCTGCTCATGGTCGGTAAACGGGGCCCCCCCCTTCAAAAGCAGGATGTGGGCGCTGATCCCCAGGATCTTCTCTTTCATTTCCTGGGTGTAGCCGGTCATGACGCCGATGACCACGATGAGGGCCATGACGCCCAGGGACACCCCGGCCATGGAAATGAAAGTGCTCAGGGAGATGAAGCCCTTTTGCCGCCTGACCCCCTTTAAAAAGCGCAGGGCCACGAAGGTCTCGAAAAAACCCAAGAACTTCACCTTTCCGGTCTGAGCTGAGGAAAAAGAATCACGTCCCGGATGGAAGGGGAGTCGGTGAGGAGCATTACCAGCCGGTCGATGCCGATGCCTTCCCCCGCGGTGGGGGGCAGGCCGTGCTCCAGGGCGGTGACAAAATCTTCATCCAGGGCATGGGGCATCTCTTCATCCCCGGCCTGGTGCGCGGCCAACTGCTGCTCAAAACGCTGCCGCTGGTCCTCGGGGTCGTTGAGCTCGGAAAAGGCGTTGGCCATCTCCCGGCCGGCGATGAACAGTTCGAAGCGGTCCACCGCCTCAGGGTCCGTGTCGCTCTTCCGGGACAGAGGCGAGGTCTCCAGGGGGTAGCCCAGAATAAAGGTGGGCTGCTGCAAATGGACCTCCACCATAAGGTCGAAGAGCTTGGTCAGGGCCCGGCCGTAGCCTTCCCCGGGGCGCAGCGCGACCCCCTCCTTTTTGGCCAGGGCCACCAGGGCCTCCCGGTCCCGGACCACCTCCGGCGGGATGCCCCCCAAGGCCGTGAGGGACTCCCGCAGGTCCAGGCGCCGCCAGGGAGGGGTGAGGTCGATCTCGTGGCCCTGGTAGGTGATCTTGAGAGTCCCCAAGAGATTTTGGGCCACATGGGCCACCAGCTCTTCGGTGAGGGTCATCAGGTCTTCATACGTGGCAAAGGCCTGGTAAAACTCCAGCATGGTGAATTCCGGATTATGCTGGATGGACAGGCCCTCGTTGCGGAAATTGCGGTTGATCTCGTATACCCGTTCTAAACCCCCCACCACCAAACGCTTGAGATAGAGTTCCGGCGCGATGCGCAGATATAAGGTCATATCCAAGGCCTGGTGATGCGTAATGAACGGCCGGGCCGTGGCCCCCCCGGGAATGGGCTGCATCATGGGGGTTTCCACTTCCAGGAAACCTCGGCCCTCCAGGAACTGGCGCACTAATCTGATGATGGCGGAGCGTTTCTCAAAGACCTCCCGCACCTGGGGGTTGACCATCAAGTCCAGGTAGCGCTGCCGGTACCGGGTCTCCACGTCCGTCAAGCCGTGGTATTTCTCCGGCAGGGGTTTGAGGGACTTGGTGAGGAGGGTCAGGCTTTTCACCGCCAGGGTGAGCTCATTGGTTTTGGTGCGGAACAGGGCACCTTCAAAACCCACTATGTCCCCCAGGTCCAGCTTTTTGAACAGGGTGAAGGCCTCATCCCCCACCACCTGCCGCTGTACGTAAGCCTGGAGACGCTCGCCGCTCCCGTCCTGGATATGGCAGAAAGAGGCCTTGCCGAACTCCCGGAGCAGCATCAAGCGCCCGGCCAGGCGGAAGGTTTGGTCCAACCCTTCCAGCTCCGGCCCGCTCAGGGGCTCATATTGCTCCTTGATCCGGGCGATACTGTGGCTGGGTTTAAACAGGTTAAAAAAGGGATCGACTCCCAACTGGCGGAGTTCCGCCAGCTTTTCACGGCGCTGGTTTACTAGGCGGTCGGCTGAGGACATTTTTACAGGCCTGAAGAATTCCGGAAATAGTTAGAAGATTCTTCTTAGAACTTAGAACTTCAAATTTTTAGATTATTCAGGAGGTATAGTCAACCCCTTAAGCTGGCGTAAAAGGGGAAAAGGGGAAAGGGGACAACACATTAGGAAGAATCTTAAGCGCCGAACAACGGCACCCCCGCGCGGCCCGCGGCCTGGCGCAGGACGGCGTCGGTGGTGGCTAAAGGACAGCCATGGTACATGGCCAGATGCAGATACGCGGCGTCATAGACGGATAGCTGATACATCCGAGCCAGGGCCACCAGCTCTTCCAGCAAATAAGCAGCCGGTTCGGGCTCCACTTTAATGGACATATCACGGAGAGTGGCAAGAAATTTCGCAGTTTCCTTCTTGGTTAAACGGCCGCATCGTTCTGCCATCACCAAGGAATTGCCCACCTCCCAGAGCCAAAGAGCGGGCACCAGCACCCGGTGTCGAACCATCGCCTCCATAACCAGGTTGCTGTAAGGATCATCTTCATCAGCCACTGCCCAGGCGGTGGTCACAGAAGCATCCAGCACGAAAACTGGTGGCACTACTGGCGCCCTTCCTCTATTAACTCACGAATGGAAAGACCATCGAGCCTGCGGCCCCGGCGAAACTCCTTCATGGCCTTCACGGCCTCTGCCACTTTTTGCCTGTTGGGACCACCCACGGGCCCCAGGACCGCGACCGGCACTCCGTGTCTGGTAATAGTGATCTCTTCCCCCTTGGCAACCCGGTCCAGCAGTTGGGAGAAACGGGTCTTCGCTTCATAGGCCCCCACTTGAGGCATAAATCTCTCCTTAGGCTAGTCTGAGACTAGTATATGTTATGCCCTTGCCTCAGTCAAGGAAACCTGTGCATGGTTAAGTAAAAAGCCCCCCCATGCCCCAATTTTTTTAGACACACTGGGATAGCACATTTATGATATAATTTAGCCAGAAAAAGTTAATTTCCAGCCCGGCGCTCGGAGTCGTCCCGTTGTGGCTCCGGGGGCCGTTAACTTTTTTAACTTTATTACGAAATTCGTACATAATTTTTTGTAGACAAAAAGAGTTTCTGCTAAAATACGCAACCGAACATGTTCTCCCTGGAGACCTTTACCCTGGAAGTAAAAACTACCGGGGACACCGACATCATGGACCTCACCCTTGCTGTGGCCGAGAAGGTGCAGCAAAGCCGAGTGGCTGCGGGCCTGCTCACTCTCTTTATCTCCGGGTCCACCGCGGCCTTGAGCACCATCGAATACGAGTCCGGCGTGGTGAATGACCTGCGGGCTGCCATCGAGCGCCTCTTTCCCCGGGAACTCCATTATGAACACGACGCCCGCTGGGGTGACGGCAACGGCTATTCCCATGTCCGGGCCGCGTTCCTCAAACCTTCCCTGAACATTCCCATCGAGGAAGGCCGTCTGCTTCTCGGCACCTGGCAGCAGATCGTCCTTCTGGACTTCGACAACCGCCCCCGGCAGCGGCGCATCCGGGGCCAGATCATGGGCATCCGGCCGGCAAACGGGTGAAATCCTCCAGCCCCCAACCTCTGAATATGCCCCAAACCCAGCTCACCTTTGAGGATAACGCCCTGGCCCAGGCCCTGTTCGGCCAGCAGGGCCAACATTTGCGCATCATCAGCCGGGCATTGGGGGTGAACCTCCAGGTCCGGGGCAACCAGGTGAACCTGTCCGGCCCCGAGCCCAACCTGGGCCAGGCCCAGCGGGTCCTGGACGAGCTCTACGGCCTGCTCCAGGCCAACTACCCCGTCCACCCCCAGGACGTGCAATACGCCATCAAGATCATCCAGGAGAAGGAAAGCGCGTCCGTCAGGGACATCTTTCTGGACACCGTCTATATCTCCGCCATGAAGCGCCGCATCTCCCCCAAGAGCCTCAATCAGAAGCGGTATCTGGAGGCCATGCGTGCGCATGACATCGTCTTCGGCATCGGTCCCGCGGGCACCGGCAAGACCTATCTGGCCATGGCCATGGCCGTGGCCGCGCTGATGAACCAGGAATGCATCCGCATCGTCCTGGCCCGCCCGGCGGTGGAAGCCGGCGAAAAGCTGGGGTTCCTCCCCGGCGATCTCTATGAGAAAGTCAATCCCTATTTGCGTCCCTTGTATGACGCTCTGCACGATATGATGGATTTTGAAAAGGCCTCCCGCCTGGTGCAGCGGGGGGTGATCGAAGTCGCTCCCCTGGCCTTCATGCGGGGCCGCACCCTGAACGACTCCTTCGTCATCCTGGATGAAGCCCAGAACACCACCTCCGAGCAGATGATGATGTTTCTCACCCGCCTGGGCTTCGGGGCCAAGGCGGTGATCACCGGGGACGTGACCCAGGTGGATTTGCCCGCAGGCGTCCTCTCCGGCCTGGTGGAAGCCCGGGAATTGTTGAAAAACGTGGAAGGCATCGCCTTCATCCACTTCACCGAGCGGGATGTAGTGCGCCATCCCCTGGTCCAGGACATTATCCGCGCCTATGAAAGCCGCCGGGGCCGCCGGGGCGCCGCTGATCGAGACCCTGCTCATGCCTGAAAAAGAACCCCAGGATAAAATCAAGCGGATTTTCGGGCAGGGCCGTTTGGGCTCGCTGCTGTCCCGTTCCCTGGCTAGGAAACCCCTCTCCCCCGGCAAGCATGACAGACTCTATAAGATTTTCCTGCTCCTGGGACTCAGCTTCGCCATTACCCTGATTCTCACTCCCCATGGCTATCGGGCCCACCGGGACTACCAACTGGGGGATATCGCCCAGGAGAATATCAAGGCCATCGGCACCTTTCTGGTGGAGGACGAGGAGATCACCGCCCAGCGGCAGCGGGAGCTGCTGGCCCAAATTGCTCCGGTTTTCGACCTGGACGAGCAGGCCGCGGCCAAGGTCCATGAACGGCTGCGCCAGGCCATGGAATTCATGCGCCGCAAATACCAGGAGCTTTCCCAGCCTGTGGCCGCCGAGGCGGGGAAGTCCGGCGCCAAGGAGAATTCCACCCCCCGGTTCTCCGTGGTGTATAAGGGATTACTGGAGCAAAAGCCCGAGTTCGACCGTCTCCTGGGCACCGCCATCCCCAATTCCACCTTCCATCTTCTGGCCCGGGCCGATTTCTCTCCCCAGTTGGAGGCCCTGATCAACCAGGTGGTGGAGCAGTTTTTCCGCCAGGGGGTGGTGGGCAGCCGCAATCTTCTCACGCCCGAGCCCAAGGAGATTCTGGTGCGCCGCCTTTCCTCCCGTAAGGAGGTGCTGGAGAAGCCGCCTTTCTCTTTCGTGGACCTGGAGGATTCCCGCAAGCCCGTGGCCAACTACTGCCGGGAAGTGGCCGCGGATTTCTCGTCCACGGACCGTTGGCTGGTCTGTGATCTGGCCCAATACCTTCTGGTTCCCAACGTCTCCCCCAATTTTGCCGAAACCCAGGAACGGCAGCAGACCCGCTTGAAGGAACTGCAGCCCGCGAACTTCCAGGTCAAACGCGGGGAGATGCTGATCCGTGAAGGGGAGCGCATCACCCCGCTCCACCTGGCCAAATTGGAAGCCCAAAGCCGCATCTTTCCCCGGAGCCGCAGGGTGTTGGTCTTTTTGGGCACCTTTTGCAGCCTTTTCCTGCTCCTGGCCGTCACTTACCAGTTGGCCCGGATGGCCCGCAAGCAATTTTCCAACCGCCTCCGGGACCTGGTCTTCCTGTCGGTTCTGCTCCTGGGCGGCCTCCTGTTGGACAAGGCCTTCCTGGGCCTGGGTGAGGGCTTCTCCCGCCTCAGCCCGGAAGTGGGCCAGAATCTGGTCTACTTTCTGCCCATCGGGCTTACCCCTATCTTTGCCGCCATTTTCCTGGGTCTGGAAACCGGGGTGGGCATCGCCATCCTCGGCGCCACTTTCACCGCCTTTCTCCTGGATAAGCCCTTTCCCTTATTTCTCTTTATGGTGAGTTCCGGCCTGGTGGGCGTCTGGGGGGTGAGAAACTGCCGCAAACGCAGCGCCTTGATCAAAGCCGGCATGGCCATCAGTTTGATTAATCTGGCCATGGTCAGCGCCTTTAAACTGATGGAATTTCCCTTCACCATACAGGATCTGCTCATCGGCCAGGCCTTTGCCCTGGGCGGGGGCCTCCTCACCGGCGTCCTGGCCCTGGGGCTGACCCCCATCATCGAGTCCGGGTTCCATTACTCCAGTAATATCCGCCTCTTGGAATTATTGAATCTGGACCAGCCCATTCTCCGGGACCTGATGCTGCTCGCCCCCGGCACCTATCACCACTCCCTGGTGGTGGGCCAGATGGTGGAGGCCGCGGCCGAATCCATCGGCGCCAATCCCCTGATCGCCAAGGCCGCGGCTTATTACCATGACATCGGCAAGGTGAAGAAGCCGCTGTATTTCGTGGAAAATCAATTGGGCGTGGAGAATAAACACGAAAAACTGGCCCCTTCCATGAGCGCCCTGATTCTCATCTCCCACGTCAAGGACGGGGTGGACCTGGCCCGGAAACACAAGCTGGGGGAGCACATCTCCGACATCATCCAGCAACACCACGGCAGCAGTTTCATCAGCTACTTCTTCCATAAGGCCAAGGCCCAGGCCGCCCAGAGCCAGCAGGTAAACGCCGAGGACTACCGCTATCCCGGGCCCCGGCCCCAGACCCGGGAAGCCGGTCTGGTGCTCCTGGCCGACCAGGTGGAGGCCGCGTCCAAGACCCTCACCGAACCCACTCCGGCCCGCATCCAGGGGATGGTCCAAAAGATCATCAATAACGTCTTCGCGGACGGCCAATTGGATACCTGCGAACTCACCCTGAAGGACCTGCACCTCATCGCCAAGAGCTTCAACAAGATCTTGAGCGGGATTTTCCACCAGCGCATCCATTACCCCGTGTCCGCGGAGAAGAAAAAGATAAATGAGGATCTGGATAAGCAACCGGCAAAGAAAAGTACGAGTAAATCCGGAGAAAATCAGGAAAAAAGCCGGGAAGATCTTAAACGCCTTGGGCTGGAGTAAGGCTGAGCTCAGCCTCACCCTGCTCAGCGATAAGCCCATGGCCCGCCTTAACCGCCAGACCTTTCAGCGCCGGGGCCCCACCAACGTCATCGCCTTCCCCTTCCACCCCGAAGCCACGCCCGAAGGCCCGCCCCCGCTCCTGGGGGAAGTGGTCATCTCTTTAGAGACCTGCGCCCGCCAGGCCCGGGAACTGGGATGGCCGGAAGAAGAACTCTTCGACTTTTTCCTCATTCACGGTATATTACATCTACTGGACTACGACCACGATACTCCGGCCCGCGAAGCTGTAATGGAGGATAAGACCCGGGAATTGTTGCGCTTACTGCATCCGGGGATAAAGGATATTTGAGGGCGGGTGCCGGAAGCGGTCAGCGATCAGCTAATAGCTATCAGCAGTCAGCTTTCAGCTAAGAAAAGAAGCTGTCAGCGATCAGCTTTCAGCTAAGAAAAGAAGCGATCAGCGATCAGCTTTCAGCTTTCAGCCAAAAGAAAATTGAATTCCTTTTTCTTTATCAATGAATTTCATGCTGTAAATTAGTAATGATATTAAAATGTAGGGGCGAACCTTGTGTTCGCCCATTATGCCTGGGGCGAACACAAAGTTCGCTACGGAAGACTGGTCTTTAAAAGCTGACAGCGAAAAGCGAAAAGCGAAAAGCGAAAAGCTAATAGCTAATAGCTGACCGCTGATAGCTGAAAGCTGAAAGCTCTCCATCGGAGGACTAATAACTGTGCCCAAGCTCGAAGTCAACGTCGACCACATCGCCACCCTGCGCCAGGCCCGTCTGGGCGCCGAGCCCGACCCGGTGACGGCCGCGGCCCTGGCGGAGCTGGCCGGCGCGGACGGCATCATCGTTCACTTAAGGGAAGACCGGCGCCACATCCAGGACCGGGACCTGAGGCTGCTCCGCCAGACGGTGAAGACCCGCCTCAACCTGGAGATGGCCGCGACCCAGGAAATGCTGGAGATCGCCCGGGAAGTGAAGCCGGACCTGGTGACCCTGGTGCCGGAAAAACGCCAGGAACTCACCACCGAAGGGGGCCTGGAGGTTGCGGGCTTCATCGGCTTCCTCAAAGACTATGTCCGCAAACTCCGGGAAGGGGGCTTGAAGGTGAGCCTCTTCGTGGACCCGGTGAACAAGCAGTTGGATGCGGCCGTGGAGGTGGGGGCCCAGTGGGTGGAGCTGCACACCGGCGTCTATGCGGAAGCCAAGTCCGCCAAAGAGGCCCAGGCCCTCTTCGAGGAACTGATGGCCGCGGCCTGCCACGCCCAGAGCCTGGGCTTGCGCGTCAAATGCGGCCACGGCCTCAACTACACCAACATCAAACCCTTCCGGGGCCGCCCGGAATTCGAGGAATTTTCCATCGGTCACTCCATCATGGCCCGGGCCATCCTGGTGGGCCTGGAACGCGCGGTGCGGGAGATGGTCGAACTAATCAGGGGTTAGTGGCAGAAGTTCAAAGTTTAAAGTTCAAGGTTCAAAGTTAGAAAAAACCGGTAGAAATTTTCATGACTTACGGATGAGTCTCGAACTCATGTTCAACTGCTTGGGACGTAAGGTCTCAACTTTGAACCTTGAACTTTGAACTTAACAGCGTAAAGAGATTCAAGTTAATGACAGCAAACAACAAAATCGACCGGGACAAAATGAAATCCCTGGCCTTCGGCATGGCCAGCGATCTCAGCCGGCTGCTGGCAGACCAGGGCTTCGGCGACCACCCCATCGACATCGTCGAGGCCATGGTATTCGCCATGTTCATCATCGCCGACACCTATTCCCTGGCCCAGGCCGACAAGGAGCAGGCCGTCGAGTTAATCCACCGCTTTTACGATGATATGCAGGACCACCTGATCAATAATATCCTCGTCAAGGACCATAACCTGACGGACGCCGCGGAGATCGAGGCCGCGGCCGCCAAGTTCCACGATCTCAGCCGCAGCCGGTTCCACCAATACGGCGCCAAATTCAAAGAAGACATCTCCGACCCCATGGCCCTGTCCTGCCCCATCACGGTGAGCTATTTATTGGATAACCTCTTCATCGACCCCATTGATAAACAAGAAAAACTAAAATTAATGGCCCCGGTCTCGGACAAAGTCCTCTTTTTCTGGTCCGGCTGCGTCCAGGCTTTTAAATGAAATACATCGACCTCCACACCCACTCCACCGCGTCCGACGGCTCCTTCCGGCCGGCGGAAGTGGTGCGTCTGGCCAAAGAAGCGGGCCTCCAGGCCCTGGCCCTCACCGACCACGACACCACCGACGGCCTGGCCGAGGCCCTGGCCGCGGGGGAAAAGTTAGGTGTCGAGGTCATCCCCGGGGTGGAGATCAGCACCCGCCACGCCGGGGACACCATGCACATCCTCGGCTATTTTCTGGATTTCCACAGCGGCAAACTGGAGAAGCGCCTGGATGTGCTCAAGCAGGCCCGCAAGGACCGGAACCCCAAGATCATCGCCAAGCTGAACGCCCTCGGCATCCCCATCACCATGGAGCAGGTGGAGCGCCTCTCCGGCGGCGGCCAGGTGGGCCGCCCCCACATCGCCCGGGCCCTGCTGGAGAGAGGGTATGTCCGCGACCTCCAGCAGGCCTTTGATATTTATCTAAAGAACGACGGCAAGGCCTACGTCCAAAAATTCCGCTTCCCCCTCCGGGAGGCCCTGGATATGATCCGGGACGCCCGGGGCGTGCCGGTGCTGGCCCATCCCTTCACCCTGAACCTGGGCTCCGCCGGGGCCTTGCGGGAGCGGCTCCTGGACCTCCAGGCCCACGGCCTGGCCGGGGTGGAGGCCTTTTACTCGGACCACTCCCCGGAGCAGGAGGCCCTCTACCTCAAGCTGGCGAGGGAACTGGGCCTGCTCATCACCGGCGGCTCCGACTTCCACGGCGCCAACAAACCGGAAGTCACCCTGGGCAACATCCGTTCGAAGAATCGCCTCACCTATGATCTGGTGGAGGGGTTGAAAGCTTGGAGGGAGAAGGAATTTGGATTAGGATGATTTTTGGGATGGCTGTCAGCTATCAGCTATCAGCTTTCAGCTAAAGACTAGAAAAACTCTTTTTTAGCTGAAAGCTGAAAGCTGATCGCTGACAGCTACTTAATGCTTAAACGCCCTCTGCCCCGTAAACACCATCGCCACCGCCGGCTCCGCTTCGTTGCAGGCCTCGATGACCTCGTAATCCCGCACTGATCCCCCCGCGTGGGCGATGGCGCTGACGCCCTCCCGGATGCCCACGTCCACCCCATCCCGGAAGGGAAAAAACGCGTCGGAGATCATCACCGAGCCGATGAGCCCGCCCTTGGCCTCCCGGGCGGCGATGTCGATTTCCACCTTGTCGGACGCGTCCCGCTTGGCCTGGAGAATCTCCAGTTCCAAATTTTTATAGGGCATGCCGAAGCGCTTAAAGCAGAGCGCGTCCGCATATTTGGTATAGGCCTTGAAAATGGCGATCTCCGCCACCCCCACCCGGTCCTGCTCGCCGGTGCCGATACCCGCGGTGGCCCCATCCTTGACGTAGAGCACGGAATTCGACGTCACCCCCTGCTCCACCCACCAGCCGAAGAGCAGGTCTTCGTATTCCCGGTCGCTGGGCTCCCGGCGGCAGCGGTATTCCTTGCCCTGGTGCACGGCCACCGCGGGCTTGAAATCTTCCTTTTTCAGAATGGCGTTCAACGGCGACTGCTGCACGATCAGCCCGCCGTCGCAGAGGCTTTTGAATTCCACGAACCGGTGGTGCACCAGGTGCTGCAGCCGGTCGAAGCGGGCGATGCGGATGATGCGCAGGTCCTTGGCCTTCTTTAAAATATCCAGGGTCCCGGCCTCGAAATCCGGCGCGGCCACCACCTCCAGGTAGTTTTGGGACACCAGTTCCGCGGTGGTCTTGTCCAGGGGCCGGTTGAAGACCGCGGCCCCCCCGAACGCGGCGATGCGGTCCGCCATGTTGGCCTTATCATAAGCCGCGGCCAGATTGTCGGCCCAGGCCGCGCCGCAGGGGTTGTTGTGCTTTAAAATCACGGCCGCCGGCTTTTTCTGGAGGAACTTGATAATATTCAGGCCGTTGTCCACGTCCGTGAGGTTGGTCTTCCCCGGGTGCTTGCCCGCCTGGACCATGGCCGCCTCGTCAATGGCGCTGGTGAGGGCATAGCCCGGCTCCAGGAAATGACAGGCCCCCAGGGTGAGGTTGCCGCCCGCCAACTCATAGAGGGCCGCTTCCTGGCCGGGGTTTTCCCCGTATCTCAGCCCCATCTCGATGACTTCGCCTTTGGAATCGGGCAGCTTCCAGGTGCGTTTGCGGTAGACGAGCTTCTGGTCGCCGAAGGTGATGGTCATCTCCGGGGGAAAATGGTCCGCCATCACCGTGCGGTACATGGCCTTGATGTCGCTCATAGGGTAACCTCCAGGAAGGATAGTTTTTAGTTTTTAGTTTTTGGTTTTCAGTCAGAAGATAAGGCCGGAGTTCGATTTTATCTATATATCTATATCTGGACTTCTGGGTTAATTTCTTAACTTAAGTCGAGCGGCTTATTGTGGCATGAGAAGACCCACCTTGACAAGGACCTTTCGAGAAGGCGAGTAAAATTGACAATAGCCCGGGCAAATGCTAATATTTCAAACAAATTAGCCATACGAATTGCTTTTACTAAAAACTAAAAACCAAAAACTAAAAACTGTCTTTAAATGGAGATTAAACCACTGGATTTCTTCCTGGGATTATCCCTGGGCGCGGCCCTGGGGGTGGGCCTGACCCTGGGGGCCATCAAGATCCGGGGCTGGCTGGGGAAATCCGAGGCCTCCCGGCTGAAATCCGAAAACCGCGCCCTGAAGCGCCGCCTGGCGGAAAAGGACCGGCACATCGGCCGCATGCTCTCCGAAACGGAGCGCCTGGCGGAGAGGTTGGGGAAGGAAAAGATTTAACCACAAAGGCACAAAGAACACAAAGGTTCACCAAGAAAAGATTTATATTTGTGCCTTGGCTCTGCCAAGGCGCAAGTTTATAATTTCTTTAGTGGCCCTTGGTGCCCTTTGTGTCTTTGCGGTGAATCATTCAAGGAGGAGTTATGACCAGAAAAGAGCTTTCTCTCACCGGCGCCTTGGCCGGCGGCCTGGCCGGCTGGGTGGCGGAGGTAGCCATCCAGGAAGTCACCGGTCATCACGTGACCACCGGGTTGCTGGAACTCATGGGCGCGGCCGCGGGCCTCTGGCGCCTGGACCGGCGCCTGGTTGATTCTTTCCGGGATACCCTGGAGCGGGCTAAAGACGGCGGGGATGACGACTACCGCCAAGTGAAAGCCCGGATCGAAGAACTCACCCAGGACCTGCCGGAACTCCGGGAAATTCTGCAAAACATGGTGGACGCGGGCATCCAGGCCCAGAAGGCTTAAAGCCATTTTCGCCTACAATGAATCAAACTTACCGCGTAGCTATCGATAATCAACGTTTTCTTTAACGGAAAACGGAAAAACGGAAAACGGAAAACGGAATAAAATGCTGGGTCTTGGCCTTTTGGTGCGGGCCGGGCGGAGTCTCTTGGCCGGGCCGGTGGCCGACAGCGGTTGGCTGCCTGCCAGGTTTTACCGCCACCTGGTCCTGGAGGCCCTGGAGGAGGACGATTTCCCCGGGGCCCTGAACTATCTGCCCTGGACCGATGATCCGGTGCTCTCCCAACTCCTGATCCTGCGGCTGCGCCTGCTGGCCGCGGAGCACCGGCGGCAGCGGGAATCGCTGCAAAGCTTGCTGGCGAACGGCCTCCCTGAGGCCCGCCGGGAGAAGTGCCGCACCCTCCTGGAGGAGCAGGAACGGGCCTTGGAATTGCTGACGGAATATGAAGGCCGGGCTTTGAAGACTAGCCAACAGAAAGCTTAAGGATGGGAAAAGGGGGAAACGGTTAAAAGGGGAGAAGGGAAAACGGAGCGAGTCTCTGGTAACAAGCTTTTATCTTATGGATATGCCATGTATTTCCCTCTCCCCCCGGCGGGGGGAGAGGGTAGGGTGAGGGGGGGCGTTCGTTAGGGCCAACCTTGTCCCTAAGTTTCCGCTGGAAGCTATTTCCTCTTCCCCTTTTCGCCTTTCCCCCTTTTTCCCATTTTCTCTTTCATACATGGAGACTGACCAATTTTTCATGGCCGCAGCCCTGGCCGCGGCCCGGGAGGGCATGGCCGCGGGCGAGGTCCCCGTGGGCGCGGTGCTGGTGGGGGAAGGCGGCGGGATTATCGCCCGGGCCTTTAACAGCCCCATCGCCTTAAACGACCCCACGGCCCACGCCGAGGTCCTGGCGCTTCGATATGCCGCGGCCCGCCTGGGGAATTACCGGTTGCCGGGGACCACGCTTTATGTTACCATCGAACCCTGTATCATGTGCGTGGGGGCCATCATCCAGGCCCGGGTGCGGCGCCTGGTCTTCGGCGCGGCCGACCCCAAGGGCGGGGCCTGCGTCTCGCTCCACCGCCTCCCGGAAGACCCCCGCTTGAACCACCGTTTAGAGGTGACGTCCGGCATCCGGGAAGCAGAATGCCGGGAACTGCTGCAAGATTTTTTTAAAAACAGGAGATAAAAGATGGTGTCCTCTTACCTTTAACGTCGGGGACTCCTCCACGGAAAACGAAAAACGAAAAACGATCTTTTAAAGGAGGGGTACCGAAGAGGCCGTAACGGGGTCGACTCGAAATCGACTTGGGGGCTAATCACTCCCACGTGGGTTCGAATCCCACCCCCTCCGCCATTTAAGTACTTAATATTCTTGTTAATTAATCAGGTAAATACCTAAAAAACTGAGGCCCCAAAGAGGCCCCAGAAGACCCCAGGGCCACTATTCCATCAACGGAATCTCGCCCGGCCCCCATCCCTCTGGGGGCTGATTAGTTCCCGCACCACCTTATTGGCAACCAAGGGAGAAAGGGTAGATAGCGATATCCCCAATCTCCCACCGCTCCCCCTTAAAATGATCTTCGCTTAGTCCTGCTACCGGCAGCCGTTGACGCCCGCTGGCTGGAGCGATCCCTCGACGAAGAGTATAACCCGGTCAGGTTAGCGCAGGCCGTTCCCTGTCAGAGCAAGCCGGCCCACCCCTTCAGTGCGCACAATTACCTGGAAAAGATATTTCAGATTCCCTTTCCCCTGCCGGCCATGGAACGGGAAGGTTGTCATCGGCTGATTGCCGAACTGATCGCCAAGCCTCAGAATCAGAAGGAAATCAAGAGTGAGGCCGGGACCGCCCCCAAAGAAGGCCAGCAGGGTAAGGACGGTCCTCGGGTAGGTGATGAGCAGGAAGCGATTCCCAAAACCCCGGCGGGAGAGGGGGAGAAGTCCCCGGACCAGGAGGGATTGGCCCGGCGTCAGGAGGAAAAGAGGAAGCGTGAAGTGGACATATATTAACAATGGGCCCATGAGGTGGGCCGCTATTCTTTCCATTGCCACACCATACCCCCCGGCCGCTTTCGTCCTTAATGCCTACCAATTTCCACCTGTTTCGATCTGGGTCCTGAGATATTATTCTCAGGCTGACCTGACCCTTGATCATATCGGACGAGCCGAGGAAACAGGGGTCCACGTATTGCTATCGCGAATATGAAAAATATCCATAAAATTTTATGAGTCCACACATCGCCATGACGTGATTAGTCACGCCCAGCGCGGTATTGAGGAGAAAGAGGCGGAAATTTAACCGCTGCACGATGGGTGCCGATAAAATAGTAGGTTTACATCATTTAAACTCTATTCGTTTAGTATGACATTAACTTCCCGTTAACCCTTCAAAATCAATTTCGGCCGTTGACTGCGCCATGAGACCATTCGCGTTTGAAAAAATTGGATCAGCCGGAAATCCAACCAATAAAATTATTAAATTTTTTGGAGAGTAAAAATGGCTCATTCATATTCCTTTTATCCAGTATTTTTAAGAAATTATAGACCATTTCTCCTCGCTTTCTCATTCTTCCTGCTGCAAATATTTTTTCCTCTGGTTCCCGACGCCACCGCGCTCACGCCGCGATACCCCACAGATTACTCAGTAAAGGCCCTGGACCTGTCCAGGCCGCCCACCACCGAAGACCTCATGGCTGCCGGACAGTTGGGGGGGAACCTGCACCCCACCCATGCCCTGGCCGATAAAGCCCGGGAACTGGCGGCCAATGCCTCTTTCGGCCAGGCTATCCAGGCCTGGAACAAGCATGAATATAAGGAAGCGGTGGACCTGTTCCGGGGCCACGTAGCCCAATATCCCGACAGCCCCTGGGCCGCGGAGGCCGTGCTCCATGTCGGCTGTGATAGCCTTTTCCACGGGCGCTACACCGAGGCATTCAGCGCTTTTCAATGGATCATGGAGGCGAATGCCAACAATCCCCACCCCGGCGCGCAGATGATGGTCCATAAGACCCGGGTGCGCCTGGCGAATCTGAAATATGCCCAGGGCAATATTCCCGAGGCCATGGAACAGCTGCGCCTCCTCAAGCAAACCAGCCCCGATTGGCGGCACCGCACCTATGCGGCCCATTGGATTCAAAGGTTGTCCCGGGAAAAGGGAGAGCAGGCCGCGGTCTTTAATTGCGGCGCCCAGGCCCTGGCCCATCTCCTGGAGAAGCGCGGCAAAAAGGCCGCCGCGGCCAAGGTGCTGGCCCTGCAGTCCTCCTCGCCCCGGGGCCAGAGCATGAAAGAATTACAGCGCCTCGCCGCGGGCCACGGCTATTCACTCACCGGGCTGCGCCTGGCTGCGGCCCAACTGCCCCAACTTCCTCTTCCGGCCATCGTGCAAATCACCGGTAAAAATCAAGGCGACCTGGGCCATTATTGGGTCTTGGAAAAGTCATCGAAAGACACCCTGAACTTTTACGACCCCCAGAGCCGCCGCCGCTTCCGCCAGACTCCCGCCGAGTTCACCCGGGAATGGGACGGGAACGCCCTGGTCTTTGCCCGCCAGCAAAAACTCCCCGGCATAACCCTGGCCGCCCGGGAGATGGAGAGGCTTTACGGCGGGTGTTGCGGTATTCCACGCTATGAGAGTGTAATGGGCAATCCTGAGTGCCCGCCGGGCGATCCTGATTGCCCCGGCCCCGACTGCTCCAATGGTTATGGGTCCCCCAAATGGTCGGTGAACAAGGTTAACATGAATTTCTATGTCAGGGATATTCCCCTCTGGTACCGTTCCCCCATCGGCCCCCCGGTAGAGATCACCCTGAGTTATAATTCCCAGTCGGCCATCTCCACCTATGAACCCTTCGGCAACAAGTGGCAGTTCAATTACGCCACCTACCTGGTGGAGGACAGCGGTGGCCAGGTCACGGTCTTCATGCCCGACGGCCGTCGGGATGTATACATACCTGATGGGTACGGAGGTTACACCTCTCCGATGGGGGTCTATAATACCTTGGTTAAGACTGGTGAGACCCATTATGAATTACGGTTCCCCGAAGATAGAGTGTATATCTATGACATTCCCGCCGGCACCGGTTCCCTCCAGCCTTTCCTGCTGGAAATCAGGGAAGCACACGGCCTAAAGCTGACCTTTGGTTATGATGCCAATGTGCGGCTAAGCACCATTGCCGACGCGATGGGCCGCGTCTCCACCCTGACCTATAACGGTAATGGTTTGGTGACCGCGGTCACCGACCCCTTTGGCCGCCAGGCCGGGTTTGCATATGATTCCAACCGCAACCTCATCAGGATCACTGATATGGGCGGTTACTGGTCCTCTTTTACCTATGATCAGGATGTCTATATCACTTGCATCGGCAATGCCCGGGGTACCTGGACTTTTTATACTGAGCCTGCCGATGGTATTCCCAATGGGGCTAATCAATATCCGCCTCCTGGAGGAGCAATGTGGTCAAGCTACCGCATAACTGCCACTAACCCCTTGGGCCTTAAGCAGGAATATTATTATAGTGGAATGGTCAATACCTATAGCTGGCATGTCCACCCTTTGAATTATG
>Ga0233425_10005437_pt1 | contig 20114 bp, 12 predicted proteins | sample Watercolumn_Towu_2_FD_181712 | JGI IMG/M metagenome (GOLD analysis project Ga0233425, IMG submission 181712) | Freshwater microbial communities from Lake Towuti, South Sulawesi, Indonesia - Watercolumn_Towuti2014_140_MG | ecosystem: Environmental > Aquatic > Freshwater > Lake | place... | reverse complement strand
GACCTTGTGCATGTGGGGGTCGTAAAAGAAGTCGCGGAAGATGACCCATGCGTCATTGACCATCTGTCGCCACTCCTGGCGGGGGTCGATCTCGACAGTCATGGGCGACTTCACCACCGGCTTCGATGCGCCGCCGGCGGCGGCGTCGACGATGCGAGCGCCGCCTCCGTCGACGACAAGGAGTTTCTTTCCGTCGGCGGTGATGGAGTATCGACCACCATTCGTGAGCGCCTTCTCAGTAGGCTTCTTTTCGCGCGCGTCAATGATCTTGATAGCGCCGCCACCGCCTTCGCCGCGACCGTTGCCCTCGCGACGAACGAAAATGAGGTGACCCTTGTCGTTGACTGAGAGGCCACCGATCGTGCCGCGGCCTACGCCGGGCACTCGCACGGCGCGCGATTCGATTCCGTCGAACGCGATCTCGAATCCCTTGCGCTTGGTGGTGGGCGGTGCCGCGTCGGCGGGCGGTGCCGCGTCGGCGGGCGGTGCCGCGTCGGCGGGCGGGGTCGCGTCGGCGGGCGGGGTCGCGTCGGCGGGCGGTGCCGCGTCGGCGGGCGGGGTCGCGCTCGGCGGGGACTCAGCTGGCTTCTCGCCGGACGGTTTGTCGTCGGCTGGTTTCGGCTCTGCGGGCTTCTCGTCTTGAGGCTTTGAGTCCTCAGGCTTTGAGTCCTGAGGCTTTGCATCAGCCGGTCTTGATTCCTCCTTCTTCTCACCTTCAGGGGACTCTTCCTTCGCCTTCCCATCCTTCTTCGGCTTCGCGGCAGGACCTGTCTCTTCGTCGATCTCCTGCGTTTGCCAGGCAGCCTTGACATCCGCGCGCAGCGGCATCGCTACGAGCACTTCAGAGTCGTCGTAGATCCATGTCGAATCCATCGATCCGTACTTCGGGACGAACTCCTGATTACTCACGAAGTAGAGCCACTCGCCGGACCGGTCGAAGGTGGGGAGTTAGAGGCGAACGCCGGGCTCGTGAGCTGGTGTGTCTGGCCGCTCTCCATGTCGTAGACGAAGATCTGCGAAGAGCGCCCGCTTTCGTCGGAGAGTCCGTACGCGATCCACGACGAGTCGTGACTGAACTGCGGCGACGGCGCGTTCTCTCCCCAGAGTTCCGTCGCAACGAGCTTCTGCTCCCCACTCTCCGCATTGACGAGTGACAGGCGTCCAGCCTTGTCGCCGATCGCGATCCACTTTGAGTCAGGGCTCCAAACGATTTCAAGCTTGAATGCGCCATCTCCGGTTGTGAGTCGGCGCTTCTCACCTTTGCCGTCAGCGGCGATCGTGTAGAGCTCGTAGCCGCCGCCCGCCGAGTCATCGAACCACGCGATCCACTTGCCGTCGGGGCTCCAGGCAGGCGTGCGCTCCGCGACTCCGTTGGTAGCCGTGAGATTTCGCGGCACGCCATTCTCCGCAGGTAGCGTCCAAATGTCGCCGCGAGCTTCAACGACCGCACGCTTGGCCGTCGGAGAGATGTCCCATGAATCGATGAAGTTCCCGGCGTCCACCGGCGACGGACGGAGTTTCGCCCGAGCGCCAGGGATTCGCACTTCGACCTTCGTCGATGTGTTGGTGGCGAGGTCAAGCACCCACAGGTCTTGGCCGTTCTGGAAGACGATCTCACCTGGCGTCGAATCATCGGGACCGATGGATGGCCACTTGCAGTCGAACTCTTCGAATCGCGTGATTTGTCGTCGGTTGCCGCCTTGCGCATCGCACGACCAGACATTGAGGCGATGCTCGGGGCCCGCGTCGGACAAGTAGTAGAGCGTCGAGCCGTGCCACATCGGGATGGTGTCAGTTCCCTCCCACTGCGTGACGCGCCGCGCAGTGCCTTCGGTGAGATCGAAGACCCAGATGTCCGTCGCCATGCCGCCGCGATAGCGCTTCCAAGTGCGCATGTCGGTGGAATGCGGCGTGTACGCGAGGTACCTGCCATCAGCACTCAGCGCTGGATTCGCGCCGTAGGGGATGGGAAACTCCCAAGGCAGCCCACCCTCGCTCGAAACGGCGAACACCTGCGGTGCGCGCGGATAGGTGGACATACCGCTCGCTGTGAACAGGATGCGGCCGTCATTGTGCCACTCGGCGGGGACCTCGGTGGCGGGATTGTGCGTGATGCGGCGCGGAATGCCGCCGTCGACGGGGGTGACATAGATATCGCGGTCGCCTTCGTAGTTGCCGAGGAACGCGACCGAGGTTCCGTCCGGGCTGAAGCGCGCGAAGGTCTCGGCGCCGGGAGGGTCGGCGACAGGCTGTGCGAGGCCGCCTGTGCGCGCGACGCTCCACAAGCCGTTGGCGTAACTGAAGACAATGCGGTCGTTGGAAATGTCCGCGTAGCGCAGCATGGTGGCTGGAGGCGAATCGGCGATAGCCGAAGCGACAGCGGCAAGCGCAAGAACGATCGACGAAGTGGTGCGCATTGGTGTGGTGTGGTCTGGTTCTTGTGTGTAGGGGAAGCGGTGGGGGTGGGATTCGAACCCACGATGCCTTGCGGCATACCGGATTTCAAGTCAGGCGCGTTCGACCACTCTGCCACCCCACCTTGAAAGGGGCAGGCGAGTGTAGCTAGTCATCACTCAGACCGCCGGTGGCGGAGCTGCGCAGAGGGCGAAGAGCGCTTCGCGCGAGATTGGCTTGACTGCATGGTCATCGCAGCCTGCATCAAGGCAGCGGCTTCGGTCATCCTGCATGGCGTTGCCGGTCAGCGCAATGATGCGCCCGCGATAGCCCATCGATCGCAATTGCCGAGCAGTCGAGTATCCGTCGAGGTCAGGCATTTGCATGTCGAGCAGAACTATGTCGAAGGGGCGCTGCGAGCTGCGCGAGATCGCCTCGATCGCGCGTTGCCCGCTCTCCACGCCTTCCGCATGCGCGCCCGCACGGCAAAGCAGCGTCGAGATCAGTCGTTGCGCGTCCGCACTGTCATCGACAATGAGCACTCGCCGACCATCAAGGCGTGTGGCGGGTGCGGGCGCATGAGCGGCGGTCGCCACAGCGGTGCCCGAACCCATGCGAGGGGTGAATGTAAAGGTGAATGTCGAACCCTTGGTTGGCTCGGAGTCGACAGAGATGGTGCCGTCGAGGAGTCTTGCGAGTCGCTGCGAGATCGCGAGCCCTAGCCCAGTGCCGCCGAATCGCCGCGCCGTGCTCGCGTCGCCCTGCGCGTAACTCTCGAAGATGCCCTTCAGCCGCTCGGGCGGGATGCCGATGCCGGTGTCGGTGACCGCGATGCTCACACGCACCGAGTCTCGCTCAACCACGGCGTGGAGGCGAAGTGTCACGCTGCCGCGTTCGGTGAACTTGATGGCGTTACTGACGAGGTTGACGAGGATCTGCCGAACTCGCAGGGGGTCGGTGCGAACGATCGCGTTGGTGGCATCCCCGCCGACTGTGAAGTCGAGCGTGACCCCCTTTTCCTTCGCCTTCGGCTTCATCTGGTCGACGACTTCGCTGACCACTTCGTCCATGCGGACTTCGAGCATCTCGATTCGCATCTGGCCAGCCTCGACCTTCGAGATGTCGAGGATGTCGTTGAGGACAGCCAGCAGATGGGATCCATTGCGGCGAATCGTTTGCGCGAGGTCCCTGCGCTCGGCGGGGGAGGCGATGTCGTCGAAGAGGAGATCCGCGCATCCCAGGATCGACGCCATCGGCGTGCGAATCTCGTGGCTCACATTGGCGAGGAACGAGCTCTTGAGCTCGCTGGCATGTTCCGATCGTCGGCGCGCCGAATCGAGCGCGCGCATCGCGGCCTCGCGCTCCGTGACATCTACGGCGATAAACATGTATCCAAGAAGTTCGCCCGCCGAGTCGCGCCAGGCGTGCGCTGCGAGATTCACCTGGCGACGCCCGCCGTCCGAGCGCGGCCATGTCCAGTCGCGCTCATGGGCGCGCTGCTCGTTCGCGAGCATGGCGAGCGTCGCAAATGACGGCGCTCCGGCGCCGCGTACGCCGCGCAGCTCCTCCGCGTCGAAGAGTTCCGTCGCATCAGTGCGTCGGAGCACTTCTTCGGCGCGTCGGCCTGTGAGGCGCTCTGCGCCGTGATTGAAGATCGTGACGGTTCCGTTGGTGTCGGTCGCGACGATTGCTACCTGTCGCGCGCTCTCGATCAGCTGCTCCAATTGGCCTCGCGCACGCGCCGATAGGTTCGCCCGATGCGCGGAGGTCTGAGCGAAGTAAACCGTGCAGCCAATCAGGACCGAGGCGAGCAGCGTTGCAGCCAGCAGCAGGTTGGGGAGGCGAGCGAACTGTGCATCGAAGAGATTGCGATTCGGCTGCACGCGTAGTGTGAGGGGCAGCCCACCGATCGTGAAGGTGTATGCCTCGCCAGTGATGACGAGGTTGGGCAGCGCGTCGATCTCACAGAGCATGAGGTCGCGGAAGTAGAGCTCCGCGTCGAAGGCCTCGGAGAAGGACTTGCCGAGCGCCGCAAGAGAATGTTCGACATCGACAAAGGCGACGAACGCCCCTTCGTCGTCCGGAGGCACCGCCGCAATGAGCGTCGCGAGTCGTCCGTCGATCGTGACCGGGTCGGCGACGGACACCTGACGCGATTCGCGCGCTCGTTCTATGGCCTGCCTGCGAACTTCGGGTGGACCTAGCCCTTCGCGCCCTGGGTGGCGGATCGAAGGCGTCGTGCTTGCCCAGAGCACTTCGCCCGACGCTGAGATCCACTCGAGCGCGATGACGCCTGGGTACCGCGCCGAGACATCGGCGAATCGCGCAACAAGGTCAGGGTCAGCCGGACCCTTGGGCGGCTCCACACCTTCATGTACGGTCGCGATTTCGTCTATCAGGCGGCGCAAGTCTCCCTGAAGCGCAAGCCCAATCGTGCGGGTGCCGACCTTCGCCTGCCGTGCGAGGTCAGCGCGCTCCGCGCTGACAAGTTGGTGCCACGCGACAAATGCCAGCGACATGCAGGTGATCGCAAGCGCGAGGCCGATCCAGCGCGGCATGCGCAGGCTGCGCGCGGGTGCGTCCGACCACGCCTGCGCTACGAGCGCGATCGCCGCAATGGCAAGCACCGCTGCCGAGACCATCGGAATGTCAGCGAACCGATCGGCCGGCTGCGGCAGACCAGCGTGCACATTCGGATCCATGAGCGCGTAGAGCGTGAGCCCGAGCACCGAACTCGTTGCGAGCGCGGATGGCCAGCGGCCTCGCGTCGCGGGAATCGTGGTGGAGAGCGACGCGAGTGAAAGAAGTGCGATTCCCGCGAGTAGGCCCGTGCCGAGCCCGACTGTGGACCGAGCAAGGTGCACGCCAGCCCATACAAGCGATGCGATCGCGAGCATTCGCGCGACGCGACGCCACCACTGCCACCGCGGGAGCACGATGATCAGCGCCGCAACAAGCGCGGTCACGGCGGTGGCGACGCGAGCTTCTGGCGAGCCGATCATTGGAGTCGGCTCGCCCATCAGCGTCGGAGTGACGAGGTCGAGTGCGGCAACGATTGTGGCGCCGGTCGCCAAGAGTGGCACAATGCCGGGCTGTCGGATCATGGGCACCCACCCCGCTCAGGTTGGTTGAGGTCGGGATACTGCGCGATGAGGCGCGCGATCATCGCCGTCCATCCCGTCTGGTGCGACGCGCCACATCCGCGACCGGTTGTTCCGTCGAAGAACTCGTGGAAGAGAAGGTGGCGGTTGAAGGCCGAGTCGCGCTGGAGCTTCGGATGTTCGGCTAGGCAGGGGCGCACACCTGAGGCGTCCACGCGGAAGAGGCGTAGGAGCCGTGCAGCGAGCTCGCGTGAGACTTCTGCGAGCGTGCGCTGCACCCCTGAGCCGACTGGGCACTCAACTCTGAACGAGTCACCGTAGTAGGTGTGGAAGTGACCCAAGGCCTCGATGAGAAGGTAGTTCACCGGCATCCACACTGGTCCACGCCAGTTGCTGTTGCCGCCGAATGCACCAGTCGTTCCTTCGGCAGGTGAGTAGCGCACGGAGAGGCTGACTCCATCATGCCAGAGGACATAGGGCGTTGTATCGAGCCCCTTCGACATCGATCGCACGCCGAAGTCTGAGAGGAACTGAGACTCGTCGAGCATGCGCTTCAGGAGGCACTTCGTGCGGTGGCCGCGCAGGAGTGAGAGAAGGCGCTGATCTCCGACACCCGGGATACCCCAGTGAGAGACGAGCGCGGCGAGATCTGGGCGCTTGGCGAAGGACGCATCCACGCGTTCGGAGAAGACCGGAAGGCGCGCGACGACTTCGGGGTCGAGCACGCGGACCGCGAGCAGCGGAAGCAGACCGACAATCGACTGGATCTGTAGCGGCAGAGTCTCGCCCGACGAAAGGCGAACCCGGTCGTAGTAGAACTCGTCTCGCTCATCCCAGAGCCCCTCGCCAGTGCCAGCGAAGTCGGCCATCGCGCTAGCGATGTCCAGGAAGTGGAGGAAGAACTTCGTGGCTAGGTCCTGATAGACAGGATCCTCCAACGCGAGCTCCGTCGCGATGTGCATCATGTCGAGGGCAAACTTTCCCATCCACGCTGTGCCGTCCGCTTGCTGGAGCGTCGCCCCCTCGGGGAGACTAGCGCTGCGATCGAAGACACCAATGTTGTCGAGGCCAAGGAAGCCGCCCGCGAACAAGTTGCGGCCATCGGCGTCCTTTCGATTGACCCACCATGTGAAGTTCAGCAACAGGCGATGGAAGATGCGACGAAGGAAGACGCGGTCGCTGCGCCCCGACTGGCGGCGCTCGCTCTCATAGATCTTCATCGCGGCCCAGGCGTGGACCGGTGGATTGACATCGCTGAAAGACCATTCGTACGCGGGAATCTGCCCGCTCGGGTGCATTGAGCGGTCGAGCACAAGTAACAACAGTTGCCGCATCGCCTCGTCGGCGTCGATATCTGCCAGCGCGACACAGTGAAAGGCGAGGTCCCACGAGGCGTACCAGGGGTACTCCCATGAATCCGGCATGCAATACACCTCGTGATTGTCGAGGTGCCGCCAATCCGCATTTCGTCGGCGCGTCGATGGCGGTGGAGGGAGCGCCGGGTCGCCGTCGAGCCAGCGACGAACTTCATAGATGTATGTCTGCTTGCTCCAGAGAAGCCCCGCCCAAGCTTGCCGTTGGATGAGTCGAAGTTCTTCGCTCTTCACCTGAGACTGCCGCTCGGCGTAGAACTCGTCGGCTTCGCGCCCTCGCGCGGCGATCACCGAATCGAAGTCGGCGAATCCTCCAGGGCAACTGCGGGTGCTGAGGCGGGCGCGAAAGACCGCGCTAGCCCCAGGAGCGATCGTTGCGTGATGATGCGCTGCGACCTTCGTGCCGCGCGGCGTCGGATTCACGGCCTTCGCATCGCCCTTCACGATGGCGTCATTGATGCCATCCTTGAATCGTGCCTCGCCGCGCGGGCGTCCATGCAAGCGTTCGACATTCGTGTCGTTCTCGCAAAAGAGCAGGGGTGCGGGAGGGTCGAACTCGAGCCGCATCGGTTTGAGGTCTGGGTGGTCGACAAGGACGCCGCGCTCCGAGCCTTCCAGGCTCGGACGCGCAGATCCTTCGCACCAGGACCACGTGTTGCGAAAGAGCGCGGTTGGCAACACATGGATGGTCGCTGGCTCGGGCGCGCGATTGACGACTTCGACGCGCATCAGGATGTCATCCGTGTCTGCCTTCGCCCACTCGACGACGACATCGAAGTACCTGTCGTCGTCGAAGACACCCGTATCAAGCAGTTCGAACTCACGCTCCAACTTGCCAGCCTGAGCATTGCGCGCAACGAGCTCGTCGTAGGGGAAGGCGCGCTGCGGATACTTGTAAAGCATTCGCTGCCATGCGCCGCTCGGAAGCGCGTCGAGAAACCAGTAGCACTCCTTCACATCTTCGCCGTGGTTGCCCTCGTGATTGGCGAGGCCGAAGAGTCGCTCCTTGAGGATGGGATCCCTGCCGTTCCAGAGTGCGAGGCTCAGGCAGAGCCGTTGCCCCTCATCGCAGAATCCGGCGAGTCCATCTTCGCCCCAGCGGTAGGCGCGGCTGCGCGCATGATCGTGCGTGAACGATCTCCACGCGTCGCCGTCAGCGGAGTAGTCCTCGCGCACGGTGCCCCATTGTCGATCGGCGAGGTACGGGCCAAAGGCCCGCCAGTTGGCGGTGCCCGCGTCGCGCTCGTCGAGTCGCTTCTGCTCTGCACACATACGCTCGGTAGTCATGCCTTCCGAAGTGTCCCATCGCGCGCCTCCGCGTCCTGGGCGCGCTGCTCGGTGAAGAACGAAGAAAGTTCAAGCAGGGCGGCAACGCTCCATGCCTGCGCGATGCATCCGCCCGGAGAATGCGGCGGATCGCCCGAGAAGACCTCGCTCATCGAACCGAGTCCCGCCTCTCGCAGGTGGTTCGCGATCGGGAAGAGGAACTCAAGGATGAGCCGTCCGTCGCCGTGCACGGACCAGTGCGTCTTCGCGAGCGGGAGATAGAGCCACGGCCAGACGGTTCCCTGGTGGTACGCGCCGTCGCGCGCCGCGGGACCGCCGGCGAACAGACCTGCGTAGCGCGGATCTGTCGGGGAGAGCGTTCGGACTCCCTGTGGCGTCCAGAGCGTTGACATCGCGAGGTCGCAGATAGCGCGGCGTTGACCAAGCGGCAGCAGCGCATCGCCGAGCGCGGAGGCGAAGAGTTGATTTGGTCGGATCGAAGGATCGTGACCATCTGGCCCGTCCAGCACATCGAAACAGCACGCTTGGCGCTGATTCCAATACCTGCCGAAGGAAGTCTTGGCCCGCGCGGCAGCCGTCGCGTGCGGGCGATCTTCCTTGCCGATGGCTCGGGCCATGCGCGCCATCGCCGTGAGCGCCTCGAACCAGAGCGCGTTGATCTCGACGGGCTTTCCATGGCGAGGTGTTACGACGCGGTCGCCGACTCGCGCGTCCATCCATGTGAGTTGCACGCCGGGCTCGCCAGCACGAACAAGTCCGTCGGCACCGTCGACACAGATCCCATGCTTCGTGCCGCTGGAGTACGCATTCACAATCCCCTCGAGCGGCTCCCAGAGTGTGCGAAGCCACGCCTCGTCACCGCACGCATCGAAAGTGCGCGCAGAGGCGATGATGAACAGAAGTGGGGCATCGACGGCGTTGAACTCGGTCGGCTCCTCGCGGTCGTCAGGGAAGCGATTGGGCAGCAACCCGCCGCGCAAGTGATCGGCGAGCGTCGATAGCAGCGACTTCGCCTCGTCGATCCGTCGAGTCGTGAGCAGAAGGCCAGGCAGTGCAATCAGTGCGTCGCGTGTCCACTCGCCGAACCAGTGGTATCCGGCGATGATCGAGGTGCCGCGCGCCGACCCGGGCGTGCTGCGCGCGCGTGTGACAACGAACTGGTCCGCCGCTCGCGCGAGCTGCACGAGCACGGGCCTCGTCTGATCGAGCCCCGAGCGCCCGACGAGTTCGGCTTGGCGCGCAAGCTCGGCATCTAGGAGCGTGCTGGGCTCTCGGTCGGGCTGGAACGCGGTGGAGGCGGTTACGAGCGCGGCATCGCCGGGGGAGAGCACGACTTCAAGATCCGCTGCGTGCCAGAGGTCATCGACCGCGTCGAATCCGCGCGCGGCATCCTCTTGGAGCGCGTATCCGCGCCACCACTCTCCCCGCGGAGTAGGCACGCTGCGAGCACTCTGCACGACGAGCGTTCGCGGATCAGAGGCGCGTTCCCACCGCATCATCACCCCTCGCTCGACCTGCGTGAGCTGCGGCACCGAAGCTCCCGCTCGCCCGGTTGCGTGATGACTTCGGCAGTCGACAAGCACTCCCATCTTTAGTTGCACTGGGCTATCGCCCTGCACCAGTCGCCAGTGGACGGCGACGGTGTTCTCGCCGTGCACCATGAATACGCGCCGTTCGATGAGCGCGTCGCTGATCGCCCATCGCCAAACTGGCATGCCCTCTTCGAGATGGAATCGCTGCAGCGATTCGTGCCCGTTGGGGGAGATGGCTCCACCTTGCCAGCGCGTCGATGTCAGCGGGTAGGCACGACTTCTATAGGTCGCGGTCGTCGGCAGATCGCCTAGTAGCAGCGTGCGGCATGAGGGAGAAGCCCCGGCCGCGATTAGAAGCCCGTGGTAGCGCCGCGTGCGCGCGAGCCCGATCGTCCCTGACGCATAACCGCCTAGTCCGTTGGTCACGAGCCACTCACGCGAGAATGCCTCGTTGGTGTTGCATGAGAGTCGACCGAAGTCGACAAACTCGATGCGCGGCAAGGGGCGCTCCATGCGGCTACTGCGCCTTCACGCTCTCGCGCTCCTTGCGCCGCCGGTTGAGCTCGGCGTCGACGAACGACCCAATTCGTCCATCAAGTACCTGCAGTGGATTGGGTTCCTCGTAGCCCGTGCGGTGATCCTTCACGCGGTTGTCGTAGAAGACATAGGAGCGGATCTGCGTCCCCCACCCTCGCTCAATCTTGCCCCCCTTGGCCTGCGCGATCTCCGCGTCGCGCCGTTGCTGCTCAAGTTGTTCGAGCTTGGACATGAGGACGGCGAGCGCCTGCTTCTTGTTCTGGCTCTGATCGCGGTAGGTGCTAGCAACGACCTGAATCCCGGTCGGCGTGTGAGTAATGCGGATCGCCGAGGCAACCTTGTTCACGTTCTGCCCGCCGGGGCCGCTCGCGCGGACAAACGCAACAATCTCGAGGTCGCGTTCAGGGATCTCGATGTCCGACTCCTCGAACTCCGGCGTGACATCGACGGTGGCGAACGAAGTCTGGCGCTTGCCCTCAGCGTTGAAGGGTGAGACGCGCGCGAGCCGATGTGTCCCCGCCTCGCAGGAGCAGTACCCGAATGCGAATGGTCCGCGCACCGCGTACGAGACTTCCGCAATCCCAGCCTCGGTGCCGTAGGTGCGGCTGAGTTCCTCAACCTTGAACCCCATCGAGTCCCACCAATAGAGGTACATGCGCTCGAGCATCTGCGTCCAGTCGTTTGCCTCGGTGCCGCCGACCCCCGCCTGAATCGAGAAGAAGCAGTGGCGGTGGTCGTGCGGTTCCGAGAGCAAACTCTGCAACTCGACTCGTTCCATGCGCCCGACGAGCGCGTGCAGCGACTCGTCAACCTCGGCGAGTAGTTCCTGATCGCCGGCATCCTTGGCCATCTCGAGGCCGGTTCGCGCGTCCTCGAGCCCGCGCATCAATTCCTCGAGCGGATCGATGAGCGCGCGGATGACCTTTAGGTCGGCGATCGCCTTCTGCGCTTGGCGCTGGTCATCCCAGAAGCCCGGCTCCCCCATGAGCGACTCAAGTCGCGCGCGTTGTGAGGCTTTGTCTGGGTAGTCAAAGAGAGTCGCGGATGGCGAAGATCCGCGCCTGCAGGTCGTCGATGACTGGTTGATGCGTGGCGAAGTGCATACGGTGACTCTACCCGTGCGCAGTCGCGCGCGGGCTTATGATCGAACAATGACTCACGGCGACCCCACGCATTCGGAACTTGTCGAGGCACGGCGCGCAAAGCTCGCCCACCTGCGAGAGAGCGTCGGCGTCGAGCCCTTCGGGGCGCGCACGGCTGACTTGATGCCGCTCGCGGCGGCGAGGGGCGCATTCGACGAAGCCGCGCACGCGGCGTTTGATGCGTCCGCGGCGGCAGCGAAGGCTGCGCCAGGGACGGCGATCGAGGATCGGCGCTCCGTGGTTCGCGTCGCAGGGCGTGTGATGCAGCACCGCGACATGGGGAAGATTGTCTTCATCGGGCTACGCGACGCTTCGGGAGATCTGCAGGTGAGCGTTTCCAAGTCGGCGCTATCCGCCAAGGACTTCGAAGTTGCCAAGGGGCTCGACTACGGCGACATCGTTGCAGCGGTCGGCCGCATTGGCCGGACTCAGAAGGGGGAGATCTGCGTCTGGGCGACCGAAGTCGCGCTGCAGAGCAAGAGTCTCGAGCCGCCGCCGTCCAAGTGGCATGGATTGGAGGACGCGGAGCTTCGGTATCGCCACCGCTATGTCGACATGTTTGCGAATCCGCGAACCATGCAGGTCTTCCAGGCGCGCTCGGCGATCGTGAGCGAGATCCGGCGCTTCATGGAGGCCGAGCAGTTCCTCGAAGTCGAGACGCCGATGTTGCACCCGGTGGCAGGCGGAGCCGCCGCGCGACCATTCACAACGACGCACAATGCGCTTGCCATGCAGCTCTTCATGCGCATCGCGCCGGAGCTCTACCTGAAGCGGCTCCTTGTCGGCGGCTTGCCCCGCGTTTTCGAGATCAATCGCAACTTCCGTAACGAAGGGATCGACCGAAGTCACAACCCAGAGTTCACCGCGCTTGAGGCGTACGAAGCATTCGGCGACTACGGCACGATGCGCGAATTGATCGAGCGACTCGTCCACCACTGCGCATCGCAGGCACTCGCGCAGAAGTGGCACCCACGCGCCGAGGCCGGTCCGGTGCTTCCGTGGGGTGAAATGCGGATCGATTACTCGCGCCCGTTCGTCACGGTGACCTTCCGTGAGCTCTTTCAGCGCGCGTTGGGCTTCCCCATGGAGGACGAGGCGCGCGTGCGCGTCGCGGCTGCCTCGTGCCATGTCGAGGGGTCGGCGACGCGCGATCACTGGCTCCTTGTCAACGAGCTCTTCGAGCGCAAGGCGGAGGCGCTCATTGATCCATGCCGACCGACATTCGTCCTCGACTACCCAAGCGCGGTCAGTCCGCTCACGCGACCAAGTCGCGCGAACCCAGCGATCGCGGAGCGGTGGGATCTCTTCATCGCTGGGATGGAGATTGGACCGGCATATACAGAGTTGAACGATCCGGATGTCCAACTTGCCAAGTTCACTCAGCAACTTGCGGGGGCGGACGAGGAGACCGCAGTGTTTCGCACGCTGGATGAGGACTTCATTCACTCGCTGCGCGTGGGGATGCCGCCAGCTGGTGGCGTGGGTCTTGGCATCGACCGCCTCGTCATGCTGCTCACTGATAGTCCGACGATTCGCGATGTGATTCTCTTCCCGCTGATGCGTCCGATGGTCGCGGAAGAGGCGGCATCGGAGGCACGAAGCGGCGAGGTGCGCTGAAGTGCGCCGGGCACTTGATATGTATGTCATGGCGTTCGCGCTCGCCGTCGCGACGATGTTCGCGACGACCGTCGCGGACGCGCAGGTCAACACGCAGGCGCCCAAGGAGCGCGACCAGTGGTTCACGCTCTCCCTTGGTGGCACTCGCTGCGGGTGGATGCACGAAGCGACGAGCGTTGATGGGAGCGTCGTCGAGACGCTGAACGAGACGAGCATGACCCTTGGCCGAGCGGGTTCGACTACGACCATGCGGCTCTCTTGGCGCTTTGTTGAGTCGTCGCCGGGCGTGGCCTCCGTGTGTGAAGTTCTCAGTGACGCAGGCGGCGAGCCGACCCGCACGACCTACCGATTTGAGAAGGGGGAGCTTGCGGTTGTGCAACGGACCGCGCGCGGCGAGTCGGTGCGGCGCGAGAAACTGCCAGCAGACGATTGGATGACTCCCTCTCAGGTTGAGCGATTCGTCGACGATGCGCGCAAGGCTGGCACGCCATCGTTCTCGTACACGACGCTCGATCCTTCGGGGGGTATGCGTCCGGTGACTATGCGCGTGGCGAAGGGCGAGAGCAGGGATGGCTGCTCCACCTACCGCAGCGAGAACACCACGCTCGGGCTCGTGTCGATCGAAGTGGTTGACGCCAATGGCGCGCTTGTCTCGTCAACGACCGCTCTTGGCCTGGGCGAACTTGTGGCGCGGGCCGCGACGAAGGCGGAGGCAACCGCCGCCGTCCGGGGGGCGTCCTTCGATGTAGTCGCGCAAAGCCTCGTCGCGTTGAAAGCGCCGCAGCCACAACTGGCGCGCGGAACTCGGGCTGTGCTGCGCGTGTCGACACCGGAGGGCGCGCCCACACTGCCATCGGCAGGTGGCCAGCTTGTAGCCACGGATCCAGAGAATCGCGCGCTCCTCGTCACCGTGCAGACTCAAACGACGGTTCCGGCGACCGAGGCAGAGCGCGACAATCCGGCGTTTCTTGCATCGACCGCGATGATTGACGCGTCGGACCCCGCCATCGAAGAGCTCGCTCGACGCGCACGCGCTTCCGTCGGACTCGCATCGACCGCTTCGCCACGCGAGGTCGCGATGGCGCTGCGATCATTTGTCGCCTCCTTCATTCAGGAGAAGGGTCTGGCGACGGCGTTCGCAAGCGCGAGCGCTGTGGCGGCCTCGCGAGCTGGCGACTGCACCGAGCATGCGCTCCTTCTCGCGGCCCTGCTTCGCGCGGAGAAGATCCCGGCGCGGGTCGCTGGCGGATTGGTGTACGCCGACGAGTTCGCGGGGAGGCGCCATGTGTTCGCGTGGCACATGTGGACGCAGGCGCTACTCGATGGCGCGTGGGTCGATCTCGACGCGACGCTGACGGATCGCCCCTTCCATCCTGGACACCTCCTGATCGCGGTTAGCGCACAGGATGAACCGTCAATCGACGCCGACTTTGCCGGAATGCTCGGGACAATCGGCGCACTTTCAATCGAGGTCGTTCGTGTCGATTGACGCCATGGTCGAGGGGCGGTGCGCCGAGGGGACGCCACCGACGCCGGAGCTTCCACCTCGCGACCCCGCCGGGCACAAGGGCACCTTCGGGACGGTCGTCATCGTTGGGGGCTCCATGCAACTTCCGCGTGTCATGCTCGGTGGCGCTGTGATCGCCGCTCGCGCGGCACTCCGCTCTGGAGTCGGCAAGGTGCAGCTCGCGGTACCAGAGCCGCTTGCCCTCGCCGCGCTCGGCGCACTCGAGAGTGCCACAGCGCAAGCACTGCCGGTCGATGCGCGTGGAGATCTTGATCCAGCTGGGTGCGCCGCGGCCATCGACGACGCGCTCGACGGTGCGCACGCGCTGGCGATCGGCCCCGCGCTCGGCGCAGGTCACGCGGTCGAACAGGTCGTCGCGCGCACGATTGCACACGCGCGTGTGCCCCTCATAGTCGACGCGGACGCGCTGAACGCGCTCGCGCGGACGCCGCAGTTCGACCGTGAGTTCGAGTCAGCGAGGGCGATTCTCACTCCGCATCCGGGCGAGTACGCACGCCTAGCGGCCGCACTGCACTTGAGCCCTGCGTCCGCGGATGACGACCCATCGCGCGAGGCAGCCGCGATGGCGCTCGCGCAGCGTGTCGGCTGTGTTGCGGTTGTGAAGGGAGCGCGCACCGCGGTCAGCGACGGGGTGCACACATGGAGCGCCCGCGCGGGCACTCCAGCACTAGGGACTGGCGGCTCTGGTGACGCGCTCGCGGGAATCGCTGCGTCATTCGCCGCGCAGTTCCATAGGCCGGGCATCGATCTTTCGCTCTTCGACTGTGCGCGCCTGGCGGTGGTGGTGCACGGACTCGCCGCGCGCAGGTGGAGCAGCGCGCGTGGCGACGCCGGGCTTCTAGCGAGCGAACTTTGCGAACTGCTTCCGGAGACGCTCGGCTCACTGCGCGCTGCATAGACTCACAGTCTCACCGCGAGCAACTCACATGACTCCCTCCAAGCATCTCAACATCCGCGACATTCAGGCCGGCGCGTACATCGAGGGCGTTTACAGCCTTGTAAATCCTCAGACCGCGGTCACTCGCGCAGGTAAGCCATACTTCAAGGGGATCATCCGTGACGCCTCCGGCGAAGCGACCGTGCGAAAGTGGACTTTCGAAGAGGCGGCACTTCCGCTCGTAAGCGCCACGGGGTACGCGCGCATTGCTGGACGCGTGGAGAACTACAACGGGCAGATTCAAGTCGTCATCGATTCAATCGAGGCGGTCAAGGTGTCGACCGAAGACCTCGTCGCGCTCCTACCTGCAACCACCAAGAACATTGACGAGATGTTCGCCGCCGTCCGCGACCTATTGCATTCGATGCGGGATCCGGCCATGCGCGCGCTTGCCGACTCCTACCTGCTCGATGAGGCAATGATGGGCGCATTTCGGCACGCGCCTGCTGCGACCAACATCCATCATGCATGGATTGGCGGACTGCTCGAACATACGCACCAGTTGATGCAGTTGGCGGAGCGCATGCTGCCCTTGTACCCGCAGCTCAACCGAGACCTTGTGCTCATGGGACTCTTCCTGCACGACCTCGGAAAGACGGTCGAGCTCGAATGGGAAAAGGGATTCAACTACACGCGCGACGGGCAACTCATCGGTCATCTCGTGCGCGGTGCGATCTGGCTGCAGTTGAAGGCGGCGCTCGCTGCGAAGGCGAGCGGGCATCGACTCTCCCCGGAAACCGTAGTCGTTCTCCAACACATCATCCTCTCGCATCATGGCCAACTCGAGCATGGATCGGCGAAGCTCCCGGCGACGCCCGAGGCGATTTTCGTCGCGCTGCTCGACAACCTTGAGGCGAAGACGACGGTTGCGATTCACGCAGCCGCGCGCGAGCGGCTCCACGCCGGAAACGCCGAGTTCACCGAACGGGTGTGGAGCTTGGATACGCGGATCTATCGCCCCGACCCGCTAAGCCACGCCTCCGCGCAAGCGTGAGCCCCCGGTCGGAGCGCGTCAGAGAGCGCCGTAATCGTTTCTGGTTCGAGAAACAGGAAGGACCAAGTTCGATCCCGCGCGAGAATCCAAGCGCGGCGTGATGCGGCGTCGCGTGTTTCAGTTTCATGAAGAGAGGCGAGCGAGTCATGGGCGCTCGCGCGCTCGCGTGCGATCTGCCCCATGAGTTCGTTGTAAAGCCGACGACGATCGACTGACCGGCGTGGGCTCGCGGCGAGAGCATCGACGATGCGCGATCGGTCGGCGGAGATGCGCGGCAAGCCGCGCTCTCTCTCTAGTAGCGTGGGATTCCACCAGGCCGCGCGCCATGGCACACTCAGATTCGACGGGGGAGATCCGGTGAGCCCGGCCGTGCTCGGAGCGATGAAGAGGTCCGCGGTCGCAATCGCGCAGGGGGGAGGAGCAAACCCTAGGAACTCCCTCCACCAGAAATCGCCCGCTGTTTCATAGCGTTCCCCGCCGGTTCCATGGACGAAGAGATCGCAGTGCAGTCGCATGAGCCCGGAGGCGAGGAAGGCGCGAGGGAGGAGCACCTTTCCGTCGGCGCGCGCTCGCTCTGCGGTCTTGGCGTTGGCACGCGCGCGATTGCCAGAGTCATCCAGCGTCCACAGGGGAACTTCGCTGGACTGGCCGTCGACGCGCAGCAGTCGCGCAGCGTGCGGCGCGTGGGCAAGCGCTCGATTGAAGGCGACCGCACACGCTTCGGGCTGCGCGAGGATCGCATCGACCACGAACGAGCCAAACGGTGAGGCCATGAGATCGCGCGTGGAGAGCGTGGCGCTAGGTGTGTCGACCCATACGCGCATCGCGGAGTGCGCAGCGCGCGCGCCCTGATGCGCCGCGGTCGGAGCATCAGCCGACTCAGCGAGGCACGCGATCGCGCGGGTGATCGCGCTAGACGCGCGCGCCGATGCGACATGCATACCCGTCAGCCCATGGGTTTGCGGATCGCGCGGAACCCTAGCAGCCTGCGTACACGCGGGCGCGTGCTCCGGCATCGGTCGCGATGTTCCAGCGAGGTGAAGGCGAGCGCGCACGAGCTCTTCGCGCCCATCGCGCGTCGTCCGCCGGCAGGGAACGTCAATCCGGAATGGGTCAGTCGCATCGGCGTCGCTCATGAAGTGAACCCACTTCGACGCGCGCGCTGCCGAGCGAGCGATCTCGGTCGTCGCGATGAACTTCGCGAGCACACCGCCGTGGAAAAACTCACTCTGATGTCCGGTGGCTACGACGAAGTCCCCATCGCAATCAAGCGCTGCCCGCGCCGATCTCGATAGAACACGAATGGACGCTGGGAGCGAGCGATGCCATTCGTGGACGGCACTGGCGCTCGGGGGGGCAACTCGAAAGCGAGGGGAGTTGTTTGTGATGCGCGCTCCGCCCTCGCTCATGCGCGCGCGTGTGCTGGCGCGCGTGCGGCGCGCAGTTGCAGCGCGCGCCGTGACGACGCAAGCCGTCCCTTGCACCGCTCAAGTTCCCGCGCGAGAGTGGATCGATAGTGCGCAAGCCGCACCTCTGCGTCATCGAGACCGTCGCCGAAGCTTCGCGAGGCGTCTAGGTAGAGCCTCGGCACCGCGATCTCGCGCACGCGCAGGCGGTTCGCCGCGGATTGCACCCAGAACTGCATGGGGAACTCGTACCCATCCGCGTCCAACCGAAGTGCCCGACAGGCGCGGGTGCGGTACGCCTTGAAGCCGCAGAACGAGTCGGTGAGATCGCAGCCCAGCAGGCCCTGTAGTGCCGCGTTGATCTCGCGCGTAATCATGCGATTGATCTCCCTGCGATCCCCAGGGGCTGGCTGATCGCTGGAAAATCGGCGCAGGTAGCGACTGCCCGAAATGATGTCCGCATCGTCGCGGCGGATGGCATCGACGAACGCTGGAATGAGGCGAGGCTCATGCTGCTCGTCACAGTCCATCGTCACGACCCAATCGAAGTTGCGCCCCTCGGCGTAGGCAAGGATGTCGCGCATCACACGCCCATATCCAGCGTTCACGCTGTTGCGCACAAGTTCGACCGGCCACGCCGAGGCGCGCGCAGCCGTGCTATCCGTCGAACCATCATCGACAAGGAGCACGGGCAGCCCATGTTCGAGTGCTGCCGGTAGCACTCGGTCCACCGACGGCTCCTCGTTGTGCGCCGGAATGGCAACGAGGATCGACTGGTTGCGGCGCATGTCCGCGATGTTACGCGCGCATCACTTCGACGCGATCCCGGTCGCGTCGAGTCGCACTGCGCCCGCGCACACTTCGCGAACGGGCACCCCGAACACGCTAATGCGCTCGGTCCATCGGTGGGCGATCGCGCCCGCGCCTGGGACGACCCATGCCGTCGCGTAGTGAATCACGCGGGTGGCTCCGAGCGTGGCGTTGAAGTGCTGTCCGACGGCGACCGTATCGAATGTCCCAGCTGGCGTGGTGATTCGCGACGAGCCTTCGATCAGGAGAGTGAATTCACACTCGCCCCGTTCGCGTGTGCCCTTGCGCGAGATCCACCCGACGCGCATCGTCGCGCGCGATGAAACCGGCTGACCAGGCGCGAGCGATGTCGGAGCGGCCACGAGCGGCGGATCGAACTGCGTACGCGCGTCGTCTTCAGGCGATTGCGTTTCCATCAGCGCACGCGCGCCGGTCGTCTCGCGCCTGATCAGTTGCACCTCACCCTCGGTCGTGCGAACCAGCCACGCATCGGTCATCAATGGACTCCGTGTGGCAGGGTCGAGCACGAACGGACTGCCGACGGCGATCCCGCTGCAGTCGACGAACTGCCACCGCGATGCCGAGGAACTGGTGGGGGAAAGGTCGTCGGCCGCGATCGCGCACGGATCGGTTGACGATGGCTCAATCCGAAGGTCGGCAGCCTGCTTCGGCGCGCGGCATCCTGCGGCACCGAGTGCAATGAGCATGAGAAGCGCGCGCACGCTTCTCACCGCGACGGTAGTCCCTGACTCTTCCAGAGTCGATCGACCTCGGAGGCGCTGCAGTGCTCCGTGACGACTCCATCAGGCTCCGAGCGACGAATCCGTCGACCACGAGAATCGTGGAGCGTGACTTCCGCGGGCTCATCGAGCCCAGGCTGCGTAACCAACATCCACTGGCCGTCTGCCGCCGGCGTCCATGTTTCCACGCGCTGCGGCATCTGCATCGAGCGCGGGTCGAACGCGTAGTAGGCGAAGTCGCCATTGCACGACCCATCTCGCGGCAACAACTCGCCGAGTACGAGCGTCTCTGCTTGTGAGAGGTAGATCCCCGTCGGCACAACCCATTCGCGTTCCTCGCGGGTCCGCGATTGGGCATCGGCGTTGATGACGAGCAGTTTCTGCCGAGGATTTCCGAGTCCCGCCGGCGCACGCAGGCCAGTTTGCGCGAAGGATCGCGGCGCGTTCTTGCCTCCGCGCTGCGTGACGCGACTCGACCACGCTTCACTGCTGCGATCGAACGCCGACCAGAAGCGACTCTCCGTGTCGGCAAACTCGCCGGTGTCGCGATTGACGATCGTTCGTCCCTGCACCAACACGAGAAGGCCGGTCCCGTCATCGCGATGGGGAATCTGGGCCTCACCCGAAGCGTCGCTCATGTTCGCTGCGAGGACGGTCACTTGGTAGTAGCCGATCTCCTGCTCGCGGCCACTCTCGTCGTGTGCGTACACCCGATA
>Ga0233425_10005436_pt1 | contig 20116 bp, 12 predicted proteins | sample Watercolumn_Towu_2_FD_181712 | JGI IMG/M metagenome (GOLD analysis project Ga0233425, IMG submission 181712) | Freshwater microbial communities from Lake Towuti, South Sulawesi, Indonesia - Watercolumn_Towuti2014_140_MG | ecosystem: Environmental > Aquatic > Freshwater > Lake | place... | reverse complement strand
GTCCCTCCTTGTCGGTCCACGAACTCGTGGCGAAATCGAGCCAGGGCGAGACCTCGGCCAGGCGGCCTACCATGCCCTCCCTCTCCAACTCCAGTTGATGCCGCAACCATCCCCGGGGAACGATGCTGCCGATGGGCAGCCTGATCAGCGGGCTGATGGCCAGCGGCTCGCGGTTGCTCACATAGTGGGAATTGCGGGCCGCCGTCTTGGGCGTTTCGGCGACGCTGACTTCCGCCCAGCCAGAAGCGGTCGTAGCCAGCACGGCGACGAGGGCTGCCGCGCCGCAGATTAGTCGATGGAACATGGTGGGAGCCTCCATGAGTTGGAACAAAAGTCGAAGAATAGCAAGGCAGCTATTCTACACGCCCACGAGGACTCCTGCAAAGAAGACGGCGGCTCCCCACGCCCAAGGCGCTGGTAATCCCGACCAACTCCTGCTAGAACCATGTGGTGGCCGGAGTACCCTGTTTCACGCTGCCACGTGGAGGAGCATCACCATGAAGAAGGCAACCTGCGTTGCGACCGCCGTTTGCTGGATTGTCGGTGCAGCTTCCTGCTGCTTCGCGCCGGCCGCCGACCCGCTCGCCCTTCTCCCGCAACCGCTCGAGCTGCAGCGCGGCGAGGGCCAATTCGTGCTTAAACCGGACACGGCGATCATCGTGGACAAGGAGTCGGCCGCTGCGCTGAACGTCGGACGGCAACTGGCCGAGCGGGTCCATCGCAGCACGGGGTTGGATCTCAAGCTATCCGCCGCCGACGGCGCAGGGAAGCACGCCGGCGCCATTCGCATCACGGCTCACGGCGCGGACGCCTCGCTGGGCCGCGAAGGCTATTGCCTGGAAGTCGCGCCGGACGGCGTTGTGGTCGCCGGAAGTGACGAGGCGGGCATGTTCTACGGCACGCAAACCTTGCTGCAACTAATGCCGCCGCGGGTCTTCGCGCTCGCCATAGCGCAGGAACCCATCGCCTGGACGGTGCCCGCCGTGACCATCAAGGATCGGCCGCGCTTCCGTTGGCGCGGGTTGTTGTTGGATGTGGCCCGTCACTTTCTCAGCAAAGAGGAAGTCAAGAACTTTATCGACGTGATGGCGCAGCACAAGCTCAACATGCTCCAGGTGCATCTGACCGACGACCAGGGCTGGCGCGTCGAGATCAAGCGCTACCCCAAACTCACGGAGGTCGCCGCGTGGCGCAAGTCGATCGGCTTCGGACTGAACCCCAAGGACAGCACGGCCTACGGCAAGGACGGGCGTTACGGCGGATTCTACACGCAGGACGATATCCGCGAACTGGTGGCGTACGCCCGGGCCAGGCACGTCACGATCGTGCCCGAAATCGAGATGCCGGGGCACGCGGGGGCCGCGCTCTCGGCCTATCCCGAATTCAGTTGTTTCGGCGGTCCACACGACCGCGACGGCGGCCCGATGGGCATCTGTTGCCCGGGAAACGATGCGACGTTCGCCTTCCTGGAGAATGTTTTGGGCGAGGTGAGCGGCCTGTTCCCCGGCAAGTACGTCCATATCGGCGCCGACGAGGTCGACAAGGCCAACTGGAAACGCTGCCCCAAGTGCCAGGCCCGCATCAAGCAGGAAGGCCTCAAGAACGAGCATGAGTTGCAGAGTTACTTCGTCCGGCGAATCGAACGCTTCCTCAACGCGCAAGGACGAACGCTGATCGGCTGGGACGAGATTCTCGAAGGCGGTTTGGCCCCCAACGCCACGGTCATGAGTTGGCGGAACATCGAGTCGGGCGTGATCGCCGCCAACGCCGGACACGACGTGGTTATGACGCCCACGAGCCACTGCTACCTGGACTACTACCAGGCGAAGACCAGCGAGCCGCGGGCGATCGGCGGCTTTCTGCCGTTGGCCAAGGTCTACAGCTTCGAGCCGCTGCCCGCGGGAGTTGCCGCCGAGAAGGCCAAGCACGTGCTCGGCGCCGGCGGCAATCTGTGGAGCGAGTTCTTCCCGAACTACGAACAGGTGCAATACATGGCCTATCCCCGCGCGTGCGCGATCGCCGAAGTAACGTGGACCGATCCGCGGCGCAAGAACTGGGAGGACTTCAAGCAGCGCCTGGATGTCCACCTCGAGCGGCTGAGTGCACAGCGAGTTCATTTTCGCACGCCGCGAACAGCGACAGATCCCGGGTATTGACTCGTTCGATTCCCAACCGATGGGGAGCGATGCAGATGTTCGACGAAAGGAGCCGCCAATGAGATATTCGGTGCTGGTTGTCCTGGCGTGCGGCGCGTTGGTGATGACAGGCGCGCTCCAGGGCGCTGAAGCACGCACGCCGGAAACGCGGACGCTGACGGCCGCGGAAGCGCAGGGAGCGATGGAACGGGACTGGCTGTTCCAGGCGATGGGCGAACCGCTGGCGGAGCGGGCCGCCAAGGAGATCGAGTGGGCCCGACAATTGGCCGAGCGCCTGGCGCACCAGCGGCCGGCGCCCGACCTGTCGGCCGATTTGCGGGAATTGGAGGCCCTGCAGAAGCGCCTCGCCGAGATGCGCGACCATCTTGCAGATGGTGTCCGGCCGGTTCCGGGGCGAACGACCGCGCGCGGGGAAGCAACGCCGAGTTGGATCTGGTTTCCCGAGGGGAAGCCGGTGGAAGACGCGCCTGCCGCTACGCGTCTGTTTCGCTGCCGCTTTGAACTGCCGGCCGGCGCTCGCAGTGCCGAACTGCGGATCGCGGCCGACGACGCCTGCGAGGTCTTTCTCAACGGCAGCCGACTGGGCGCGCACGACACCTGGCAGCGGACCGCGGCCTTCGCAGTGGAGAAATTGCTCAAGCCGGGCCAGAACGTCCTGGCCGTGCGCGCGGAGAACCGGCCGGCGCCCACCAAGAACCCGGCCGGGCTGATCGCCCACCTGGCCGCGACCTTGGCCGACGGCAAGCGTCTGGTCGTGGTTTCCGACGGCTCGTGGCGCGCGGCGAAAGAGGCCCCCGCCCAATGGGAGCAGCCGGCTTTCGATGATTCGGCCTGGCAGGCCGCGACGGTTGCCGCTCCCTATGGCGGCGGCCCGTGGGCGAAAATCGCCGGACTGGGAGGATCCGATTCCCAAGACAATTCGCTCGCCGCATATTCCGAGACGGCCCCGGAAATCAAGCAGCTCTACTTCGCTGTGCGGCGCGTGAAACGGAACATTGCGATGAAGAACTCCGCAGTGGACTTCACGCAAGTTCTCCTGATCGATCAGCCTTTGCCGCAAGGGCCGGAGTCGATCCACGAGGCAATCCATCGTATGGGCATCATGGCGGTCCCCGGCGGACGCCTGCTGGTGCTCGACGGATTGCATCCGGGCGGCAAGCTGCGTCAGCTTGCCCCCGAGAAACCGGGCGCCCTCTGGCGGCCTGACCTGTCGTTCGACGCCAAGAAGATCGTCTTCTGCTACAAGCCACACGATGAGAAGAGTTTCCACCTCTACGAGATGAACCTCGACGGCACGGGACTGCGGCAACTGACCGACAGCGAGTACGACGACATCGATCCCATCTACCTGCCCGACGGCCACATTCTCTTCACTACCACACGGGGCAATTCCTACGTCCGCTGCGGGCCGTTCATCTACTCCTACGTCCTGGCTCGCTGCGACGCCGACGGCCGCAACGTCTACCTGATCAGCTACAACGGCGAACCCGACTGGGTGCCTTCGCTGTTGAGCGACGGCCGCATCGTCTATTCCCGCTGGGAGTACACGGACAAGCCGCTGTGGCGGCTGCAAAAACTGTGGACGACCAACCAGGACGGCACGGGCACGGCACACTTCTGGGGCAACCAGTCGGTGTGGCCCGATCATCTCTCCGAGCCGCGGGAGATCCCCGGCAGCCGCCGCGTGATGTTCTCGGGCGTGGGACATCACGACTGGTGGTCGGGATCGATCGGCATTGTCGATCCGGAGAAGGGCCGCGACTTCCCCCACGGCCTGACCAAGGTCACCGCCGACTTGCGTTGGCCGGAAGTCACGCAACCGCCCGCGGATCCGAAGGAAGCGGCCGACTATCATTCCTCGGGCCGCTTCACGGGCTACAAGACGGCCTATCCGCTGTCCGAAGAAGACTTCCTCGTTTCGGCGCGGGGCGACGGCGGCAAGTTCCGCCTCTATCTGATGGACGTGCATGGAAATCGGGAGCTGATCTTCGACGGCGTCCACAACGCCTGGCACGCAATGCCTGTGAAGCCGCGGCTGCGACCGCCGGCGCAGCCCGACCGCGTGGTCTGGCCGGGCACGGGCAAGGATCGCAAGCCGGTCGAGCCGGGTACGTTCTTCAGCGCCGATGTATACCAGGGCGTGCCCGACCTGCCGCGCGGCACGGTGAAATACTTGCGGGTCTTTCAGCAGGACTACAAAACCTATTCGACCTGGAACAAGTCGTATCGGCATTCCGGCCCGGCCGTGTCGATCGTGCAGGAGGAGGCCGTGAAGCGGATCCTCTCCGAGGTGCCCGTCGAGAGCGACGGCTCGGTGTACTTCAAGGCCCCGGCCGGACGCTCGGTTTACTTCCAATTGTTGGACGCCGATCGCCGCTGCCTGCAGACCATGCGGAGCTTCAGCGGGCTGATGCCGGGCGAGCAGCGGGGTTGCGTGGGTTGTCACGAAATGCACAGCGCCGCGCCGCCGCGGCAAGGCGGGTTGGCCCTGCGCCGGCCTCCCACCGAACTCTCGCCGCCATCCTGGGGCACGGAGAGCATCAGCTACGAGCGTTTCGCGCAACCCGTGCTCGACCGCTACTGCGTGAAGTGCCACCAGGGCAAGGAGCCCGGTCCCGCGGAGCCGAACCTCGTTCTGCGGCCCGGGCATAGCGTCTTCAAAGAGCCGTACTTGACACTCGTGGGGCCCGCGGGCTGGGGAAATCCGATCGCCGGCGGCCGGCCGGGTTACGGCATCGCCGGGGCGATCCCCGTCGAGACCGCCTACGACCAGAACGACCCACGCGGCCTGACCACGTTGCGGCCGCGGCAGTATCTCTCCGCCGCAAGCCGGCTCGTCCAATTGGCATCCAGCGGCAAGCACTACGACGTGAAGGTCGATCCCGTCAGCCTGCACCGGCTGATCGCCTGGGTGGATGCCTGCTGCCCTTTCATGGGTGACGAGGAACTGCGGGCCCAGGGCGATCCCGACTTCCCGGGCATTGAACGGCTTCCGATTCGTCCCCGGGTCGCCACGGCGCCCGCGGTTGAGCGGCCGTGAACCGCAGGCACACGCGGACAGGAGATCCTATGAAAGTAATCATCGTTGGCGGAGTGGCCGGCGGCGCCTCGTGTGCGGCTCGCCTGCGCCGGTTGGACGAGAAAGCCGAAATCCTCATGGTGGAACGCGGGCCCTATGTCTCCTACGCGAACTGCGGGCTCCCTTACCATGTCGGCGGCGCGATTGAAAATGAGTCGAGCCTCCTGGTGGCGACGGAACAGACGTTTCGCGTTCAGTTCGCGGTGGATTGCCGGACGCGCTGCGAGGTGGTCGGTATCTCGCCAAAGGAGAAGGCCGTCCAATTGAAGAACCACGCCACCGGCGAGGTGACCACCGAGAACTACGACAAGCTCGTGCTGTCGCCCGGGGCGGCGCCGATTCGCCCGCCGCTGCCCGGCATTGATCTTCCGGGCATCTTCTCGGTGCGAACCGTGCCGGACGCCAGGAACATCCGCGAATGGCTCGACCGTGAGGAGAAGCCGCGGCGAGGGGTAGTGGTTGGCGGCGGATTCATCGGCCTCGAGATGGTGGAAAACCTGGTCCACCGCGGGCTCGAAGTAACGCTGATCGAGAAGCTCGATCAGGTCATGCCTCCGCTCGATCCGGAAATGGCGCGCCTCGTCGAACGCTACCTGGTGAAGCACGGCGTCCGGCTCGAACTCAACGACGGCGTGGCCGGATTCCAGCAGTCCGCCGGCGGCTCGCTGGAAGTCCTCACGAGCTCGGGCCGGAGCCATCCGGCGGACATCGTGATCCTCGCGATCGGCGTGCGTCCGGAGACCGCGCTGGCGAAGATGGCCGGCATCGAGATCGGGCAGCGCGGAGGAATCCGCGTCGACGAACAAATGCGCACGAGCGACCCGGACATCTTCGCCGTCGGCGACGCGGTTGAAGTCAAGGACTTCGTCACCGGCCACTGGACGCTCATCCCGTTGGCCGGGCCGGCCAACCGGCAGGGCCGGATCGCGGCCGACGCGATTGCCGGGCGCGACTCGCGTTTCCGCGGCACGCAAGGCACCTCGATCTGCCGGATCTTCGAGGCCGCGATCGCCCAAACCGGCGCCAGCGAGAAGCTCCTGGTCCAACTCGGAGACAAGGACTTCGAGAAGATCTACCTTTATCCGAACTCGCACGCGGGGTACTATCCGGGCGCGAAGATGCTGGCCATCAAAGTGCTCTTCCGAAGATCCGACGGACGTCTTCTCGGCGCACAGGTGCTCGGCGAGGAGGGCGTTCCCAAGCGGATCGATTCCTTTGCGTTGGCGATCCAGATGGGCTGCACCGTGTACGACCTGGAAGAGGCCGAAGTGTGCTACGCGCCACCCTACGGAAGCGCGAAGGATCCCGTGAACTTCGCGGGGATGGTCGCAGCGAATATCCTCCGTGGCGACATGCCGCTGAGCCACTGGACGTCGGTGGAGGGCGGGTTTCTCCTCGACGTGCGGAATCCTCCGGAACTCGCCGTCGAGTCCTTGCCGGGCGCGGTCAACATCCCGCTGCCGCAACTCCGCTCGCGCCTGGGCGAACTCCCCCGCGACCGCATAATCCTCGTCTTCTGTCGCTCCGCCCAGCGCGCCTACTACGCGACGCGGATCCTCTTGCAGAACGGATTCAAAGCCCGAAATATCTCCGGAGGCATGTTGTCGCGGTCTCACACCACGTCCCCTAAAGCCGGATCGCCACAATGACCGGCCGAGGAGCAGCCAATGCAGCCTGAAGAACGATTTCTGGCGATCAAAGTCATGATGATGCCGCGCGACACGAACCAGTACGGCACGATCTTCGGCGGCGTCCTCTTGAGCTATATGGACCAGGCCGGAGCCGTCGGCGCACAGCACGAGATCCGCCGCGCGGGCTGGCCGGATCGGCCGGTGGTTTCGGTGGCCATGAACGGCGTCGAATTCCACCAGCCCGTCTTCGTCGGCGATATCGTCAGTTTGTGGACCAAACTGATTCGGGTGGGCCGGACGTCGATCACCATGCACGTCGAAGTGGAAACGGACCGCCAGGGAGCGTCCGTGCAACTTACCGAAGCGGAGGTTACCTACGTGGCGGTAGACCTGACGGAAGGGAGCCGCCGTCCTGTACCGATCCGCGGCGACTGAGCTTACCGCTTGCCCTTGGTCGCGAGCGAGCGGTACAGATCGAACGCCTTATCCGGTTTCTCGCCGTCATGCACCACGGCGCGTACGGCCTGGATCATCGCGGTGGGGCACTCGGCCTGAAAGACGTTCCGCCCCATGTCCACGCCCGCGGCGCCCTGGTCGATGGCCCGGTAGGCCATCTGGAGCGCGTCCAACTCCGGCAGTTTCTTGCCGCCGGCGATCACGATCGGCACGGGACAGGAGGCCGTGACCTTCTCGAACTCGCTTTCGCAGAAGTAGGTCTTGACGACGTGCGCCCCGTTCTCGGCACAAATCCGCGAGGCGAGACTCAGATACCGGGCGTCGCGGGTCAGTTCCTTGCCGACGGCCGTCACTCCAAGAATCGGAATGCCGTGGCGGCTGCCCGCATCGATGATGGACGTCAGATTGCGGATCGTCAGGGCCTCGAACCGGCTCCCGATCGCCGCCATCACGGCCAGCATCGAGGCGTTCAGCCGCACGCATTCCTCGATGTCCAGAAGGCACTCGTCGTTGAGTTCCGTGAGCACGGTGGAGCCGGCCGAGGCGCGGAGCGAAATCGGCTTGTTGCTCGTCGGCGGCACGATCTGCCGCAGGGCGCCCCGCGTACACATCAGGCAGTCGGCGTACTCGATCAGCGGCACGATGGTCAGGTCCATGCGTTCCAGCCCGGAGGTCGGCCCCATGATGTAGCCGTGGTCGAAGGCCAACATCACGGTACGGCCGCTCTTGGGGTTGAAGATGCGGGCCAGCCGGTCCTTCATGCCCCAGTCGAGATGCCCCGCGCCCTTGAGGAAGAAACCTTCCGTCTTCTGTGGGATGCCGATGCCGTAGTCCTTGGCGTCAAGGTTGCCGGTCATTTCCGCCATGATATGCTTGTCCTTTCGGTGATAGTAGGCGAGTTACCGTAGCCCGTCGCGGAAACCCGCGAACAACAGGGAGATGGACGTGGCGCCGGGATCGACGTGCCCCAGGGTGCGTGCGCCGAGGTTGCGGGCACGGCCGAACCTGGCTTGCATGTCCTTGGTGCTCTGCGCACCTTGCTCGGCGGCCTCCGCGGCCCGTGCAAAAGCAACTTGAATGCCGAGACCTCCATCGGCAGCCCGGCGCAACGCCTCCACCGCGGGCACCAAGGCGTCCAGCATGGTCTTGTCGCCGACATTGGCGGGTGTCTGGACGCGGAGTTTGGCCAGTCCGGCTTCAAACATGGCGGCTACGGCGGCCAAGTCCGGTTCCTCCCGGCCGCCGGCCGCTTCCGCCATGCCCATGAAGAACGAACCCAGCAGCGGGCTCGTCGAGCCGCCGTCCACCGACATCACGCTCCAACCGAGCGATTCCAGGAGCGGCTGAACGGCCTTCGCCTCGGCGTTTTGTATCGATTCCGAAATGGCGTCGGCCGTCCGCTTCATCGTGGCGCCGTGGTCGCCGTCGCCGGTGGCCGAATCGAGGCGCGAGAGCAACTCGTGGTTATCGCGGACGCGGTTAGCGCCGCTCTGCAGCAGGGCCACGAGGCCGGCGACGGTCAGGGTGGTCTGCATGTCAACGCACCGTGAGATAAGGCGTATCGCACGGGGCCTTCCATAGCCGGATCAACTCGTCGTCCATCTTGGCCACGCACATCTGGAAGCCGGCCATCTCCTGGACCGTCAAATATTCGCCGATGCGCGGGGAAACCGGCTCGATGCCGCGCTCCTTGAGGTAGGCGTGGACCGCGCGGTAGACGATCAACAGTTCCATGAGCGTGGTGGCGCCGGAGCCGTTGAGGATCACCAACAGGCGGTCGCCGGCGCGGGCGCCGACGGCGGCCACCAGCCGCTCGGTCATCAGTTGAGCGGTCTGATCGGCCGACAGGATCTTGCTCGGCCCGGTGCCGGCCTCGCCGTGCTGTCCCATGCCGATCTCCATCTCGTCGTCGGCCAATTCGAAGATCGACTGGCCGGTGCTGGGATGGGTGGCGGTCTTCATGGCCACGGCCAACGTGGCCATGTTGTCGTTGAACCGCTCGGCGATGGCGCACACCTGGTCGAGGTTCATGCCGGCTTCCGCGGCCGCGCCGACGATCTTGTAGAGCGGAATGCAGCCCACCAGGCCGCGACGGTCGGCGGCCGGCGCCGTGGCGCCGGGCGCAATGTCCTCGTGCGTGAGGATCGTGCGGACGTTCAGGCCCTGCTTCTTCGCCATCTCCATCGCCAGGTTCGCGCTCATCACGTCGCCAGCGTGATTCAGCACGACCAGCAGCACGCCGGCCGGCCGATTGGCCTTCTTCAACGCCTCGAGAACCTTCGGCGCGCCGGGCGCGGCGAAGATATCGCCCACCACGCTGATGTCCAACATGCCTTCGCCGACGAACCCGCTCAGCGCCGGCTCGTGCCCCGCGCCGCCGAGCGTGACCAACGCCACCTTGTTCTGCGGCTTGGGATTGGCCCGGACCACCAGCTTGCCCGGTTCGACGCGGATCTGGTCCGAGTAGGCCAGGACAAAGCCTTCCAGCAGTTCGGCCGTCAGGTTGGCCGGATCGTTGATGAACTTCTTCATGGTCATTGCTGGTCTCTCCAGGTTCTTGCGGTCCGTGGCGGCGATTGGGCGACTGTCTGCCGGCGTGCGGGGACAGGGAAGCGTTGATTATCTACGGCAACCAACGAGCTATCAAGGCCTGTCCCCAGGGGCGTTCGGTCTTCCGCGACGTTGGGGGGCAGTTGTACTGCCACCCCCGGTCCGTGAAAAGGGGCCGTGAAAAGGGGACATCACTAATATTGACGGCGTGGCGCGACGAGGGATAATGGTCGGTTATGCCGCGAACCGCACGAGCGACCGAAGGAGGCCTGGTTTATCACGTTCTCAATCGTGGTAACGGACGGATGCGGATTTTCCACAAGGACGGCGACTACAGGGCGTTCGAGCGGGTGTCCGGCTTGCCGGGTTCGGTAGTCGGTTCGCAACGAGGAAGCAACGTCAGCCCGAGTCGCCCGCTAGTGCAGTCCTGGCAATGGCGAACGAGACGAGGGTCAACTCCTGAGCCAATGGCTCGGGAGCGTCGTAGCGGCCCTCCAGCATGCCTTCTCCCAACGCCCAGACCATGCCCGTCACAATGTCGGCATAGATTGCCAAGCGGCGGTCGTCCTCGCGGTCCGGAGCGAAGCGGCGGACCAGCTTCCGCAGGTCGTCGATCAGATCCTGGCGGAGTTGGCTCGATAGCTCGCGCAGGACTTCGCCCAGCGGCGAGGGGTCGTGGCGGTAGCGGAGCAACAACTCGGCAAACTGCCGCTCGTAGAGGAACAGTCGCAGCATCGCCTCGTAGTGCTCGTGAACGACCTCCGGATCGGACTCGGACTCCGGGCCCGCGCGGCGGCGGTGATCGGTGATGAACTTCTGGACGTCGGCCGCGACCTGTTCCGCCGCTGCGCGTTTGCACTCGTCGATACTTGGGAAATAGAGATAGAAGCCCGACTGCACGATTCCCGCCTTGGCCGTAACGCGCGTCGTCGTCAGCCGGTCAGCCCCCTCCTCGCGGATCAGCTTGATCGCGGCCTCGACCAAACGCCGGCGGGTCTCCGTCCGCCTACGCCGACGACGCGTATACGGGCGGTTCGCTGTCCCCTCGTCAGAGGTGCTCAGATGGCCGACGCTTGGTCGCTTCGGATTCTTTTCTGTCATGGTTCCAAGATCCGGGCTACTTGTGCGAAATCAATGATAGCGGTATCTTTATCAGAAATCAAGGAACTGTCGCAGGTCGTCCGTTTCCACCCAAGGTAAGGAGTTTCAGTTACATGAACCCGCTCCGTTCTTCCGTTGTAGTTTTCGCCGCTCTGGCGCTGGGCATTGCCGCCGGGGCCGCGCCGCAACCATTGGCCAAGGCCGCCGAACTCGGGCCAAAGCCAAGCGCCCGAACGACTTGCGCATCTCCTGGGTCGATTGAGGTCGAACTGGAGTTGCACGACGCATGCCCAGGCGGCGTGGCCTATGACGTCTACCACCAGGTCCACGTGCCCACGTTCGCCAATTCGATTGTGGCAGCGATCGAGAGGGCCATCAACCAGGAGACAGCCCGGAAAAACCCCGACGAAAGCGATGCAGACTTCGCGATCCGCAAGCAGTTTGCACAGCATCTCCGCAGCGTGCTGACCGCAGCGGTGCGGCAGACCGACGACGTGAGCCTCGGCTGGAAGCTCGACCGCACGGCGCGGCGAAGTTGCCTCGATCTCTCGATCGCCGCAACGTCCGGCACGCCGCTGGCCGAACGGTTTGCGAAGACCAAGGGGCTACCGACGGCGTTCGCGGGCTTCCAAGTGCCGGGCGCCGCCCTGACCGCCCGCTGGGTCGGCCAGACGCCGCGGGACGAGGCGGCCGCGGCGGCCAAGATCGTCCGCATGGTCCGCGAGAACGAACTCAAGAAGATCGACCGGGAAGGGTTTTCCGACGACGAGAAGCGCGACCGCAAGGAAGCCGTCAACCGCCTGTTCGACGTCGCCGAAGCGACCGTCTCCAGTGGGCGGATCGATGGCGGGGTGTCCTTGGTCGCCCAGCCCGATCGCGTCACGCTCGTTGCCGCCGGGTACGTTGCGGAAGGGCTGAAACTCCACGGCGTCGTCAAGTCGGTGCTCCAGGTCGTCGAGCCCTATGTGGGCGGCTTTGTCACGCTGAAGATCGACGCCGAGCAGTACGAAGGCGTCCATCTGCACACGGCATCCATTCCCGCGCCGTCCGACGCGGAGCGGGAAAAATTCGTGAAGCTGTTCGGCGAGTCTCTGGAGGTCGTTCTCGGCTTTGGCAAGGAGGCCGTTTATGTGGCGGCCGGCCGCGACGCCATGAAGGCGTTGAAGGGCGCAATCCACAAATCGGCCACTCCCGTCGTGCCCGCATCGCCCCTGGAAGTCTCGCTGGCCCTGAAGCCAGTAGCCGATTTCCTGGCGGAGATGGGCCAGGAGCACGAGAAGGCGCCCGCCAGGTTTGCCGCCGGCATGCTCGCGCTCGCCCCCGGCAAGGACCACGTGCGGCTGACCGCCGACGTAAAGGGGCGGAGCGTTACGCTGCGTCTCGAAGCGGAGCAGGGCATCCTCGACCTCCTGGCGGCCGTGAGCCCGGAGTTCAAGCAGTTCCTCTCGGATAAGTGACGACCGAAGACAAGCTGAAGTAATGCAAGGGAGATCGCGACATGGACATACCTACAGACCTGGCGAGTTTGGCAGAGAGCCAATCCGGGCTGCTCTTTCCGCGAAGGACGTTGCTCTTCGGCGCCGGGGCGTTGGCGCTGGGCGGCTGGTCGGCCGCGCAGGCGAATCCGATCGGCGACTTGCTTCTGCCCACCCCGCCGGCCTTTCCGTGCTTTCGCGACCGCCGGGAAGTGATCGCGGAGGCCAGGGGCATCTCCGATCGCCTTGAGTCGCACATCAAGGCATGGATGGACGGTAACGCGCCGGCCCGATTGCCGGCGAAACTGATTCCCAAGGGCGTGGACCTGAACGATTTCACGAGCATGACGCTGGTGAAGCCCGAGGAAATCAAGCCGGAACAGCAGTGGGGGATTCGCGAGGCGCGGCTGATCGACTTCAAGGGCCTTTTGGGGCAGTACCCCGACCCGCATTGCACGTACCTCCTAATCCCCGTGGTGTTCGCACCGTTCGGGACGAAGGTGACGATCGAGGGCCAGTTCCCCCACTGCCGCTTCTTCGACATCCAGGCGACGCCGCCCTTCCATCCCGAGGCGTACCATTTCGCGGGCTGGGCCGGGGTTGGCGAAGTGCCGATCGTCGATGTCGACATCGAGCCGCTTCCCGGCCACACGAACCCGTTCCGGCCGGGACAGCGCCGTGACGCGGCCGAGCGGTCGTACCGCGTGACGTTGGACCTGGCGATCGGCAATCCGGCGGAACTCGACCCGGCGTTCCGGCCCCCGTTCTACCGGGCGCAAGGAAATCGTCGTGTTGCGGGCGGGATTCTCTACCAAGGGCCCTGGGGCATGGTCAAGAAAGGAGTGGCGCATGGGCGCGGGCCGTGGACGGTCGGGAACGTGTGGATCCGCTACTACGCTCCCGACAACGCCCGCGGTCCTCTGGCCGGCGTGCCGCTGCCCAAGGTCACGTACGAGCTTCCCGACGGCCGGCGGTTCTACGTTCAATCCGACTTCTCCAACTTCGCCCGCCGAATGAACCGCACGGAACCTGCCCGACAAACGGCGCCCGAGGAGCCGCCCGGCGTATGGGGGCCGACCAAAGGCTGGGACAAGATGTGGGGCATTTTCCGCGCGATCTTCGGAGGGATTGCCAGCAACACTCGGCTCGCCGACAAGGATTGGGCGCGGCGGCTGGACAAGGGAGTATGCGGGCGGGGCGAAGACATGCCGCCGCCGGGCAACTACGAGCCCTCGGCGACGACCTGCACCTACATCAACTACCTGCTCCGAGGGATGGCCCTGGGAAAAGGGATGGTCTGTGTCCTGACCGGCCGCCTGCCGACGACCCCGCGGACCCGCAACGGCGAGTCGCTGGTCGAGCGTGCCCAAGCCCGCTACTGGTCGCTGACCGGCTACGACATGTCGCTGGTCGCCAAGGACGGTTACGCCGGGGCGGCCGTCCATTCCATCATGGACGACGAGATCGTTGTCGATTCGCAGCAGCGGTACGTGATGGTCTTCTCCCGTGCCGAGGATCGGCCGGCCAACGCGGCGCCCGCCGCGGGCGTCACTTGGGTCAACTGGGGCCCCACGTCGAAGCAATCGTGGACGCTCCGCTGGCTGAGCGTGGCGCCCGACTGGGTCTTTTCGAAGACGCCGCACGAGAAGAATCTGGGGTGGGAGACCGACTGGGCCAGCGTTCGATACGATCCGTCGCTGATCGCCCGAAATTCCCACGGCGGCTGGCTGGGGGAGTTCCTGCCTCAGGTCCACTACCTCAGCAAGGAGGACTTCGAGCGGCTCGGAGACAGAGTCACTCCCGCCAAAGTACCGGTTTGGAGATGAAACAACTGACGGTATCGTCCAATCCAACGAGGGTTCGAAAATGGCAAACGAAAATGGCAACAAGCGGGTGCCTCGCCGAACCACGGGCGAGAAGTCACGCCGCGAGTTCTTGAAGACGGCTGCGGCGGCCGCGGCCGTCGCCGTCGTGCCGCTCGATGCGCTGGGCGGCGAAGGTCCGGCCGCGACCGGGGGGACAGCAAGCTTCGGCAGTCTGTCGCCCCGGATGGAGAGAATCAAGGCGCGTTTCCTGAACAGCCCGTACGCGGTCGACATCGAGCGGGCGCTGAACTACACCCGGGCGTGGCGGCGAAGCGAGGGATTGAGCCCGGCGCGCCGAGCGGCCGAGGGCTTGGCCGAGGCGCTGGCCCACCAGACAATCCGGATCGAGGACGACGAACTGCTGGTCGGCGTCAAGTCCAATAAGCCCCGGGGCAACGTGATCGCCGTGGAGAAGGGAACGCTCAACGGGCAGGTGGCCGCGCTCATCGATCCGGCGGTTGACCTGGGATTGAAATCGGCGGCGAGCGGCGCCGTCGCGGAGCGGACGAGGCAATTATGTCGGAGCATCCCCGAAGAGGAGGCTCGGCTGTGGCGCGAGGAGATCCTTCCCGTCTGGGAAGGCAAGACGGCCAACGATCTCAAACGCCGCCTGATCGAAGAGGCGGGCGTTTTCAAGGGACTGCCCGACCTCGGCCCCGCCACGCTGGCCAAGTTGTACCGGGGCCTCGGGGGTCTGAAGGGGATCACTGACACGCTGGCCCGGTACGAGTCGGCCGGCATCGTCGCAAAGCAGTCGCCGGCCGGTTCCGCCAAGCGACCCAGCGGCGCTCCGTCCTTGAAGGGCAGCCTCTCCGGTGTGTCCAAGGCCAAGCAGGCGGTTCAGGATTCCCTGCCCGACCTTCTCTACATGAGCCTTTCGCTTCAGGGCCACACGATCCCCGGCTACAAGCGGGTGCTTGCAGTCGGCTTTCGGGGGATTCAGGACTGCGCCGACAAGGAGTCGGCCCAACTTCGCTCCGACGACGAGGAGAGCCGGCGGAAGAAGGACTTCTACGAGGCGGTGAGCCTGGTGGCCAAGGCCGTTTGCCAATACGCGAATCGCTATGCCGTCCTGGCTGAGGAGTTGGCGGCGAAGGCCGACGAACCGAGAAGGTCAGAGCTGCTGGCGATTGCCAGGCGCTGCCGTCGCGTGCCCGCTCAACCTCCGCGCGACTTCATGGAAGCGATTCAGTCGCTGTGGATGACGCAGGTCGTGCTGGAGATCAGCTACGGGGCCGACAACGTCTTCTCGCCCGGCCGGGTCGACCAGTACCTGGCCCCCTACTACCAGGCCGATCTCGCAGCCGGACGGATCACTCGTGGGCAGGCGCGAGAGGCCATTGAGGAGTTGATGGTCAAGGCGGCCGGCGAGGTGATTCAGGGCGGCAACGTGTTCAGCATCGGGGGCGTCGGGCGTGACGGCGAGGACGCAACCAACGAGATCTCGCACCTCTTCCTGGAAGCCTTGGCGAGGCTCAAGGGGATCGGCGACAGCGTGCCCGTCCGAATTTCCCAGAAGACGCCTCGCGAGTTCCTGCTCAAGGCCCTTGAAGTACACCGGGTCACCGGGGGAATCGCCTTCTACAACGACGAGATCGTGATCCGCGATCTCTTGGAGGACGGCTTCACGCTGGAGGACGCTCGCGACTACGGGGTCATCGGCTGCGTGGAGCCCGCCTCGGGAGGCAACTGCTTCTCCTACACTGCGGGCAACGGGATCATGATGCTGGGCGCGCTGGAACTGGCCTTGAACCAGGGCCGCCGCGTGCTGGGCGACAACCGGTTGATGGGCGCCGAGACTCCCGATCCGGTTCTCTTCCAGCGGATCGACGAGGTGCAGGATGCGTTCGAGAAGCAGCTCGCCTATCTGGTCGAACACGTGGTCCGGGCGGCGGAACTCAAAGACAAAGCCTATGCCGAGGCGTTCCCCTGCCTGTTGCTTTCGGCCACGGTCGAAGGCTGCCTGGAAAGCGGCAAGGACGTGACTCAGGGCGGCGCCAAGTACAACCACGGGCACGTCAACGCCCAAGCCCTGGGCTCCGTGGCCGATTCGCTGGCCGCGATCCGGTGGGCGGTGTTCGACGAGAAGATCGTGACCATGGAGCAGTTGGTCGAGGCGGTCCGCACCAACTTCCAGGGCCGAGAGAACCTGCGGCAGCGGCTCTTTCACAAGGCACCGAAGTACGGCAATGACGATCCCCGGGCGGACGATCTTGCGGTCTGGGTGGCGGAGACGTTCACGCGTCAAACGCGGAAACACCGGTGCTGGCGCGGCGGCGTGTACCGGCCCAGTCTGTTCTCGTCGGGCACACAGCACATCGAAGGCGCCTTCCTCGGCGCGACTCCCGACGGGCGGCTGGCCACCGAGGTCGTCTCGAACGGTGTCTCGCCGGTCAACGGGATGGAAAGAACGGGCATGACCGCCTTGCTCCACTCGGCAGCGAAGGCAGGCCGGGCGCTTCTCTCCGATGGGACGGCTCTCAACCTGAACATCTCGCCTGGGCTCCTCCGGACGGCAGAAGGCGTGGAGAAGCTCGCCGACATGATTCTGGCGTACTTCGACATGGGCGGCCGGCACGTGCAGTTCAACCCGCTCGACCGCAAGACCTTGTTCGACGCGCAGACCCACCCGGAGAAATACCCGGACCTGACGGTGAAGGTGACGGGCTACTCGGCGATCTTCGCCGATCTGGTGAAGCCGCTTCAGGACGACATCATCGCCCGGACCGAGTTCCGCGAGGTCTAAGCCGTGCTCCCGCCCGATTCCGCCGCACCCAACCTGGTCTCCCACATCCAACGCCACTCAACCGAGGATGGTCCGGGGATCCGCACCACGGTTTTCTGCATGGGCTGCCCGATGCACTGCCCCTGGTGTCAGAACCCGGACTCGATGTCCCGCAAAGCGCAACTCATCTGGCGCGGCACGCGGTGCGTCGGGGCGTCGGACTGCCTGTCTGTCTGTCCCGAGTCCGCTCTCCGGCGAACGCCTCAGGGGATCGTGATCGATCGCGGCCGGTGCGACGCCTGCGGAGATTGCGTGGCCGCCTGCCCGGCCGCGGCCTTGGAAATCCTGGGAAGGAAGATGTCCGTCGCGGACGTGGTCCAGGAGGCTGTTCGCGACAAGGTGTTCTACGAGCGGTCAGGCGGCGGCGTCACGCTGTCCGGCGGCGATCCCGTCGCGCAGCCGGACTTCTGCCTGGCGATCATGGAGTCGCTGAAGAGAGCCGGTGTCCACCTGGCGCTCGACACGTGCGGCGGTGTAAGCTGGCAGCGGCTGGAGCCGCTCGTGGGACTCGCTGACCTGGTCCTCTTCGACGTCAAGACAGCCGACGAAGAGGCGCACCTGCGGTACACGGGTGTCCCTCTTCGCTTGGTCCTGAACAATGCCCGGGCGATCGCCCGCCTGGGGCGGCCGATGTGGATCCGCACGCCGATCATCCCTGACTTCACCGACAGCGAGGAGAGCATCCGCCGCATCGCCCGCTTCATCCGGAAGGAACTTCCGACCGTTGAGCGGTACGAGCTCTTGGCCTACAACAACCTGGGCCGTTCCAAGTACGAGCGTCTCGGCCTTGAAGACCCCCTGGCGGATCGCCGGCTGATGACCAGCGAAACCATGGAACGCCTGTCGCGATCCGCTTCGGCAGAGGGGGTTCCTTCTGTCCGCTGGTCCGGAATGACGCGCAGCGAGGACGCCGCGGAGATAGCCCAAGACCAATGCCAAGGGGACATGGGAGTGTCGGTATGATTCTGTTCACGGATGGTAGCGGAATTCGCAAGAATTCCGTCGATTTCCCAGTCGGCCTCCATCGGAATTCTTGCGAATTCCGCTACGACAACCCCGTGCGCAACTCGAAAGGCATGTCGGTAGGATTCTGTTCACTGGCGCTCATCCTGTTGCACGTTCTCGCCGCCGGCGCCCCGGCCGGCGAACCGGCTTGGAAAGAAGCGTCCGGTCAGGTTGGCGATGCGGGACTGCGGTATCTGGTCTGGACGCCTGCGGCCGCACGACAGCCTGCCCCAGGCTGGCCGCTGGTGGTCTGGCTGCACGGGCTCTCGCTCCGCGGCGAGGACCTGACGAAGCTCAAGACCTACGGCCCACCCGCCGTGATCGACAAGCTGCGGCCGGAATTCGTGCTGGTCGCCCCGCAACTCTCGTCCAAACAACTGTGGTGGGACAAGACGCAATTGGATGAATTACTGGCGCACGCCCGACAGCAGCATCGCGTCGATCCTTCCCGCCTCTATCTGGCCGGGGCGAGCCTCGGCGCGGGCACTGCGTATGACTGGGCCGCGAGGTCACCGGATCGATTTGCGGGTTTGCTTCTGCTGGCCGGTGCCGGCGATCCGGACAAGGCGAAGTCCGTGGTAAGCACGCCCGTGTGGGCTTTCCACGGCGCCGACGACCGCGTCGTCCCGCTGCGAAAGGCACGGGCCATGGAACAGGCGATCCGGGACGCCGGAGGCACGGTCAAATTCACGGAACTGGCCGGCGTGGGCCACGATGCCGACCGTTTGACGCAAGCCGCCTTCATCGAGCATCGAGCGATCGCTTGGCTCCTGACGCTTCGCCCAGCCAACGGGCAAGCGGGCACCCCGGCCGGAGAACCGGCGTCGTCGGCCGGCGGGTCCGAAGTCATCCGCGACAAAGGGGTCGAAGAAATCCGCCGCCAGGCCGCGACGCTGAAGCCGACGCTGCCGGTATTTCGCGACCCCGTCCCGATTTCATCGAACGACATGATCTTCTCGTGGATCAAGGGCCTTTGCTCGACGCCGCACCGCCGGCCGGGCACGGCGGAAGGGCATCAGGCCGAAGCGTGGGTCGCCAGGCAGTTCCAAGCACTCGGCCTGGAAAACGTCACGAGCGATCGCGTGCCGATCAAGGTGTGGCAGGCGCAGAAGTGGGACCTGCAAGTGGCGGGCAAGCCCGCGGAGTGCTTCTTCCTGCTCAATAGCGGCTTTACGGGCGCACGTGGTGTCACGGCACCGTTGCTCTGGGCCGACGACGGGCAGTTCGGGGACCTGCGTCCGTCGGAAGCCAAAGGCAAGATCGTCGTGGCCCGCGCCAAGCTGACCTACCACGACGCCGCCGGGATCAGTCCCCGGTCGTATTTCCATCTCGTGCCGCGCGATCAGCCCTGGGCCGTGCCTTCCCATGCGGCATTCCCATCGAACCTGCTCGGCGGATTCCTGCCGATCAAGATCACGGACGCCTACGAGCGGGCCAAGAACGCCGGCGCGGCGGGTTTCCTGATGGTCACGTTCGATCTGCGATCGCAAGGTAGTTCGCTCTACTGGCCGTACGACGCCGAGATGAAATCCTTGCCGGGACTGTACGTCAGCCAGCGGGATTCGGCGGCGGTCGAGGCCGCGGCGAAGGCGGGCCGGACAGCCACGCTCGTGCAGACGGGCTCCGTCACCGAGGGTTACATGGCGAACGTCTGGGGCGTGCTGCCCGGGGTGTCGGACGAGGTACTGTTCATCACCAGCCATCACGACAGCCCGCATCAGGGTTTCGTCGAGGACGCCAGCGGCATGGCCCAGGTGCTGGCGCAAGCCTGGGCCTGGTCGCGCGTGCCGCGCGAGAAACGTCCGCGAACATTGGTCTTCGTGGCGGCGGCCGGGCATTTCTACAAGGGGCAGGGCGCGTATGAATTCGCCAAGGCACACCCCGAACTGCTGAACCGCTGCCGGGCCGTGCTCACCCTCGAGCATTTGCCCTGCAAGGAGGTCCGTCGCGCTGCGGATGGCGGCTACCAGTCGACCGGCCGCTCGCAGCCGGTCACGATCTACATGCCGCAGA
>Ga0233425_10005435_pt1 | contig 20119 bp, 20 predicted proteins | sample Watercolumn_Towu_2_FD_181712 | JGI IMG/M metagenome (GOLD analysis project Ga0233425, IMG submission 181712) | Freshwater microbial communities from Lake Towuti, South Sulawesi, Indonesia - Watercolumn_Towuti2014_140_MG | ecosystem: Environmental > Aquatic > Freshwater > Lake | place... | reverse complement strand
ATTGTGTTGAGTCAAGAGGAATTTGCGGCGGCAGTCCGGGTCGCGTTGCGCGATTACGCCCAAGCCGAACCGTTGAGCGCGAGTCCGTTGTTGCAATCGCGTGTGGTCGTTCACGCGAGCGGTGTTGCTGCGCCCGCGTCTGCGCGCGTCGCGGCGTTACGCGCGCTCATCGTCCAAGCCACTGATGCGTTGCAGGCAACACCGCGCCACGCCAAACTTTATCGCGCGCTTTATCACACGTACATCCAACCCGCGCCAACGCAAGAACAAGCCGCCGAATTGCTCGATCTGCCGTTCAGTACGTTTCGCCGCCATTTGAAAGACGGCATCGAACATATCGTCGAACAGTTGTGGCAAAAGGAAATCGGCGAATAAATTGAGCAAAAAATGAGCACTTTTCGGTCTGGCAATCGAACACGCGAAAATGATAGACTGCGGTTGTCTGAATGACAACCGCAGTTTTATTTTTGGAAAAATGATCACGCAACCCATCGAACAATTTTTGAATAATTTGATCAACGCGTGGAACTCGCACGATCTCGATGCGGCGGCGCAATTTTACGCGGACGATTACGCGGGAATGGATATCGCGCAACGCGAGCCGCATCGCGGCGCGCGTGGCATTCGTGAATTTTTGCAACGATATCAAAACGCGTTTCCCGATTATCGGTTCACCGCCGATGAGATGATCGTCGCAGGCGACCGCGCCGTTTTGGTGTGGACAGCGCGCGGCACGCATCGCGGCAGTGTGATGAACATTCCACCGACCGGACGCGCGATCAATGTGCGCGGCGTGTCGGTGTTGACGATTGAAAATGCCAAAGTGAAAAACGCGATTTACATTTGGGATGTCGCGGGTTTGCTTCGCAACATTGGTTTGTTGCCAGAGTTGTAAAAGAATTTTTCATTCGCCTGTGGCACATCCGCAGTGCGCTGAAAATGTAGAACGGGCGACTCGCCCGTTGTCAACCAAGCCAGCCGCTCGCGCCAAGTTTATTTTCAAGAAAGGAGAAACAATGTCAACCGAATTGAATAAAACCATCACGCGGCGTTACTTTGAAGAAATGTGGAATAAGAACAACGCCGCATTGATTCCCGATCTTGTCGCCGCCGACATCACCGGGCATGTGTTCGAAGGTGGCGAGCGCGTGTTCAAAGGCGCGGACATCTTGAAGGAACGTCTGGGCGGCTTGCGAAAAATCTACAACAACGCCAGTTTTCGCATCGAGGATCAGATCGCGGAAGGCGACCGCGTCGTCGTGCGCTGGACGTTGAACGCGACCCATACCGGCGATTATCTCGGGCGCAAAGCGACCGGGAAAAATATCGCAGTTACCGGCACCAATACCTTCCGCGTCGCGGACGGCAAGATCGCCGAAGTCTGGGTGAACGCGGACGACCTCGGCGAACTGAAACAACTCGGCGTTACGACCATTCAGTAAAAATATCGCACACGCAAAAAATCAAAACAGGAGCATACAAATGGCTACGGTGATCATTCGTTTCCAGGTTCAAGATTTCGCGAAATGGAAACCGACGTTCGATGAGTTTTCCACGTTGCGGCGCGAACACGGTTCGCAAGGCGGACGCGTTTTTCAAAGCGCCGAAAATCCAAACGCGGTAACGGTCGAACTCGATTGGGACAATGTTGAAAACGCGCGCCGGTTTTACGCGATGGATAACGTGCGTCAAGCGATGCAACGCGCCGGCGTGCAAGGCATTCCAGAGTTTTCCTATCTCGCGCAGTCGCATCGCGCGAGCGCGTAACCAGTTACAATGCAAATCGAAGAATTGTTGACCACGTACGGTCTCGCCGCGATTTTCGTCGTGATGTTGGTCAAGGGAATCGGAATTCCCATTCCGATTCCCGGCGACTTGATTATGATTTTCACTGCCGCCCAAGTCGCGCTCGGACGCGTGGATTTAGGGATAGCGTTCGTCGTACTTTTGATCGCGATGGTCGCGGGCGGCTCGGTGCAATTTTTACTCGCACGCGCGCTCGGACGAAAATTTTTGTATCGCGTCGGCGGTTATGTCGGCTTGACCCAGGCGCGACTCGACCGCGTTTCCGCGACGATGCAAAAAAGCGGACCGCTCGCGCTTGGCATCACGCTCGTTACACCGGGAATCCGTTCGGCGGCAGTGCCCGCCGCCGGACTCGCGGGCTTGCCGTATTTGACATTTTTCAGCGGCGCGCTGATCGGAAGCGGATTATTCCTCGCGTTGCATTTCGCGATTGGATTGATCGGTGGACCGATTATCGCGTTCGTGATGAGCGCGATCAATTTGCCGATCCTGGTTTTTATCGCCGCGTTTTTCGTGATTGGTTTGATCGGCTGGATGTTACTGCGCCGCCGCGCGCGCGGTGCGACGCTCGAACGGCTCGGCGATTTCGCGGATGCGGCATGCCCGGTTTGTCTCGCGCTTGGCGCGGCGGAACATTTGCGTCATCGCGAATCGGCAACCATCACGGTCGAGTAAATAAACTGAAACGACGCGCGCGATCAGAAAGGAGATCGGCAAGACAAACGCTAAATTTTAATCGGCTGATTTGATCGGTCAGATTCACAGTTACTGCGATGAACATGTGGAACGGGCGGCTCGTCCGTTGTCAAGCGAGCGAGCCGCTCGCGCTACAGGTTATTTTCAAGGAGGGAAAAAATGTCAGGACATTTGAACGCGTCGCGCCGCTTGCTCGAGGAAGTTTGGAGCAAGGGTAATTTCGCGGTGATAGATGACCTCGTAGACGCGAACCATGTCAATCACGATCCTAACGCGGCGCAATTGCCGCCCGGGCGCGAAGGCATGAAACAATTCGCGATGGCATATCGCTCGGCATTTCCAGATCTCTCGATGACGGTCGAGGATCAGGTTGCGGAAGGCGACAAGGTGGTAACGCGCTGGCGCGCGCGCGGCACCCACAAAGGTGCATTGCCTGGTCTGCCCGCGACCGGCAAATCGGCGACCGTTACCGGCATTGGCATTGATCGCATCGTGAACGGCAAAATCGTCGAGTCGTGGGGAAACTGGGATCAGTTTGGAATGTTGCAACAACTCGGCGCGATTCCGCCGAAACAATAAGCGTGAAACCTTCCAGGTTTCGCCAAGCGAACCTGGAAGGTTTTTTCAGGAGCGCAATGTCTCACAATGACGCGATGCGAAGTTTTGATGCGCGCAAGATTGCGTATTACGAAAAAGAAAATTGGGTTGCGTACTATCAAAAACGTTGGGCGCGCTTGCTCGTCGTTTCGGTCGCGATGGTCAAGCAAACATTCGGCTTGAATTGGTTGCAAGCGATGTACGGCGCGTATCTCGTCGCGCGCGCGGAGATTGCCGCCGCGCCGTTTCCGAACAATGACATTCCGCGCGCTGAAAAATATATGCGCCGATTTTACACGCTGATCAAAAACGCGCATCACGCCAATTTCGACATCAACGAGGTCGCGCGGCTCGAAGTGAATTGGTGGGTCGTGCATCGGCGTTTGTTCGGCAAATCGGACAGCCCCGAATTGATTGACGCGCTCGCGGATTTATACGCCGCGACATTTCGCGTGCCGCGCGAACGCGTGCGCGATGCCGCGTATCATCGCGCGATTGCGATGGTACATTCAGATCGCTGGGTCAGCGAAGGACGCGCGAACGATAGCCCGCTCCTCGCGCAAGAGGAAGAGGAATTGTTCAAATCGTACTCGGCATTACGCGCGGCGATAACGTAAAAACCCCGAAGGTTTTCGCGAAGAGAACCTTCGAGGTTTCTGCTTGCGCGTTTGCGCCGTGCGTGCTAAACTCGCGGTAATTCGAGGTGTATGACGCGCTGTACGCGTGGTGTCGGTTGGAGGTGAAGAAGGAGTAACCCAAAATCCAGGTTTCTCGCAGAAACCTGGATTTTTCATTGTCTCAACATCCAATCTCCAATCTCTAATCTCTAGACCTCTCTACTTGAACCCACTCGCGCCAAACACCAAGCGCAAAATTTCCGCGCGTTCCACCGGCGTCGCCCAGCGCGGTTGCACATAGTCTTCGAGCATCGTCGTCAGCAATTCCGTTTGAATCAAGCGTCCGCGATGAATGGTGTGCCGCGCGACCAAACCCTGTCGTACATTGTCGCCGAACATTTGATCGAAAAATAAATTGCCCAAACCGTACAAAATAATTTTCGATCCGTCCGCGCTAAATTCCAACGCTTGCGGTTGATGCGCCTGCACGCCGGTGATCACATCCGCACCCGCGTCCAGTGCCGCGCGAAACAACGCGCGATTCCCCGAGTACGGCACGTACTCGTACGTCTCCTCCGCTTGAAACTCGATGAACACCACATCCGCGCGCGCGCGCGCCTCCGCGAGATCGCGTTTGATTTCGTCCGCGCTGTATTTGCGCGCGCCCGGTTTCGTCGCCGTTGCCCACACGCTGGCGGGACCGAAACTATTCGCGCCGAGAAACGCGAGCCGATTGCCATTGTGTTCGACGTACAAAATTTTGCGCGCTTCGATCTCGTTGCGTCCGCCGCCGTAATAACGCATTTTGTTCGCGTCGTACAGATCGAGCGTTTTGAGAAATGCGGGCTGTCCGTAATCGAGCAAATGATTGCCGGTCAATCCGACCAGGTCAACGCCGGCGAGTTGAAACGCGGCGAGATATTCCGGTTTGCTACACAACGTTACGACGCGCAGAACCGGTTTGCAATCCGAGGTGAACGCGACCTCGTTGCTGACGTGCGTGAGATCGGCGGACGCGAGAATCTCCGCGACCTGGCGCGCCGCGAACGCGGGATCGCCGCGCTCGTCCGTTTTTTGCGCGCTCGTGCGCGCGATGGAAGATGAGCCGGTCATAATCACCGTCGTCAATCGCGTTACATCGCGCGCCGGCGCGGGCAATTGTTTGCGGAGCGCGGCGATCAACGCGGGATCACCGCTCGCATAAATGCGCCGCACGAGCGAGTACGCGCCGAGCGCGGCATCGCGTTGCAAGAGATTGATGTTGTCGAGCGCGAGCAAACGTAATTTCGGCGTGAGCGCGTCGAACGGCAGAATCGCGAGCGTGTTGTGATTCGCCCAGAGTTGCGCGGACAGTTCACCCGGCACGACACGTTTCACGTTCGATGCCGGCGCGCCGAATATCGCGACCAGGTCGGCGTACGCGGCATCGCTCACGATCAGCGCGTTGATGCCGTCGCTTAGCGCGTTGCCGTGCCATAATGCGCGCAGATCGCTCGAGGTGATGTTCGCGCGCGCGCTCGCAAACCAATCGGCGACGACGTAGACGCGTTCGCTGATCACTTGCGCGCCCGCGGTTTCGAGCGCGCCGATGCGCGCGTCCGCGTTCGCATCAGGATTGACGAGTGTCACTCCCAGGTTGCGCGCAGATTGCGTGATCGAAATTCGCAATGTGCCGGTGATCTCATCGCCGATCGCGATGCGCTTGGCGATTACTTGTGTCGGCGCGATGGTTGGTAGCGCGAGCGTTGCGATTGCGGTTGGCTCCGGCGCGCGTGCGCTTTGATCGCGCGGGAGCGACATGACGACATTTATCACAGTGCAAATCGCAATGAGCGCGAGTGCGATCATTCCAATCATTAAAACAAATTTGCGATCCTGGTTGCGGCGTTCGCGTCGCCGCACGATTTTGCGATCCACCGTTGCCCCTGTGGTACGACCTTTCGTGGTGCGACCTTTCCAGGTCGCTAGATTTGGCGGGCTAAAAGCCCGCCCCACGCAAGTATATTTACAATCCTCATTTGCACAATCCGCGCCCCTCTGCTAAAATCCGCGCGATGATGAATTTTTCCGAACTCGCGTTCACGCGCGCGTTGACCGCCGACGGCTGGTTATTATTTTCGACGCGCGCGTTGCGTTTGTTCGCGTACGGATTTCTCTCCGTCATTCTCGCGTTGTATCTCGCGCAAATCGGTTTGCGCGAAACTGAAATCGGTTTGCTCCTCACGTTCACGCTCATCGGTGACGCGGCGATCTCGTTGTGGATCACCACCTCGGCGGATCGCATCGGCAGGCGCAAAATGCTTTTGCTCGGCGCGGCGTTGATGATTTTTGCCGGAATTATTTTCGCGCTTACGCAAAACATCGCGCTGTTGATCGTCGCCGCAATCATCGGTGTCATCAGCCCGAGCGGCGGCGAGATCGGTCCGTTTCTTTCGATTGAGCAAGCCGCGCTCGCTCAAATTTTGCCGGACGATCAACGCACGCGCGTTTTTGCGTGGTACAATTTGGTCGGTTCGTTCGCGACCGCGACCGGCGCGCTGTGCAGTGGCGCGCTCGCGCAAACTCTGCAAGCGAACGGCATCGCGCCGCTGGATAGTTATCGCGCGATTGTGTTGGGATACGCGATGTTCGGCGGCGCGCTCGCGCTGATGTTCGCGCGATTGTCGTCATCCGTGGAGACGACCCGGCAAATCGTTACAACAAAAATTGGTTTGCATCGTTCGCGCGGAACCGTTTTGAAATTGAGCGCGCTCTTTGCGCTCGACGCGTTCGCCGGTGGATTCGTCGTGCAGAGTTGGCTGGCGTACTGGTTTCAAATTCGTTTTGCAATCGAACCCGGAATTCTCGGTGCGATTTTTTTCGGCGCGAACATTCTCGCCGGAATTTCCGCGCTCTCCGCGGCGCGCATCGCCGCGCGTGTTGGCTTGATCAACACGATGGTGTGGACGCACATCCCATCGAACATTTTGTTGATCCTCGTGCCGCTGATGCCGAACGCGCCGCTCGCGATCCTGGTTTTGCTCGCGCGCTTTAGCATTTCACAAATGGATGTGCCGACGCGTCAATCGTACACGATGGCGGTCGTCGCGCCGGACGAACGCTCGGCGGCGTCCGGCATCACGACGATTGCGCGCTCCATCGGCGCGGCGGTGTCGCCATCGCTCGCGGGTTTACTGTTCAGCGCGACGCTCATCAGCGCGCCGATGATTTTTTCGGGCGCGTTGAAAATCGTGTACGACCTGGCATTGTGGCGCAGTTTTCGCCAACACAAACCACCGGAGGAGAAAGGATGAAGAATGAATTATTTCATCCTTCATCCTTCATCCCTTATCCTTTGTGAAAGTTATGTCCCTCGAAAACACAATCCTCAGACAAATCCGCGCCGAACGCGACGCGCGTTTCAAAAAACTGAAATTGCCGGACGATTTTATCGCGCCGAATTATCGCGGACGCTCGATTGTCAACCTCACCGCGAGCGTAATCAAATTGTTCGGCGGTCACATCGCGACCACGCCGCTCGACGCGGATATTCTCGCGGATGTCGGCGGCGATGTTCAGCGCGTCGTGCTGGTGATTGTGGACGCGCTTGGCTATCATAAATTCCTCGAGTCGCTTGACGCGAAACCGCGCAACGGATTTCACGCGCTCGCGCAAAACGGCGCGCGTATCGTTCCGCTCACCTCGACGTTTCCTTCGACGACGACCGCCGCGCTCACGTCGTTGTGGACGGGTTACACGCCCGCCGAACACGGCTTTCTGGGTTATCAACTTTTTCTGCGCGAGTACGGCGCGCGAACGGATATGATTTATTTTTCGCCGGTCGCGACGCGCAACCTGGGACGCGAACAGTTGATTGACGTGGGATTGAAACCGGAAAATTTTCTCGCGACGCCATCCCTGCCGCAAACGCTCGCGCGTGTCAATGTGCCGGTGTACCATTTTATTGAGGAGCCGTTCGTCAAGAGCGCGCTGTCACAAGTGCAAATTCGCGGCGCGCGCGAATTGACCGGCTTTATCACGACTTCGGATTTGTGGGTTGCGTTGCGCGATTGTGTCGAGGGGCATCGCAACGAACGCGCGTTGTTTATGGCGTACTGGAGCGGACTGGACAACATCGCGCACAAGTACGGTCCTTCGTCCGAAACGCAAATCGCCGAGGTTGCGAATTTTGCGTACTCGTTCGAACGCGAATTTTTAGCGCGCCTCTCGCGTCCGGCGCGCGCCCAGACATTGTTTTTGTTGACCGCCGATCACGGGCAGGTGGATTCGCCGATAGCGCGCGCGGTGAATCTGTACGCGCATCCCGATTTGCGCGCGCGGTTGACGATGGATTTCACCGGCGATGCGCGCGCGGCATACTTGTATTGTCGCAACGGGCAGGTGAACGCGGTGCGCGATTATTTCGCAACGCGGCTCGCGGAAAAATTTTGCTTGCTCGATTCATTCGCCGCGCTCGACGCAGGTTTGTTCGGTGACGGCATTCTCGCGCCGGAAACTGAACACCGCATCGGCGATTTGATCGCGTTGTCGCGTGATGATTTTTATTTGTGGGATCGCAAAGAGGAACCGCAATTGCTCGGACGGCACGGTGCGCTCGCGGAGGATGAAATGCTCGTGCCATTGCTCGCGGCGCGATTGGACGATTGAAAGGAATTGTAATGAAACGTCTTGGGATTTTTCTGCTCGCGATTTTTGGCGCGTTCATTTTCACGCCGCCTGTTTCCGCGCAAACGCGTTCCGTTTTGGTCGAGCGGCGCGACGGCGCGATTTTGATTTTGCCGAATGGCGATGTCCAAGTCGTCGAAACCTGGCAAGTGAAATTTTCCGGCACGCCCGCGTTCACGAACGCGAGTCGCACCTTGCCGCTCGGCGCGGCGCGCGAGTTTGCGGATTGGGGCGTGAGCGAAGACGGACAGGAATATAAATCCGCGACGGATCGTGCGCCGCGCACCTTCACGGTTACGGACGAAGCGAACGCGAAAAAACTGACCTGGTATTTTCCCGAAACGACGAACGCGACGCGCACGTTCGTTTTGCGTTACACCGCGCGCGGCATTTTGCGCGCGTCCGCGACCGGCGAACAATTCAACTGGATGTTCATCGAGTCGGGACGCAGTTACACGATCAACGCATCCAAAGTGATTGTGCGCTTGCCGAAATCGTTCGCGCCGAACGAAATCAAACCGAGCGCGAATGGCAAAGTGATTGACGGGCAAACGGTCGAGTACACCGGCGGACCCTTCGCGGCGAACGCGAGTTGGACGATCAACGTTGAGTACCCGCGCACGACCGCGAATCTCGCGACGCTTGTGCCGCCCACGCCGACGCGCGAGCCGACGACTGTTACACTTTTGCGTCGCGATGCCGACATTGCAATTCGCGCGGATGGCGACACGCAATTCATCGAGACCTGGCAAATGCAAGTGCGCGGCGGTCCGATCAATAAAGCATCGCGCATGTTCGCGCTCGCGCGTGTGGACGATCTCGATCAACTGCGCGTGAGTGAAGGGAACATCGAGTACGCGGAACAGCCCAGCGGCGCGGCGCAAACGTACTCGGCGCAACGCGCCGCGTCGGACGCGCTGATCACCTTGACCTGGTATTTTCCCGCGACGACGAACGCGACGCGCACGTTCACGCTTCGCTACACCGCGCACGGCGCGATTCACCAAACCGCGAGCGCGGACGAATTTTACTGGACGTTCGTCGAAGCGGATCGCGAGTACGCGATCACAAACGCGCGCGTCGTTTTGCATTTGCCCGCGGGTTTCGAGCCAAGTCGCCTCAACGCGTTTGAAAACGCGCGTGTGCTTGATGGCAACACGATTGAGTTTACGCGCGCCGACATCGCGCCGAATAGCGCGTGGAATGTGCGCGCGCAATTTCCGCACGGCGCGATTCGCGCAAGCGCGCCCAAGTGGCAAACGATTGAAGAGCAACAACCGATCTACAATTTGATTTCACTCGTCGTCGCGATTCTGATTTCGCTCGGCGGCGCGCTCGGATTTTATTTGCTCTGGTTCGCGCGCGGACGCGACCGCACGCGCGGCGTCATCGCGGAATTTTACACGACGCCGCCGGACAACCTTCCGCCGGGAATGGCGGGCGCGCTAATTGACGAACGCGTGGATCAACAAGACCTGGTCGCGACGTTGGTTGATCTCGCGCGACGCGGGTTCATTCGCATTTCCGAATTGACCGCGGGCATACCAGTCTACAATCGCGTCGAAGCGGACACGACCGGCTTGCGCGTGTACGAAAAAACTCTGCTCGAAAAAATTTTCAAACAGGGCGACCAGGTTTACGTTTCCGGCTTGCGACACGAATTTAGTCGCGCGCGCGCCGCGTTGCAAGATGTGGTGTACTATGAAATGGTCGGCGCAGGCTGGTTCACCGCGCATCCTGGTCGCGCGCGCGCGACGTTCGCGGGCATCGGTTGCGCGGCGACCTTGTTGATCGGCGTGTGTGGATTTTTCGCGTACGCATTCGTCGCGGAATTTGCGCCGTTCGCGGTTTGTGTATGGCTCGCGTTGCTCGGCATTGCAGTGTTGCCGCTCATCGTCAGTCCGTTTATGCCCAAGCGTACCGCGCAGGGCACGACGCTCGCGGCGAAGGTGCGCGCGTTCAAACGTTATCTCGAACGGATTGACAAGTACACTCAAATCGAAGAGGCGAAAGATCAATTCGAAAAATATCTGCCGTACGCGATTGCATTCGGTCTCGAAAAAAGTTGGGTACAAAAATTCGCGGCGGTGGACACGCCCGCGCCGGAATGGTACGAGCCGCACGCGCCGGTCATCGTGCCAACGTTCGATTCCGCGCGTGATGAGTCGCCGATGCAATCAGCCAGCGCGGGCGGTGGCACACGCGCGTCGCGCGATTCGCGCGAATCGCCGCTCGACAGCGCGACGCGCGGCGCGTTCGGCGGCTTGAACGCGATGAGCGCAGGCTTGTTCTCGATGCTCGACACGACCGCGTCCGCGTTGAGTGGCGTCGAGCCGCATCGCGAATCCGCGCCGAGCGGCGGCGGATCGAGTTCGTTCAGTTATGACAGTGGATCGAGTAGCGACAGTAGTTCGAGTTGGCCGTCGAGTGATTCGAGTTCATCGTCGAGCGATTCGAGTTCGAGCAGTAGCGATACCGGCGGCGGCGGCTCAAGCGATTTTGGATAACCGATAGTACCATTGTGCTATTCAGCGCGCGCGATTTAAAATGCGCGGTATGAACACAAATCGCTTTCCAATTATTTTTGCAAGCGCGTTTGTCGCAACGTGCATCGCCGTCGTCGCGCTCATGTTTCCCGCGATTGCGCGCGCTGATCTCGCGGGCTGTCCGCTGTTTCCGGCGAACAATGTGTGGAACACGCGCATTGACAATTTGCCGGCGCACGCGCAATCCGCGACGTTTATCAACACGATTGGCGCGAACGTAATCTTGCATCCCGATTTCGGGACGGTGTGGAATGGCGGTCCGATCGGGATTCCGTACACGACTGTCCTGGGTACGCAACCGCTCGTGCCGATCTCGTTTTATTATCCCGGCGAAAGCGATCCCGGTCCGTATCCGATTCCGCCGAACGCACCCATCGAGTACGGCAGTGATCACCACATCTTGACCGTCGAGCGCACGAATTGTATTCTCTTCGAAGTGTACGACGCGTCCACATCGAACGGCGGCGCGAGCTGGGACGCAGGTTCGGGCGCGAAATGGAATTTAAATTCAAACGCGTTGCGCCCCGACACCTGGACATCTGCTGACGCGGCGGGCTTGCCGATCCTTCCTGGTTTAGTGCGTTACGACGAAGTGCAAGCCGGGTTGATCGCGCACGCGATTCGATTTACGACGCGCGGCACGAACGGCGCGCATATATGGCCCGCGCGTCATCGCACGCCGAGCGCATCGCAAAATCATCCGAACTTGCCGCCGATGGGACAACGATTTCGACTCAAGCAATCGTTCAACATTTCAACATTTCCAACCCAGGTTCAAGTGATTCTCACCGCGTTCAAACAGTACGGCTTGTTCGTCGCGGACAATGGAGCGGATTGGTACATCAGCGGCGCGCCGGACTCGCGCTGGGATGATGATATGCTCGTCTCCGAATTTCGCCGCTTGCGCGGCTCCGATTTTGAAGCCGTGGACGAATCGGGCTTGATGCTCAACATCAACTCCGGTCAAGTGCGCGGTCCGCTCGCGATGTGGTTACACTTGCCGTTTGTCGTGAGGTGAAAATGGATTTGAATTGCGATATGGGCGAAAGTTTTGGCGCGTATTCCATCGGCAATGACGCCGCGCTGATGCCGCTCATCACCTCCGCGAATATCGCGTGCGGATTTCACGCGGGCGATCCGCGCGTGATGGCGCGCGCCGCGTACCTCGCGCGCGAGCATCACGTCGCGATTGGCGCGCATCCCGGTTTCAACGATCTGGTCGGATTCGGCAGGCGCAATCTCGACGCGACGCCGGACGAAATCGAAAACGATGTGTTGTATCAGATCGGTGCGCTCGCCGCGTTCGCGAAATTATCGCACGTCAAAGCGCACGGCGCGCTCTACAATCGCGCCGCCGAGAATCCAACCATCGCGCGCGCCATCGCACGCGCGGTTGCGCGCTTCGATCCGAACCTGGTTTTGGTTGGACTCGCGACCTCGAACGCGATGGCGGACGCGGCGCGCGAATCTGGTTTGCGCTTTGCGCGCGAAGGATTTTGCGACCGCGCGTACAATCGCGATGGCTCACTGCGCGCGCGCCGCGAACCCGGCGCGCTGATTCACGATCCACAACGCGCCGCGACCCAGGCGTTGCAAATCGCGCGCGCACAAACCGTAACGACACCGGAAGGCGAAACGATTTCGCTCGTCGCCGAAACGCTGTGCGTTCACGGCGACACGCCGGGCGTGGTCGAAATTTTACGCGCGGTGCGCGCGGCGTTTGAACAAAATGGTATCACGATTGCCGCGCTCAATTAACGACGCGGCGACACGGCGACACGGTGATTGTTCCCGATCTCCGTGTCACCGCGTCAACTGATATGATCTACGATCAACCCCACCTCCGCATCGCCGGTGATTCTGCGATTCTGATCGAATGGGCGGACGAAATTGACGATGCGATCAATGAGCGCGTGCACGCGTGCGCGCAATTTCTCCGCGATTGCGCGCGCCCGGATATTCGCGATCTCATCCCGGCGTACGCGTCGCTCCTCGTGTGTTACGATCCCGCGCGCGTCGCGTTCGCTGAAATGCGCGCGTTCCTCGAAACTGTGCTACAATCCGCGCCGACGCTGAACGCGCGCGTGTCGCGCGTGATCGAAATTCCGACGCGCTATGGCGGCGAGTGCGGTCCCGATCTCGCGTTTATCGCGCAACGCGCCGGAATTTCTGAAGATGAAGTCGTACGCCTACACACGCGCGACGAGTATCGCGTGTACTTGATCGGCTTTGCGCCGGGCTTTGCGTACCTGGGTTCGGTGCCGGACCCAATCGCCGCGCCGCGACTCGACACGCCGCGCACACGCGTCCCGGCGGGATCGGTCGGCATCGCCGGGCGTCAGACCGGAATTTATCCGAGCGAAACGCCGGGCGGTTGGCGCATCATCGGTCGTACGCGGTTGACGATGTTCGATCCGCAACGCGATCCGCCGACATTATTGCAACCGGGTGATCGCGTGCGCTTTGTCTCGGTTACATAAGCAAAAATTTCATCGGACTCGACGCTTGAGCGGGTTGCTTGTCCGCGCGAACCACCGCGTAAACGCGCGACTCCATAATCTCAGGATGAGATGAATCAACCACAACCCAACCTTGATCCGCGCGTGGTAATCATTTTGTTCGTCGCGATGTTTGGCATCGTGATCGCAATGATCTTTGGCGTGATTTCGGTCGGCGTCGCAACGCGTGTGCCGGAAAAAATCTTGCAAATTATTCCGACGCTCGTCGCGCCGATCATCGCGCCCGCCACACCGGCACCGACGCCGACGCCCGCGATCAACGCGGATGATGTTCGCAATGTCGCGATCATCGCGACGTTCGAGGCGCAGGTGTTTCCTGAGCCGGATAAATCGCGCGCGTATCGCGCGATTATTTGGACGATGCGAAATCGCGTTACCGCAGGGCAGGGCATCGTGAGTGGTTACGCGGACGAACAAAATCTACTTGCCAAGTACACCGCGTTTCAAGCGCATCGCAACGACGAACCCGATCCGCGCGCGGTGGAAATCGCGTGGGAAGTTTTGCGCGCATCCACGAACGATGATGACCCGGTGCGCGGCGCGCGGCATTTTGTGGACAAGACGTATTGGACGGGGACGCGCGAGCAAACCGGCGCGCAACCCAAAGTGCGCGGCAAGTACGTGGACGCGGATGTCCAAAAATTAGTTGACGACGGAAAATTCGTATTGACGATTGAATGGCGCGCGCCGCCGGGGCATCCGCGCGGACCATTATTTTACGGTTTGTATTTTTTCGATCAGTGGCCCCCGCCCGTACCCGCGTATCCACCGCCAACGATTTTGCCGACGCGCACGTTCACGCCGCGGGCGACCGCGACGCGCACGACGACGCCAACGATCACGCCCACGTTTACGCCGACGCTCACGCCCACGCGCACACTCACGCCGACGTTGACATTGACGCCAACGCTCGTCACGCCCACACTCGCGCCGTACCCGTAGGGCAAATTTCTAATTTGCCCAACAAAGTATGTTGACGATTCTTGACCCAGGAATTGCAAATTCGATTCAAGATGCCGGACGCTGGGGCTATCAAGCGTTCGGCGTTCCTGTTTCCGGCGCGATGGATGTGTTCGCGTTGCGCGCGGCGAACGCGCTCGTTCAAAATGCGCGCGAGGATGCCGCGCTCGAAATTCATTCGCCGATCATTTTGCAAACCGATCAACATCACCTCATCGCGCTCACCGGCGCGGACGCGCGATTCGAAATCAACGGACGCGTGATGCCAATGTGGATGAGTGTGTTCGTGCGCGGCGGATCACAAATCGAAATCGCGCCGACGCGTGGCTGGACGTACCTCGCGGTGAGTGGCGCGATTGACGCGCCGCGCGTGTTGGGGAGCAAATCGTTTTACACGCGCGCGGGAATCGGGCACGCACTCGCGGCGGGTGCTGCAATCGCGATTGGCGAATCGCGCCTCGGTGATCTGCTCGCGGGCGCGGGGCGCGCGCTGAGCGATCGTGCGCGCGCGTTCGCGAATCGCGCGCACGCGGTTCGCGTGATCGCGGGGCCACACGCGGATTGGTTCGCGAATGATCTCGCGAAAAATGAATATGCGCTCAGTGAAACCGCGGATCGAATGGGCTATCGCTTGCGCGGCGCGCCCATCGCGCGGTGCGCCGGTGATTTGATCTCGTGCGGCGTAACGCTCGGCGCGATTCAAGTGCCCGCCGACGGTCAGCCGATTGTGTTGATGGCGGATCATCAAACGACTGGCGGTTATCCGGTCATCGCAACGGTGATCGGCGCGGATGTTCCGCTCATCGCGCAACGCGCGCCGGGTGATCGCATCGCGTTTGAAATCGTCGAGATCGAAACGGCGGAACGCGCGTGGCGCGCAATGCTCGCGTTGGTGGATTGATTTTTGTGCGGGCGGTGAATTATGCTGACGGTCGAAAAAATTGACACGCAAAACAAATCCCAGGTGCGCCGGTTCGTGCGCTTGCCGTACCGCTTGTACGCGCAGTGTCCGCAATGGGTGCCGCCGTTGTTCGTGGATGAAGAGTTGCGCTTGGATCGTCGTAGACATCCGTTTTACGAACACTCGGACGCGGATTTTTTTATCGCGGTGCGCGGCGGGCGCGATGTCGGACGCATCGCCGCGTTGGAAAATCGGCGGTTCAATCAGTATCACGACACGCGTCAGGGCCAATTTTATTTATTCGAGTGCGAAGATGATTCCGCCACGGCGAACGCGCTCTTTGCGCGCGTGTGCGAGTGGGCGCACGCGCGCGGCTTGAATCGCCTCGTCGGTCCGAAAGGATTTGGCGCGCTCGACAGTTACGGTTTGCTCATCGAAGGATTCGAGCATCGGCAATTGATGATGCTGATGGGGTATCATTTGCCGTACTATCAACAACTCGTAACTGAAAATCATTTTCAAAAAGATGTGGATTTTGTTTCGTGCTATGTGAGCAGTGCAACGTTTCAATTGCCGGATCGCGTGCGGCACATCGCGGAACGCGCGGCGGCGCGTAGTGGACTCCAGGTTGTGCCGTTCAAAAGTAAAAACGATCTCAAGCGGTGGGCGAATCGAATCGGGCAGGCGTACAATCGCGCGTTCGTCAACAATTGGGAATACTATCCATTGACCGAACGCGAGATCAAATCCATCACGGATAATTTGATGATGATTGGCGATCCGCGTTTAATCAAGGTGATGACGCATCAAGACCAGGTCGTCGGTTTCTTGTTCGCGTTCCCGGATTTGTCGGCGGCGTTGCAACGCGCGCGCGGCAAATTGTTGCCGTTTGGAATTTTCGATCTGATGCGCGAGATGAATCGCACCGATTGGGTCGCGGTGTATGCCGCCGGAATTTTACCGGAATTTCAAGGTCGCGGCGGCAACGCGTTGTTGTATTTCGAAATCGAAAAGACGATTCGGCAAACGCGTTTTCGCCACGCCGATCTCGCGCAGGTTGCGGAGACCGCGACGCAGATGCGCCAGGATTTAGTCAACCTGGGCGGCAAGCCGTACAAAAATCATCGCGTCTTTTGGCGCGCGGTGTAACCAACCTACGATCTCTGCGTAGATGAATGTAGAGCAAATTGAACATTTGCCAAACAGGAGGTAACAATGGCTCGCAGATTGTATCGGAGTAAAACCGAAAAAATGTTGAGCGGCGTGTGCGGCGGCATCGCGGAATTGTTCGACATCGATCCGACGCTCGTCCGGCTCGCGTTTGTGGTAACGACACTGTGGGGTGGATTCGGCTTGATCGTCTATGTGATCCTGTGGTGGATCGCGCCGTACCAGGGTGAAGCGTAATTCCCCGATTTCCTTTTGGATGGAAAAAAGGGAAATGAGGGAAATAAAGGAAATGGGGTTGACAATGGAAATTCTTTTACTGCCGTTCAAACTGATCTGGCGACTCGTGACGCTCGTGTTCGAATTGACCGGGCGATTGCTCGCGATCATCCTGGGCATCGTGTTCATGATCCTGGGCGTGTTGATTTCGTTCACGCTCGTCGGCGCGATCCTGGGCATTCCGCTCGCGATTTTTGGATTCGTGTTGACGATGCGCGGATTGTTTTAAAGGAAAACACCTGACAAGTTTACAAAACCTGTCAGGTGTTTTTCATTCGCGCACTGGAAAATAACACACGCCGGCTGTGCCCGGTCCGGTGTGCACGCCGAGCGCGGGCGAAAGTTCCGCGATCAGTGATTCGACGCAGATCAATCTTTTTTCAACGAGTGATTTGATTTTTTCCGCTTCGTTTTCCGCCGCCGCGTGCATATACGCGATTTTGATTTTCGCGTTTTCCCCAACGTGATCCACGATCATTTCCGCGATGCGTTCGTACGCTTGCGCGCGACTGCGCGCTTGACCGAGTGGCACGATCACGCCGTCCTTCATTCCGATCAAGGGCTTGATGTTGAGGAGTGAGCCGACGAGATGTTTCGCGCGTCCGATGCGCCCGCCCATATACAGATATTTGAGCGTGTCAGCAGTTTGGATCATCCGCGTAATCGGCATCATTTCTTTGACGCGCACGACGATTTCATCGAACGATTGTCCGGCGTGCGCCGCGCGCGCGGCTTCGATCACCATCCACCCCTGGCACATCGAAACGTTCAGCGTGTCAATCACCTCGACGCGCAATTTCGACGCGGCTTCTTGCAACATACTCTGCGCGACGCACGCGGCTTGGTACGCGCCGCTGCCTTTCGAGGTCATGTGAATGCTGACGATTTCGCGGATGCCTTGCGCCGCGAGCGATTGATATGTTTCGAAATAATCGCCGGGACCCGGCGACGCGGTCTTGGGCAATTCGACCGCGGTCGGCAACCATTTGTAAAACGTGTCGCGCTGAGCGGTAACCAGGTCGCGCAACACTTTGGTGCCGCGGTGAATGTAATACGGCACCCAATGGATGTTCAGCGATTGAATGAGTCGTTCGGGAATGGATGCCGCGCTGTCGGTTACGATCGCAATCGAGTTCATTTGCCTCTCCGTAAAAAATTATTTGTAATACTGCGCTTGCGTTTCAAACAAACGCGCGTATGTGCCGCGTTGCGCCATCAACTCATCGTGCGCGCCGCGTTCGATGATGCGCCCGTCTTGCAAAACGTAAATGCAATCGGCGAGGCGCACGGTGGAAAAGCGATGACTGATCAGCACGGCGGATCGTCCGCGCACCAACTCGCGAAATTTCACGAACAACTCGTACTCGGCTTGCGCGTCGAGCGCGCTCGTCGGTTCATCCAGCACGACGAGCTGCGCGTCGCGCAGAAACGCGCGCGCGAGCGCGACCTTTTGCCACTCGCCAATGCTCAACTCTTCGCCCTTGTCGAACCACTTGCCAAGCATCGTATCGTACCCTTTGGGCAAGCGCGCAATCACGTGATCCGCGCCGGACGCGCGCGCCGCTTGCGTGATGCGCGCATCGTCGAGTGGTCGGCGCACATCGCCGAGCCAAATGTTTTCGCGCGCGCTCAAATGGTACTGGGCGTAATCCTGAAAGATGACGCCGATCTCGCGGCGCAAGCCGGTCAAATCCAGGTCGCGCAAATTTTTGCCATCGAGCGTGATCGCGCCGCCGGTCGGATCGTACAAGCGGCACAATAATTTGATGAGCGTCGTTTTGCCGGAACCATTTTCGCCGACGAGTGCGATGACCTGACCGGGTTTGATGTCGAGCGAAATGTCGTGCAAAACCGCGCGCGTCGTGTCAGGATATTGAAAGCTGACGTGATCGAACATGATGCCGGATTGCATCGGACGTGGGACGGGGCGTGCATCGCTCGGCGAGGTGACGCGCGATTTCAATTCGAGAAATTCGTCGAGGTTGGCGAGGTAGAGATTGTCTTCGTACAAGCCGGTGATGCCGCTCAAAAATCCTTGCAAGTACCCTTGCCCGCGTTGAAACGCTTGAAAGTACATCACGAGATCGCCGAGCGTGATCGCGCCGCCGAGCGCATTGTACGCGATGAACGCGTACGCGCCGTACACGGCGAGCGTGCTGACGACCTGCGCGCCGGCGCTGATTGTCGCGCGTTGCTTGGCGAGGGCGATTTGTTCGCGGCGCAGTTGCACGCGCAGATCGCGAAAGCGGCGCATCAACAAATCACCGAGATCATTGAGCCGCACTTCTTTGGCGTGCCACGCATTCGTCAGCAAAAAATCGAAATAGCCGGCTTGACGTTCGGTCGGCGTGCGTTCGCGTTGCCAGCGATACATTTTGCCGGAGAAACCGAGTCGCACGATCACATCGGGCAGAACCGCGACGAGCAGGACGAGACCAATCGTCCAGTGAAACGCGATGAGCAGACCGACGAGTGCGACGAGCGAGAGCGCGTTTTGTCCCAACTGCATCAAGCCGTTGACAACGCGCGTCGGGCGAAAGGGCGCTTCGCGTTGCGCGCGTTGGAACGTGTCATAGTACTGCGCGCTTTCATAGTACGCGAGATCAATCGCGACGGATTTGGCGTGGACGACATCGTACATTGCATCGCTGATGGTTTGCGATTGAATCTGGGTGACGATGCCGGCAATCGCGCCGATGACCGAGCCGAGCAAAGCGACCGCGCCCATCGCGGCAACGTAGAACGCGGTTTGCGAAAACGCCGCGCTCTTGTCCGGCGATGCCAAGCCGAACGTTACGCTGTCCACAATTTGTTTCATCAGCCAGAGCGAGGCGAGCGGCAAAATACTTTGTGCGAGCATCAAAACAAAATGCGCGAGCGTCCACCCGGGCGCGGATTGCCACACGAGTTTGACCGCGCGATGGAGGCGGAGCGAAGAAGAGAGTTTGGCGAGCGGGGATTGGTTCATTGTTATTGGTTGATGGTTGGTGATTGTCGGTCGTTGGTTAATGGTTGTTGGTTGTCGGTTATTGGTTAATAGTTATTGGTGAATGGTTAGTGAACGCGATGCCCAATAACTAATAACCAATAACTAACAACCAATCACCACTCACAATTCAGTTTCATCCACGAACAAACGGAACGGTCGCGCGATGTGCCACGCACCGCGCTTGGCATCATACCTCCCGATGATGCGCGTGCCCAGCATCAGCAAGCGCGTCGTTTGAAATGTTACCACACGCGGTCGCCAGCGACCTGGGACAAGTGTACGCAAAATGCCGGCACGCGCAAATGCGCGGTACGGCGCGTGCAATTTGCGCGAGACACGCGCGTTCACGCGCCGCCACCCACGCAAAAAATAATGTT
>Ga0233425_10005434_pt1 | contig 20120 bp, 17 predicted proteins | sample Watercolumn_Towu_2_FD_181712 | JGI IMG/M metagenome (GOLD analysis project Ga0233425, IMG submission 181712) | Freshwater microbial communities from Lake Towuti, South Sulawesi, Indonesia - Watercolumn_Towuti2014_140_MG | ecosystem: Environmental > Aquatic > Freshwater > Lake | place... | reverse complement strand
AATTGTCTATGTCCACGTCGCGGTGGCCTGGCTGGGACTGCTCGGTTTCATGGTGATGGCCGGAGCCGCCGTCCGATATCTCATGAAACGAGACCTCGCCTGGGACCACTGGTTTCAAGCCGCCGGGGAATTGGGCTGGCTTGGCGCAACCCTCACCTTGCTGACCGGTTCGTTGTGGGCGCACGAAGCTTGGGGCACTTGGTGGGAGTGGGACCCGAGACTGACGGCCTCCTTCGTGCTCTGGCTGATCTACACGGGGATCTTCGTGTTGCGCGGGAGCCTGGACGATGCCCACCAACGAGCCCGAGTCAGTGCCGTCTTGGGGATTCTGGGCGCCGCCGACGTCCCCCTCGTCATCATCGCCACGCGCTGGTTTCGCGGCCTGCATCCGGCCACACCGGAAATGGAACCCGTGATGCGCTGGACTTTGCTGGTGAATGTCGTTGCCTTCTCGGCGCTATTCACCTGGTTGGCGTTCCGCCGCCGAGCGCAACTGCAGTTGAAAGAGCAATTCGAGGAACTCGAGCGGCTCACAATGGCCGGTGAAAGACCCGCGGAATTGCTGCCCCTGAGTTCCTCCTGCATTGCCAGTGAGACGTAATCGAATTTCGGAGACGCGGTCATGACGGCTTTTCTGACGGCAAATCTGATCGTGCTCGCGGCCCTGGCGGCCTACCTGGTCCGGATGAGTCTGTACCAGCGCTACCTGGTCAGGCAATTCGGAGAACTCCGCGCGAGAACGGACCACGCTTGATCGGAGTCACAGATGTTCGCGACACAATGCCTGATTGCCTGTGTGCTGGCTGCCTGCGGGCAGGAGGAATCGGCAGCAGGCGCGATCACCGGTCGCGTGCTGAACGCCTCGCAGAGCGATCATCCGTGTGCGGAGACCGAGGTGGTCTTGCAGGCTAAATCGGGTGGCGAGTTCTTTCCAGTGGCGAAAACCGTGACAGACGCGCAGGGCCAATTCCAGTTCGAGCGATTACCTACGGGCAGTGACATTGTGTACCTGCCCGGTGCGAACCGCCAGGATGTCCATTACCCAGGACCGCGCCTGGTGCTGACCGCTCAACGGCCGGCTGCCGCGGTCGAATTGCGCGTACACGATGCTACGGCAGCTCCGAACCCGCTGGTCAGCCAGCGTCACGAGGTGGTCATCACTCCCGAGCCGGGCGTTTTGCGGATTAGTGAGTCACTCGAGATCGAAAACCCCACTGGTTACACCTATCTGGGGTCTGCTCCTGCCGGCCAGGCAGAGCCAGTGACACTCGAGTTGTCGATTCCGTCGGACTTCGAGCGAGTGACCTTTGCAGAAGAATTCTTCGGCCGCAACTTCGCGATCAGGAATGAGAGACTGGTGACCGGCATCCCCTGGACTCCGGGTCGGCGCGTGTTGAGCTTCACGTACGTGATTCGGAATGAAGAGGCGCACCGACTCTGGCAGCGAACGCTCGACCTGCCGACCCGGCAGCTGCGAGTTTGCGTGGAGCACGATCGGGTGGAGGAAGTCGCGAGCAGTCTGGGAAATCCCATATCAACGGAACCGGGACGAGTGGTGTTTGCGGGGGCACGCGACCTGTTGCCGCTGGGGTTGCAGGTCCGTGTGGAACTCGGAACGTTGCCTCTGTCCTGGACGCACCGGGCGCGCTGGTGGGCGCTGGCCATCCTCGTCGTTCTGCTCGTATGCGCGACGGCGGTTTTGTTCCGAAAGCCTCGACACCGCGCTGATCGTGCGAGTGAACCTGCGGGCACTGTCGCGAAACGACTTCCCGAATCGGCGCGAGCACACCTATCGCGACGGAAGTCCCGCCGCAAGGCCGCCTGACCGCAGCCCCGGGCTGTTAGGCGAAGGCGGCGAAGAGGATCCCCGCCAGCAGCGCAAGGCCGATCAGGAGGGCGATCATTCCCAGGGTCCACGCCGTCCACATCGTTCCGCGGGAAGGCGCCTGAGCCGTGATGTCGGCCAGCCTTCCTTCGCACAACATCCGCTCCAGAAATTCCGGTCGCTCGTGTTCCATGTCTTCGACGCTGACCATGCCGGTCAGGATCGACATGTCCATCGGGAACTTATCCGGGCGGAAGTGAGTGCTGAAGAAGTGGATGGCGAACACGAACCCCGTGGCCAGCAGGGCCAGGGTGGAATGTATCACTTTGGCGACATTGATTGCTTCACCGGGCAGAAACAGGCAGAAGAAGTTGGGGAACCACAGGATCAGGCCCGTCGTCCCGATGAGGATGATATCCGAACAGGCTCCCCAGAAATCGAATTTTTCCCAATACGCCCAGCGTTCAAACGTCGGCCGCGGCCCTCTTCCCAGGAACCAGCGGACCATGCCCGTGAAATCGCTGTAGTCACGGATGTTGGGGAGCGGCGAATCGGGGCCGAAGATCGCCGTTCGCCGAGGTACTCCGCGCCGCCGCCCGCGCCAATAACCGCGCAGCAGGAGAACCGCATAGACGAAGAAACAACCGAACGTCGTGATGGAAAACAGACGATGCCACAGACCCGTGGAAGCAAAACCGCCCAGAAAGAACGCCAATCGCTGGGCCCAGACGTACTGGCTGAATTTGAGGGGCAGGCCCGTCAGCGCTAATCCCAGAAACGACACCATCATGACGGCGTGAGCCACGCGGTCAAACGGGCGGAAACGCATATACGCTGGTTGCGACGTGGACAACTGCCGGGGTCGGCCGTGTTTCACATACTGCACGAAATTGCGCGCGAACCACAAGATCGAGTGAATCCCGAAGACCCCAAAAAGGGTGCTGATGAAGACCAGCAGACCCGTGTAAATCCAGAATAGGATGGGGGATCGCGCGCGGTCGCGGTGGTCCGCATGCGGATCGAAGGACATCAAGTTGGCAACAGCCCCCGGATGACATGACTGGCAGGTCTTCAACCGGTTTACCGGCAGGGCCATGCGGGAATTCGGATCGTTGACCGGCAGAATATCGTGAGCGCCGTGACAGTCGGAACACTTCGCGCCGGGTCCGTATCCCAACTCGGTCAATTCACCGTGCATACTCTGCGCATACCGATTCGTCAGCTCCTGGTGGCACTTGCCGCAGCGGCTCGGCTGCACGTTGCGTGAGGTCAGCGAACGCGGGTCCTGCAAGTCGTGTCCCACGTGGCAATCCGTGCAACTGGGCTTGCGCGCCACCGTTCCGCCCGGCGCCAGTTTGGAACTCGCGCCGCCCGGCCCCATCCCTTGGCCGTGCACGCTTTCCCGCAGCCGTTCCTCGATGAACCGATGGCACTGGGCGCATGTGCCGGCCACCCGCGTGGCATGGAGCGACGAAGCCGGGTCTTCCGGCGGGAGGATGGCGTGCGCATCATGGCAGCTCCAGCACACGGCGGACGTCAACAAGCCGGAGTGCTCCAGCCCGCGTCCGTGCACACTCTGCTGATACTCGTCAAGGTCTTTCTGGTGGCAACGACCACACGCCTCGAATACGTGAGACGGATGAGTGATCGCGGCCGGGTCCGTCGCGGGACGCATGGCATGCTTCGGATGGCATGTCAGGCAGGTCATGGCCCGTTTGTCGTCGGGGTTCGCCTTGGAAAACCGCCCATGCGCGCTGTTCGAAAACTCCGTATCCTGGCGCAGGCTCGCCGCCGGATCGTGCTTGCCCATGTACGCGGCATCGGAATGGCAGTGCCCGCAGAACTGGGGAATATCCAGCGGTGAGGCGATCTTGCGGAAACCGTCTTCAGTCGCGTGCGCTTCGCGCAGCTCCATGGTGGCTGCGTTGCCGCCGTGACAGTCCTGGCAAAGAACGCCCTTCTGCCAGTGGATGTCGTTGGCCAGATGCTCGGCACCCACGAACAGATGTTGTGTCTCACCCTCCCAGAGGTCCGACGTGCCGTGGCACGTCACGCACATGTTCTCCGCCGGCGCTGCCTCTTCGGCCCGAAGCGACGGGCCGCACATGGCGGCCACGATCAGCGTGGTCAAGAGCTTCCGCTGTGACCGGAGTACGAACGCGGTGGGTTGGTGCCTGTCGAGGCAAAACATCAGTTGCTTCCAGGGGACTTGGCAGGAACTGCGGGGGACTCGGGCGCATCCGATCCGGGAGCACCGCTTTCCATTGCGGGAGGCGCACCCGCGTCGGTCTTCTCCGGTGCAGCGCCCGGCAGCGTCGGCTCCGCCGGTGGCGGGGCCTCAGCCGGCGGAATCGGAGCGGCAGGCTCAACTGGCATCTGCTCAGCCGTCGCAGGCTCAGCCGGCATGGACTCGGCCGGCGCAGGTTCGGCGGGTACAGGTGGTTCGACTGGTGGCGCGCTTTCGGCGGGGGCTTCCGCGGGCTTCTCGCCTGGGGTGCGCACCGGTTTCTCCGGCAGGGTTACCGTCGGCGCTTCGATCTGCAGTTCCTTGCTGATCTCGGCCAGTTGTGTCACGACCGCTTCGGCCAGCGCACTGGCATAGTGGCTATTGTGGATGTCGTTGCCCGCCTGCAGCAGTTTCAAGTCATGTTCGGCAGCAGTCAATTTCGCGGCGAGGGTACTGCGCTGTTCGGTGGGCAAACCGGCGGCGTCCAAGGAGGCGCGTATGCGTTCGGTTTCCGGGGCGAGCTGGGTCAAGGATTCCTTGAGTTGCAGATGATAGGCGTCAAACAGAGTGACCTCGGCTGCATCGTGACACGAAGCGCACGTCTGCAGGGAGGCCTTCATGAGGACGGCTCCGGTCGAGGAGACATCCTTGACCCGATGGCACGTGGGGCAGGCGATACGTACGGCCGCCATGCCGCTCAGGCGCGCTGCAATCGAGTGGCCGCCGGAACCGGTCAGCAATTGGACCTGCGGTTCGTGCTGGTTGGGATGGCACGAGACGCAATTCGCAGCCGACTGCGCGACCTGGTGGGGATCCAGCGTATGGTGGATCTGCAGGTGGCACGAGAGGCAGTCCACATTGTGTTCCGACACATGGACGCGGTGTATGAAAGCGTCGTTCTTGATCTGCTCCAGATCATCCTTGCGGTTGTGGCACACGGAGCAGCGTTCGGCCGGGACTTCGCCGTTCCCGCGAATCAGGTCGGCGTGGCAACTGGCGCAATCGACGCCCTTCTCAAAAGCCAAATCATGGTCGAAGGGTACTCCGCCACCCAAGTCATACTTCGTGGTGGGAATCTGGTGGCAGCGCGTGCACGTCCCCAGGCCTTCGTTGAAGAAGCCGTTCTTGAAGTGGCACAAGTAACACGTCGAGGCCGTCACGGTCATGTGGGCTCCCTGCACGATCTGGCTGTGACAGCTGGTGCACCGCAGTTGCTTGCCGCGGCGCAGGTCTCCCAGGTGGGAACCGTGATCGAAGGGAATACCCTGGAAATCCACGCGACCGGACAAGAGGCGCGTTTCATGGCAACCGGAGCGGAGGCAGCTCGCATCGGGGATTTCCGCCGACGGACTGGGGCCTGCACTGCGGGTGACGTATTGAGCGAGTTGTACCAGTCCGAGCAACTTGCCGCGGACCTTTTCGCCCACGCCGGGCGGGAAATGGCACTTGATGCACGAAACGTCCTTGTGGGTCGATTCCTGCCAGGAAACGTAATACGGCTCCATGATGTGGCAGGAGTTGCAGAACTGCGGGCGTGATGTGTACCACCCCGCGCCGCCGGTCAGCAGGAGGCCGAACAGGCAGAAGGCCCCCAGCCACGCGCCCGCCCGCAACGACAGTCCCCACAGCTTCTGCCGGATCGTGCTCCAGCTTGGCAGGCGCCCATCGTCGGCGTCGTGAGCGCCGTCTGCGGTGGGGCCGGCAGAGGGAGAATCAAATTGGCTCATCGCAGGTTGGACTCGCTTATTTGCTGAGGACCGCCAACAGGATTGCCACGAGCAGCAGGAGACTGATCGACAGGACCAAACCACCGTTCCAGAGAGCGGGGCGCAGGCTTTCCTTCGGCGGCGTGACTGTCAGGATGCCGTCCAGCATGTCCTCCCGCCGCATCCGCTCCAGATATTCGGGGCGCGCCGTACGCAGATGCTCCTCGCTCGCTAGCCCCGTGAAGAAGGCCGCGTCCAGCGGGAACTTCCCGGGCCGGAGGTGGGAATTGAAGATGTGGATCAGCAGAATGAAGCCGCCGATGGCCAGCGCCAGTTCCGTGTGCACGGTCTTGGCGAGATTCAGCACCGTCCCGGGCACAACCAGGCAGAACCATTCGGGCAGCCAGAGCATCAGCCCCGACGTCGCCACCACCGCGATTCCGATCCCGACCGCCCAATAATCCAGTTTCTCCCAGTACGTCCAGTTCTCGAACTTCGGTCGCTGGCCGAGGCCAACGAACCAGCGCAGCATCCGGACGGCATCGCGCGCGTCACGGCGATTGGGAACGGGGGAATCCGGCCCGAAGAGTCGCGATCTCCAAGATGCGCGGCGCACGCGGCGGGCCGCAGCCCGGCGTACGACGGCCACAAGATGAGCGATCGCCGCGCAGACCAATAGGACTCCGAAGAAGTGATGCCAGACGCTGATCCCTGCGAATCCGCCCAGGAACCCCACGATTCGCCGGGCCCATTCGAAACTGCTGAACTTCAGCGGCAAGCCCGTAACGGCCAGACCCAGGAACGAACTGAATATCAGGAAATACACGACGCGCTGCGTCGGCACCAGCCGCACGACCGCCGGGGTGCCGGGCACCAGACGATGATCGCGCCCGAATCGCCGCGCGTGAGCAAAGGATCGCGTGAACCAGAAGATCCCATGGATGGCGAACAGGCCAACGCCGATAGCCAACAGACTCCCCGTCTTGCTCCGCACGGCATGGAGCCACGGATATCCCGCGGCGTCGTGGTCATCCGCGTGCGGATCGAATTGAGCGAAACTGGCTGTCGCCCCCGGATGGCACTTGCGGCAGGTTTCCGTCCGGTTCGCTCCGGCAAGAATCGACTTCGGATCATCCATGCGCAGGATCGTGTGCGCTCCGTGGCAGTCATGACAACTCGCCGCTGGTGCGTACCCCAACTCCGTCAGCTGCCCGTGGAGACTCAGACGGTAGCGCTGCGAAAGGCGGGAATGACAGTTGCCGCAACGATTGAACAAGCCCAGGCGAAACTCGGTGGATTCCGCCTCCCACACGTCGTGGCCTTGATGGCAGTCGGTGCACGTCGGTTTGCGCTGAGCGGTTTCGGCCTTTGCGGCCGGCAAGGGCTTTTCGCTCGGGGCCGGTTCACTCCCGTGCACGCTGTGACTGATTCGCTCCTCGATGTACTGGTGGCACTGGCCGCAAGTTGCCCCGACCTTTGACGGGTGCAGCGTCGACCGCAAATCAGCGGCGTAATAGATGCCGTGGGCGCCGTGGCAACTGGAACAGACGGCCGTAACCAGCAGTCCCGATTGGCTCAATCCCTCCCCGTGCACGCTCCGATCGTAAGTCAGCCGGTACCGCTGATGGCAATCGCCACACATCTGAACCTGCCGGTCCAGAAAAACGGGTGACTTGGGATTGTCGGTGGGCAGCATGCCGTGCGCATCGATGCCGTGACACTGGCCGCAATTCATCAGGGTTCCGGATCCGTCCACCTGCTTGGGGCCGGCTTTGTGGTGCACGCTCCTGCGCAGATCGACGATTTCCTCCCGATGACACTGGCCGCAAGTCTCCGTCAACTTCGCCGAGGACAACAGCGATTCGGGCTCCACCGGCGGCATCGCGTGTTTGGGGTGGCACGACGTGCAGGTCGCCGCTTCGGGTCCACCCTTGGCCTTCAGGTGCTGGCCGTGCGCGCCGGACCAGAAGCGTTCGACGACATCGATCCCCTTGGGGGCCTCCACACCGAACTTCCGCATCGATTCAGCGTTGCTGTGGCAGTGACCGCAGAACGCGGGAAGGTCCGCGGGGTTTTCGATCTTGCGAAAGCCATCCTCGACGGCGTGCGCCTCGCGCAGCTCAATCGTGTTGGGATTCCCTCCGTGGCAATCCTGGCACTTGATGCCTTTGCGCGAATGGACGTCACCTGCTATTCCCTCGAGCGGGACAAACAGGTGCAGCGTCTCGCCTTCCCAGATGTCCTGCGTTCCGTGGCACACAGAGCACTGGTTCTCCTCGTCCTCCGCAGCCCCGACCGTAGGGAACACCAGCGCAATTGAGACGGTGAGCATCGTCACAATGAACTGTGCTGGCTTGTTCATGCCAACGATCTCATGCGGGGAGAAGGACCGCGAACGCTGCTCGAGGAATCCAATCCTGCGAACCGGTATCCTCGGCGTTGCTCGCGCCGTCAGTCTGTGCGTTGCGACTCGCCTGGGCCGCGAGATACGATCATTTCTTCTTGCGCAGTTCCGCCGGTGTGGCCGATTCTTTGTGCGCCTGAACCTGATGGCATTCCACGCAGACGTTCTTGGGAGTCATCTTCCAGATCGAGTCGCGCAGGGTCTTCTCCTGATCGGGCGTGAGATTCTTGACCTGCGCGAACGGCTTCGAAACCTCTTCGTGGATGCTGCCTGGACCGTGGCAAATCTCGCAGCCTACGCCAGCCAGCGCGGCCGAATTAGGCATGCTCTGAAAGCCGGTGGGTTCGCCATACCCCGTGGTGTGGCACTTCAGGCATTTCGGGTCCTTCTGGAAGTTGGCGGGCAGAAGTTGCAGGGCCTTTGAATGGCCCGACTTCGACCACTTCATGTACTCGTCGAAATGGCACGACGCGCAGCGCTTCGCGCCCGTGTACTCCTGCCCAGCGGGCGGCGCCGGTTCCGGAGCCGCTTCTGCCGCGGCGTCGGCCGCACGGGAGGCCGGCGCATCCAAGGACGCGAAACTCAACAACAATCCCAATCCAATGCAGAGAATTGAACTGCAACCGACAAGCTTGAACACCGAGCTGGACATAGGATATCTCCTACCACACGACTGCCCTGGTTGAACTTCACCACGGAGATTCCAGGAACCGCAACAAGCACACGACGCACCACAAACCCGTTTCCGTGCACGATGGTCCTGACAACGTCGCTACCAGTGTGACCGACGAGGGTCGCATAAGTCAACGCGCCGAGTCGTTTTTTGTCCGATTTCGTGGGCGACTTATCCCCACTGTCGCGAAGACAAGGTACCCCGCAGCGTCGCCGACGACCGCGGCGTCAATCCGAAGACCGGCCGAACGATGTACGACTGCGGACTACGACAGTATTCGGCGACCGGGTGACTTCGCCTCGCTATTGCCTGATCGATGTTCCAGGTTCTGGGGGAGAAGGACGTTCCAGTAGACCAACAGATATTCCCGCCCGAACAACCCGATCACCGCGAAACGCGCTGCCCAACGGACGGTCCGGGTGATGTCCCTGTCCCGTAGCGCTGAACGGCAACGCCTCTGGGCCATACGGGGGCAATCCGGGTAGTACTTCAAAGGCAGTCAGGTGGGCAGCCGTGTTTCTTGAGGTCAGGGCAGTACGGAAGTCCTGATTCTGAAGAACGTGTACAGGATGACCGCTGTGACCGCCACGAAGACGAGCCCGAAGGCAACGAAGAAGAGACGGCGCCCGGGCAGATTCGTGATCGGTCGCTTGCAGATGGGACAACAGCGGCTGATCGTATCGCGCGGATGCACTTCCGGAAGCACTTCGGTCTCGCAATACGGGCAGGACACGAGGTGCTCGCGACCGAGCAGTCGGTATCCGCAGTGCGGACATGTCTCCGCGGTATCCGAGACACCCTTTGTGCATTCGGGGCAGGGTTGAAGCATCGCAAACGCCCTGGAGAGTTCAGCCGTGAATTATCGAGACAAGCCCTTGTTGGTCAAGCATCTGACGCCCGATCACATGGTCGCCGATCACCGGGATAGGCCAGCCGGGTCGGCCTATCCCGGCGCGACTTGCGGCTTCATCGTGTCCCTGAGGTTCTGTGGAAAACAAGTTGATCATCGCCCCGGCATAGCCAGCCTGGCGCGGCCAGGGCCGATCCAAGGGACTGCAGACCACTCGTCCGCCACGAGGCACATCGGCTGCGATGGCGGTGGCAGTTCGCTCATTCCTTCTCGCGTCTCCAAACTTGGAGGATGCGACCGCTCCCAGGTTTCGAGGAAAACTCCGTGGGTCGTTCTCGGCCAGCGGCAGCAAAGCAGATCGTGTGGTGTTTTTCATCGATCTCGTAGATGGCCTGGGACAATTTGCCGCGATTGGGACCGGCGGTGATGGTTTCGTCAATTTCCTTCGGTTTCCTGGTCGGATCAAGCGTAAATGTGCCTTCAGAGAGGACCGCTGAATCTCTGCGAAGAACAAAATTGTTGGCTCGAATCGTCAGCTTGATTGCCGTGAGCTCTTCAGGCGGCGTCTTCTTCCCGTCGCGTTCCAGTGAGATCAAGCTCCAATTTCCCTGGAACTTCTCCCGGTCTTCTGCGATGGCACCATCGCTGAAGGCAGCGGCAACCAGCACGCTCGCCATCGAGGAAATCAGTCCGCAGCAGCACATACCTAAACCACCAGTTCCGCCGCAATCACCTTCAGTTTGGCAATTCCCATCGACTGCACGGCGCTCTCATTCTGCGCCGGCGAGTCGTGGAATGCCAGTCGGTCGTCGGTCAGAGCCAGGTGCTCGCTGCGCCGTACATCCCGCTAGCCCGGATAATGCAGGAAACCAGAAGAGCAACCAGAGAGAACACAGAGGAAAACACAAGAGGCGGAACTTGCAGCGTGTCAGGTTCGGTCCATGCGTAATCGTTGCGAAACTACTGGCCTTACTTGTCCTTTCTTCACCCTCTGTGCCGCGGTGGTGAATAATCCAGGCTGGCTCAATCGGCGAACGGGAGCAGAATCGACCGAAGCAACAATGTGTCAGCGCGATGGGGGCAGCAAAAAGCCCGTCCAGCAAGGGGAGCCATCCGGCGCAGCGGCGCAAGGAATCGTAGGAATGGAGTGGGCGGTATTGGAGTCGAACCAACGACCTCCACGATGTCAACGTCTCGGGGTTCTCCGCGTTACATGACACAACCGCATTGTAACGAGGAACTTGCGGTAGGAAACCAGGGGAGGGGAATTCGTCGTAAGTCGTCTATTTTGTCGCGTCGAGATGGATTAAGGGTATTGTACCCTGAATCGCTGACCATTCCGTTCGCGTTGGCAGAGCTGAAACGCACGCGCGCCAACGCGTGGGCACGACGCAGTTTTCAGAAGTCGGCGCGGTCGTTCTGCGAACGGTGCCGCACGTGCTGATGGCGGCCGGGAGATTCACGGGCGGCCATTTGAACGCAGGACCAGATCTGCGTCGACGTCCGCGTCGCTTCTCCGTGCGACGCGTCCTCGCCAGGGGAACAACTTGGGTCGTTGGCCCGCCGCCAGAAGCGGTTCCAGGGCAGACCTGACCGGCCGACGACGCTTGTTCGTACTCCGCCTGCGCTACTTGCTATTCGCGTTGATCCAGGCTTCGGCAGCCGCGTTCATGGCGTCTTGAGTGCTGTGGCGATTCTCGCCTCGGAGCCGGTTTTGCAGGACGATGCGCTTCATCGCGGTCGCGGTCTGCGGGCGGAAGCGGCTTCGAGTCTCCAGGATCTCCTTCGCCGCCGAGGTTCGGTGGTCGAGCCCGTTGATCAGGAACCGAACGATGAAACTGCACGCGTATCGTTGTTGCATGGCTTGGATAAGTTGTCTGGTGTCTGGCAATCCGGCGAGCATGTCGAGCGGCGAAGCCATGATAGGGACCAGCACCAGGCTCGCGCGGCGGATCAGCGGCACACATTGGGCTGCGGCACCTCCCGGACCGTCGGCAATGATCAAGTCGTGTTCCCTCGCGAGGTCCACGATCGCTTTGTCCGAATCGGCCGCGGAACTCGCCCGCCGTACTGTGATCGCCGATTCGACCTTGGAGAGCCAGCGCGACGAGACGCCCAATGCATCGGCGTCCAGAAAAGCCAGGCGGACTTTCCCTTCCCGGCCTGCAAACCGGTCGAACAGGGCGACGGCGAGGTTCACCGCGATGGTCGATTTGCCGGCTCCGCCCTTGTGGACAAGTTTGGACATTCAAGTTCAGCGCCGCGGACCTCGGGGCTATTTGCCGACACGCACCACTTGGAAGTCGCTGAAACGCGCCCAGTGCTCGACGTCCGAAGGGCCTTGATAGCCATGGAGGCTAATTTGCGCTTTGCCGTTGGGTGGTGCCGGCAGGTCGCCCTTGGCTGCATCCAGCCAACGGTCTTTTCCGGCGGGCTGATACTGGCCGCGAATCTGGTTGCCCGACACGCGCAAGCGTAAACGCACCGAGGTTGCGTCGACGGGGATCTTCGCCAGCGTGCGCGGCTTGTCGTCTTGCTCTCGACCCATGACGATGCACACCACTCCGTCGACCAACTCCAGCCCGAGCTTCACCATGTTTCGGTCGTCGTAGTACCAGGCCATGTTCACCTGCTCCCACTGATGCGAGGGCCGGTTGGTGACGGTCACCGACACTTCCACTTCCCCCTGATCCGTCTCAGGTGCGGGTCGCACGAGGACGTTCCTCGCGTTGTTGGAGCGACCCCATAAATTGCCCGGCAACACGTGGAGTTCGAGTCCCTGGTCCGCCACGCGCCACGCGGATTTCTCCTCGCGCACCCAGGTCCAGCCATCGCCGAGCTTCCCGGCGAAAGGGTCTCGGAACAAGACCTCGTCGGCCACGCAGGTCGACGCGACCGCGGCGGCGAGCACCACAAATGAACGAAACGCGAGTCTCATGATGGACCTTCTTGCCCTTTCAGATGACAACTACCGTGAACCGCGGTCACCGGGAATCTCGCCACACAAGTGCATGGCCATAATGACGTACGAGGTGCCGACGTACGTGCTCATGGCATCGTTGATCTTCGGCGAGCGCGTGTACCAGTATCCGCTTTCCCGTTGATGCGTCTCGATCCAGGCTATGGCTTTGCGGATCCGCGGATCGGCAGCGCCCACGTCGCCGGCCAGCCGCAGGGCATAGACGGCGAAGCCTGTCCCGTAGCCGTCGCTGTCGGTCAGGTTCTGCGGCGTCTTGTCGATCCGTTTCCAATCGGCCAGCGAGGCCATGGCCCATCCGCCTTCCGGCCGCTGCAACTCGAACAGGTCGGCCACGGTCTTCTGCTTCTCCTCGGGCGACATCAGCTCGCCGATGGCTTTGTGGGCCATCATCAAGAGCAGCCGCTGATGCAGATGCCGCGGCGGATGCTCCCGGAGATACGTCCGCACCTTCTTTAGCCCGGCCTGAGCCGCGGGAGTCTGGGCGTATTGGTCGGGTGCGAGCCCGGTGCCCATGGCCACCATGACCGCGCCGTACTGGTCGTCAGTGACCGAGGGCGGCTCGCCCGTCTTCAACCAGTGCCAGGCGCCGTCCGGGCGCTGGATCTTCCACATTCCATCGAGCAAGTCGCGCGACACTTTCTGCAGCTTGCCCGTGGTGGCCGCGTCGTGTTGCGCGAGCACGACGCCCGTCATCAGCGCTTCGGTAATGCGTCGCTCCACGGGTCTCTGGACGGGTTTGGGGTCGGTGACCTCGGGCGACCATTGCTCCTTGAGCAACCCGGCCGCATAGGCCTCGGCGGCAGCGCGCCGCTCCGCATGACGCTTGCCGGGCGTGGACAAATAGGGCCTGGCCAGCAAATAGGCGTAGGTCTCGTGGCAGTCGAGGCACGTCTTGCCTTCGTGGTAGCTGGCCCACTTGTCCAGGTACTCGGCCGCTTTGTCGGACGACCACTTCTTCAGCAGCGGCTCATCCGCCGAAACGTGCTGCGGGTCCGGTTTCCGCGGAGCCGGTGCGGTCTTCGACGCGGGCGCCGTGGGGGTGTGGGCTGCGGGAGCCAGAACGGCCTGCAGCGCGGTCGCAATCGCAATGCCCGCGATCCACCATGAACATCTCATCGATGGGTCCTCACTTCTACTCCAAAGTAAACGACGGTAGCGGAACAATCTTGCCGCCTTGCATCGCCGATTGATGGGCGCAAATGCCCACGCACGTCCAATTGGCCGACTGCACCGCGTTGGGCCAGGGCTCGCGGTCCTCGATCAGCGCCGTGACAAACTCGTTGACCAGGTGCGGATGCGATCCGCCGTGGCCGGCCCCCTGGATGAAGGAAAGATGCTCCGCGTCCTGAATCGACCGTGTAAACTGGCGGATCGGCTCGGGCAACAGATGGGCGAAATCGGGAATCGCCACCGGCGCGGGAATTCCCGGCTCGGGCTTCTTGGCCGTGTGCAGCACATGCGGCTGCCCCTCGACCAACGTCCACTCGAAGCTCTTCTTCGTGCCGTAGACGTCGAAGCTCTCGCGGTATTGCCGGGCCGTGTCGTAGAGGAACCGCCAAATGTGCGCCACGACGTCGGAGTCTTTGATCTTGATATGACACGACTCGACGGCGAACGGGTTGCCCGACTTTTCGCGGATATCGTCGCGCACGCTGCCCGAGCCGAAGCACGAGACGTATTCCGCCCGGCCGTTGAGCAGACCCAGGCAGGGACTGACCACGTGCGTGGCGTAGTGCATGGGGATCATGCGTTGCCAGTAGTCGGGCCAACCGTCCATGTCCTGCGGATGCGAGGCCGCCAGGTGCTGGATCTTGCCCAATTCGCCCTTCTGGTACAGGTCCTTGATGAAGAGGAACTCGCGCGAGTAGACCACCGTCTCGGCCATCATGTATTTCAGGCCCGTCTGGCGCACCAGATCCACGATCTGCCGGCATTCGTCAATGGTGGTGGCCATCGGCACCGTGCATAGCACGTGCTTGCCGGCCTTCAGTGCGGCAATCGACATCCAGGCGTGGTCGGGAATGGGCGAGTTGATGTGCACGAAGTCGACGCGGGGATCGGCCAGCACGTCCTCGTAGCGGCTGTACCGCGTTTCGACGCCGAAGGCGTCGCCAACCTCGCCGAGTCGCTCGACATTTCGCTGGCATACGGCGTACATGGCAGCACGGGGATGCTTCTGGTAGATCGGAATGAACTCCGCGCCAAAACCCAGGCCGATGATGGTGACATTGATTGGTTTGTGGTTCATCGCGGTTCCTTGTCTGGGTGTGGTGTCCGATTCGGCGCTCGCGGCGGTCTAACCGAAACTTTTTTCATTTGGCGAGGCTGATTTGGGCTTAATCGCCGGGAATTCTGCGATTCTTGGGATCGCGAGAAAAGCGAGAAGAGTCAGGGGCGATCTCGGCATGGCTGTGGCTCCTTCGCGAAACCGGTCTTCTGGGTCAGCGGAGGCACCCATTCGACTGCAGAGCCCCGGTGCGTGCAAGTCGTTGGATATTCGCCGCGACGTTTCGTTTCGATGGACCGGCTTTGCTAATTGAAGCGGCACACTCGATAATGGCCCGCACGGGAAGTAGGCCGTGTCCCGCCCAGCGAAGAGAATCGTACAGGTCGCAGTGTTACCAGTCCGGGAGCGTTTCGATGAAGCGTCGAGATTTCGCGAGAACCGTAATGATGGGCGTCTGTGCTCCTGCCGGACTGGCGATAGCAACCGAGAGAAGCAACGAGCCCGGCAGCGATTTCTACGAGGAGCCGGCCAAGCGACTGCCCATCCGCCGGTTCGACGTCGTGATTGCCGGCGGCGGCACAGCGGGCGTAGTCGCCGCATTGGCAGCGGCGCGCCAGGGCGCCAAGACGGCGTTAATCGAGTCGAAAGGGTACACAGGTGGGACGGTCACGGAAGGTGGTACCGCTTTGCACAGCTTCTTCAACCTGTGGAAGGCCTTCCCGAGTGTCGCGAAGCGTCAGGTCGTGAAAGGCATCCCCCACGAAATCGTCGAGCGGCTGATAAAGATGGGCGGATGCTCAGGACACGCAGAAGAACTCGTCAACTATGCCTACGATTCGGTAAACACCTCGGTTGATACGGAGGTCTACAAGCTTCTGACGATGGAAATGCTCGAAGAGGCGGGGGTTTTTCTGGCTCTTAACACCCTGGCCACCGGCGCGGCGATGGCTGGCTCGCGCGTTCGAGGCGCGATCGTCGAGAGCCGTTCCGGTCGTGAGCTGTTCGAGGCGCAGGCTTTCGTGGACAGCACTGCCTATGGACACCTGGCGGCCTTTGCCGGTGCGCAGTACAGCGAGCCCAACGACTACGAAGTGGCCAACAGCATCGGGGTGGCCGGCGTCGATCTCGACAAGGTTGTGGAATACGTCAATGCGAACGGCGGGGCGCATTCACTAGCTTTGGGTTTTCATGATGGCGTGGCGGACAAAGTCGTCCGTTTGTCCGGCCCGAAGGGCCCGAACAAGCCGGGCCTGCTGATCACAACGGTCCGCGATAACTATTTCATGTTCCTCAAGTTCAACCTCAAGATGCCCGTCAGTCCCACGGACCGCGACGCTACGGCGAAAGCTGAGTTGCAGCTGCGGAAGCTTCAACGGCTGGGCGTCGAACGGCTTCGCAAGAGCGTTCCCGGGTGCGAAAAGGCCTTCATTGCTCGGACCAGCCCAACCCTGAATATCCGTCGAGCCCGAGTCATCACCTGCGATTACGACGTGACCCATGAGGACGTGATCGAAGGGCGACATTTTGAAGACGATGTCATGGCTTACGGGTTTCACGACCTGGCGCCTCGACTCCAGGTCAAGAACGGCGGCACTTACGGCATCCCTTACCGAGCCCTGCGTGTCGCCGGCCTCGACAATCTGCTGTGCGCCGGAATGATGATCACTTCGGATCATCGAGCCCACATGTCGACTCGCAACACAGTGAGTTGCATGGCACAGGGTCAAGCGGCAGGCACCGCGGCGGCGCTATGCGCTGCCACAGCGTGCGGGACCCGCCAGCTTCCGTACGCCGACTTGCGTGCCACTCTCGAAAAGAACGGAGTGCACTTCGAAACTGGGGCCGACAACGCCTGAGTCGCGCACTCTTGCCGGCTCGGCTGCAGGACTCCGGATGGAATTTGATTCCCGGCTCTGGTGACGATAACCGCTGTCCCAGGCCAGGTGGGGGAATGAAAAGACTCTACGAGGGAACGTTTACATGATCGTTGCCAAACACAAGTTGTACTGGGAAGCTTGACTCAATCGTCGAGGCACACGCCCCTCGCTCTTGTGAGAGGTTTGCCGTTTGCGGATGACGACGTCAGGACCAGGCAATGCACGACATCCCAATAACACCCGACGAGGAATTCCATGAAACGGCGTGACTTTCTAAGAACACTTGGGGCCGCTTGCGCGGTCGGCAACAATGCAATTGCCGTTGCCGCCGGCGAATTACCTGAATCCACAGCCAAGGCGGCTTTGAAGCTTCCGCGACGGACTCTTGGAAAGACTGGCGTGGAGGTTAGCGCACTCGCGTTGGGGGGCGTGATCGGAATGCAACTGCCCGCGTCGGACGACCATGATCCCGTGGCGCTGGCTGAGACGGCGCTGGACTTGGGAATCACGTATTTCGACACGGCACCAGCCTACAACAATGGCCAATCGGAAACCAACTACGGCCAGGTGTTGGTTCGCCGCCGCCGCGAAGTTTTCCTGGCGACCAAGACAGGTGACCGCACACACGATGGAACACTGCGGAGCATCGAGCAAAGTCTGCAGCGATTGCGCACCGACCACGTGGATCTGATTCAAATCCACGGCGTCTCCGCCAACGAAGATCTCGACGCTTGGGAGAAGCCTGACGGTGTGTTGACCGCGCTCCGAAGATTGCGTGATCAGAAGGTGATCCGCTTTATTGGACTGACCGGGCACGACAGCGCGAGCAAATTGCGGCAGGCCATCGAGCGGTACGAATTCGATACGATTCTCACCACGCTGAATCCCGTGTCCCGGCGTCAGCCGTTCCGAGAGGAATTGCTGCCGTTGGCGAATGCGAAACGGATGGGCGTCATCGCCATGAAAGTCATGGGAGGCGGCAATGGCTGTCTGGCACTAGGGAATCCACTGAAGAAAGTGCTGCGGCCTTACCACGATGAGACATCGCGCCAGGTCGAGGCAACGTCGTTGATTCGCTATACGCTTGGACTGCCCATCTCGGTTGCAGTGATTGGGGTTGCCTCGCCAGAGCAGCTGAAGGCGAATGTCCGCGTTGTCCGTGAAACAACGCCGATGTCGCTCGCTGAGCAGCACAACCTGGAACAGACGATTGGCTAAGTTTACGAACGGACAGAAGTCATAGCCAACGAAATGGTACCGCGTATGATCAGCAGCATTCAGCGAGGCACTCCACCGCTTGCCAATGTCCACCAGCCCAGCCGATATAGCCGAACTGAATTCCTGGCGCAGGCGGCTGCTACGGTTCTCGGATCCTTCGTCACAACTGGCCTCGCTGTGGGCGGCGAAGATGCCGCAACTGCCAGTTCTTTCCGGCAACGGAAAGGCAGGGAGGACTCCAAGGTGAAGCGATGGGACGTCATCACGATTGGCAACCTGTCGCGGAACCGCTACTGGGGGGAGAACGACTCCAAGGGCGTGCGATCCGCGATCTGCACTTGCGTATTGGTCCAAGGTGATGGATTTCGACTCATCGTTGATCCGTCGCTCAAAAACGCGGATGAGTTTGCCAAAGAACTGGACCGGCGTTCTGGACTCAAGTTCCAGGACGTAGATAGCGTTTTCATCACCCACGAGCACGGCGACCACTGGTACGGTCTGACGCATTTCTCCGACGCCTCGTGGCTCGCTGGTCCAGATGTAGCGGTAGCATTGAACAAGACCGGCAAACTCCCTAAGCCGGTTGAGCCTGCAACCGGACGGCGATCCAACGCGATCGACATTCTTCCCACACCCGGTCATACGATGAGTCATCACAGCTTACGATTCGACTGCGACGGCTTGTCGGTCGTGATTGCTGGCGACGCGGTTGCGACCCGTGATTTTTGGCGTGAGCGTCGAGGTTACTTCAACTGCGTGGACTTCGAACTCTCAGCTCGAACGATGAATCAACTGAGTTCCGTGGCGGACATTATCGTGCCGGGACACGACAACTATTTCTTGAACCCGGATCCCCCGTCCTGAAGCGGCGACCCGGAAATGGATCTCTCAGGCGAATCAACACCGAGGCCCCCTATGAAAGTACGACGACGCGATTTCCTGATGCGGTCGGCCGCCATGGCGGCTGTTTCGAGTTTGCCTTCCGGCCTTGTTCGCGCAGAGGCCCGCTCGCCGTTGTATCCCTATCTGGGACGCACGGAGGATTACGTTGATTTCCAGATTATTGATCCGGGCTTAACCATTACGAAGATTGAATCGTGGACGCATGGCCCCTATGGATTCGTGCGGGTTACGACCAATGACGGCCGAGAGGGTTTTGGGCAGCTCTCCACATCGGAGCCGGATATCTCGGCCACCGTATTGCACCGGCAGGTAGCCCGGCATGTCCTCGGCAGCGATCCGGCACAGATTGACACTCTCGTGGACCGCGTCATCGACGCCAACATGAAGTTTCCCTGGTCGTACGTCTGCCGAGCGCTGGCCGGCTTCGATACGGCGATCTGGGATCTCTACGGCAGGATCAAGGACAAGCCAGTGTGCGAGTTAGTGGGTGGCACGACTGATCCCTTTCCAGTCTACGGGTCGAGCATGCGACGTGATATTTCGCCGGAGGATGAGGCCTCGCGATTAGCCAAGCTGCGGGACTCCCACGGATTCAAGGCCTTCAAGGTGCGCCTTGGTGTGCCGACGGGACACGATCGTGATGCTTCCCCGGGTCGCACGGAAAGTCTGATCCCGGCGGTTCGCCAAGCAGTAGGCGACGACATTCAGTTGCTGGCCGACGGCAACAGTTGCTACACGCCGCCTAAAGCGATCGAGGTGGGCCGCCGCATGGAAGACAACCGTTACTACTGGTTCGAGGAGCCTTGTCCGTACTGGGAGTTGGAGTGGACGGCGGAAGTTGCGGCAGCTCTCACAATGAATGTAGCGGGAGGCGAGCAGGACAATGATCTCGCGCAATGGCGACGCATGATTCGCATGAACGCCGTGGATATCCTGCAACCCGACCTGTGCTACATCGGCGGCTTCACGCGCGCCTGGCGCGTCGCGAAAATGGGACAGAAGGCAGGCAAACTCGTTGTGCCGCACTCGTCTCATCTGTCGCTGGTGACGCTGTTCTCCCTGCATTTCATGGCCGCCATCGCCAACGCTGGGCCGTTTGTCGAGTTTACGATCGAAGGCGATATCAACGAAGGGGAGACGATTTACAGCCCGGCGCTGAAAGTCATCGACGGCAAAGTCAAGATTCCGGAGGGACCCGGCTGGGGAGTGAGGATCAATCCTGCCTGGTTG
>Ga0233425_10005433_pt1 | contig 20120 bp, 15 predicted proteins | sample Watercolumn_Towu_2_FD_181712 | JGI IMG/M metagenome (GOLD analysis project Ga0233425, IMG submission 181712) | Freshwater microbial communities from Lake Towuti, South Sulawesi, Indonesia - Watercolumn_Towuti2014_140_MG | ecosystem: Environmental > Aquatic > Freshwater > Lake | place... | reverse complement strand
CTCAGGGAAATACAAATCAGGGCGGTAGTGGTGGTAGTATGGGAGGTGGTAGTATGGGAGGTGGTAGTATGGGAGGTGGTAGTATGGGAGGTGGTAGTATGAGTGGTGGTAGTATGGGAGGTGGTAATATGAGTGGTGGTAGTATGGGAGGTGGTAGTATGGGAGGTGGTAGTATGAGTGGTGGTAGTATGAGTGGTGGTAGTATGGGAGGTGGTAGTATGGGAGGTGGTAATATGAGTGGTGGTACGTCAATGCCTCGCTAATTTTTCGCTACAATTTTGAAAGAGCCCGGCTGAAATATGTCGGGCTTTTTTGTTAGCGCAAATTTTTCGCTCTACTCACATATGGAAACTCCTGGCCCCACCCCTTGTTTCCAACTCTCATCGTCTAAAACACGTCTCAATTCATCATCAGTCGTCACACCTGCAGCATGGAGTGCTTTTGCTTCAGTTACCTGCCCTACGCGCCCAGGTAATGCCATCAATTGACCGGTAGTGTAATTTAATTTATAGACTTCAATCCATGCACGGTTCGTGGCATCCTCTCCGATTTTTCTTGCAGCTTCACGAATGTCAGCTTCAGAGCCGATAATGAGTGGTGAATTTGGCATGGAAATATTCTCGATTGTTACTCTTCCGAGTCCATCCTAATATCTTGCGGGGTTTATTTCAAGAGATTTTCCGTTTGGAGCAGGTAACGGGAATCGGACCCGTATCTCGTCCTTGGCAAGGACGCATAATAGCCACTATACGATACCTGCAAATGTAAATTAACGCCTCTGACTGATTAACGCCTTCTGAATGGTGGCCTTCCTCCGCCGGAGCCACTGCGCGATGCGGGACGCGGAGCGAGTTTGGTGTCCTCGAATCCGGGAAGGGTCGCCTTGTGGGAGAGATTATATCTGCCCTGATCGTCAATTTCCATCAATTTTACTTTCAGCTTGTCGCCCACCTGTACCACATCCTCTACCCTCTCGACACGATTGGCATCGAGCTGGGAGATGTGCACGAGTCCTTCTTTCCCCGGAAGAATTTCCACGAAGGCGCCGAATTCCATGAGGCGGGTTACCGTTCCGTCGAATACTTCACCGGATTTTGGAACGTAGACGAGGCTCCTTACCCAGTCTTCCGCCTTTTTTCCGCTCTCCTGATTTGGTGCGGTGATGAAGACGAGGCCTGATTGATCGATGTCGATCGTAACGCCGCACTCGGCCGTAATCTTCTGAATTGTCTCCCCGCCCTTACCGATGACGGTGCGAATCTGATCAACCTCAATCTTGATCGTCGTTATCATCGGGGCATACTTTGACATCTGGCTGCGCGGAGCCGGAATCACCTTCTCCATCATGTCGAGGAGTTCGAATCGTGCTTTTTTGGCTCTTTCAAGCGCTTCGAACATGATGTCCAGGGTGAGACCCTTGACCTTGATGTCCATCTGGAGTGCCGTGATTCCTTCGCGGGAACCGGTAACCTTGAAGTCCATGTCGCCGGCGAAGTCTTCCATACCCTGGATGTCTGTGAGAATTTTGTATCCACCGCTCCCATCGGTGATGAGACCCATGGCGATACCCGCGACGTGGCGTTTGATCTTTACGCCGGCATCCATGAGGGCAAGTGATGAGCCGCAGACCGAACCCATCGAAGATGAACCATTGCATGAGAGTGTTTCCGAGACAACCCAAATAGTATATGGCGACTCTTCTTTGGAAGGCAGTACCGGCAGGAGGGCGCGCTCGGCGAGATCACCGTGGCCGATTTCACGGCGTGACGGTGAGCGGAGCGGCTTGATTTCGCCTACCGCGTATGGAGGAAAATTATAGTGATGAATGTACCGCTTCTCGATATCGTAATCCATCGTGTCGATGACCTGCGAGTCGCCGGGAGCTCCGAGGGTTGCGATGGAAAGGATTTGTGTTTCACCGCGGGTGAAGAGGCCTGTGCCGTGCGTACGGGGCAGTACGCCGACTTCGGCTGAGAGTGGACGAATCTGATCGAGGCGACGGCCGTCGAGGCGCTGCTCTTTTTTTAAAATATTTTCACGCATTTTCTTCTCAACCATGTCGTTGAGCTTCTCATTAATCTGCGATTTAGAGTATGTCTCGGCTTCTATTTCGGCGGCGAATTTTTCAAGTACCGTATTAAGGAGCGTTTTGTAGGCTTTCTTCACCTCTTTTTTGGACATACCTTTCACGGAGGCGAGCATATCGTCGGTCACGAATGCCTGCAGTGCCGCGATCATTTCTGTATTTGGTGCGAGGAGGGTAAATTCTTTCTTCTTGATGTCGAGTTTCGCTGCAAAATCGAGCTGAAACTGACAGAGCTTCTTGATCTCGCTGTGAGCAAGATCGAGAGCTTTAATCATCGTATCTTCGCTGAGTTCGCTGCTTGCGGCTTCCACCATGGTGATGGCGTCGAGCGTCCCGGCGACCACGATGTCGAGACGACCCGCCTGGGCCTGCGTGTATGTTGGATTAAGAATGAGTTTCCACTGGCCATTCTCTTCGATGTAACCAATTCTGACCGCACCAATCGGACCCTCGAATGGCGTGCCTGCTGCAATGAGGGCCATGGAAGCGGCATTGATGGCGGTCGTTGCCGGATCGACTTCGAGATCTGCTGAGAGAACCGTGCAGACGAGCTGCACGTCGTGAGTGAGTCCTTTCGGAAAGAGCGGACGAATCGGACGATCAATGACGCGAGAGTTGAGGACGGCATTTTCTGAAGGACGGCCTTCCCGCTTAATGAAGCGACTGCCCTTGATCTTTCCCGCTGCATAGTATCGCTCCTCGTAGTCTACCACCATTGGAAAAAACTCTGCGCCAGTCTTGGGCTCATCGCTCATGGAGGCGTTTGCGATAACGACCGTATCGCCTAATGATGCCGTGATGCAGCCATCCGCCTGAGATACAAAATGGCCTGTTTCAAGTTTAAATTGGCGTCCGGCCAGATCACACGAGAGGGAGGCGCTATTCATGAAATGTCAGGTTTATTTAGAATACGTTTATTTAGGATACGACTGCTTTTTTGAGGCCCAATTTTTCGTTAAGCTTTTCAAATTCAGTTTTATTGTTGAGTCGCAGGTAGTTGAGCAATTTTCTTCGCTTGCCTACCATAATGAGAAGGCCTCGACGAGAGTGATTGTCCTTTGGATGCTCTTCCAGATGCTTCGTGAGTTCCTGAATCCGGCTCGTGAGAATGGCTATCTGAACCTGCGGTGAGCCAGTATCCTGGGGGTGAACTGCGTATGACTGGATAATCGCCTTCTTTTTTGTTCGTTTCATATACGTGGTGGAGTTGTTCGAAAATCAATGCGGGGGAATTTTAGCAAAAGAACTGATTTGTGGCAAGAGATTTTGCGGTGGGGGCACCCTTGACGCGGTTTGAGCTTTGGCTTTAGAGTATGTGGCGAGTTTATGAGTTACCGGAAAATCATCGCGGAAGCTTGGCTCTATACCCAGCAGAACAAAAAATTGATCTACTGGTTCGGTTTTCTTCCATCTATTTTCACAACAACGGCCGGAGTGCTCTACCTCGGGTATCAATTTTTCGCCTTCAAGAAGTCTGAGCTGTTTGAGCATGCCCAGCAGAGTTTTCTCCAGGATGTGGTAAGCTTCGTTTTTGGGTTTCTCTCGAAGCATGCCCAATCGAGCTGGATTATTCTGCTCGTGGTCGCTTTTCTGGTACTCATTTATCTGCTCCTGCCTACGCTCATGCAGGCGGCGGCCATCCAGGTGATCGCGCGACATCGCAATGGACAGGAGGCTACTGTTGCTGATGGAATACGGTTCGGGCTCGGAAGTTATCTCCCCTTGTTTGAGTATCATGCCGTCGTGAAAGTGTTTGGCATGGTAACCATTCTCTTTGAGAGTGCCTTTGTTTTACGGCAGAGCGTGGATCTCTTCATGGTGTTGCTACCGGTTTTTGTGATTTTTTTGATTGTCGGTGTCATCATGACCCTGCTCTTCACCTACGCCGATCTCTACATCATTATTGATGGGGAGGGTGTCGTTGCCTCAATTACGAAGAGTGCGAAAATTGTTCTTCTCCACTGGCAAAAGACATTTTTCATCACTCTGCTCATGTTGCTCATCGGCGCAAGAATCATTTTGCAGATTATTCTCCTGCTGCTCGTACCGGCAGCCATTCTCTTTGCGGCGGGATACATCGCTACCATTACGCTCCAGGTGCTCGGAATCATCATTGGCGTCTCCATTGGCCTGGTTGCTCTGTTTTTCGCTGCCTACCTCGGCGGAGTCGTGGATATTTTTGCCTATACCGTGTATACGTATACTTTCCTCGACCTGACTTCGGAGAAGATTCTCTCGGCGAGGGATGTGATTCAGGAGGAGTAAGGCTTTTTTGGCCTTTTTGAAGCCTTTTTAGGCTCATGTGAGCTTTTGGCGGCTTGGCCTTTTTGTTTGACTTATAAGCTTTTTTGATGTATAATTATGTATCTGAAACTCAAACCAAAGCTAAAATGATCATTCTTCCCCAGGGTAAAAAAATTGTAATTATTGCCGTTTCTCTCTTCATTACGACGTTTTCCACCGTGCTCTACTTCATGGGCGGGGCTGAGTATCAGACTGGAAGCGCGGCCAAGACGAGCGTGCTTGAGAGTTTCTTCAAGCATGAGGATCAATTTAAGAGCTCTATGGAGCAAAAAGGGTCGGCGCTCGCCGTGACGAGCAGTGGCGGGATTGTCGATGGCAATGGGGCCTTTGTGGAGGATTTTGATTATGAAATTCGCGATCTTACCGGCAAAAGTATCTTCACCCTCGTAAATCCCGAAAACCTGCCCGAGTTTGCCCAAAGTCTGGCTACCATCACGAAGGATGGCAAGGTCATCGTGAACAGCGGCCCGTATCACTTCATGGGAAGCGATGGAAGTGATCACGTCGTGCTCGTGAGTTTTTCACTCGTGAAAAATAGATCCGGCTCTGAAAAAGTGATTCTGCTCGTTTTCAAAGACATTACTGATTCGCTCGATGGCGGCGGCAAGAAAGACTCGAAACCTGCCGGAAAAACGATTAAAGATTCAAAAGATTTGAAAGAAGGAGAGAAGAGAATTATTGTCGAAAAGACCGGGTAGTGGTAGGATTGTGCCCGTATGTATCAGGCACCTCTCGTCGAATCAAAGTGGCAGAAGCGATGGAGTGAAAGCGGTCTCTACTCGACGGCGATGCACGATGATTCGCGTCCGAAGTACTACAACCTCGTCATGTTCCCCTATCCCAGCGGTGACCGGCTCCATGTGGGACACTGGTACAACTACGCCCCCGCAGATTCATGGGGGAGGTACATGCGAATGAAGGGGTATCATGTTTTTGAGCCGATTGGGTTTGATAGTTTTGGGCTTCCTGCAGAGAATTATGCGATCAAGACCGGGGTGCATCCCATGAAGAGCATTGCGGAAAATTGTGCAAAAATGGAGATACAGCTCTCACGCATTGGAACCATGTATGACTGGAGCAAGAAGGTGGTCACCTCCGATCCCGAGTATTACAAGTGGACGCAGTGGGTGTTTTTGAAGTTGTATGAAAAAGGCCTTGCTTACCGGAAAAAGGCCCCCGTGAACTGGTGTCCATCGTGCCAGACGGTACTGGCCAATGAACAGGTGATCGAGGGCAAGTGCGACCGATGCAAAAGTGAGGTAACGAAGAAGGATATGACCCAGTGGTTCTTCAAAATACGCGATTATGCCGAGAGGCTCCTTGATTTTGAGAATTTGCAGTGGCCGGAAAAGACGAAGCTCATGCAGCAGCACTGGATTGGACGAAGTGAGGGCTCGACTGTAGCGTTCGAGGTTCTTGGGCGGAGTGGAGCGAAAATTTCTGTCTATACGACTCGAATAGACACCCTGTTTGGGTGCAGCTATGTCGTTCTGGCGCCCGAGCATCCTCTCGTCCCCAATATCACCGAGAAGCTTTTTGCCCGAGAGGTTGAAGAGTATCGCGAGAAGGCAAAACGGGTAACCGACATTGATCGATCTGCTGAGGGAAGGGAAAAAACGGGTGTCGAAACCGGAGCCTACGCGATCAATCCGGTGAATGGCAAGAAAGTTCCGATATGGATTGCCGATTATGTCCTCATGACTTACGGCACCGGAGCGGTGATGGCTGTGCCGGCTCATGACAGCCGCGATTTTGCTTTTGCGAAGAAGTATGAACTGCCTGTCTTGCAGGTGGTCGAGCCTGTTCATGCAAGTGACGGAGTGAATGGTGAAGTTGATAATAGCGTGAAGGTTTCGAAGAATGAGGCTTTCGTTGAAGATGGGATTTTGGTGAATTCGGGAGATTACTCGGGTCTTGCGAGTGAAGCGGCGAGACGAAAAATTACCGAGATGCTGAAACTCGATGGGGTCAGCGATTTCAAAGTGAACTACAAGTTGCGGGATTGGCTCGTATCGCGGCAGCGATACTGGGGCGCGCCGATTCCCATGATTTACTGCGAAAAATGCGGAGAGGTGCCTGTGCCGGAGACAGATTTACCCGTGCGGCTCCCTGAGAATGTCGAGTTCATTCCGCGAGGAAAGTCCCCTCTTGCCTCCAGCGATGAGTTCATGCATGTCTCGTGTCCTTCATGCGGGTCTGCGGCCGTGCGCGAGAGCGATACCATGGATACGTTCGTGGACTCGAGCTGGTATTTTCTGCGGTATCCTTCGGCGCGCCTAACTTCTGCGCCCTTTGAGCCGGATGTCGTGAATGCCTGGATGCCCGTGGATATGTACATCGGCGGGCCGGAACATGCGTGCATGCACCTGCTGTATGCGCGATTCATTCACATGGTGATGCATGATCTCGGGTACGTTGCTGCGGCTGAGCCATTTAAGCGCCTCGTACATCAGGGGCTCGTGACGAAGGACGGAGCGAAGATGTCGAAGTCGAAGGGTAATGTCGTGAGTCCCGATGAGTTTGTGGCGAAGTATGGCAGTGATGTTTTCCGTATGTACCTCATGTTCATGGGGCCCTTCGAGGCCGGCGGCGACTGGAGCGATCAGGGTATTACCGGTGTTGCAAGATTTGTGGAGCGGTTCTGGGGTGTCATGTCTGATCGGAGCGATAGCGTGAGTGATGAAGGAAGCATGCGAAGAAGTGTGCATAGGACGCTGAAGAAGGTCGCTCAAGGGATCGAGGCGTTCACCTTCAATACCGCTATCGCAGCGCTCATGGAGTTTACCAATGAAGCGGTGAAGAGCGGAGTCGATCTGGAGCACAAGAAAATCATGACACGTGCGATCGCCCCGCTTGCGCCGCATCTGGCCGAGGAAATCTGGGAGTACCTTGGCGAAAAAGAGAGTGTGTTTGCGAGCGAGTATCCGACCTTTGATCCCGCCATGCTCCTTGAAAATTTTGTTGAGCTGGCGATCCAGGTGAATGGCAAGTTACGCGGAACAGTGAAGGTATCCGTTACTGCGTCGAAAGAAGAAGCTCTGCGTTCCGCACGCGAAGTCGAGAGTGTCGCCAAGTATGTGGGTGGCACCGGTGTCGTCGTGAAGAAAGAAATCTACGTCCCGGGCAAGATGGTGAGTTTTGTGGTGTAGATGCTTCTATGCACTTTTCTGATAGCTCAAAAGTACTACGTATTCCCCTTTTGGAGTTCTTGATTTCATGGTTGCGGTAATTTCTGAAAGAGAACCGCGAGCGAACTCTTCATGGATTTTCGTGAGTTCGCGGGCGAGTACGATATGCCAACGCTGGGTAGTGTCGCCGAAATGTTTCATGAGATCTTCGAGGGTGCGCTGAATGCGATGCGGTGATTCGTAGAAGATGATTGTTTCTCCGTCAAGTGCGCCTTCGATGGCCTGAGTGCGCCAGGAAGTGAGGAGTGTCTGGCGACCTTTTTTGAGCGGGAGGAAGCCGTAGTAGTGGAAGTGATGCATGGGAAGGCCGGAAGCGACGAGGCTAGCTAAGAGCGCGGAGGCACCCGGGATGGAGGTGATTTCGATATTGTGTTCGAGAGCGGCCTGAATGAGCGTATAGGCGGGATCGGAGATTCCCGGAGTACCGGCGTCGGAGATGAGGGCGACATTTTTGCCTGCGGTCAGGGCATGGATGATGGAGTCGATTTTGCCCCCGGTTGAGTAGGAGTGATAACTCGTCGTTGGCGTCTTAATGCCGTATTTATTGAGGAGAATCGCGGCGTGGCGCGTGTCCTCACAGGCGATGAGATCCGCTTCCTTCAGCACGCGAATGGCCCGAAGCGTGATGTCTTCCAGGTTGCCGATCGGGGTTGCGACGATAGAAAGCCTACCTTTTTCCATGTTTTTTCCCGGATTTTTTGGCGGTTTTTTTTGTGCTCTTCTGCTTCGGCATCGTAATCACCGGAGGTCTGGCGTATTTCGGCGAGGCGTATTTTGTATCACCTCTTGCCCTGATCTGCGAGACGGCACTCGTGAAATTCAGGAGATCTGGTTCGATGATCCAGGTGAAATTTTTGAGCTTGTTGAGTTCTGAAAATTGTGTCGGCGTGAGTTCTCCGTAGGCGAGATACTCTCTCTTCTTTTCTTTTTTTATTACCTTGAGCAGCTCGACAATAGCGATGATTTTTCCGTCAACGTAGAGCTCCTGTTCCGTGATGCGAATGAGGAGATGCGGTTTTCCTTTGCGATCCTCTTCACGGAGACGAAGTTTCCAGAGGTCGTGAGAGTTGAGCTTGACCAGAGGAGCCTTACAGGCAAATGAGAGGGCATTGGCTATTGCAACACCTATCCGTGTGCCCGTGAGAGTGCCGGGGCCTTCGTTGATGATGATGCGTGAGAGTTTTTGGAGGTAAAATGGCTCGAGCTGTGTGAGATTGTGGAGCGTTTTCGTAATCGTTTCGTCTTCGTTCATCTCTGATCGCCAGTCGCGTTCGAAGACCGGCGTGTCGTTCTTGAAGAGGACAAAATGAATCTTGTAGCTGGTGGTGTCGAGGGCGAGGGTGTACATGCGTGCATTATAAGGAAAAAATACTTCAGTGTGAAGATTTCTTCCGCAGCTTTACATATGGATGGTTTCCCCACGCGAAGGGTATGAAGAAATTCCGAAGCAGCGAGCATATATGCAAGCATATATTAAAGAATCTACAGGCAAATTATACAATTTATACAATATTTATGTATATTTAACAAATCAGTGTATCACTCAAAATACTTGTTTTATCGCTCAAAGTGAGCTATAATAGACTCACATATGAGCGATAAGATGGGAAAAAATCAACAAGAAGCCCTGCATACAAGGCAGATAGCTATACTCGGAAGGCTCCAAGATGGCAAAGCATACGCACTCAGCGACATGCAGACCCTGCTGCCACAAAAAGTATCACCAGCGACGCTTCGTCGCGACATCGTACAGCTCCGCAACAGTGGATACTTGAAGCAGTCGGGTGATCGAAAGACTTCCCGTTACACTCTGACGACATTTGGGATGCTGCATGCTCCAATAAACGTGCATGAATACTGTGCGATGGATGTGGACAACCGTTATGGTAATACAAAATATAATTTTTCACTCTTTCAGAAAATTCAGGACGATATTTTTTCAAAAAAAGACACAAAAAGAATGGATGAAGCCACGCGAAGATTTTTACAAAAATCAAAAAATGTGAGCAAAACGCTCAAGCAGAAAGAGCTTGAAAGGTTTGTGATCGAACTATCATGGAAATCATCGAAGATTGAGGGTAATACCTATACACTTCTCGATACTGAAAGACTTGTCAAAGAAGGAATTCAGGCGCCTGGCCACTCAAAAGATGAGGCCACGATGATTATGAACCACAAAAAATCTTTTCAGTATATTGTCGAAAATTTACAGGAATTCAAAAATATTTCAGCTCGAAACATTGAAGACATTCATCGGATGCTTGTGGAAGGGTTGAAGGTGTCATTTGGCCTGAGGACAAGACAGGTTGGCGTAACCGGTTCGTGTTATGTTCCACTTTCGATAGCGTCTCAAATAAAAGAAGCGCTGGAAGATGTTTGTAAAGCAGTAAGAAATGTCAAAAGCCCATATGCGAAAGCTCTCGTCGCTCTCGTCGGTATCAGCTACATTCAGCCATTTGAGGACGGTAACAAAAGAACCGCCCGTCTCATCACAAACGCCATCCTCATGGCGCACGGCTGCGCGCCACTCTCGTATCGTAATGTAGACGAAGTGCTCTATCATGAGAGCATGCTGGTTTTTTATGAAAAAAACAGCCTCGCGTCTATACAGGAAATATGTATGGATCAGTATATATTCTCCTGCGACCAATATTTGAAGTTTTCGGCGTAAAAGTGAATAATCTTTGGGTCTTCCCGATATAAATTACCCACGCAATATCACAAAACAGTAATAGTGTCGAATTCGTTGAGATAGATATTGGCAAAAATCTGGCTCGTCAGGTTGCCGATTGCGATTCCACGTCGTGTGTGTGTGTGTGTGTGTGTCGAATCCGCTGATGATTTCTCCGAGGAGGGTTATTGCCATGGGGTCGGTGATTTTTTCTGTGAGGATTTTTAAGAGAATCTGCTGATTCACCGAGTCGAAAAATTTACGTATATCCGCCCGCCAGACATATGAATCGCGATGTATATTCAGAAAATGTCGAGTTCTATGAATGGCTTTATTAAGCCCTTTTCCTACCCTACATGACCAGGCGTCGTAGATGAATGTTTTGTCGTAGATGTCATTGAGATAATCATACATCAACCGATGTACTACTCTATCGCGAATGCTGGCAACGGAAATTTCGCGTTTTTTATTGTCCGTTACTGTAAATGTGCGATATGGACCATGTCGATACATCCCGTCATTGAGCTGGATAAAGAGTTTTTGAATATTTTCTTCAAGATGATATTGAAATTCATGCAGTTCCCACGACCAGCCCTTCCCCTGCCGAAATCTATACCAGCTGCGCCAGATGTTTGGTATGCTCAGATCGATTTTATTCTTATCTTCTTTTTCGCTTATGGAGACATCGCTGCCCATTATCAATAAAAGTTATGAATCATACAAATCTATCGTACAGATGAATCATGCCCTTGAGAAGCGGTGGAAGTACTCGCTTGGCATGAGCCTGGAACATTCTCTTCTTGAATTTCTTGATCATGTCATCATGGCGAAAAATGCACCGAAGGCGATGAAGGCTTCGTATCTCATTCGCGCGAGCAGTTCTCTCGAAACGGCTACGTTGAAATTGCGGCTTGTTTTGGAGTTGCGGCTCGCGAATGAGACCAAGATTTTCCAGCTTCAATCGCTCTTGCAGGAAATCGGGAGGATGCTTGGCGGGTGGCTTCGGGCCTCCTATACGCCATAAATTGAAGATCGTGACGACATAGCAACATCAACTCCCCGCTGCGGGGCGGGAGCCGAGATTCGGATTCCGGTTGTCAGGTTGGTTCCTGTTGAACTTGACCTGCGCGCCAACGGGGTTCCAGTTCGAGTTCGGCACCCTGTGAAGCGATTTTTGACGACGTTTGTTCCGAGTCTTCGTATTGCCGCGGCAACGTGTTCGTGAATTTATGCTACAAAACTTTGTTTCCCAAAACAGGGACGGCGCTCAACACAGTGAGGATAGATGATGTTTTGATGAACGCTTCAGAATTTTTTCTGATGAAAATTCTTTTTGTGAAGCGTCATGCTGTCGGCAGCCCGGGCGTACCGGGTGGCTTTTCGCCGACATGAGGAAGTTTCCCTTTTTGAAGGAAAAAAGTAAAGAAAAAAGAAGAAAAGAAATGTAAAGTCCAAAGCCTGATTTACAACAACCTCACTGCGGGGCGGGAGCCGAGACTCGGATTCCGGTAGCCAGGTCGGCGCCCGTCGAACCCGACCTGCGCGCCAACGGGGCGCCAGTCCGAGTGCGGCACCCCGTGAAGGTTTTTGAGGTAGCATCCGGTAAGCCATTTTGAAGTGGATGATTCGAATGGTTGTCCTGAAAGGAGTCCTTCTGCCTGCAGCATGAGATCATCTTCGGGGGTGAGGCCGGTGAGTTTCTTTTGGAGGTCTGCAGCGAGGATATCTTCTGCTGTCTCGTTGAGGTTAGGGGTTGTTTCTGCTCCTTCCACCACGAGTACCTGCCATCCTTTGAACGTGTTGGATGGATCGGCAAGGAGTTGCTCTTTGGTTTTGCCACCATGATTCTTCGGATCGTATCTGGTTGGGTGGTAGACGAACTCACCCGTGATATCGTGATTGAAGGTGTCGGATTCTGTGACATTGGTATTCCACCAGTTCTTCGTAGGATTGTGTACTGCCATGGCTCCCTTCTGGGCATCAAACTTCTGTATCAGGTCTGCGAGTGAGCATCCGATCGGAGTCATGATGAGCATGGGTTTCTGGAAGGTATTGATGAGACGAAGCTTGTCGGGAGTCATGGCTCTTTGTATATCCTGTACCGAAGGTGGAGCATACTTCTTGCTATCAATAGCTTTGAGAGTATTGAAACCAAAGGTACGCAGCGCTGAGAGACGTTTCGCATATTCCAAATTCACCCACTTATTTGAGTCTCGTTCGAAGATGGTCTTGTCGGTGAAGGTGTTCGTGTTCGGAGGGAGCTGGGGAGCCGGTTGTGTGGAGGGTCGGGGTGGAGGGGTGGGGGTTAGTGGATTGCCGGGTGTGCTGGTGTCTTCGCTCAATACTTTCTCAATAATGCTATGGATTTCCCCAAGTATAATAATCATTTTTTGCTCATCAGGGTCTAATCCTAGGGCATCAAGACAAGGATTGAGACCTGTACGAAGCGCATGAGCTTTCGGATGACGATCAATTTTCTCATTGAGTACACCAAGGAATTCAGAAGTGGCAAGGGGCATAAATACAAGGGCAATTTATGACCTATTATTATACCACTCTTATCAACATCTGACTAGTGGATGTTCCCACCCCATATATAGTCCTGAAAGCCCGGGGTCTCATGGCGACCAATGAGACGCGTCTGTGAGAGTTCAGCCGTATTTTTCAATCGTATCAGCTTCAGGTTATCCTGATTCGTTGGCCGTTCTTTCGCCTCGAACCCAAGCTTCCCATCCAATACGAAATCAATTTCCCGACCGCTCTTTTGAGCATAGTATCGCACCTCGCCAAACCGTCGGAGCTGTGCGTAGATGGCATTTTCAAATTGTGCGCCACTGGATGCCTCTCCAAGAATATTAAGGATTCCCGTATCGTGAAAATAGAGCTTATTCGCCTTCACGATTTCACGATCGCGATTTTTCGTATGCACTGGAATACGGGAAATGAGATAGGTATCCTGGAAAAACTGCAGATAGGATTCAACCGTGATACCCGAGATGCCAAGAACTCTTGAAAGCTCCGCGACATCTATGCGGCTGCCGGCACGTGTGGTCAGGAGTTTCATCAAATCGATGAGTTTGTTTTTTTTTCGAAAATCACTCAAAACTTCAATATCCATATTCACATAGGAACTCACAATGTCTTTCAGTATATTTTCTTTTTCCTCTCTACCAGCAGCGAGTACGACTTCGGGAAAACCACCGTAGCGGATGTACTCTTCATAGTAGGGCCTAAGGCGCTCATATTCATGCGAGAGGAAAGTTTGAAGCAGAGATGGTTCAAACAAATCCAGAACCTCCCTATGAAATACGCCTTTAAAGTCCAAAAATTCGCCAAAATCAAGCGGATACAGTTCAAAAATTTTCTTTCTGCCCGCAAGGGATTCATGAAAAAGATTTTTCATGTAATACGAACTCGATCCCGTCAAAAACCATTTAATATCATAGGTATCGTAGAGATACTTCACGACACTTGGAAGATTCGGAACGAGCTGAATTTCGTCCAGGGCGACATAGGCTTTTTCTTTAAAATTGATCCGATGACGTTGCTCAAGGAAGTGAACAATGGCATCATAATTCTTCTCCGAAAAAAGCATGCGATTCTCGATCTGCTCAAAATCAAGATAGAGCTTATTTTTGGATGGAAGCTCTTCGAGAAGTCGTTGAATGAGTGTCGTTTTTCCACTGCGACGCATTCCGGTGAGCACCGTTGCCTGCCTTTGGTGGAGATGCCGTTGAAGTTCCTTATAAAGCCGTCTAGGATATGAAGCTTTCATAAATTGATATTAGGCTGCAGTATGATTATATCTTTAGTATTACTATTATACAATAGTATTATAGTTTAGAAGTACTTTTCGGTAATTCAGCTTCATAACTTGTCACCCAGTGTTATATATGATACAATATAAAGCAATTTTGTATATATGCCTACAACTCCACCATTATCTCAAAATCCGCGGGAAGAGCATATCCTATCCGATCAACAAGAAAGCGGAGAACATGATATCGCTCTTTCTGATAATGAATTACCTCAAAACGTGAGAGATGCCCGAACAGCGATAAGCAACGCTCTGGAGCAACCCAAGCAACCCGCGTCACTTTCTCTTTTTGATATTCCCATCATCTTCACGTCGACGGGTGAGAAGAAGTCGATTACTCATACGCCATCGACCGCAATCCAGATCAATGTCAAGCACTACGGCAACACGGATGAAGCGCGACGTGCCGGTATGCTCGCTGCGACACACCTCTCTGCACTGCGGGACTCGCTGGCTGCGGATACACAGGTAACACTCGATGTGCTGAAAGATTCGGATACTGATGCCCAACATCTCAATACTGCAGTGCTTCTTCGCGGGCTCAAAAAAATGCGCGATTCCGAGCCGCAAGCCGCAGGACAACTTTCACAAATGAAGCCAACATCACTCACGTTGTCACAGCAGTTCGACTATGCCTGCGAGCAGTATCTTCTTCGCGGCGTCATGCCCGAAGGACTTTCCGAAGAAGTGCGCGAAGCGCTGAAAAATCTCAACAAAAACGGTAAGAATGCACTTGATATTATCACCCAAGAAGATCGCACTCTCAAAAGCAGTGTCGCACTGTATGGAAAATATATTGCTACAGCGCGAAAAACGCTCACCAAAAAAGACGCATCCGCAAAGGAAACTGAGCGTGACGACTATGTCCCGCCGCCATTTTCGGGAGAAATGGAGCCACTTGATCCCGAATCGGTACAGTTTCGGGTCGAACCGTTTCTCGGAGGATACTATCGCGGTCAGATTTTTCGATACGACCCGGCGCAGGGGAAGCTCGTAGCCGACCCAAGCCCATGTACAGTTTGGAATCCACCCGAACTTCCAGAAAATATCGATGATCTGAAAAAATATATTTTTCACGGAAAATATTTGCCCGGGAAAGAGTGCATCCTACCCCTTCCCGAGCAGGCATTTCCGCTGCCGCTAACGCTCTCATCTCCGGACTTCCAACTCCTCAGGAATAGGCGCGGAACCTTCATTCTTGAGCCGAAAAATCCAGATGCCTACCCGTCGCATCAGGAGCCGACAAATTTTTCATTCACGTTTGTATTGGCAAAAACCGAAGAGAATCGTATCGATGATGAACCGGAAGAAAGCGATCTCGCCACCCTTGCCGGCGCACTCCCCGAAGAAGTGGCATCATTCATAGAGACACTCGCGCAAAATACCTTCACTTCCGAAAAAGACAGGGCTCGCTCCGTCGTCTCCCGCACACGTCAGCAGCTCATGTATCCAGAAGAAGATCAGGTTTCGGAGATGAATGCGCGATATACTCAATCCGGCGATACCCTCATGCAAGCCATTTACGACCACACCATCGCCGACTGTCACTGGTCGAATATTTACGCCGGTGAGCAAGGACGGAGACTTGATATTCCATGGCGGACGCCGACAGGTTTTTTCGTACAGAAAATTCCTGGCATTGATTTCGCTGCCATCGGAGGCATCGGTCATGCGTGGAGTGAGGTATGGATACGGGACGACAGCGGTAGGAAAAAATGGGAACGCATGGATGCCACGCCACCACGCCAACAGGACGAAGAGGAAAAAGACAAAGAACCGCAGGATCGGGATGTGGAGGAAGACAATGCGCTGACACTCAGTGAAGAAGAGCTCACGGCACTCCTCGAAGAAATCCGCAAGGAGCAGCCACTCGATGGTAAATTGTCTGAAGATGAGATTGCCCGGGCGCTCTTTCTCGAACGCACGAAAATCAATCCGCATGACTGGAAAAAAGTAAAACAGTTCATCGATGCCATGAACGCGAAACAGATTCCATCCGCCATGCAGATTTCTGAAAAACTTTTTCCGGCCGATCTCTTCCGCGATCGCATCACTGCTCCGCGCGGTACGCTCGAACGTGAGTGGCAAAAGCTCTTCTGTCTCATTTATAAACATCGTCAGGTCGCAGAGCGCGCTTTCCGCGGACCGGTGCGTCAGAGTGAGGGAACGAGCGAACGAGACACCACCGATATTTACATTGATGTCATGTCCGGCGAGACCGACCCGATGGGGTACAACATAGAGTCGAAACGCATGCGAACCTACACCGACATCACCGAATTTGAAGAAGACAGCATCGTTGACCTCACTTCTTCGATGAACACGGCCGACAACTGCGGAAACAACATGCGCGTCGAACAGAAAAAGCTCATCCTCTCAATGCTCTATCAGATCATGTGCCTGAATGAAAAACTCAACGACTCCCGTGTGAAAAACAACATGCGTGAGCCGGTGCAGATACGGAGTGAAATATACTCGATCCACGGCAATGGACGAAACAGCGATGGGAATTACGCGCAACTGAAATCCCGTAATGACGACATCACCGAGCAGGCGCTGATTTATCTAAACAACGTGCTGGACAAAACGACGGCGGGCGCGGGAGATTTGGTGAGCGCATTGAGAAAATATCGCACGAGCATAACGCCGGAAGTTCTGATGAAAATCAAGAAAGGAAAATTTGTGAAGATGATCACCCTCTACTCCGATGGGAATACCTGGTGTGCTGCCTGTGGTCAGGAGTCGTGCAATACCCAGATGCACAGGGTGAAAGTGCATGAGGCACGACAGGAAGTCAAAATGCTTCGGGAAATGGGAATCATCGTTCAAGGTATTGGCTTCACGCAAGCCGGAAGCTCTATCAAGCTCATCTGCGAAGACCCGAGCGATCCACAGGCGGCCGTCGTGGTAGATGACAGCTCCAAAGCCATTTTTGCCCGTCAGCAGATGCTCCGAAAGCATCTTCAAAAACTCTAGAAAATATGGTATAATTGCAAGAAAAAAGAAAACGACCCAAGGCTATGTCTTCAATACCCCCAATCACACCGAACCCGCACGATGAGGGCGCAAAAAAGCAGCCTGAACGTGAAACACGCGAAGAACGTGAAGCGCATATATTTTCCCCGCGTCAGGTCATCGACGGAACATTCAACGACTCACCCGATGCGCAAAGCGCTCAAAGCGGATCCACGCCGGAAAAAACGCTCGCCACGAGCCGTGATGCAGTCTATGTCAAAGCCTTCAAAATCCTCGGCCTCCTCGAAGAAAGGGCCCGAAGGAGCACGCAAACCGATAGCCAAAAAAAGCAGACATCCGACGACCTCGCCATGAGTCGTATCGACGATCCGGATGCGTACCTCGAGCAGCTCTCAAGACAGGCCGATACTTCACAAACAGAATCTGCCGAACTTGGTGCCTCTTACGATGATCTTCTCGATAGGGAAATTAAACAACTGCTCGCCCTTCCGCAGGTGAGCGAACTTCTCAAAACGGAAATCAAGAAAGAACTCGCGCGCTACGCGCGCGCCGAGGACAAACTCCAGCGTCTTCGCACGCTGCGTTTCGCCATCAAAAAAGCAACTCTCGACATGCACGCGACCTACCTCCGCAGCAAGCGCGAGAATAAAGGCACGCTCATCGAGTCCGCAGGCAGGCGTATCGAAGCGCTTGCTCGTGTTGTCGAAAAAGCGGAACAAGAGCGCGATAAAAAAATTGCCGACGCGTCAACCGTCGACCGCGGTTTCATCAACACACAGGAGCTCATTCGCTACAAGCGTCAGATTCGGGAGTCGGGTATCGCTCTTACGCCGAGCCGCGAGAAGCTTCTTCAGAAGATTGTCGAACACGCTATGGCCGGCCACAAGGTCTTCCTCGTAGGCTCGACCGGCACGGGTAAGACCGAGCTCGCCTTCTACGCTCTCAACGAGCTTACGGGCGACTTCGAAATCATTCCATGGCACGAGGGCACCGTCATGAAAGATGTCCTCGGTCAGACGCAAATCGCAAAAGCCGAAGATGGCACGGTACGGAGTGTCTTCAAACTTGGTCCACTTGCGCGTGGCATGAAAAAAGGAAAAGGCGCCGTTCACGAAGAGCTCACCGCAGGTTCCACGCGAACCATGATGGGTCTCAAACCGTTCTGGAATCTCAAGCCTGGCCAACTTGCCAGACTTCCGGAACTGAACGGTGAGGCATTCCTCATCGATGAAAAATTTGTCGAAATGTTCACGGGTAATCCGAAAAGTGAACAGACGAAGGAGCGTGAAGATCTCGATCCGGCCGTCCTCCGTATGCTCAAGGGTGTGCATGTCCAATACATGCCATCGGCCGAGCTCACGAAGATCGTGGTCGCGCAAATCATGGATGAGAGCGGTCTTCTGAAACTCACCAAAAGCGAACTCGAGCTCATCCGTCGCCTTGCCGAGGCATCTGAACTTATGCAGCGCTGTCACGAAAATACACTTACTGCCGGGCAGCAAACAGAGCTCAAAAATGCATGCGGTATCGACGATCTCCGTCTCCAGAAAAACTTCCTCGATCCGGGAACGTTCTTCGGCCTCTTCGCCCGCTGGGATTACGAACGGCGCAAAGGAAAGACATTTCGTCAGTATCTCGCCGAGCAGCTCGCTGAATTTACGAACGACCCGAAGAGTCTCGGCATTCCCGAGGAGAAAAAGATTCTTCTCGGCATTCTCAAGTTGAAGCGGTGCGTTGACCAGCGCAGCACGGAAGATCACATAACGATTACCCAACCAGAGCAATATGAAAAACCCTATATCCTTCCATCGGAAATGGCCATCCTCGATGGCAAGAAACCAAAGCGCGATGATGACCCATTGGCGGAAGCGAATGATGACAGCGATGGTAATCCTGATCGGAGTGCTGAAATCGGCGATTTGCAGAGGGATATTTTGAATTTGCTGGATGGCGATAGCGGCGACCCAAACCCCACCCCTCCACCCAACCCCCCACCACCCAACCAACTCGCTCCGAACATCCGTACGTTCACCGACAAGTCCCTGCTCGCACGAAACTTAAACGAGTGGGTGAATTTGGAACATGCGAAACGTCTCTCGACCCTGAACACATTCGGTTTCAGTAATCTCAAAGCCATTGATCAGAGGAAGTACGCTCCACCTTCTGCGCAGGATGTACAAAGAGCCTTGACTCCCGACAAGCTTCGTCTCATCAATACCTTCCAGAAACCCATGCTCATCATGACCCCTATCGGATGCTCACTCAAAGACCTGATACAGAAGTTTGATGCCCAGAAGGGAGCCATGGCAGAACACAATCCAACGAAGAACTGGTGGAATACCAATGCCACAGAATCCGACACCTTCGATCACGACATCACGGGTGAACTCATCTACCATCCAACCAGATACGATCCAGAGAGTCACGGTGGCAAAACGAAACAACAGCTTCTTGCCGATCCATCTAATACGTTCAAAGGATGGCAGGTACTCGTGGTGGAAGGAGCAGAAACAACCCCTAACCTCAACGAGACAGCAGAAGATATCCTCGCTGCAGACCTCCAGAAGCAGCTCACCGGCCTCACGCCCGAAGACGACCTCATGCTCCAGGCAGAAGGACTCCTTGCCGGACAACCATTCGAACAATTTACCTGGAAATGGCTCACCGGATGCTACCTCAAAAACCTTCACAAGGTGCCGGACTCGTACTGGAGCCCCGACCGCGCGCGGGTCGGGTTCAGCGGGGACCCGCCTGGCGTCCAGAGTCCGGTTCTCGGCTCCCGCCCCGCAGTGAGGATTCTGTAAATTGGGCTTTGGATTTTTTAGTAGATTTTTTCCAACGTAATTCCCTTATAGTAGTATTTCAGAATCTCTTCGTAGGTGTTGCCATTTTTGGCCATGCCGAGGGCGCCGCAGCCGGACATGCCGACGCCGTGGCCAGCGAGTTTCATACCGCTGCAGTAGGGATCGTCGATCGAGATGAGATAGGGCGTATCGGTCCAGCCCCAGAGAAGCTGCGCACTGCGCGTCTTGCCGTCGCTCGAGGAAAAATAGGGGGTGATGACGACTTTTCCGTTGT
>Ga0233425_10005432_pt1 | contig 20121 bp, 18 predicted proteins | sample Watercolumn_Towu_2_FD_181712 | JGI IMG/M metagenome (GOLD analysis project Ga0233425, IMG submission 181712) | Freshwater microbial communities from Lake Towuti, South Sulawesi, Indonesia - Watercolumn_Towuti2014_140_MG | ecosystem: Environmental > Aquatic > Freshwater > Lake | place... | reverse complement strand
TAATCTAAAACCGGTCTTTTTGTTTTCTGATTTCGGTAAAGATTGCTTTAGGACCACAGCCGGTCATGCCGAGCGTTTTTTGCAAAGTCGGGCTTGCTTCCCTGAAAAAGGGGTTCGTGGCTAGTTCTTCAGCGATCGTTGAGGGTATGGTGCTTTTTTGCTCGGCCCGCAGTCGATTGACAAGCTGCATTTTTTGCAGCAATGGCTGATTGTCCGGCTCTAGCGTCAGCGCAAAACGGCCATTGTTCTGGGTATATTCATGAGTGCAATAGATGCGTGTCGAATCGGGCAGCTTTTTTAATTTTTGCAGTGATTGCCAGAGCTGCTCTGCAGACCCTTCGAATAAGCGGCCACAGCCCATAACAAATAGGGTATCGCCACAAAATAGTAAGTCATCGTCGGCAAAATGATAAACGATATGGCCCAGCGTATGGCCGGGCGTGGCGATAATATTGGCCTGGTGCCGGCCGAGGGAAATGCTGTCGCCTTCGGCAACGGCGATATCGATGCCTGGAATTCGATGACGGTCAGCTGCTGAAGCAACAATCCGGCAACCGGTTTTGGCTTTGATCTCCTGATTGCCGCCAACATGATCCCAGTGATGGTGTGTATTCAAAATATAAGTCAGTTGCCAGCGGTTGGTCTTTAAAGCGGTCAAAACCGGTTCGGCAAGCGCTGGATCAACGGCTGCGGTTTCGCCTGAGTCAGAGTCGTGAATCAGGTAGATATAGTTGTCGGTCAATACCGGGAGTTGCGCTATTTCCATGGCCTTCACCTGCTTCGGATCAAAGGGCTAAGAAGCGAATTATCAGACTTTTCTGAGTATGCTGTCCAGCCAGGATGCAGGCAGAATGCGTTTTAAGTAGGCAAATAAATAAGTAGGAAAAGTAACGTAATAACGTATTTTAGGCTGCTTGGCTTCTAAGGCGTGGATTACTTTTGCGGCAACCGCGCTGGCCGGCAGCGTAAAGGCGACGGCGGGACCTTCTTTTTGTAAGCGCTGTTCCATAGCGCCATAGATCGACTTATGAAAGCTTTGGCTTGGATCAATGTTTTTTTTGAACAGCGCATAAGCGTTTTTTCTGAAATCACTTAAGATTGGGCCGGGCTCGATTAGAATGATGTGAATATTGGTGCCGTGGAGTTCCAAGCGTAAAGTGTCCGCTAAACCTTCCAGGGCAAATTTGCTGGCGTTATAGGCTCCGCGATAAGTCAGCGCAACAAAGCCTAAAACTGAACTGTTGTAAATAATGCGGCCGTGGCCTTGCTGGCGCATCAGAGGAATCAGAAGATTGGTCAGCTCGTGCGTGCCAAAAAAATTGGTTTCAAATTGCTCGCGCAATACATCACGTCTTAAGTCTTCAACAGCGCCTGGCTGTCCAAAGGCGCCATTGTTAAAAAGCGCATCAATTTTTCCGTTGCTGAGTTGAAGCGCTTGCTGGACAGCGTTTCGGATGCTGGCGCTGTCGGCCAAATCAAGCGCCAAGGCGCTAAAGCCTTCGCTGCTAAGTCGGGCCACATCCTCCGGTTTTCTCGCGGTAGCGATGACTTTATGGCCGCGCTTTTTTAATTCATGCGCTGTGGCATAGCCGATGCCCGAAGAGCATCCTGTAATGAGTATGGTTTTTACCGGATTCATGCTGGCTATAACTTGGCCAGTTCCTGCTCGGTGTAATAAAAATGTTTGCCGCTACTGCAATCAATTAAAAAAACCAGGGCCGCTTTTGAGCTTTTCAAGTTTAACTCCGCCGCTTCAACACGCTCACACTGGCCTGTGGCTAGCGCTTTTTCCGCTGCTTGCCTTCGCATGCGCTCGACGTCAGGCAATCGGTCCTGAAAGTTTTTGACCAGCGTAGGCAAATTGTCCGGCGAATAAGGCGGAATCGCAAAAGCAGAATATTTGCCAGGATTGTTTTTTATCCAAAATTGATTTTTTGAGCTTTCTTCATTGGCGTCGCGGATCAACTTTTCTTTTTTTTGTGCTTGCAATTGTTCTTCAAGTTTTTCCTTTTCGGTTTTCGCCAGCTCTTCCTGCTGCTTTATTAGCTCCTGATTTTGCTTTTCATTAAGATCAGTCGAGGCGCCGGTTTTTAAATTGATCTCAATGTTTTTATAGCCCTCATCGCAAGGATGAGAGAGATATTTTGTATTGCCATCGTTATCGGTACATTTATAGACCACTGCGCTAGCATCGATAGACAGAAGGCAGCCAAGAATTAGAAGTGGAAATCTCATTTTTTTCCTCAGTCTGGCAAATGACTTAAGTTAATCAATTATAGGTGAAATTTTTTGTTCAGCGATACTTGCAATGTCAGCTCATTATACGGCAATTAATCCGTCGTGGAAGTGCGTTTTGGCGGTGGCTTGGAAATAATCGCATAGACTCTTTCCAACAAGATTTGGTACAATTAAAAGGTTTTCGAAATGTTTTGGCGGATAATTGTCCGCATAATTTTTATTATTCAGTTTTTGGAGAAACTCAATGCCGATTAAAGTTGCAATCAATGGTTACGGTCGAATTGGGCGTAATATCATACGCGCATTATACGAGTCAGGACGCACTGACGAGATTCAAATTGTTGCCGTTAATGACTTGGGCGATGCCAAAACCAATGCTCACCTGACTCAGTACGACTCTGTTCATGGGAAATTCCCATTCGACGTGAGCGTCGACGGCGACTGTATCGTAATTAATGGCGATAAAATCAAAGTGTTTGCCGAAAGAGACCCCGCCAAGCTGCCTTGGGGCGAATTAGGCATAGATGTTGTTCATGAATGTACCGGTTTATTTACCAGCAAGGCTAAAGCATCTGCGCATATTAGCGCAGGCGCGAAAAAGGTCATTATTTCAGCGCCCGGCGGCGATGATGTGGATGGCACCATCGTCTACGGTGTTAACCACGATACGCTAAAAGCTTCCGATACCGTTATCTCCAATGCTTCCTGCACCACCAACTGTTTGGCGCCCTTAGTTAAAGCTTTGCATGATACCATCGGTGTCGAGCATGGATTGATGACAACGATTCACTCCTATACCAATGACCAAGTATTGACAGACGTTTATCATAGCGACTTGCGCCGCGCCCGTTCAGCAACGCAATCGATGATTCCTACCAAGACTGGCGCTGCTGCTGCAGTTGGTTTAGTGTTGCCAGAATTATCAGGCAAATTAGATGGTTTCGCGATGCGTGTGCCTACGATTAACGTTTCTGTCGTTGATTTGACCTTCCAGGCTTCTCGCAACACCAATAAAGAAGAGATTGACTCGGTGCTGAAAGCCGCTTCGGCTGGTTTCCTGAAAGGTATTTTGGAGGTGAATGAAAAGCCTTTGGTGTCTATGGACTTCAATCACAATCCTGCCTCTTCAATCTATGAGGCGCCTTTGACCAAAGTGCTGAATGGCAGCTTTGTCAAAGTATTGTCTTGGTATGACAATGAATGGGGTTTCTCAAACCGCATGCTGGATACCACGATTGCTTTAGTTAACGCAAAATAACGGAATTGAACTTGAGAATGTTAAGAAGAACCAAAATTTTAGCCACCCTTGGGCCTGCTACGGATAAGCCGGGTGTGCTTGAAGGCTTGTTTAAAGCCGGAGTTGACGTGGTTCGCATGAATTTTTCTCATGGTTCTGCGCAGGATCATATCGATAGAGCTAACCGTGTCCGTGAACTTAGCCAGAAAACCGGGCGCCGTGTTGGCATTCTTGGCGATCTGCAAGGTCCTAAAATTCGCATCGCTCGCTTCAAGGATACCAAAGTTTTCTTGCATGAAGGTCAGGATTTTGCCCTCGATATCAATCTTGATCCTAAGTCAGGCGATAACACGCAGGTTGGTATCACCTATGAGCCGCTGGCCAAAGAAGTGAAACCGGGTAGCCGCTTGTTGCTGGATGATGGCCGAGTGGTGATGGATGTCGTCAATGTCGAAAACATGCGGGTAAACTGCAAAGTCGTCGTTGGCGGCGATTTATCCAATAACAAAGGCATCAATTTATTGGGTGGCGGCCTTTCTGCTGCAGCATTGACTGAAAAAGACAAGGAAGACATCAAAACCATTGGCTTGATTAAATGTGATTTTGTCGCAGTCTCATTTCCTCGCTGCGCCGAAGATCTTCATGAAGCGCGGCGCTTGCTTGAAGCCGAAGGCTGTTATGCTGGCATTGTTGCCAAGGTTGAGCGTGCGGAAGCGCTGGAAGTCATGGATGAAATCATTCTGGCGTCCGATGCCATTATGGTGGCACGGGGCGATTTGGGAGTCGAAATTGGCGACGCCAATTTACCGGCCGCGCAGAAAAAACTGATTGAGCGCACCCGTGAGCTAAACCGCGTCGCTATTACCGCTACGCAGATGATGGAGTCAATGATTGAAAATCCGATTCCAACGCGCGCCGAGGTGTTTGATGTCGCCAACGCCGTTTATGATGGTACAGACGCGATTATGCTCTCGGCGGAAACGGCTTCTGGAAAATATCCGGTGAAAGCTGTAGAAGCGATGGACCGGATTTGCCTTGAAGCAGAAAAACAACCGCGCGTTAGGGTTTCGGATCACCGGGTCAATATTCAATTTGAGCGTGTTGACGAAGCAATCGCGATGTCGGCGATGTACATGGCTAACCATACTAAAATTAGAGGCATCGTAGCTTTAACCGAGTCGGGTTCTACGCCCTTGTGGATGTCCAGAATTAGTTCCGGCATCCCTATTTTTGCTATGAGCAGCGAAGAATCGACGTTGGGCAAGGTGACTTTGTATCGCGGTGTGTTTCCGATTTATTTCAAAATTAATCCAAAGCAAGATCACGTCGAAGTAAATAAAGAAATTGTCAATGAACTGAGAAAATGGAATCGCGCTGTCAATGGCGATAAGTTTATCATCACCAAAGGCGATTTGACTGGCGTCAAAGGCGGCACCAACGCGCTGAAAGTTGTAGTGGTTGGGCAAGGCCTCACGCCTTAATGTTTCTTGGATAGGCCTATTGATATTTGATCAGTAGGCCATTCTATCAATGCAGTTTGGATTATTGAGCAGACGCATTCCCAGAGACCATGAATAAATCGTTACCAATCCTGTTGATTCTTCTGAGTGTAACGATTTCTTTGGCGGTTTTTCTTTTCGTCCCAGCGATTCCGCAAGATCGCGCTTATCATGATTTTGCTGATCAGAGAGTTTTTTGGGGCATTCCGAACTTTTTTAACGTTGCTAGCAATTTACCTTTGTTCATAATCGGTTTTCTTGGAATTCACCAAGTGAGCCAGCTTAATAGCTTCGGCAACTTGCTAGAACTGCGAAAAGCCTATTTTGCGTTTTTTGCCGGCGTATTTTTGACCGGAATGGGTTCGGCTTTCTATCATCTTAGTCCTGCGAATGACAGCTTAGTTTGGGATCGAATGCCGATGATCATTGCGTTTATGGCTTTGTTTGCCATTGTCGTTGGCGAGATTATTTCTGCCGAACTGGCTAATCGCATGCTTTACCCGCTCATTGTCTTAGGGATGCTCTCTGTGGTTTATTGGTTTTGGAGCGAACAAAACAATCAGGGCGATTTGCGTTTTTATGGACTTATTCAGTTTTTGCCGCTGTTACTGATACCCATCATTCTGCTCGCTGGCAAAACGCGCTCGATCCCAAGCGCTTATATCTGGGCTTTGCTAGTCAGCTATGCTGCTGCGAAAATGGCTGAATTTGGGGATCTTGCGCTATTTCAGGAATTTGGCTATCTAAGCGGACATACGATCAAGCATCTGCTCGCTGCTTTGGGTGTTTGGTTTGTTATCTTGGGATTGAAAAAAAGAACGGCTTCGGTATGACATTAACCATAGCATTGGCGCAGATCAATACGGTAGTGGGCGACATCAAAGGAAATCGGGACAAAATTGTACAATCGGCGGCTTATGCAAAAAATCAACTTAATGCGGATTTGGTGGTTTTCCCTGAGTTAACGATTACCGGTTATCCTCCGGAAGATTTATTGTTCAGAAAGGATTTTATTGCTCGCGCCGAACAGGCCTTGACTGAAATTGCCGCTCAAATTGATGGCATCGATATCGTGGTGGGTTACCCCGGTTGGCATCTGAACCAGCTGTATAACAGCGCTGTGGTTTTGCGCGCAGGCGAGGTGTTTGCCCGATACCGGAAAAACGCTTTGCCTAATTACAGTGTTTTTGATGAAAAGCGTTATTTTGCAGCAGACGATGAATGCTGTGTCTTTGGCTTAAAAGGAACACGGATTGGCCTTACTATTTGCGAAGACATTTGGCAAACAGGCATTCTGGAAAAGAATAAACAAGCTGGCGCAGAAATCGTTCTGACCTTGAATGCCTCCCCCTTTCATGCCGGTAAAATTCATCAGCGCGAAGCTATCGTAGTGGATCAGGTAAAGGCGCTGGAATTGCCGTTGATTTACGTGAATCTTGTTGGGGGGCAGGATGAGCTAATTTTTGATGGCGCTTCGTTTGTGGTCGATCAACAAGGCGACGTTGTTTTTCGAGCGGCTGAGTTTGAAGAACAGATCAGTGTCGTCGAATTTGACAGAAACCCTTTGGATGGCAAAGCAACACCTGTAAGCAGCACCTGTGCACCGCTCTATAATCAAATCTCCAGCGAATATCAGGCTTTGGTGTTGGGAATAAAAGATTATGTCAGAAAAAATGGCTTTCAGGGTGCTATTTTGGGTTTATCGGGCGGTATCGATTCGGCTCTGGTTTTGGCATTGGCGGTCGATGCCTTGGGCGCCGATAAAGTAGAAGCCATGCTGATGCCGTCGCGTTATACACACGATATGAGCGTTGAAGATGCCATTCAAGAAGCCGATGCCTTGGGCGTGAAACATCATATCATTCCGATCGAGCCAGCCGTATCCGCATTTACCGCTATGCTGGCCGAAGCATTCGCAGGCGCTGCCAAAGATACGACCGAAGAGAATATTCAGGCGCGTTGCCGCGGCGTAATTCTGATGGCAATGTCCAACAAACAGGGTAAATTATTGTTGACGACGGGCAATAAAAGTGAAATGAGCGTCGGCTATGCGACGCTTTATGGCGACATGGCGGGTGGTTTTGCGCCGATTAAAGATGTGCCGAAATTGCTGGTCTATCAACTGGCGCATTACCGAAATTCGATCACCTCGGTCATTCCTGAGCGCGTTCTGACTCGGCCGCCCACAGCCGAACTGGTGCCCGATCAGCGCGATGAAGACTCCCTGCCGCCTTATGCTGTTCTGGATCCGATACTGGAGCGCTATGTCGAGCTGGATCAGTCTGCCGACCAGATCATCGCCGCTGGCTTCAAACGCGAGGACGTCGCCAGGGCCATTAGTCTGGTGGACCGGAATGAATATAAACGTCGGCAGTCGCCGCCTGGGATTCGGATTACACCCAGAGCCTTTGGCCGTGATCGGCGTTATCCCATCACATCTGGATATCGCGGCATCTAAACCGGCGCGAGCCCAGTAGGGTAGGCAAACTGCTTTAGCGTTTGCCTGCCATTTGCCAAACATGACGGCGGATAAAAAAACCTGCCCACCCTATCGGCTGATTTTATTTGATTAAAAACAAACTCGCCAGCAGCAGGACAATAAAAAAACCCATCGAATCGGTAATCGCGGTTAACAGAACGCTGGTGCCGACAGCCGGATCTTTGCCAAATTTGTAGCGCAGTAAAGGAATGCCTAAACCGACAACGACGGCGACCATCAGATTGATAAACATAGCAACGGCCATGACGCCAGAAAGCGCCCAGTCGCGATACAGCATAAGCCCGATCAGGCCCATCAAGAAGCCGATCAGAGCGCCGTTTAGGCTGGCCAGCATCAGCTCTTTTTTGATCAAACGGCGCACATTGGCGGCGGAAATTTGGCCGAGGGCCAGCGATCGGATAATCAGCATGCTGGTTTGATTGCCGGTATTTCCCCCCATAGCGGCCACAATCGGCATTAATGAGGCTAAGGACACCAGTTGTAGAATGATGTCCTCAAATAGGCCAATAATCCGGGTTGAGGCGAATGCCGTTACCATATTGACCACCAGCCAACCCCAACGGTTTTTTGCCGACTTCCAGACACTGGAAAATAAATCTTCTTCTTCGCCGACGCCAGCATGGCTGAGCATGTCTTCGTCCGATTTGTCCCGGATAAAGTCCAGAATACTATCGACGCACAACCGTCCTTGCAAAATGCCGTTATTGTCAACAACCGGAGCTGAGATTAGGTCATAACGCTCAAATGCGCGCGAGGCTTCGGCGAGATCTTGATCAATCTGAAACATGACGATATCGCTGACCATGACTTCGGCGACATGCTGGAAAGGCGAATGCGTCAATAGACGCTGTAATGGCAAAATGCCTTTGACCCGGTCATGCTGGTCAACCACGAATAATTTGTCGGTATGACTGGGCAGTTTTCCCAGTCTTCGAATGTAGGCGGTAATGGCTTTCAAATTAAGATCATCCCGGATGGTGATCATACCAAAGTCCATACGCGAACCGACTTGATTTTCTTGATAAGTCAGAATGGTGTTTAAATGACTGCGTTCCTGGCTGTTCAGGGAGCGCAAGATTTTCAGCATGGCTCGTTTGGGCAAATCGGCGGCCAAATCGGCTATCTCATCGGTATCCATATTGCTGGCGACATTTACCAGCTCTTCTGCCTCCATGCCGGAAATCAAGGTTTGCCGTACCGCATCGGATACTTCCAGTAAAACTTGGCCATCCATGCCCGATTTAATCGCATCCCAAGCGATTTGGCGCTGATCAAGCGGCAGCGATTCCAGAATAAAAGCGATATCAGCCGGATGGAGTTGCGCGAACTTATCTTGCAGGCGGGTTTGATGCTGTTTATGCAGCATCGCTTCAACCAGTTTTTGGTTGGCGCTTGATCCTCTATGCACCAAAGAAGTTTCTAGCTGCTGTTTTTCCAGTAGGATGACAACTTCTTGGAGTTGGTGCTGTAAAAACTGCGCCGGGCTTAATTTGTCATCGGTAGATTCCATCACAGTTGCCGCCATGCCATTTGTTTGCTTTTTTGTCCAAGACTGTCTAAACGATTGCAGTTCTACGAGCCTAATTTTTAGGCAAAAGTTCATTATAGACTCGAATGCTAAGTCTTTATCATTAGGCGTAAGCTTTTACCCGGAACAGGGCTGGTAAGCGATCCGAGTTGGCTGAGAAAGCAAAAACTTAGATTTTGCGCTTATCCCTTGCCGACCAATAGGCCAATGCTAATTGGTGTGCTTGGGTTTGGCTATCGGCTTTGCCAAGCAGCTTTAAGGCAATCGCGGCAGTGCCAATGACGCTAGCCTCGGCATAGTCGTCGTGAATTTGGCCGCGCCATAGCAAGGTGAGTTGTTTTGGGTCCAGGTGTTCGGGCTTCAAATGACGGCGTTCGAACATAGGCGGCCAGTTTTCATCGTAAAGCTCGCCATGATGTACGCTTTGCACCAGACAAGGCAGATCCGGATTTCGTTCGGTTTCACCGCCCTCGCCTTTTATGACCGCCATATGTGTTTGCTGCAGCAACACCGCTGCATGCTGGTGAACGGGACGATAGCCTGGATGAAAGATGCCTTGGATGCTGTAAGCGGCGTTCATTGGATTAATCATGCGCACCAGCGTATGCACGGGCGAGCGCAAACCGAGAATGGGTCTAAGTTCAAGAATTTGATGCAGCTTCGGACAAAACAGGGGTAATGACAGGTAACTGAAGCGGTGCTGCAACAATTGCTTTTGGGCATGTTCGAGGGAGGTGGCCGGGGTTAAGCCCAAATAGCTCAGCATGTTTTCGGTATAAAGCCGGTTTGACGCTGGCCCGGGCGCGCCGTGCATCAGAATGGTCAGGCCATTTTCGGCCAATAACCACGCGGCCAATAAAAACCAAGGCAAATGCCGGCGTTTGCCAGCATAACTGGACCAATCCAAATCAACGTGGATCGTTTGATCGGCAATAGCCATCGATTCTCGAATCGCGCAGACAAATCCGGCCAGTTCTTCAGGCGTTTCTTCCTTGATGCGCAGCAGCATTAAAAAAGCGCCGAGCTGAACGGGCAGCACCTGGTCCGCCAGAATCATGTTCATTGCCTGATAAGCTTCGTGTTGGGTCAGCGAGCGGGCGCCTTTTTTGCCTTTGCCGAGAATCCGGATATAGCCGGCGAAAGGGTGTTCCGGTTCTGAGGTTTGTAAATGATGACTGAAAGTCATGGGCTAATCATGAAATAATGATCCACTAATAAAATTGCAAACAGCAGGGTGATATAAACAATCGAATAAGCGAAGGTTTGCATCGCTGTTTTATTGTCTTTTCTCCGCATCATCAGCAACGCCAGGGCGATAAAGATTAGCCCCAGGGTCGCGGCCGCAACTAAATAAATCAGACCGCTCATGCCAGTCAGATAGGGCAAAAGGGAGACTATTAACAATAAGATCGTATACAACAAAATTTGCAGCCGGGTGAAGTCGGAGCCATGCGTGACGGGCAACATCGGTATGTCGACTTTGGCGTATTCATCGCGCCGGGCAATGGCCAAGGCCCAAAAATGCGGGGGCGTCCAGACGAAAATAATCAGCACCAGCAGTAATGCATAGGGGTGAATCGAATTAGTCATCGTGCACCAGCCCAGCAAAGGCGGGGTGGCGCCGAATGCGCCGCCAATAACGATATTTTGCGGCGTCGCCCGTTTTAAATAGAGGGTATAGACGATGGCATAGCCAAATAGCGATAAGAACGTCAGCAAGGCAGTCAGGGCGTTGACTTTGATAATCAACAGCGCCATCGAACTTATGCCGAGGAAGAGGGCAAAGCTCAGCACCTTTGCGGCGGTGAGATGGCCTTTGGGTAAGGGGCGGTTTTCGGTGCGCGCCATTTGGGCGTCGGCCTTGCGATCGATGAAATGGTTGATTGCAGCTGCTGACGAGGCGGCTAGTGCGATACCCACAATGCCATAAATCAGTTTGTCCAGCGGCGGCAATCCAGGAACCGCCAACAGCATACCCACCATTGCGGTGAATAACATTTCCAGTACCACATTGGGCTTACACAAGGTCAAATAATTTTTCCAGGAAAGCGCTGAAGAAGGAAGAGACATGCTTTAATCACACCAATATAGAAGTATTCTTATAGAATACAGTGAACCATTCATTATTGAAATAGTCCGACTCGCTATCATTTTTATCAAAAAGAGAGCCTTATGAAAAAAAAACTTATATCAGCAGCGCTGCTGTGTTTGCCGGTGATCAATTATGCGGCGGCCGCCAAAGTGTCAGAATACAGTTTGCACAACGGGCTGAAAATATTGGTCAAGGAAGATCACCGTTCGCCGGTTGTGGTTTCGCAAGTCTGGTATAAAGTGGGCTCCAGTTATGAGCCAGGCGGTATCACCGGCGTTTCGCACATGCTGGAGCATATGATGTTCAAGGGCACGGACAAGCACCCGGCAGGCGAGTTTTCGCGGATAATCGCCGAAAATGGCGGCGAAGAAAATGCTTTTACCGGCCAGGACTATACCGCCTATTTTCAAACGATGGAAGCTTCCCGACTTGCGGTTAGCTTTGAGTTGGAAGCTGACCGGATGCGTAGTTTGCACTTATTGGCCGATGAACTGAAAAAAGAGCTGCAGGTGGTCACTGAGGAGCGCAGAATGCGTACCGATGACAATCCACAGGCTAAAATGCAGGAGCATTTCATGAGCGTAGCTTATTCAAACAGCCCCTATAAGCATCCGGTGATTGGCTGGCCAGCCGATATCGCCAGCTATACGATTGAAGATCTGCAAGCCTGGTATCAACGCTGGTACGCACCAAACAATGCGACCGTGGTGGTAGTCGGCGATGTCCAGGCTCAAGCTGTTTTCGCTTTAGCGGAAAAATATTTTGGTCAATTAAAGCCTAGTGAGCTTAAGCCTCTGAAGCCGCAGAGCGAAATTGAACAGTTGGGCGTCCGTAAAATTGTGGTCAAAGTTCCAGCCAAGCTGCCCTCGGTATTGCTCGGTTATAAAGTGCCCGTGCTGAACAGCGTGACGCAGGCGTGGGAGGCTTATGCGTTGGAGGTATTGGCTGGTGTGTTGGATGGCGGCAATAGCGCGCGCTTGGCTTCGGAATTGGTGCGTGGCAAGCAAATCGCGGTCGCGGCCGGCGCTGGTTATAGTTTGGCGTCTCGTTTGCCGGCCTTGTTTGAATTGGAAGCGACGCCGGCGGAAGGAAAAACGCTTGTTGAACTGGAAACTGCGTTAAAAAATGAAGTCAGCAAATTACAAACCGACTTGATAAAAGACGATGAGCTGCAGCGGATTAAAGCCCAAGTTTTGGCGAGTGCTGTTTATGAAAGAGATTCTAATTTTTATCAGGCCATGCAATTGGGCATGTTGGAGACTGTTGGCTTAGGCTGGCAAAAAGCCGATGACTATGTTGGCAAAGTCAGCCAGGTAAGCGCCGAACAGGTGCGAGATGTGGCGCGAAAATATTTAACTGATGACCATTTAACCATCGCTTACTTGGAACCTCAGCCGATTCACGAAAATGCCGATTCTAAAGGAGCACGCTAATGCATTGGAGTTTTGTAGCCTTATTGATGTTAACTTATAGCTCAGCAAGCTGGTCGACGGCAAAAATCGAGCACTGGCAAACTAAGCATGGCGGCCAGGTTTACTATGCGCATACCGATGGTTTGCCATTGGCTGATATACAGGTTGTATTTGATGCCGGCAGCGCTCGGGATGGCGCGCAGGAGGGATTGTCGGCCTTGACTACGGCTCTGCTCGACACCGGCGCAGGTCAGTGGAATGCTGACGAAATTGCCCAGCGCTTTGAAAGCGTGGGCGCGCAATTTGGCGCCAGTTCGTCGATTGATATGGCTTCGCTATCGCTGCGTACCTTAACCGACAAGGTTTTGTTCGACAAGGCTTTGGCTACAATGCAGGTTATTTTGGCCAAGCCGTCTTTTGCTGAAGCTGATTTTCAACGGGAAAAAAACAGAACTTTGGCGGCTTTGAAGCAGCGTGAAGAGTCGCCGGCCGAAATAGCCAGCATGGCGTTTTTTAATCAGCTTTACCGCCAGCATCCTTATGCGCACCCTACGGCCGGCCAGCTAACATCGGTCAGCGCTCTAAAAGCACAGGATGTGCGTTATTTTTATAATAGTTATTTTGTTGCGGCGAACGCGAGGGTGGTGATCGTTGGCGATGTCGCCAAACAACAAGCCGAAGAAGTTGCCGAAATGTTACTGGAAGGCTTGTCTATTGGCCAAAAGCCCGAGCCCTTGCTTGACGTCGTGATGCCCGCTAAAGCAAGTCAGCAACATATTGAATTTCCTTCGACGCAAACGCATGTGCTAGTGGGTTTGCCGGGGATGTCGAGGAAAGATTCTGATTATTTTGATCTTTATGTGGGTAACCATATTCTTGGCGGCGGCGGTTTGGTTTCTAAATTGTTTGATGAAGTCCGGGAAAAGCGCGGTTTGGCCTATAGCGCCAGCAGCGCATTTATGCCGATGCTTCGGCCTGGGCCATTTATGGTCAGCTTACAGACGCGCAATGACCAAACTCAACAGGCCTTGCAGGTTTTAAACAATACACTGACTGATTTTATCGTAAAAGGGCCGAGCGAAAGCGAATTGATGGCGGCCAAAAAAAATATAACCGGTGGATTTGCGATGCGATTTGACACGAATAAAAAGCTGGCCAATTATGTCGCGATGATCGGGTTTTATGGCCTGCCGCTTGACTATTTAGATCAGTTTCAGAAAAAAATAGACGCGGTGACTATAGCTTCGGTCGCTGACGCTTTTAAACGCCGGGTTGATCCAAAGTTGCTGCAAACGATTACGGTCGGTAAATCGTCCGTCCCAACTAAAACAAGCCGCAAATCGGAAAGAAAGGGCCGTAGCCACCGCTAAAGTGAAAAATAAGGTCAGGATTATTGGCGGTGTTTGGCGCAGCAGGCAGATTCATTTTATCGATGCGCCTCACTTGAGGCCTACGCCGTCAAGAGTGCGGGAAACATTATTTAATTGGCTGCAAAACAATATTCACGGCAGCCGCTGTTTGGATTTGTATGCGGGTAGCGGCGCTCTGGGATTCGAAGCCGCATCCAGAGGCGCCTTGTCGGTTATTCAGGTCGAATGCAACCCGAAGGTTTGCCAGGCGCTGAAAGAAAATGCTCGCGCTCTGGCTGCTCAGCAGGTGAAAGTAATCCAAATGGAAGTCTTACAGTATTTAAGAGGCCCTGCAGAAAAACAGGATATTGTTTTTATGGATCCGCCCTTTGCTTCCAATCTCGTTGTTGAAACTTGTTGCTGTCTTGAGAATGGGCACTGGCTTAACGAGCAAGCAAAAATTTATATTGAGGCCGAAAGCAGGCTTGAGTTAGAAAAGGTGCCGGAAACCTGGCACTTGATAAAGCATAAAACGGCTGGAGAAGTGGCCTACTATCTGTTTCAGCGTAGCGGAAGGTAAGCGTTGGTTTTTTCAGTGTTAAGGCATCGGAGCAAATCGGGGAATGCCTTTGACCGCGAGTTTTTCCATATGCATGTACTGCAGACCCATCAAAGTCCCGTCGTCAGCAATGGGATCGACCCAAATGACTCTGACTTCGCCGGCTAAGTTTAAGCGCTTAAACTCAAATACCGTCACAATGCCCTCTTCAACTGTTATTTTCTCGTTGAGACGAATCATGATCCCTTCGACTGAAACATTGACCGCATCAAATTCGTGATGGCGGCCGCCTAAAAAGATCTGTCCAGGACCCGGCATGCTTTTTCGGTAGGCCTTGCGTTTGTAAAGCAAATTATCAACTTCGTAAGAAACATTTTTAAATTCCAGCGCAATCAAAATCACGCCTTCTTTTAGATCGACCCGAATAACTTCGGCTTCGCCAGCTAAACGCAGCTCTGGCAGGTATAAATCAATAATGGTCGATACCATTAAAGAGTCAAAAATGCTTTTTATTTCCTGGCTGTCACCTTTGCTGTGCAATTCACCGAGAACGCCAGTTATTGAGATATTTTTAATGGTGATACCTTGCTCTTCACCGCCCATATAAATCAAACCATGCGTTGTTAAATTTCTACGATGAGGTCGATCGGGCCCTAAAGACATTTTGGTTCCTCGTTAACGATAAATGTAATGGCTATTGGTGGTTTAATGCCTGCTTATTCGAGCAAGTATAGTAATTAATTTTATCTTCACTGGAATTTCTTTGGCTAAGATCAATAGCCAAATGCCCGCATCGGCTATGCCTTATTTTAAGGACGAAAGGTATAACCTAGGTAGATGAAATAGCTAAAGCGAGTGTGGCGTCGGTATGGTTCAAATTGAAAGCTTCAGCAACACCAGCATGCGTCAAAGAGCCGTTAAAGGTATTTAGGCCGGCCAATAATGTTTTATCTTTTATTAAGGCTTCAGCCCCTTCATTGGCTAGGCGAAGTATATAACCTGCGGTTTGATTGCAGAGCGCAAACGAACTGGTACGGGGCACTGCGCCGGGCATATTGCTGACACAATAATGCAATACGCCGTCGACTTGATAAACTGGGTCGCTGTGTGTGGTTGGCCGGGCTGTTTCAACACACCCGCCTTGATCGACAGCAACATCGACAATAACCGCACCTTGGCGCAATTGTGGCAGCATATTGCGAGTAATTAGCTGAGGAGTCCGATGGCCTGGAATGAGCACCGCACCGATTATCAAATCACATTCATTGACCACCCTTTCAAGGGTGTAAGCATCGCTGATGCGCGTCTGTAATTGACCGCGGTAAAGCATATCCAGATAATTTAAGCGTTCATAACTAATGTCGAGCACTGTAACTTGAGCGCCCATACCTACAGCAATTCGGGCAGCATTGCTGCCGACCGTGCCGGCACCGAGTATAGCGACATTAGCTGGAGCCACACCTGGAATCCCACCCATTAAAACACCGCGGCCTCCGTATATTTTTTGCAGATAATTGGCGCCCACTTGCGCCGCCATGCGACCGGCGACTTCACTCATCGGCATTAGCAGCGGCAATTGCCCATCCGGTTTTTGCACAGTTTCATAGGCAATGCCGCTTACGCCGCTTTGTAGTAGCGCCTCGGTAAGCGGTTTGTTTGTCGCCAGATGCAAGAACGTAAAAAGCATCATATTAGGGCGAAAATACGGATATTCTGAAGCCACGGGTTCCTTGACCTTGATGACTAAATTGGCCGCCCAGGCTTCTTCGGCAGTGGTAACGATTCGTGCTCCGGCCTGTTGATAGTCGTGGTCGGAAATAAAACTGGCTGCACCGGCGCTGCTTTGTACTACCACGTGATGGCCGGCTCGTGTCAGCATTTTCACGGCGCCTGCCGTCATGCCGACCCGGTTTTCGTTATCCTTAATTTCTTTGGGCAAGCCTATTAGCATAATCTGTTCGGTTTCAATAATTTACAAATCGGTCGATGTCATTTGCACCGCTGCTGACGTATCGGTTTAACACCATCAGAATCATAGCTCTATTCAATTATCGACCAGATTATTTATTTCGCCTTTAAAAGTTAATCCGGATGCCCAGCTCCGCGCTGCGTCCGGGTTCCGGCGAGAAATTACGCAGATAGGAGGTTGAATTACGAATCGTTTCATTGAGCAGATTTTTGCCTTTGGCAAAGAGCAAGACTTCTGAATCGTTAAACCCGCTTAGCCGGTATTGCGCGCCCAGATTCAGCAATAAATACGCTGGCGTGGTGGTTTCGTTTTCGCCAGCAAGGTTTTGCGCTTCAGCGCGAGTCAAGCGCAGGTTCGTGCTGAAATCGTCGTCTTCGAAACTTATTTGAAAGCCATAACGCAGAGGCGGCATTCGAGGGGCGTCGCGGCCATCGGCAAAAGTGCCTCGCGTATAATCGCCAAATAAAGTTAAGTCTACCGTTCCGTATCGATTTTCCAGCATGGTTAATACGGTTTGCGCTTCAAAGCCTTTAAATATAGCGTCTGTCTGAGCCGTGGTCAGAACCGGAAAGCACTCCTCGCAAAGCTCTTCCGAACTGACAAAGCCGCCATCCTGTGCATTGAACAGCAAGCTTGCCGAGCGCTGCTGATAAATATAATCGTTGACCCAATTATGAAACAAGCTGATGTCTACGGTCAGCCATTCTGTGTTGAAACGATAAGTTAAATCCAGGTTATTGGAAAGCTCCTTGCTAAGTCCGGTATTGCCCTGCTCAAAGCTTCGGGTCGCATGGTGAAAGCCGTTGACAAATAATTCCTGGATTTGCGGCGCGCGTTGTGAATGGGTAAAAGCTAGGCTTAGATGCTGTCGCTGATCGATTTGCCACAGCGCCGAGGCCGAGCCGCTGAGTGGTTTGTAAGCGCTATCCGAATGGCCTTGCGCATTAATCAGCAAGCCTTCGGCACGCGCGCCTAGCTGATAACTCACCTTGCCAAACGAGAAAGATTCTACCGCAAACAAGGCAAATGAGTGGCTTTGCGATTGCGGCACAATTTGCTCATCGCCGCCAAGTCCAACGAACTGAGAATGCGTGGATTGAAAGCCGAGCACGCCTTCAATGCCCGCCAGCGGCTGATGCTCCAACTCGAACCGGCTTTCAAATGCTTCATTGTTAAACCGCGTTCCTGCGAGATCGCCCTCGTATTCAACATGCTGGTAATCGGTATAGCCAAACTTTAAGCGCATGGCTTCTGTCCATTTTAGCGGTTTGTTTAATTCAGCTTTAAAATCATATTTGCTTTGGTTCATATCAACACTGATTGGCGCTTCGCCATGACCATCGGGCGGAATGCCATATTTTTTTTCCAGGCTGTTGACGGCAATGCCAACAAGGCCCTTGTCACCGATGCTGGATAAGCCAATCGAGCCGCCGCGCGTTCGGGCCTGCGTGTTGTCAATGACGCCGTTTGAGTTTTGCAAGGCGCCGGCTGGCAAGGCGTTAAAGCTTGGATCGTGTAGCCGGACAGCGCTTTCATCGATAGCCGCGCCGCTGATATGGGTGTTGTTTTGGTCGCGGTAAAAGCCATCCAGATGATAAGCAATATGGTTTTTGCCGCCTTCCAGTTTGAAGGCGCTCGCGCTTTCGTTGCTTGCCGAATCATATCGCTGCTCGCCTGCGCCGGTGAAAAGCTTAGCCGGCAGCGTTTCGGGAATCCGGTTGTCAATCACATTGACGATGCCGCCGATTGCACCATTACCGTACAACAGCGTTGATGGCCCTCGAAGTAGCTCAATTCGCTCGGCGGTAATAGGGTCAACGCCATTGGCGTGATCCGGGCTTAAAGTGGATAGATCATTATTGCCGAGGCTGTTTTGCATCACTTTCACTCGTGGCCCTGATTGGCCGCGAATCACTGGTGTACCAACGCCCGCGCCAAAAGACTGATTGGTGGCGCCAAGTTCATTTTGCAAGGTTTCACCTAAGGTTTGGCCAATTTTGCTGCGTAAAGACTCGCCCGATAAAACGACTGCTGGATGCGCCTGTTGCGTTGCGCTTTGTTTAATTTCAGCGCCCATCACAACCATTTCTTCCAAGGTTTGAATGCCTGTATTGTCGGCCGCAAAGACTGCTAGATTGCAGCTAAATAAAAAAACGCTGAAGCAGCGCATTTTGTTGGCGGAAGGTTTCATCGAATAAGTTAAATAGTTAACTGGTTGTTGCATGTTTTTTGGTTGGCTTTTCAAGATTGGCAGTTGCGTATGCACCGCATTCTATGGCTCTGAATCCTGCGGCGCTTTGTTGTTCCATTTGATGAGCCATTTATATGAAAAGACTTCTATCTTGATGGCGACTAATTTGAGCCGGCGAATGGGTGCAAGTTTTTGGCAACGCCAAAATGACTACGGCGCTCTTGGATCGCATTATCCATTTAGGTTCTTAGGTTTACGCTTTGTGAGGATATTTTAAAGAGTGTGTCCGGTTTAGTTTATCCATTTCACCGAATAGCCCTATATGGTGAGATTATCGGAATACTGGCGTTATAGAACAACTCCACTTGCTCGATTTTCAACCAGAATAATCCAGTTTATAGGGTCAATTTTTAACTGGTATCAACACGGCTTGCCAACACTGGAAAAAGATCGGAGCATTTTTTCCTGGCTGAAGCCGGGGCATAGAGAAAGTCGCTGTCTTCGATGAATTTGTTTTCGGTGGCGTTGCCAAGTTTTGCTTTTTCCATTGCCCAGCGTGTTTTGAAATAGTCGAGAAACAGCTCCGCCATATTCCAGCTATCCGATTCGAATGACGTCTGATCGCTGAAATTGAGCTCCGTTTCCTAATGCAGATAAGGCATTTTCGAAACCGGCTCGGTCAAATAATAGCTGTTATAAACTTCAACTTTCCGCGATTCTTTGCGGATGATAATGAACAAAGGAATACAAGGCAAGCCGTCGTAAACGAAAACACCTAATGAGTCCGTTATCTTATCGTCTATGCGGCTGATCACATCTTCCAGCGTCACTTTGAATAATTTGGAGTATTCATTAAATTCCTGCTGGTTGAATCCGGTCGTTTCTGTAGCGCGCAATTCGCCGATGCGGCAATCGGCTTTTAAAATCAGCATTCTGAAATGTACGCCATTTTTTATCCCTTTTTCCAGTTCCCGCGATTTGTTTTTGAAACGAGGGTCGAAGGTGATCAGCCAATAGACATAATCCCCCGATTGTAACCCGTGCATGATTTGGCTGAAATCGAACTCCTTATTGGTAATGCCGGAAAAGCCTCTTTTTACCGAATTCAGCAAAATACTGTCAACATATTTGGCAAGAGTCTCGCGCAAATTGATTTCGGATTCCTTGTGTTCTTCTGCAGCGATGAACCAGTGGTGAAAATAGCCGACCGAAACGATAACCGAGACGAACAAACCAAATTCGGAAATAATTTTGAATAGCCATTCATATCCTTGATAGGCAAGATTATCGACTAAACCCTCAAAAAGCTTGTAAACGGTAAATCCGCCAAAAACCAGAACCAGCGCTAAAAGCCATTTGAGTTTTTTAGTTGTGGTAAGCATGATGGTGGCACTTGTTGTAGTAAGGCTTAAATGCGAATTAAGAGCTAAATAGGCGAAGTTATGTATAGTATCTGAGGTAAGGTACTAGCCATTCTCAGTAAACTAAACCATCAATGAACTGACAAGAGCAGTTAATAACAATTTATCTTGATGTCTGCAAGTTTT